>Ga0315284_10009063_pt1 | contig 14204 bp, 22 predicted proteins | sample YL17G09_16_MG_FD_203696 | JGI IMG/M metagenome (GOLD analysis project Ga0315284, IMG submission 203696) | Sediment microbial communities from Yellowstone Lake, YNP, Wyoming, USA - YL17G09_16 | ecosystem: Environmental > Aquatic > Freshwater > Lake > Sediment | place: USA: Wyoming | collected... | reverse complement strand
TTCTTCATCTTTTGAAGAATCATAGCTGATAATTCTTGTGCGGTATAAGTTTTATCACCAATTCTAACAACAGGTAGTGATCCAGACTTTTCCACTTTATATGGTACTCTTTTAATTTCATCTGAAACAGAATCGAAATTACGTCCAATAAATCTCTTAATAGAGTATACTGTCTGTTCAGGATTAACAACAGATTGTCTCTTAGCTGTATCTCCTATTTTTCTATCACCATCTTTAGCGAAACCCACAACCGAAGGTGTAGTACGCTTACCTTCAGAGTTTGAAATAACAATTGGCTCTCCGCCCTCGACAACGGCAACACAGGAATTAGTGGTCCCAAGATCTATCCCGATAATGTAGTCTTTTTTGCTCATATTTTTTGTTTTTATTTTTAATTTAAGTTACAATTTATATGCCAAAGTTTTTAATGACATATTATCATTCTATTTTTATATATAAAAAAGTTTATTAAAAATTGGAATCGATTAGAGAACGACACGATTTTAATATATAAGTAAAAATTATACAAATGGTATTTATATACACATTATGTGATCCAATAACCAAAGATATTAAATATGTCGGTCAAACTACTGATATAGAAAGGCGATTTAGAGACCACATTTCAAGCTCAATAAATAAAAATTCTAAGAGTTATGATACTTATAAATCAAGGTGGATTAGAAAACTACTAAATAATGGATTACATCCTGTAATTAACATAATTGAAGAGTGTTATTCTATATTAGAATCAAATAGTAGAGAAAAATATCATATAAATCAACTAACTGATTCAGGTAGTAAGTTAACTAATTCATATATTAGTGACGTAACTGAATTTTCGACAGAAACTAAAATTAAAATGTCCTTGGCAAAAAAGGGTAAAAGCCTGGAAGAAATAGTTGGTAATGATAGGGCGATTGAGTTAAAGGAATACTATTCAAAAAGGCTAAAAGAAAATAACCCAAATAGATCTTCTGAAGAATCGGTAAGAAGCAAAATAAGCAATACATTAAAAGATTTTTATAGGGACAAAGAAAATCATTGGGCATTTGGTGTGAGTTTTACCGAAGAACATATAGATAATCTAAGAGAATCACACCTAAATAATATAAAGAATACAGGTAATAAAAAACCCAGAACAGATGAGCAAAAGGATAGAATTAGAAATAAAATAAAAGGCACTAAAGTACACAGATCAAAGATACTACAATTTGACATAAATATGATTCTAATAAAAGAATGGAATAGTATTAGAGAAATAAAATCTATTAATAGTAATTTAAACCGTCAATTAATAGCAGATTGCTGTAAGGGAAAGAGAGCAAATTATGCGGGGTTTTTCTGGAAATATAAAAACTGACATTTTGACATTTTGACATTTTTTTATTCTATATATTTTCCGTATATTTGTTCTAATGGAAAAAGAATTATTTCACGTTGAAAGTTATTTGACACCAAGTATATTTATATCGTCTATTGACGGTAAACACTATGTGGTTCCTAATTGGATGGAAGTACCTGTTGGTACAAAGCTTGACCAAATAGTACATATAAAATTATTTCCTAAAGTAGAACAATGGGATATTGTAGGACAACTAAAAGCTAAGCGTGGTAATACCATGTATAATATATTACGCTCAGGTAATAAAGTTAAATGTTCTTGTTCTAAGCAAAGGGGCTGTGCACATATCAAAGATTACTTCGATAGCCTAGGAATTAAAATTCTAACAAAATAAACTACTTATTCAGTAGTCTTTCCATTAAATTCTTCATGACTTTCTTCTGCGTCTTTTTTAGTAACGTGTATTGTTCCATCTTTATGATGCGGTGGGGCGTATATTGTATATGCCTTTAGAGTTCCTCTTCCAGTGTTGATAATATTATGTTTAGCACCAGCAGGTATAATAACACAATCACCAGCCTTAACATCATATTCATGTTCGTTGATTATGCACTTACCATGACCCATTTCAAATCTAAAAAATTGATCATTATCATGATGAGTTTCCTCACCAATTTCTTCTTCTTCACCAAGACACATAAGCACCAATTGCATATGTTTACTTGTATATAATGTCTTTCTAAAATCATTATTTGCATCAGTATCAGCTTCAATATCAGTTTTAAATCCTTTTACATTAGAACCGACAGATTCAAATATTTGAAATGTCTTTATGTGTTTCATTACATTATTGTTTTTTTATAAAATGTTCCTTTATCCCATGCTGGTTGGATATTATCAGCATACATATTTGCCCATTCAGCCATTAAATATTTAACAAAGTCATTCTTATAAGATTCATCAAAATCATTGTCTTCAAAAAATTCATCAGTAATCTTAATAAGCTCTTGTTCTAAATAAGCATCATTATCGACATTCTGAAGTTTAAATAGAGGCATTCTACCAAAATCTTGACTAAATTTCAATATAATTGAAGTTAAGACATCTTGTCTATCAACAACCTCATAGCTATTAACATTTTCACATGTTTCTTCTGGTTCTTCTTGTTCTTCTAAATCAGTAATATCATCACTTAAATCACTTTCATCTTCTTTTTTTTCTTCTTCACAGTCTATACACACTTCTTCATTATCTTCGTATGAGTATAAACTATCTCTATCAGCTACACTATCATCAATCTGCTTAACATCGACTTCAACAAAAGCCTCATAATACTTTAAATATTTCATAGACTATATATAAAATATCGAAAAATGGAATTTTTTCCGTATATTTGTATAATAAATTGCAAAATCTATGTTTTCGATATTTTCAGACCATCCAATTATAACAAGTATTGTTGTCATTGTCACTTTTTTCATTTTACTAATTATTAGAAGCTATAAAAAAGACTTAGCTCGCCTAAAAAAATGGCAAGCTGGTGATACCTTATATTTGAGTGAGATTTATTCAGGAAGTAATTTCTATAAACAGGCAGAATTAAGCTCTTCGAAATTTAGCGGCAGTTGGAATAAAGGCCCACTTGTTCATTTGATAAAATGGAGCAATCAAGAATGCTTAGTTGAACTTGGTGATGGCTCTAAATTCTATATTAAAATAGATTCAATTAAAGAAAATTGGTCTTTAACCAATAGAGAAAGGGATAGTAAAATGGATTCTTTCATGAAAGATATACCATCAAATAAACAAGAAATACGCGATGATAAAATCGAAGATATTTTAAAATCCTAAAAGTTTATTCAAACTATCGTCTCTTTTAATCAGCTTGATAGCTTTAGTAGCTTCAAATCCTACTCCTACTTCGTAGTAGTCACAACCAATATTTAATTTAATAGTTGAGAAAAAATCGTCTTCTACATTAGACTCATATGATTCAATCATTGCCCCGTATAATGTAATACACCTATCGTAATTACTAAAGCAAACAGCACCCAAATTCCTTTTGGAACCAATGTCAAATGCTTTACTCACCCAATCCATAGCCCACTTAGCATCTGGTTCTATATTAGGATTAATCGAAGCTGCGCAATTGATTTTAGATTTATGATTAGGTAAGTGTCCATATATACTAGATGGTACTGCTATGGTTTCAAACTCAAACATCACACATGGTATTATTTCATTAGTATCTAAATCGACCAAAGACCAATTATTATTTATATTATTCAGAAACGACATTTTAATTTATAAATATAAAATTGTTTTTGTTTAAGCATTTTTAATATATACCACTATGAATCTTACAGAGATTGGAATATCTTATATTATAATATCAGCTCATAAGACTGAGCGCACAGTAGATGAAAATCAAAAGCGTAGTTCTAAATTAGAGTCCATTCTCTATGCTAAAGAGTATACCGTTCAACACATACGAGGTTATTATAATAATGAGTGGGAAGACTCTTATCTTGCATGGAATGGATCAACGGATAATCAAGAACTTAAAAAGGATGCTATTTTTCTTATTAATGAATTTAATCAGGATTCCGCTATTATTAAATACAAAGGTGAGCCAATAACTAAGAAAGTCTACAAGGATGGTAAAGAAAAGCCACTCTCGCTAAACATGTATGACTCAAATATGGATAATAAGTCTTATATTATACAAGGTCTATCTTTTTCATTTACTGAGCAGAAACAATATAAATCAGCAACCGATAAATCTGAACTAAGGATAGGGATGGTCGTTGAAATATGCAATAATAATAAATGGATCGAAAGAACCATCAATGATTTAGATAAGGAATGGGATTCTATGTACAAGCTGTTTGCCAAGCACAACAAATTAAGATTTTCTATTTAATTATTCCAATTAATTTTCGTATCTTTACTTAATGTGTAAATTTTTCACATAATATATGATACCTATAAATCTATCTCTAATAAAATATATTGATTACAAACCTATACTTGTAAATTGGGTAAGTCAGTTCAATGCAGGTAAGAGAATAGATTGTTGGGTTTTCTTCAAGGATAAAGATACCACAGTGAATTCAATCAAAATTGATTTTGATTTTTTAGAAGTAACTGATACTGAGATTAAATTTAAAATACCATCGTATGTGTTACAACCAACACCAACACGCTCAATCAAAGAAGTTAAAATAATAACGGAATCTGTTTTGTTTGCCGCACCACTATTTGAATTAGATATAAACTCGGAGGACAAAAATTGGTCACCAGCTGATGTTGTTGCAATAAAAGGTATTGGATTATTTCCAGTATCTAAAGGACAATGGCGCGAGGATCAAATTGAATCATTATTTAAGCCGTAACATTATAGCTGATACAATAAGCTTTCCCAGTTGAAACTATTGCCCATCTATTATCATCAAAATCAGCCTCAACCAGCATCAAAGTTGTATCAGTATTGCTTACTCTACCTCTAAATACAATAACTCTATCTGGATTAATCTCTGGACAAAAAACAATATCTACACCACCAACACTTCCGATAAGTCGGCTATTATTTATATCGTTAGCAAATGTTACGTGACCACCATTGGTAAAATGCTGTATTACATTAGATCCGACAAATGCTACATTACCCGGACCTCTTCTACCAACACTCGCTATATAACTAGTACCTGATATAGTTTTAGATATTAATTTACGTTGTAAATATTCCGCATACGAAGAATATGTTTGATGATCTGTAGGTTGATTTAGAAAATCATTTTGAACTGCGGATAAGCTTACATCTAAGTTCCAACCACCAGTAGTTACTTCAGTAAGTGACACCCTTTCTAATTCTGAAATCCATGTTTGCCATTTGGTTACACCTCTATATGTATTCAATGTGACACTTTTTGAATACATACTTAGCCCCATACTTGGCATCTCAATATATTCTGGTAGTTTTGACTCATCATATTCAGCATCATTTACCAATGATTCAACTTTCAACCCACGTCTTAATTGTAAGAATTCGTTTTTTGAGACTGCATCCTCATATTTATAATCCATATAATGTATTTGACATACTGGTTGACTAGTCCTTATTACCGTAGTGTAACTTAACATTAGTTTAATCTGTTTTTTAGACCAGCTTTACCAACTGAATTACCAATATATCGCAATAAGTTAGCTTCATCCATTTGTTTAATTTGATTTAAAATTTGAAGATTTCTCTGATATAAAGCCATAATAGGTTGTTCTGGCTGATGCCATAGGTGATAGCACTTCGCCGGAGCTTCGATACACTTAAGTAATTTCTCACTCTTATAAGATTGGGCATCGTCTTCACCACCCCAACCAATAAAGTCTTCGGCCCAACCACCAATTTTTTCAAGTGCTGACCTCTTATACATTATAATACCACCAGATAAACAAATCTTCTGAATATCTGTTTCTCCCCTACCTGGTCTATCAATAGCTTTCATCTGATCAAGATTAAACCCAAGTTCTTCTTGTTTTAAATCAATTACTCTATTATAAGGCGACACACAATCATTACTCTCTAATATTTTTAGACCTTCAATAAAATCATTTGGATCCATAATCAAATCTGAATCCCCAAATATAATTGTATCGGTTGTTGCTTGTTTTGCTGCAACATTAAATGCCCATGCTTTATTAAACGGCATATCTGTTTGTAAAAACAGATATTTAATAGGACGACTGAACACTAGATTCTCTATTTGAGGTTTACGATCTTGTTCAATTATAATTAATTCGATACCAACGAAACCGGATACCCAATCTATTACGCGTCTAAGATTCATCAACCTATCGGGACGATTTTTATACGCGATAATATAAGTAAATTTATATGGATTATTTTGCTGCATTATAATATGTTATTTTTGGAGTTATAGTCATATACCAATTAAATGTTTTAAACTTTGTATTAATGTAGTAAAATCAACCATTTTTTAAAATTTTAAACATGCACAATTCAATATATATAATGTTAAAAAATTAACACGACCAACTTTATGAAAAAATTGATAATTTTATTATTTCTCCTTAACTTTGCTAAAGTTTATTCTCAAAAAGCCGATAGTAGTTTCTATAAGAGCATAAAAAGACAAACAAGTGTAATTTTAAGAACAAATGAATCATATCAACCCAGCTTCAGTTATAAACAACAATGTTCAAATTTTGGAATCAGAATTAATCTCTGGACAGGTAAAATTGAAGCAAAAAAATACTACATCTACCGTGAACATGACAAAAAGTGGAGATTACCAATTTATTGGTCGTATTGAAAGAGTATCATTACCTGAATTTAATCTTAGCGGACTAAAGGCTAAAATTGACACAGGAGCATACTCAGTAGCTATACATGCTAATAACATGCGTCTTGAAGACGATGAACTTGTATTCAATCTATTAGACCCAGAGCATCCTAAATTTGAAGGGGGTGAAATTCGTACATATAATTTCACCACCACAAAAGTTCGCTCATCTAACGGTGAAATTCAAGTTAGATTTCTCATCATTACTCAGTTAGTAATTGGTGATAGAACATTTGATATAGAGGCTACACTAGCAGATCGTAAAAATATGCGTTACCCAATCTTAATTGGTCGCAAATTTCTAGCTGAAAATGGATTTGCTGTAGATGTTACTTCTCTTTATTTACATAAAAAAGCCAAAAAATGATATATTACGAAGCATTACATGAATTTGTAATACCTACATACCCACACAACAATAACGATGACTTAGATCTATCAGAAATGTCATCTGTTTCACTAGAAGCTGGTGATATTTTTGCTATGCTTTTAGACCCAAGTGATGATGATTTTATGATGCTTTGTTGGGTTGAACATGAAGGAAATAGAGAGATACACAACATAAGCTCATCAATGTCCTTGGAATTTCTAAGATTGAACTCGAAGACATTCAATGAAATCACACAACAAATATATCGCGATAATAAAATAAATAAAATAGTTAGTGCTTAATTTAGGTCATATAAATGTTTTTTATTCAAAAACACCAAAAGACAATTCAATAACATTTGATATATGCAGATACTATTCAATAGAATCAAATGTTCTTTTTCTGACATATTCAAAGAATACAGTAAAGAGTATGCCACTATCACAAGCACAAGTTAAAATAATACCAATTCAGAACAATCTAAATGAAATTCTAAACGATCATACGTTCAGAGTGGATCTTATCATAATAGATGAGATATGGTCAAGAGAAAAGAATTTATCTACAAAAGAATTCAACCTATTAAAGAGATTCCCAATACCAATTATATTAAATGTTGGTGATAACATACAAAGACACGATTATAGTGGATGTAATCAATTCATATATCAATATGACACTATGGAGAAATTGATAGAGGATAGACAAACAAAAGAAAAGCTAACTCTAGAAGCTTGGAAACAGAAATATCTACGCAACTGGAAGCTCAATAATATACTCAAAGACGAGTAATATTCGCATATAATATAAAGTTGCATAATTAACAAATAATCCGTATATTTGTATATTAAACTTATACTCATTCTAAATTAGATGCGACCACTAAAGAAATTCCTACAACTTACCACGAAGACCTACCCAAATGGTCACGAAACTGAACTTATTAAGTATTTACCTAAGGGTTATAAAATTGACTCCTTTGGTAACTACTTTATCAAAATAGGTGATTCAAAAACTTGTTTCACTTGTCACTTAGACACTGCTGATTGGACACAAAAAAATGTAAAACATTGCTATGTGGATGGTTATGTTAAAACAGATGGCAACTCAATACTCGGAGCCGATGATAAAGCTGGCATGACAGTTATGCTCTATATGATAGAGAAGAATGTACCAGGTTATTATTTCTTTTTTATTGGTGAGGAAGTAGGTTGTCAAGGTTCATCTAAATTAGCTGCTGGGCTATTCAAAGCTAAGAGTGCTGGTAAAATAGAAAACTATCCATTCGATAAAGTAATATCATTTGATCGCAGAGGAACTAATTCAGTAATAACACATCAAATGTATGGTCGTTGCTGTTCTAATGAATTTGCTACTGAGCTTAGTCGACAATTAAATGAGGCTGATGTAACTTTTTCATATGAGCCAGATGATAGTGGTATTATGACCGACTCGGCACAATTCACAGAATTTATTTCTGAATGTACCAATATTTCAGTTGGCTACTACAATGAACATACACACAATGAATCACAAGATATAGAACACTTACAAAACCTTTGTCGCGCTGCAGTTAAAGTTAAATGGGATGAACTACCAGTTAAACGTGACCCAGATGCCATTGATGAAGATTATGACAATGAAGAGTACGATACATATCTATCATATGGATATTACGATAAGAATAAACACGTATATTGTGAGTTCACAGAAAGCAACTACACCAACGTAATTGATGAAAATGGTGAGACCAAAAAGGTATTCATTTCTAAAACATGGATAGCACACGAAACTTCGTTAATTGAAGGTTGTCTAATTGACCATTTTGAATATGCGAGGATTGACTGGAATGGAAGTACCTGTTGGGCACACTTAAAGAATGGATCTCTAGAATTGGTTGGAAGTAGAAGCGAATTAATCAACTTTATTGAAGAATTAGAGGAAATTCCAGTAGAACATATCTGTGACTCAATTGTTAAAACTCAATCAAAAACTAAAAAAGAATTTTTAATGTAATGGATACTATGCTTTATATACTAATCGGATTTATCATTGGTACTTTTCTTAGCAACTATGTTGGCTTCAACAAAGTAGTGAAAGCCATTGAGGATCTAAAGGGTCTACCACAACAGAAGAAAGAAGATGAACCAGTACAACCTAAAAAATTAAAAGGAACTGGTCGAAAAGGACTCATGGAAAAATCATTCACCGACCAAACTACGAAAGAAAGTATCGATGTTGAATTTGAAATTTATGAGATAGAGCGCTCTAAAACAAAATCAAAAATTGGCATTATAGGTATACATGTAGATAAGGGCGCATATAGTGGCAAAACATACAAAGATACAATGACGGGTATGTGGGATAAAGCATGGGTAGATATTGCAGATATTGAGTGGTTAGATGAGTCACAAGAACTAGCCAGAGAAGATAAACTTAAAGACCTACTTAACTAATGCCAGAATTAGCAGAAATTAGAATAATGTCTGATTTCATTGAGGAAAACTCAAAATCGCGCAGATATAACAAGATATATGACGTTCAGAAAGGTAACATCTTCAAAGATATTACTTCAACAACTGGTTTGTCAGGTGATTTTGTTCTCTTATCAGAATCAAATGGTAAAGAATTAACATTAAACTTAAATGATAGACTTGGTAAGAAATCGGAGATATCCGTATTTATGGGTATGTCAGGTAATTGGCGCTGGGTATCAACCAAAGATGTAAACACCGTAAACTTCATTAGATTGCGATTAGACACAACAGATGGTAATTCATTATTGTGTTGGGGCTCATATATGGGACCAAAATATAAAATTGGTAAATTTGGTGGTGTTAAGCGTGGACCAGATCCCACTAAACAATTTGACTACTTTAAGAATAACATCACGTCAAATCTAGATAAAAAGGTATTTGATAAACCAATTTGTGAAGTGTTGCTTGAACAACCATATTTTAATGGAATTGGTAATTATCTACGTTCAACGATTTTATATTATATGGATATTAACCCATTTGAGTCAGCCAGAAGCATTATTAAATCCAAAGGTGATAAGTTATTTGAAATGTGTCGCGATGTCCCTATGAAAGCATATGTGCTAAATGGAGGGCAATTACGCGATTGGAAAAATCCGAATAATGTAGATTCAGTAGAATTCTCTAAATGGGTTTTTTATCAAAAAGGACTGTCTTGTAAAGACAAAGGTGGTAGAACCTTTTGGTTTGACGACAAGTGGAGGAATAGTTGTCCATATGACATAAACAAAACTAAAACAAAAAAGCCCTCTAAATAAGGGCTTTTTTCATTATCCAAGAATCATACCAGGTGTTTTGTAACCTTTCTGGTCTTTGATTTCAATTAACTGTTCAGTTGTTAAACTTGCTCTATCCCATCCTTTATTTTTTGAATAGTCATTAACAAATTGTTCTCTAAGCATGTTTACTTCTTGATCTGATAAACCTGTAGTTTTATCGATGCTTCTTTTTTCCATGTGTGACATAGGTATTATTTATTTTTTTATTTTATAAGTATTATTCCAACAACAGTTAGTACTATACCGATGATGGCACATATTGTTCTATTACGATAGTTGAAAAATTTTGTTGTCTTAGCAGTAGATGTTGTTGATTCAGCTTTCCAACCAAGTGGATAAACTTTAGAATCTAGCTTGTTTCTTGTTATATAATATATACCATTATGAAAGAAACTAAATATCAGAGCATTTGATAATAGATTTAAACAAGCATTGATTGGACTAACTAGGAATAATAAAACCGAACATATTAGTAGTAAAACTATTCCTCTTTGTGCTGCAAAAATAGGATGTATTTCAAATTCATTAGCTCTTTTAGAGGTACTCTTAAAAAACCAATAATACCCCTCTCTAAACCCCTCAATTAGTGCATATAGAATCCAAACGATATTTGCTAGTATTAAAAACATATTGTATATATTACCAACCTAACTCTTCTTCAATTTTTGAAATAAAATCTAGGTGATAACCATCCTTTTCTTGTTTAAAATCAAATTTATACTCATCTGAGTATCTATCTTGAATCACCGATAACATATTAAATAATATGGACATAGATTTAAACTCAGTAGGTATTTGTATTACAACTTTAAATCCAGGCGATAGCGAACCAGTTGAACTCTTTCTCAAATATCTAATTACCTCTGCTGGGGTATGTTTACTAGCAATAGGGTATTCTTTGCTTAATCTACCATTAAAATAATTATATATGGTGGGTGTAATTGTAAAATCAAAGCCTTCATCTTTAAGGTCAATAAGTTTATCCGAAAATTTACTAACATCTAATAGATCAAAGCTAATCTCATCACCTAACTTTTCGTTAATAAAACCACTAAACAATTTAATTCGCATATTAAACTTTAAATTCTATTTAAGGTATATATTAAAAATAAACCAGCAAAAAATGAATAATAACGTAGATAGACAGTATTTTGAATTACTAAGACACATAATTAATAATGGTGTTACTAAAACTGACAGAACTGGAACAGGTACATTATCAGTATTTGACTATACAATGCGATTTGATATGAGTGAAGGGTTTCCACTACTTACTTCAAAGAAGATGTTCACAAAGGGTGTTATCCATGAACTTATTTGGTTCCTTAAAGGAGACACAAACATTAAATATCTACTTGACAATGACGTACATATTTGGGATGGAGATTATAACAAAAGTGGAAGAACTGATGGAGAATTAGGCCCAATTTATGGTAAACAATGGAGGAGGTGGGAAACTGTTGGTATCGATATACAAAATATGTCAGAAGATAAAAAAGAATGGAGTGGTGAATGTTGGAATACTGAACCGATAGATCAAATATCAAATCTAGTAAACGATCTTAAAAATAATCCAGATTCTCGTAGACTAATGGTATCTGCTTGGAATGTGGGTGAGATCGGTCTAATGACTTTACCACCATGTCACTATGGATTTCAATGCTATACTCAAGAGATGAATACCTTTGAACGAAAGAAAACTTGGTGTGATTCTATAAATAAGAACATTTCATATGCTGAAGATTTAACCGATGCTGAATTAGATACATTAAATATCCCTAAAAGAAAATTAAGTTTAAAGTGGAATCAACGTTCGTGTGATGTTCCACTTGGAATTCCGTTCAATATCGCATCTTATGGTTTGCTACTACACCTTTTAGCTAGGGAGGTCAATATGATTCCACATGAGTTGATATTTTCTGGCGGAGATTGTCATATTTATCTAAATCAATTAGATGGGATTAAAATCCAATTACAACAAGAAACTTTTCCTTTACCAAAACTAACACTAAACAATGTGTCACTAGATAGTTTAAAATATGAAGATATTCAGATTACTGGATATAAATCATCACCATCTATAAGTATGCCATTATCCAACTAATTTATAATCCTTAAATTTAGGATTATCTGATAGGCAGCGCCATCTAATCGTAACAACAGGAATACCTAATTCCGTTGAAGCATCGTGGTATGATTCATCAAATATATAAAAAATTAAGTCAATTTTTTGACTAAAAACGTGTGTTTTACAAATTCATTAATTTTAACACTTTGTCTACCCTTTAGTATTTCGATTAATTAGTCTAAAGCTCGTCTCAGTATCATAAGAGCTTTGATTAAGTCATCAACTTGATCCTTTTGTAAAAGAGTTACACCACCATCATCTGATGTCTTAACACTACCAGAATTATCTATTTTTATCATTAAATGCTTACCATTTAATCTATCATCTATAATATTACTTGTTAGTATACCATCTAGTGCGGTATTAACTGTGAATGCGGATTTAATTATTGAACTCTGTGGGAAATTTTCAATATACTCTTTATCGGCGTCGCTTAGAAAGTCTAGAAATTTCATTCTTTTTCTTTTTTTTCTTTAGTGATTTACTAAGCTTAGTAATCTTATCAATATCACTTATTTGTAGAGGTTTACCGTTATTTACTTCATTATCATCAACCCTTCTATATGGCTGAGGTGTATATGTTGCTATACCGGTTGCATTTTCATACTTCTTATTTATAATTTTTTCAGATATCCCTAAATAATTATAAACATCTTTTTCAATTATATCTAGAGCTTCATCAATATCGGTTTTGATTACTTCTGCTGGTCTGAATACTTTTCTATTATCAATAGAACCTAAAACCATTTCGTTTTTTTGTAAGTCAATAATATAACATATATTTAAGCCAAATTCGACACGAATCATACCAGCACCAACCAAATAAGAAAAATTACTATCAGTGCCTTCAAATAAATCTTCTAGTTCTGATAGTTTTGCTTTAATATAAGCATAATTGGTCTCTTGTTTAAATTCGCATATGAATTCTTCCCATTTAAAAATCATTACTTAGTCTTTTTTATAAATTCTGAAAATGATTCCATTTTCATTTTATCATTACCTAAGTCTTCTTTTGGTAAAGCATCCTTAACGTCAATTGCCATGCCATGATTTTCAGATGTCGTCTTTCTAGCCTTTTTAATTTTTTTAGACTCGTTAGTAGGTTTATAAACATCAGAAAGGTTGGCCCAATTTTCATAGTCGAATGGATCAATTTCTTCTAATTCACACTCTTCTAGATCCATAACAGATAAGGAATTTTCTAATTCCATATCACCTTCAATCATTTCATTATATGAATCCCAAGCATCTTCTTCATATTCCCAACCAGATATAACAGTAGAATTGTTAAAAACAACAAACCACTCATATTCTGGATTTACTTCATCATTTTCCATATTTTCTAAATTTTCATTAATGGCAATCTTTTTATAACCTCTCTTTGATGTATCATATACCCTCAAAGTAGATAATGGATATTTAATTGATAATTCACCACGCATAACTTTTTCGACATGTTCAACATTTTTAGGATCATCATCAGAGAATCCAATTCTAACTTGGGCTCCAATTTCTTTACCATATTTATGCATTTTGTCGATAAAATATTTAAGTGCTATTTCTTTAGCTTTTTCTGGATTTAAAGCACCACCTGGTGTTATACCCAACTGCTTTTTAAACTTCTTCATAAAATAATTAGAAGAAACACCAAAATAATAATTTAAATCTAAATACTCATCAATTAA
>Ga0315284_10009062_pt1 | contig 14205 bp, 24 predicted proteins | sample YL17G09_16_MG_FD_203696 | JGI IMG/M metagenome (GOLD analysis project Ga0315284, IMG submission 203696) | Sediment microbial communities from Yellowstone Lake, YNP, Wyoming, USA - YL17G09_16 | ecosystem: Environmental > Aquatic > Freshwater > Lake > Sediment | place: USA: Wyoming | collected... | reverse complement strand
CGTGTTGGATCTGTTGCTCTTCATACATTGAGAGCTGACATTGATTATGGTCGAGCAGAATCACATACAACGTATGGCGTAATCGGTGTTCAGGTTTGGGTGTGTAAAGGCGAGTATCAACATATCAGATAATGTTTTTAAAATACGAGATTAAATCATGTTGATGCCAAAAAAAATAAAGTTTAGAAAAGTTCAAAAAGGTAAAATTAAAGGTTTATCAAAAGGTGCTCGAACAGTTTTCTTTGGGGAATACGGTTTAGAAGCAGTAGAACCAAGTAGAGTTTCAGCACAACAAATTGAAGCGATGCGTGTAACGTTATCGCGTCATTTAAGAAAAGTCGGTGAATCTTTTCTCCGAGTTTTCCCTGATAAACCAGTTACCAGAAAACCTGCTGAAACCCGAATGGGTAAAGGTAAGGGTAATCCTGAGATTTGGGTTGCGGTAGTAAAACGTGGCCGTATTGTATGTGAAGTTTCTGGAGTTGATGAAGCATTGGCGCGAAAAGTGTTGAAAATGGCGGCATATAAGCTTCCAATGAAAACACGTGTGGTCAAAAAAGGCCAAGAATTAGTCAATGAAAAAGGCCAAGAATTAGTCAACGATCACGAAATAACTATTTAGAGTTGGTGTTATGAAACAAATGGGATTTACGCAAAAAATTCAGCAATTATCGGTTGAAGATTTGCAAAAAAAGTTGGATAGTACAAGGCAAGATCTTTTTGGGTTACGCATTAATTCTGCGTCAACACAAGTCAAAGATTATTCTCAGTACAAAAAACTACGTAAACAAGCTGCACGTATTTTGACTGTTATGCAATCAAAAGTAGTTCAGCCTGTGGTTGGCAAATAATGAATGAGGTTTCTATGGAATTAAAAGCTGAAAAAGCAAAACAGCTTTTTGAAGGCAAAGTTGTTTCTGATAAAATGGATAAAACCATTGTTGTGGAAACAGAACAAACATATATTCATCCTAAATTTCGTAAGATTTTAAGAAAAACAAAATCTTATAAAGTGCATGATGAAACAAATCAAGCAAAAACAGGTGATATTGTTAGATTTTATCAATGTCGTCCGTTGGCAAAAACAAAATATATGTATCTTGCTGCAATTGTGTCTAGTAGTAAATCATAAAGTAAGAGGTATTTTGGTATGGTTCAAAAAGAATCGTATCTTGAGGTAGCTGATAATTCTGGCGCAAAAGCATTGCAGTGTATCCATATAATGGGTAGTACGCGCAAGCGTTATGCTTATTTAGGTGATACTATTAAGTGTGCCGTAAAAAAAGCTATTCCAGGTGGCATGGTAAAAAAAGGCGACGTTGTGGAAGCAGTAATCGTGCGAACAAAAAAAGAATTTCGTCGTGCAGATGGCAGCTATATTCGTTTTAGTGAAAATGCAGCAGTTATTATCAAGCAGGGCGAAATTATTGGAACACGAATTTTTGGTCCGATTGCGCGTGAATTGAGAACGCGTGGATATGCTAAAATTTCGTCATTAGCTCCAGAAGTTTTGTAATAAAGGTATTGCTCATGATAGCGCGCATTAAAAAAAATGACATAGTACATGTCTTATCGGGAAAAAATAAAGGAAAGCAGGGCTCTGTAATTGCAATTTTGCCTAAAAAAGGTAAAGTTATGGTTAAGGGAGTTGCTGTTGCTACACATCACGTGAAGCCTCGTCGAGTAGGAGAGCCTGGTGGCATTCGCAAAGAAGAAAGTTTTATTGACATGTCTCTTGTTATGCCGGTTTGCTCTTCATGTAAAAAGCCATCACGTGTTAATGCAAAGAAATTAGACACGGGAAAAAGTGCGCGAGTGTGCAATCGATGTAAGGAAATTTTTTAGAAAAGCAGTGGAACTTGCATTATGAACAAATCACGATTGGCGATAAAATATAACGATGAAATTCGCGCTAAGTTGCAAACACAACTAGCTTTGGATAACATCATGATGGTACCTAAACTTTTAAAAATTGTTTTAAATGTTGGGGTTAAAGAAGCTGTTTCTGACTCAAAAGTGCTTCAAGAAACAGTTGACGTATTGGCAAAAATTGCAGGTCAACGCTGTGTTAAGCGCTTGGCTCGTAAATCTATAGCGGGATTTAAACTTCGTGAAGGCATGGCAATTGGTGCAATGGTAACATTGCGCGGTACTATGATGTACGAGTTTTTAGACCGTTTTATTACTTTAGCATTGCCTAAAGTACGCGATTTTCAAGGGCTTCCAACTAAGTTAGATGGAAGAGGTAGTTATAATGTTGGGATAAAAGATTGGACTATCTTTCCTGAAATTGATTTCGACCTTGGAAAAAAAACGCATGGTATGAATATCACCATTCAAACATCTGCACGTAAAGATGAGCATGGATTGGCGTTATTGCAAGCGTTTAGCATACCATTTGTAAAATCAAAAGATTAACTGCATTTACGTCAGGATTTGAGATGGCAAGAAAAGCATTAATTGAAAAAGCGAATAAAACACCAAAATTTGCAGTAAGAGCATACAATCGTTGTGAGCTTTGTGGTCGTGCACGTGCATATTTTAGGTTGTTCAGAATGTGTCGTATGTGTTTTAGAAAAAATGCGCTAGAAGGATTACTTCCAGGCGTGAAAAAAACAAGTTGGTAAGGGGTGACTAATGTCAGTTGATTCAATTGCTGATTTTATAACAATCATCCGAAATGGTGTAATGGTTTCTAAATCATTTGTTACCGCTCCGTATTCAAAAATGCGTCTATCTATTGCGCAAATTTTGAAACAGCAAGGTTTCATTCATGATTTTGTGATTGTTAACACAGATTCAGATGTAAAAAAAATGCTTAAAGTTGTATTGAAATATGTTGATGGTGAAGCCGTGATTCACAAAATTCAACGAATAAGCAAACCGGGCCGTCGTGTTTATGTTGGCAGCCAAAACATTAAGCCGGTTATTGGGCAGCTTGGTATATCAATATTAACAACAAGTCGTGGTGTCATTGCTAATCAGAAAGCGGAAAAGCTGTCTGTAGGCGGTGAAGTCATTTGCACCGTTTGGTAAAGGAGCCCGCACGTGTCAAAAATTGGTAGAAAGCCGATAAAAATTGATGGTGTTAAAGTAGAAATCAAGGGGCATGAGGTTCATTATAGTGGACCAAAAGCTTCTGGTGTTTATCATTTATCGCCAGAGTTGAATGCACATGTAGAAGGTGCTGAATTATTTGTTACTCCTGTTAGTAGCAGGGATGGTATGCCGCAAAAACAATTGCGTAATGTTTACCGTTCATGGGGTCTTCATCATGCGTTATTAGCAAATGAATTAACCGGTGCAGCTAAAGAATTTGAAAAAATGCTTGAAATTAATGGCCTGGGTTATAAGGCAGCGCTTGCGGATAAAAAAATAATTTTGACGCTTGGGTATAGTCATAAGATTGAAAAAGATGTTCCTGCCGGAATAACTATTGAAATAGATAGATCTGGTCAAAAGGTAAAAGTAAGATCTTTTGATAAGATTCTTGTAGGACAGTTTTGCAGTGAAATAAGAAGATTACGTGAGCCAGAGCCATATAAAGGTAAAGGCATTAAGCTGCAAACAGAAGTTATTTTTCGTAAGTCTGCTGGCAAGGGCAAGAAGTAAATCATAAGATTTGGATCATAGGAATTTGAATGGCTACGCATAAAAAAGATCGAATTACAACAGCGCGCAGAATTTTACGCGTGCGCGCAAAGGTGAAACGTTACGGTATGCCACCGCGCGTTTCAGTATTTAGAAGTTTGAAGCATATGTATGCTCAAATTATTGATGATATGAATCAGCATACAATAGCTTCATGTTCTTCGCTTGAAGTTGACGATTTAAAAGGTGATAAGACCGCAGTTGCTCGTGCAATTGGTCTTGAGCTTGCAAAACGTGCAAAAGAAAAGGGCGTTGATGCGGTTGTATTTGACAGAGGTCGCTTTAAATTCCATGGTAGGGTGAAAGCCCTCGCTGACGGATTGCGTGAAGGTACATTGAGATTTTAGGTGTAGGTATAGCAGGAATTAAAGTATGACAATGAATAGAGAAAAAGAAGTAAACAACAGAGAGGCTGGCAGAGATAAAAAAGATTCTGGCTTTATTGATCATGTGGTAAGTTTGCGTCGTGTTACCAAGGTTACTAAAGGCGGAAAGCGTTTTTCATTTGCTGCTTTTGTCATTTCTGGCGATAAACAAGGCAAAGTTGGACTTGGTCTTGGTAAAAGTCGTGAAGTTTCTATGGCAATTGCTAAAGCTACCAATAAAGCTCGTAAAAGAATGATTGAAGTTGCACGACGTGGCTCAACTATTCCTTATGAGGCATTAGGTAAGCACGGAGCAAGCAGAGTTGTGGTTCGTCCGGCATCTAAAGGTACTGGTAACATTGCTGGTGGTGCTGTTCGTGCGATAATGGATGCTGCAGGCGTTGAAGATGTTCTTACTAAGTCTATAGGTTCTAGCAACAGTATTAACGTAGCAAAAGCAACGATGAATGCGTTAGCTCAATTGCGCTCAGCAGATCGTTTGGCTATGTTGCGTGGAAAAACAGTTCAAGAAATGGTCAAAGGATCGTAATGTTTAGCTTAGAAAATTTGCAACCATCGGGAAAAAAGAGAAAAAGAGTTGGTCGTGGCGGAGCGCATGGCGGAACATCTGGTCGTGGGCATAAAGGACAAAATGCTCGTTCAGGTGGCCCAAAAGGCCGTGGCTTCGAAGGCGGACAAACTCCATTGCAACGTAGACTTCCAAAACGTGGTTTTACTAATGCCCGCTTCTCTAAAGAAGTTTCATTGGTTAATTTAAGTAGCTTGGAACGTGCTTTTGCAGATGGTGAAGAAGTTGATGTTCATGTGCTTACTCAAAGAGGTCTTATAAAACCTAAAAAAAGTGAGCAACGCGATTTTAAAAAAGGAACTATTGTTAAAATACTGGGCAATGGCGAATTAAGTAAGAAATTAATCGTTTCTGCTTATGCATTTAGCGCTTCAGCAATACTGGCAATAGAAAAAGTTGGTGGTAAGGCACTTATAATAAAGGAGTTGTAAATAGTGGTGCTCCTCAGAAACTTTCTTAACATGTTTAATATTCCCGAATTACGTAAAAAAATTATTTTTACTTTGGGAATATTAGTAATTTATCGATTGGGTAATCACATTCCTGTGATTGGCGTTGATATTGACAAGCTTTTGCAAATGATGAATCAAAGTACGGGGCTAAGTGGAATTTTTTCATACTTAGATCTTTTTTCTGGGGGGAATTTACGACAATGTACTTTATTCGCTCTTGGTATTAGTCCATATATTACGGCTTCTATCATGATGCAATTTTTAAGTCTTTCCATACCTACTCTTGAACAATTAAGTAAAGAGGGTGAGTATGGTCGTAAAATTATTAATCAATACACACGATATTTAGCAGTTATTGTAGCTATGGTTCAAAGCACGGGATTTGTGTTTCTTCTTGAACGATATGGATTAGTTATTGATCCATGGTTTGGTTCACGAATCTTGTTTGTTATTTCATTAACCGTAGGGACAATGTTTGTTATGTGGCTCGGTGAGCAAATATCACTTTTTGGTATTGGCAATGGTACTTCAATGATCATTTTTGCTGGTATCGTAGCTCGTTTTCCTGATGACATTATTAAAGTTTTGGGTGCGGTTCAAGAAGGATACTTAGACATTATGATAGGTGTTCTTTTATTTGTTATAGTTCTTGCTATGGCAGCTGCTATTGTTTTCCTTGAAAAAGGAGAACGTAAGATTCCGGTTCAATATTCACGACGAGTTATTGGCAATAAGACATATGGTGGGCAAAGTACCTATATACCATTTAAGATCAATCCTGCTGGCGTTATGCCTGTTATTCTTGCGAGTGCTATGCTGAACATACCAATGTTTGCATTAACAATGCTTTCTACAAAGTGGGCATTTTTTAAGTCTGCATCAGAAAGTTTAGCACCAGGTGGATTTTTTCATGGTATTTTGGATTTTGTTCTCATTATCGGTTTTTCATTTTTCTATACCGCTTTGGTATTCAATCCTGAAGAGCTTGCTGATAATATTAAAAAAGGTGGCGGTTTTATTCCTGGGGTTCGTCCTGGTAAACAAACGGCCGATTTTTTTAGTTATATTTTGACTCGTATAGGATTGGTTGGAGCGTTGTATCTTGCTGCGCTTGCGCTTGTTCCAAGCATCATCCATTGGCTTTTAGCGATGCCTTTTTATTTGTCAGGAATTTTAAGTGGTACCGCTTTATTGATTGTTGTTGGTGTAGCAAATGAAACTGCAGCACAAATTGAATCATATTTAATTGAACATCGTTATGAAGGCTTTTTGACTTCAGGTCGACTAAAAAGTAAGGGCGGGCGTTGAATCAAGCAACTAATGTATGTATTTTTATTGGGCCTCCAGGCGCTGGAAAAGGATCTCTTGCAAGCCTTTGCGTAAAGCATTTTGATTGGATACAGATTTCTACCGGAAATTTGTGTAGAAAACATATTGCTGAACAAACAAAAATAGGCAAAGAAATAGATTTAATTATCAAATCTGGTAAATTGATTAATGATGACCTCATTACCTTAATGGTTTTTGAATGGTTTAATGAGAATGCTGAAAAGTCATCAGGTATCATTTTTGATGGATATCCACGAACGGTGGCCCAAGCTCAGGCATTTGATGCTATGCTTAATGTGATGTTTCCAGCAGTAAGAGTAAGAGTCGTTTTATTTGATCTTGATGACAATATAGTTGTTAATCGATTATGTTCTCGTTATGTATGTCAAAATAAAGAGTGTCAGGCGGTTTATTCGCTTTCTCCTCATTCAGATCTTGCACCAGTTGAAACAACCGTGTGTGACTTATGTTCGGGGCCTCTTGGCAGAAGAGATGATGACAATGAGATTGCAGTAAGAAAGCGTCTTGAAATTTATCATCGACATGAGCAACAATTGATTGATTTTTATCAAGACAATGGCAGTGAAATAATCAAGTTGGATGCGTCAAAGCAGTTGCGTGAAGTGTTTGAGTGTTTTGTACAGCTTATAAGCGAATAATAGATACGTAGAGATATGATTCATATAAAAAATAAACTTTCAATTCAAAAAATGGCCCAAGCAGGGTCATTATTGTCTGATATTTTGGCTTCAGTAGAGCAATTGGTTAAGCCAGGTGTTTCTACCGCCGAAATTGATGCATGGATTGAGACTCAATTACAAGCAAAAGGCTTGGTATCCAGCGTCAAAGGATACATGGGATATCGCCATGTCAGTTGTATATCTTTAAATGATGTCGTTGTTCATGGTGTTCCTCGAGCTGATTGCTTTTTGCAATTGGGTGATTTAGTGAAAATTGATGTGTGTGCTTCGTGGAATGGTTATTGTGCCGATATGGCGCGAAGCTTTTTTGTTGGTCAACCATCTGAAGATGCACAAAAGTTGGTTGATGTTGCTTATCAGGCGTTGAAAAAAGGAATTGATCAAGCGCGTGTGGGCAATAAATTATCCGATATTTCAGCAGCAATACAAGATGAAGTTGAAAAACATGGATTTAGTGTTGTCCGTGATTTTGCGGGGCATGGTATTGGAAAAAATATGCATGAAGCGCCTGAGATAGTGAATTACGGAAAACCTGGCAGAGGGCCTGTTTTGCGTGAAGGAATGACGTTTGCGATTGAACCGATGATAACCGCTGGCAAATATCATGTATATATTGCAGAGGATGGCTGGACGGTTAAAACGGTGGATCATAGTTTGGCAGCACATGTAGAAGACACGATTGTTATTACAAGCGCGGGACCAGTTATTTTGACAGGCAAGAACTCTGAACAGCAAAGCAATGCGAGTGTTTCATGAAGCAAAAAGAAGAAGTTATAAGAGTCGATGGAATTGTGAAAGAAACATTGCCTAACGCGATGTTTCGAGTAGAAATTGAAGGCGGGCATATTGTCTTAGGGCATGTGTCAGGTAAGATGCGGATGCATTATATTCGTATTTTACCGGGTGATAGAGTTGCGTTAGAGTTGTCTCCATACGATCTAACACGTGGTAGAATTGTATTGCGATACAAGGATTAGGCGAGGAGATTTATCATGAAAGTTCGGACATCAGTAAAAGCTATTTGTAACGAATGTCGTATTATTAAGCGCAAGGGTGTTGTTCGCGTTATTTGTAATAAGAGCCCCAAGCATAAGCAACGACAAGGTTAGTAAGGGAACGTAGATTATGGCCAGAATAGAAGGTGTTAATTTACCAGCAAATAAACGAGTAGAATATAGTCTACCGTATATTTTTGGAATAGGTCTTGCGGGTTCGCAAGATATTTTGACTAAAATTGGTATCAGTTTCGATACACGAGTAAAAGATTTAACTGATGCTGAGATAGCTGCAATTCAAAAAGAAATTACCGACAATTATAAAGTTGAAGGTGAATTGCGCAAAGAGATTACGTTGAATATTAAGCGTTTACAAGAAATTGGTTCTTACAGGGGGTTACGTCATAAGCGTGGATTGCCAGTTCGTGGCCAACGTACAAAAACAAATGCACGTACACGTAAGGGTCCAAAGAAAAATCCAGTAGCGCTTAAACGTAAAGTAACTAAGAAATAATAACGCAGTAAGGGTTTTGATTACATGGCTTACAAGAAAAAACCAAAAAAACAAAAACAAAAAATAGCATCAGCTATTGCACATGTTAAATCAACATTTAACAACACCATTGTTTCGATTACAACAATGGAAGGTGATGTGCTGTTTTGTTCAAGCGCAGGACGCTTAGGATTTAAAGGATCTCGTAAGAGTACTCCTTTTGCGGCATCACAAATAGCATCTACCTTGGCAAAGGAAATGCAGCTCGTTGGAGTTAAAAATTTGGAAGTAAACATGCAAGGACCTGGATCTGGTAGAGATTCTGTTGTTCGTGCTTTCCAAGCTGCAGGCATGACTGTTTCTATGTTGCGTGATGTTACACCATTGCCACATAACGGTTGCCGCGCTCCTAAAAAACGACGTGTATAAAAAGTTAATAATTTTTTTAGTGGGATAAAGGTGCCATGGCAGTTGCAAGAGAAGAATCAACCGAAAAACAACAGCAAAAAGCTCCGAGAAGAAAACTTTCTGAATATGGAAAGCAACTTCAAGAGAAGCAAAAAGTTAAAGAAATGTACGGATTGCGCGAGCGTCAGTTTAAACGTTTCTTTGCAGTAGCAAGTAAGCAACGTGATGGTGGGCCAGGGGACAACCTCTTAAGCCTTCTTGAACGAAGACTAGACAATGCAGTCTATAAATTAAAAATGGCTACAACGCGTACACAAGCGCGTCAAATTATCACGCATGGCCATATTCTGGTTAATGGGAAGAAAGTTTATTCTCCTTCCTTTTTAGTCTCAACCGAAGATGTCATTTCACTTACTGAACGCGTATCAAAAATGGAAACATTTTTAAAGGACGTTGTTGAGAAAAAAATGAAAATTGGCATTAAGGTTCCAGATTGGTTGGAATTAGACAAGAAAGACAGAGTTGGCCGAGTGCTTCGTCTTCCAGTTCGCGCGGATATTCAAGTGCCAATTGAAGTGCATTTGATTGTAGAATTGTATTCGAAGTAATAGATAGTTGAAAGTCCAGGCAAGCAGGAGGTTGAATGACTAAGAATAGGGAATACAAACCACTTATCATTCCGCATTTAAAATGGGAAAAAAAGACGCTAAGTGAAACCTGCGGCGAATTAGTAGTTCAACCGCTTGAATCAGGTTTCGGAATAACGATTGGAAATTCGTTACGAAGAATTTTGCTTAGTGGCGTCGAAGGATCTGCAATAACATCAATAATAATAAAAGGTGTTAACAATGAGTTTTCAGCAATCCCTGGTGTTGTTGAAGATGCTATGCAGGTTGTTCTTAATATAAAGAACATTGTCATTCGCAATAAAGAAGGTAAACCCGGAAAAATGCGTTTGGTCAAAAAAGGTGAAGCTGATGTATGCGTAGCAGACATCGTAGCGGATGATCATCTTGAATTGATCAATAAAGATTATGTTTTTGCACATGTTGCCTTTGATGGCGAACTAGATATTGAGTTTTTTGTTGAATCCGGACGTGGATATCAGCAAGCTCAATGGCCAGTAGATAAGCCTTATCAAGATGATTTTCGAATTTATTTGGATGCAATGTTTTCTCCAATACGTAAAGTCATGTTTGATGTTGAAAAAACACGTGTTGGTGAAGCTATTGATTACGATAAACTTATTTTTCGTATCCATACAAATGGTTCTGAAAATCCTGTTGATGCATTACATTATGCGGTTTCAGTTCTTCGTACACAGCTAGAACATTTCCTTGAAAGTACTGAAATTCCATTTAATGAAATATCTCAGGTGCTTGAAGAAAAAGTAGAAAAAGTACCATTGAAGACAAATGATGCGAGTCTTAAGGGTGTTCCGGTAGACTTGTTATTAAAACCAATTGAAGAACTTGAGCTTTCAGTTCGAGCACATAACTGTTTAATTAATGCTGGTGTTAACCGCGTTATTGATTTAGTTAACGTAGCTGAAGATGATGCGCTGAAGATCAAAAATTTTGGTCGTAAGTCATTGAATGAAGTTAAAGAAAGCATGAAAGCATTTGGTCTTTCTTTTGGTATGAACATCAATGAAGAAAATGTTAAGAAGGTCTTAGGTCAGGGATAATAATCTCTGTTTTAAGTAAGGTACAGGAAAATGGTACATCAGAACGGTCGAAAAAAATTAAATCTTAAAGCACCTCATAGAAGAGCAATGCTCCGTAATCAAGCAATTCATTTGATTAACTACGGACATTTAGTTTCAACTAAAGCGCGTGTTAAAGAAACAAAACGTCTTGTTGAACGTGCGGTTACTATTGCACGTGAAGGTAATACGTTTAACGCTCGTCGTCGTGTGCAAGCATTATTGCCATATGACGTAGATGCTATTACTAAATTATTTAAAGACATTGCTCCGCAATATGTTTCTCGTCCAGGTGGATATACTCGTATCATCCCTCTTGGCAAACGTATGAGCGATACAGCTACTGTCGCTCGTCTTGAATGGGTATAAATGGCTGAAATAGCTGTTAATCCTTTAGATGAGAAAATTGAGCATATTAAACGTGTGCTCGAAGAATTACGCCCCGCCATCTTACAAGATGGTGGGGATATTCATTTTGTACGGTTTGAAAACGGTACAGTCTTTGTCCAGCTGCATGGCGCATGCGTCAGCTGCCCTATCTCCTTTATTACCCTTAAAATGGGTCTAGAAACTCAACTTAAAGCAAAAGTTCCCGGTGTTGAATCTGTCGTCTCTGTCGATGATGAGTGAATTCTTTTCAATTATTTCCGCTAACCCCTTGATTTCCCCTTTTTCTTTTTGATATATTCAAATTGAAGTAATTTTTATAATATGTTCAAAAAAAGGGAATAGAATGAAAAATAAATTAATGTTGGGTGGTACGTTATTGGTTGCAGCTTTCTTTGCAATAGGCTCTGTAAGTGCAAGAGCAGTGCGAAGTGGAAGCACCTCTGCTAGTGTAACGTCACCGTTAACAAAAACGTCTGTAACTTCTCAGCCGTCTTCTACGGGTGTAAAGGAAGAACAGGCCAAAGTTGAGCAAGTGGTACCTAAGCAGCAAGAAACACCAATATCTACACCTATAGAACCAGCGAAACCAACAATAATTAATGGGCCAACATTGAAAACTTTGCAAGACTCACAAGTAGCAGCTGTGGAGACAGGAGTTACTACCCAGGGGCTTTATGATAAAATGAAAAGTTGGTGGGCAGGAAAAAATACAGCAGAAGCCTTGGTGCAGACGACTCCTTGGGCTGCTTTAGCGGCTGGAATGGCAGGTGTATCAATAACACCAATAATTGCAGTGGGATTGGGAGGAGCAGCAGCAACATATGCTGTATCAACTGCTCTTGATCAGGTGAATTTTGTGCAAAAATCTGGTGGTTATTTTACGAAGAGTACTTTGAAGAATCGTTTAAAAGAAGATATGGCATTAATTTTAAACGATCAGGGTGCGTATCCATATATTATTAGCAGAGTTGAAGCAATAGATCTTAATAACGAAATATATCCTGTTAATAAAGATGAATTTGGAATAGCAAAAGAAATTATGGCTGAAATGCGGGAAAAAATTGTTTCATCTTCCAAATCAATAGATATCAAAACCCAAGAGAAGGAAGATAAATTTGCTGGTGCTAGGGATACATTAAGAACGCAGCATAATTATAAAACTGCAACTTCTGATCAATATATAGCAAGGTTGGAAGCAGGAGATGATTTGATTAAAGCGCAAGCGTTGGTATCAGAGTACAGTCGAGCTCGTAATAGAAAAAAAATAGAAGAGTTGCAAGTTTCAAAGCCTGAGGATAAAAATGTTGTTCAATAATTGCAAAATCCAACCACGCCGCCTCAAGGTGCACCCGTAACACCTACACAACAATAGAGTAATGTATAAAAAGTAAGAAATGGGCGGTGATGTAAAAGTCATCGCCTTGTTTTTTGTAAAATAAAAGGAAAATCATGAAAAATACATTAATTGTTGCAGGTGTCATGGTTTGTGCTGTGTTACCGTCCGGGGCTATAGAAGCATATGGTTATATGCGTATTCGTGAAGGATCTGCATCAACAGCAGAAAGAGAAGAACGTGCGCGTATGGGTAATGAAGATAATGCCAAAATAACCGCGCAAAAAGAGCAAAGAGAGCGTTCTGCTCTTCTTAATGACGCTCAGTTGACTACGCAACAGGAACAAAAAACACGGAGTGCTCTTTTTAATGATGCTCAAGAAACGGGGCAAAGAGAAAAAAGAGAACGTAGTGCTCACCTAAATGATGCTCAGCTGACTGCACAAAAAGAACAACGAGAACGTTCTGGTCGTATCAATGATGCTCAATCGACTGCGCAAGCCGAACGTAAAGAACGTGCCGGTGTTGCTAATGATACTCGCTTTAGTGCTGGTGCAGAAAAAGCAGCAAGGGCACAATAACATTTATAGTTAGCCCTGCTCAATAATGCTCACGGTGCTACCTTGGACACCTTTTTCAACAAAAAATTGTACGGGAAATTGGTCTTTCATTGCCGGTAGATGTGAGACAATGATAATTTTGGAAAAATCATCCTGTATTTTGTGCAGCGCATCCATAATATGTCCGAGTCCTTCTTCATCCTGTGAACCAAACCCTTCATCGATAATCAGTGTCTGTAATGCAGTGCCTGCACGACGTGCGAGTAATTTAGAGATGGCTATGCGCAATGCAAAATCAATCCGAAATGCTTCACCGCCAGAAAAAAGTTCGTACGGTCTTATGCCCGCTTGATCGGAAATTTTGATATCCAATGTTTCTTTGGTGCCACCTTTTTTTAAATCACGTAACGATTCAATAAAAATTTGTGCTTGGTTATTGGTCAGTCGAGAAAGTAAAAAGTTTGCTTCTTGTTCAATTTCTGGAATGGCTTCTTCAATGAGTAATGCTTGAATGCCATCTTTTCCTGTTGCCGTAGCAATGTTTTGGTAGTCGTCAATAATGGTATCTAACAACGCAACATTGGCTTGTTCTTGTTGGAATTCTGTTTTTATTTTTGCCAAATGTTTGTGCTGATTTTCAATACTTCCCTTTGCGTGGAGCAAAAGTTCCTTTTTGTTTTTAAGTTCAGCGTGCTGGCATTCAAGGTGTTTTTCGGTTTCTTGTAATGCACACAATTGCGCAGCAAGGTCGCCCAGTGCTGCACGTTTATTATCTGTGATACACATAGCTGATTTTAAGTCTTTTAATGCAACACAGAGCTTGCTGATGTCGTTTTTACGGCTTTCTTGGTGAGCAACATCTTTTTGTAGCGCTTCATAGTCAGCAAGTTGTGATTCAATCTGTTTGAGTTGCTCTTGGTCTTTTTTATAATCAGCTTCGCAATAGACATGCGTTTGTAGCTTTTGTTCCAAACGTTTTTTTTGTTGTACAAGAGTAGAATATTCTGGATGAACAATCTGTTCAGTCCTGGTGAGTTGTTCAGCGATCTGTTTTTGTTTATTGGCAATCAGTTCTGCATGAGTGGCAATGGTTACGCGTTGTTGTTCAGCGAGTGTTTTGAGTTCTGCAATATACCCAGCTATCTTTGTGCGTGCGGCAGTGAGATCGGTAATTTTTACTGTAAGATTTATTGCATGCTGCAGTTGTTCTTTATCTTTGGTAATGAGCGCATGT
>Ga0315284_10009055_pt1 | contig 14210 bp, 13 predicted proteins | sample YL17G09_16_MG_FD_203696 | JGI IMG/M metagenome (GOLD analysis project Ga0315284, IMG submission 203696) | Sediment microbial communities from Yellowstone Lake, YNP, Wyoming, USA - YL17G09_16 | ecosystem: Environmental > Aquatic > Freshwater > Lake > Sediment | place: USA: Wyoming | collected... | reverse complement strand
GTAACAGGAGTTGGCCGCTCGTAGCTGCTCTCGAACTCCGGCGGGGGGAAACGCTCAGCCGCCGGTGCAATACCGCATATACTCAATAAGACAGTTACGCAGATTATAGTATGACAAAAACGTATCATTAAGCGTGGTCCACCGTCTTAAGTAGATAAGGCTTGTCTGCAGGAACCCGCTTAAACGACCTCGAGGAACAGGCCGCAGCAATCGAACATTCGTTGCAATTCAAACAGCGGTCCTGGCGAACCTGTAGAAACAGCGACCCGTTTCCGAACGTATTGCAGCCCTTGACGCACTTGCCGCAGCCGTTGCAGAGCGACTCATCGATGGTGTATTCGTAATACGGGTCTTCCACAAATTTGCGTTTTATCGCCCCAGTCGGGCAAAGCTGATTTTCCGCCCCTTCCGTAATATCAAAAGGCTCCGGCCCGAAAAACCCGAAACAAATCCTGCAATACCCGCATAGCGCGAATGCGTGCATACATTTCACCGCCGACTCTTCAAGCACGCAATACGTTGCACAGTTACCGCACGCAATGCACGTGTACGGGTCAATCTGCCAGACCGTTTTATTCTTTCTGCTCCTGCCTGCCAGAAAAGCGGCCATTCCGACAAGGCCGGCCAAGCACACGCCGCCGAAGCCGTCTCTTAGAAAACTCCGTCTGGTAATAATCTTTTTATTTTCGGACATTTTCTATCCTCATTAAAATCTCTTTCACCGCCAGAGCTTGAGGCAGATTGCACTTTTTGAGCATCGCGCACTCACTGCAAAATTTCGCTCCGGCACAACCGCCCCGCCGCACAAGTCCGCCTCTTCTGACGGAAACCAAATACCCAATCGCTGTCATCGCCCCCAGAGCCGCATATCGCAAAACCACCGCAAACACCTCTCGCCGGGTTTGTTCCTGTGTAAAGTCTCTATCCATTACCTTGCCTTTTTCTTTGTGAACGTTCTCACAACATTTTCGATTGTATCCAGCACATAGACCTGTCCATCCGGGCCGGCCGCCACGTCAAAGCCGCCGACCTGGCACTCGGCGGACGTTTCGCAAATATGTGAGGCGCCTTCTTTAACCAATTGCTCCGGGCCCGCCACAACGCCGACAAAGTTCCCTTCGGCGTCATAAACCTTAACGCGTGTCAGGCCCTTTTCGCAGGTAACAAAACTGCCGTCTCCGAGAATCGCAAAATTCACGGGATTGCAGCAGCCGATAAAACCACGCACGTCCGACGAAAACTGGCCCCACCAAAATTCAAGGTCGCCGTCAAATGTGTATGCCTCTATACAATGTCGCCCGGGATTCGCCACTCGAAGAAGTCCGTCCCGGCCAATCGCAAGGTCAAAATACGGACTCGGTATCACAAAACCGGGAATACCCCTGTCTTTGTCCTTCTGACCGATGCGTTTGACCAGCTTGCCGGTAACATCATAACGCAGGACTATCCGGCTGCCCGCATCCGCAACAAAAACATCGCTATCCGAAACAGCAATACTGGTCAGAACAGCGCCGTCACCGGGACTCTGCCAGCCGGCCAGTTGTTTTCCCCCCCTGTCATAGACTTCAACGTGCTCTTTGAACCCGATATAGATTTTTCCATCGTCCGCCACAGCCAGACATCTCGGCATATCAGTAAGCTCAATCTGACCGAGCAAATTGCCGCCCCCGGCAAATATCCGAATCGCCTTGTCGCCGGCCACATAAATCGACCCCTGAGAATCAACAGCGATACCACGCGAATTAGTAAAACCGGAGGGAATCGGCTGACCGGACTCTTCGTACAAAATCAGGTTCGGGTCGATTTTCGACAATGCCTTAACGTCATAAACATATTCTTCACCGAGGCCGCTGCCCCTCCGGCCAGTCGTATCCAGCCGAACAAGGACAATCACGGCAATAACGACAGCAATGGCAATAATTAAAGCTGTAAGTATCTTCATATTCGCCGCCTTCAATTACTGACCGGCTTCACACTTCACAAGTCTCTACTTGGATGGCTTCTAAAAGTTCATTATAACAGGGATGAGCCCCACATTCAACGCAGTCACTCTCCGGCATTGTCCTGATATTTATGGGGTGTTTCCGCCGCTCCGCGACCGGATTTTTACGCCTGAGGTGATTACAAATCTTTATCGAGTATATGGCCGAGGCGGTATTTCTTGGTCCGCAGATAATCAATATTGTGCTCGGTCGGCTGAGCCATCAGCGGTATCTGCTCGACAATCTTTATGCCATAAACCTCGAGGCGGTTTATCTTCTTGGGATTATTCGTAAGTATGCGTATCTTTCGCAGGCCCAAGTCGCGGCAGATTTGCGCCCCTATCCCATAGTCGCGCCTGTCGGGCATAAAACCCAGCTTCAAATTCGCATCAACAGTGTCAAGGCCCTGCTCCTGCAGTTTATAGGCGCGGAGCTTGTTCTTCAGACCGATGCCCCTGCCCTCCTGCCGAAGGTAAATCAAAGCGCCCTTGCCCGCTTCTTCTATCATCTTCATAGCGGTTATCAATTGATAGCCGCACTCGCACCGCTGCGAATGAAACAGGTCCCCCGTCATACACTCCGAGTGGACCCTGACCAGCGCCGGCTCAGGGTGCTCTATCGGCTGACCATTTTCGTCAAGCTGCCCGATGTCACCTTTACACAACGCCAGATGCGGCTCAGGCGATGTCACGCTCTCGTATGCAATCAGCTTAAATTCGCCGTAGTCGGTGGGCAGATTCACGCTCTCAAGCCGCTTGACCTGTTTTTCTCGCTGCAGACGATACTCTATGAGCTTGGCGATTGAAACAATCCTGACGTTGTGTCTTTCACAGAATTGCAGCAGTTCCGGCACCCTCGCCATTGTGCCGTCTTCGCTCATAATCTCGCAGATGACCCCTGCGGGTTTCAAACCGGCCAGCCGCATCAAATCAATCGCACCCTCGGTCTGCCCGGCCCGAACCAGAACGCCGCCGTCGCGGGCACGCAGCGGAAATATATGGCCCGGGCGAACAAGGCCGGACGGCCTGGCATCATCGGCAATCGCTGTCAGAATTGTCGCGGCCCTGTCAGCCGCACTGATGCCCGTGGTCACACCCTCGGCTGCATCAATACTAACCGTGAACGCCGTGCCGAATCGCGCAGTATTCTCAATCGTCTGTTGATAAAGACCCAGTGAATCGCACTTCTCCGCCGTCAGAGGCAGACAAATAAGCCCGCGCCCGAACTTGCTCATAAAATTGATTGCCTGCGCCGTCACCTTCTCCGCTGCACAGACCAGGTCGCCTTCGTTTTCGCGGTCTTCCGCATCGACCAGGACAATCATTTTACCCCGCCGAAGCTCTTCAAGAATTTCCGGTATTTCGCTAAATTGCACAGTCATATTCGTAATTCCACATCCCTCGCAGCGTATCTCGCGTGCGACCCGCACACTAAGAATTTTGGACCTCCGCTCCGTCCGCAGTTTTTAGTTTTTACTTTTCAGCTTTTAGCTTTGTTCGCCAGGCCTTGCTCATATTCCTCAATATAGCGAATTCCGTTTCGAATGTAAATGAGCGTGGCCAAAATGGCGCTCCCGGCAGCCGACCACCATACGGTCCGCAGAAACCAAATCCAGCCGGCCCAGACGCGGAAAACCTCAGGAGCAATCAGAATCGCAGCCACCATTGATAACTGCAAGGCGGTGGCGAGTTTGCCCACAAACACCGGCACAATGCGAAGCTGGGAGGTAATAAAATAAACAATGATAAAACCTATCACCAAAAACAGGTCTTTACATATTATCAAGACCACGACCGTCGGCGGAAGAAGAACACCCTCCACGCGGCCCCTCTGCGACGCCAACACCAAACACGCAGAAGTTATGAGCAGCTTGTCTGCAAGCGGGTCCAGGAATGCGCCAAGCCGGGTAACCTGTTTTTTCCTGCGAGCAAGATACCCGTCAAGCCCATCGCCAATTGCCATAGACAGATAAATGACAATCGCCGCATATCTGACAGCGGTGCCGAAACGCGGGTCATTTATCTTCAGCATACAACTGACAAAAGGCGCTATCAGCAAAATCCGCAGCACCGTAAACCGATTGGCCCAATTCAATTTCATACCGCCTCAACAGCTCAAACAATCACTCTTAACGCCTTATCCTATACGGACACCGTCCCTCAAAACAGCAGCAATCGTACTTCTCACCCCGGTCCAACCGCTCATCATATTAGACTGCCCGATGAAATTTAGCAACAGAATATTGCTTGAAGCGGCACAGCACACTGGTATAATTGCGCCGGCTTTTTCAGGAGTGAGTAAATGACGGTACTCAATGTCAATATCGACCACGTTGCAACGGTCCGGCAGGCACGCAGGGCCAATGAGCCGGACCCCGTCTGGGCAGCGGTCGAGTGCGAGCTGGCCGGCGCAAACGGAATCACCGTCCACCTGCGGGAAGACAGACGCCACATCTGCGACCGCGATGTCCTGCTGCTGAAGGAAACGGTCGCCTGCAAATTGAATCTCGAAATGGCTATGGCTGAGCCGATAGTCAAAATCGCCGAACAAATCAGGCCCGACCAGGTTACGTTGGTTCCCGAAAAAAGAGCCGAGCTAACTACCGAAGGCGGACTCGATTGTGTGAAGTATAAAAAACGCCTCGCCGAGGTAGTCAGGAGAATGCACAAAAAAGGTATTCTGGTCAGCGCATTTATCACCCCTGCAAAAGAGCAGATAATCGCCTCAGCCGAGACCGGATGCGATGCTGTCGAACTACACACCGGCAGATATGCAAACGCCGGAACGCAGAACGCCATTAAGAAAGCCCTCACGCAATTGACGGTTGGCAAAGATTTCGCGGTGGAAAACAATCTCATCGTCCACGCGGGTCACGGCCTGACATACCGCAACATCGCCGGCGTGGCGGGTATCAAAAACCTTTGTGAGCTTAATATCGGCCACAGTATAATAGCCAGGGCGGTCTTTGTGGGCATAAGGCAGGCAACTATTGAAATGATACGGCTGATAGACAAATTTAGTCGTTAGTGGTCAGAGCTTACTAACCGGCAAATAGCACTTCCATAAGGAAGGAGATTGAAATGTTTACAGGCGCAATGGTGGCGTTGATAACGCCTTTCCAGGACGGCAAAATCGATTTCGAAACCCTCGATGAACTGGTCGATTTCCAGGTTGAGAGCGGCATTGATGCGATAGTGCCGGTGGGAACAACCGGCGAGTGCCCGACCCTGAGCCACGATGAGCACAAAAAGGTCATCGAAAGGGTCGTCAAGACCGTGGGCGGGCGTGTCCCCGTCATCGCAGGGGCCGGCTCAAACAGCACCGCTGAGGCAATAGAGCTGACCACGTTCTCGAAAAAGGTAGGCGCTGATGCGACCCTGCAGGTCTGCCCATACTACAATAAGCCGACCCAGGAGGGCTTCTATCAGCACTTCAAGGTAATCGCCGAAGAGGTTGACCTGCCAATCATTCTCTACAACATACCGGGCCGATGCGGGGCCGGCCTGACCCCGGAGACGGTCGCACGCCTCGCCGAGATTGAAAACATCATTGGAATCAAAGAGGCCACGGGAAGTCTCGACCAGGCCAGCGAAATTGCAATGCGGTGCGACATAACCATTATCTCAGGCGATGACTCGCTGACTCTGCCTCTGGCTGCCGTCGGCGGCAAGGGCGTCATCAGCGTAGTGGCCAACATCATCCCCGCCGATGTAAAGGCGATGACCGATTTGATTCTTGAAGGTGATTTGGTCTCAGCCCGTCAGTGGCATAAAAAGCTGTTTCCTCTGAGCAAGAATATGCTCAGTCTGGCCACCAATCCGATACCCATTAAGGCAGCAATGGCAATGCTCGGTATGGCCTCGGAAGAATTGCGACTGCCTATGACGCCGCTGGAGGACAGCAAAAAGGCCATCCTGCGACAGACATTGAAAGATTACGGCCTGCTGAGTTGATAAGCGTCTCTGTCCTTGACGGCAGATACAAGAACTACTTTCGTGGTGGCGCAGCCGGTTTGGGACGGCTTGGTTGCTGCTGCATATCGCTGAGCAGATTTAGACTAAAAATCCCCAGCTCAGGCATATTTCGGCGGAATCGCTGCACGGCAGCCGGGCTGAAATTTGCACCCTCCATAATGTCCAGGATGCTCAGTGTTGGCAGCCGCTCAAGATGTCGCAGGGCTTCGTCGGTAAAGTTGCCGGTGATGTATAGACGGCCAAGTTTGTTCATATTAGCCAAGTGCAACAACCCTTTGTCTGTGATTTTTTCCCCGCCCACCCCAAGACGCTCAAGGTTGGTCAGGCCGGAAAGATACTTCAACCCGTCATCGGTGATGCCGCCGTGAGATACTTGCAGCGCTGTGAGCTGTGTGAGGTTTGCCAGGCAGGCCAGGTCGTAATCGTGCAGCGGTTCACGCACAACACGCATCTGTTGCTTGTGCTTGTCCTCTCGTCTGGCTTTGGTGTATAAGGACAGGTCCTCAAGTTTGGTGAGCCGCGATATATCCAGGCCGGCGTCATCCTGCCGGACTTCCTGTAAGTTCAACGTGACCAGATTTGGCAATTGATTGAGACAGGACAATCTCCCAATCGTTATGTTCGCATCATTTACACTCAGGTTCTGCAGGGACTTCAAGGTAGTCAGCTTTGCCAGCCCCTTGTTGGTTACGTTCGAACAACCGAACAGAAATAGTCTCTTTAGATTGGCCAGTCTTGCGATGTGGTCAAGTCCGGCATCGGTGATGCCGATACTGCCGATGTTAAGCTCTTTGAGCAATTTGCACTTCGCAAGTTCGGCGACACCTTTATCCGTAATGGAACCCTTGTTCGGCGTATTTGGCCCGGCATATCGTGCGCTTGTGAGCCAGAAATACTTTAGTTTTTCCAGCCGACTTATATGAGCTAATCCTACATCGGTTATTCCTTTGTCCGGTAGAACAAGGTACTCGAGTGACTTGACCTGGCTAAGACAAACAGCACTTCTGTCAGTCACTTTGGAATGTCGAATATCCAACTGCTTCAGTGAAGGCAGTTTGGTCAGGTGAGCGACACCATCATCTGTAATTGCCTCGACCCAGTGCAGGTTCAAACTTTCGAGATTGGGAATATTCGACAGATGAACGAGGGCTGTATCTGTCAAATGCGGCAGGTGGCCCAGGTTCAGTATCTTGAGAGAGGGAACATCCTTGAGATGAACCATACCGGTGTCGGTGAAGTTCTTGCCGGCAAGCATCAGGTATTGCAGCGATGGCAGTTTGGCCAAATGTGCCAGGCCTGCATTGGTCATTCGACCCTGGCCGAGAGCCAGTTCCTCAAGCGACGTCAGGTTGGCAAGATGCGCCAGACCGGCATCCGTCAAGCGGCTTTCCCTTATGCACAATCCCTTGAGGGATTTTAGCTGAGATATCTCAGCGAGGCCCTCATCTGTAAGCTGTTTGGATAGCGACAAATGCTCGAGAACTTTCAGGTCGTGGAGCAATCTAATCCCTTTGATGGAAATGGATGTGTCCTCAAGCTCCAGGACCTTCAGGCCTGTCAGGTGAGTAATATGCGACATAATCCTATCATCGGGCTTAGGAGCAGGCGACGGTAGGCCGTAGATAGTCAACTTGTAAAGGTCGTCAGGACGCAAGTTAGAAAGCGGAGACAAATCGCGCAGGCCATCCTTGCCAACTACAAGTGTAAGCTGTTTGCCCGCGGGGACATTCACATCTCCTTTTGCCGGTCCAAAGCTTTTCCACTGTGTTCCATCCTCCGTCCAGTAGAAAAAACTCTGGATTTGCCTTACGACACTCTCATCTTGGATAAGTAGATTGCCCAGCGAGCGGTCCTTTGGGAAGTGAACAACGCGCCCGCCCTGCTGTGTACTGCTGACTTTCGGGCTTTCCGCCTGATATCTCTTAAGTAAATCCAGGACGGAGGGACGCTTCTCCTCAGCCGCTGTGGTAACGTTTATGCCCCAACAAACAGGAACTACAAAGACACAAACCACCACTGCGCTCAGCATTACTCTCCTGAAGCTGCACATCCCCTGCCCTGTTCTTTCACGATTAGGTCTGCTCAAACACAAGACGCCCGGTCCATGTTCACGGCTCGTTTGAGGGCGAATATTCAGCAGGGATATTAGGCTCATTGGGGCCGGCGACTCCACCAGCAAAAAAACCGCCGCCAGAACCACCATAGCCTGCCGGCACAGGAGGCTCTTCATCCGCCTGTGGACTATTACCACTGTCGCCGGCCGGCGCAAGCCCAGCGCCCCCGCCCATTGCGACACCGCCATAACCGTTGGCATCTCCGCCTGCCAGCTCATCCCCGGGCGGTCCCTGCGGAACAATGTTACCACCTGCTACAGGTTCAACAACCTTGGAATCCGCACCAGCTTTGTAGTTTACCGGCTCGGAAGTGATAAGCGTCCACTCCTGCTGGGACTGATTCACAATCGGACGCCTGTTTGAGGTGAAACGCTCGGCCCGCCTGTCGCCCGGCGACCTTGGATAGGATGACGTGACCTCCTCAGCGACCGACCCATCAGACTGTTTGGACGGGCCGGTAACCTGCTGGTACGTAACCACCGAACCTATGCCCAGAGCGGTCACTACCGCAGCCGTAATGATTTTGGCCTTGGCGCCGGCCAGCACGCCGCCGGCTATCGCCTTGGCCCCCGCTCCTGATGTGCCGGCCCCGGATGCAATCGCGGCATGGCCGCCTATAAGCGCCATTTTGCCAAGCTCCTTCAGCACTATCGCCGGCGCCGCCTGAACGGCATTTCCACCCAACAGGACAGCCAGCGCGGCCGCAGCGATTACTATTCCACGTCTGTGGAGCTTGTCTCGCAGCTTCATCACACCTGATTCTATCCTGCGAGACACAGTCGGCTGTGAGAGACCCTGCTTACCCGCAATATCAGTTGCGGTTTGACCTTCGAAAAAGTGCTGCATCAAAACCTGGCGGGTGTCGTCATCAAGCTCTTCAAGCGCCTCATCGATGTATGGCGAAAGTTCCTGCCATTTCATCACCTGCCGGGGCTTGTTCGCCGCATACGAGGCTTCCCTTTGCCTTCGCGAGGAATCCCTTCGCAGGACATCTATGGCCTTGTACGTTGCCACCCTGTGCAGCCAGTTAGGCAGCGAGCCGGTAATGCTCTGGGCATTACGCAACAACTGGAAAAACGTGTCCTGAGCGGCGTCCGCCGCCTTGTCCCTGTCTGCAAGGATTCGCCAACTCGCCCCATATACAAGCCCGGCGTGCCGCTGAACAAGCTCGGAAAAGGCCTCCGGGTCGCCGGTCCGGGCAAAACGCTCCAACAAAATGCTCTCACTATCTGACATACAGGATTCCTTTCAATGTTCGACCCTTGTTTGGCCGTAGATAGGACGTCCCAATGGTAAAGATTATTCAGGAAAATCGCCTTACTATGCGCATTTTCTTTATTGGCGCACCCGTATTATTTTGCCGCATCGTAATAGCTTTGCAGAATGGCGGAAATCATCCTGCTGACCGTATGGTTCTCACTCAAATACTGCTGCGCCCCTTTGGCGATTTTGCGTGCAGACTCACGCCTGTCAAGCAACCCCTGCAGAGTGCTTTTTATACTAAGCTCATCCTGCGGGTCAAAGACCACGGCGGTCCGGCCTTCAATAATCAAATCATCGACCCCGCCCCTGCAGGCGGCGACGGCAGAACCAACGCTCATCGCCTCCAATAGAAGCGGGTTAAAACTAAAAGCCGGCTGGGGCTGGATGAAGATGTCACCTGCTGCAAAAACCGAATGCCAGGGCCGCAGTCTCGGAACAATAGTAACAATCTGCAAAAGACCAAGAGCCGCCAACAACTTGCGAAGCTGCATTTCCGCCGGCCCCTCGCCCACAACCACGACCACAAACTCATAGCGGTCAATCAACAAATGCCTGACGGCTTCAAACAAATTCTCAAAATCATCAACATTGTCCAGCCCGCCTCCCGCCGGCGCCACAATCATACTGGCCAGACGCGATGTGTCGCCAAAACAAGTGGTACCCCTCTGAACGAAGGTCCCGATATTTATCTGCTTAATACGGTCGGCAAATTGCGGATAGACGCCGGCAACGTCTTCTGCAATACTTTTGGCCGGTGCGATAATCTTTGTGCACCACTTAGGCGAAATAGAAAGGCGGCCCCACTGCTTCTTGAGCGAATTAACGGTAAGCACATAAGGCAACCCCAACTGCTCCACCAAATACATCGTAAGCGAGGCCTTACTTTCACAGAGGCAGTGCAAAATGGTCGGTTCAAACTCGCCGAGCCGGTCAACAAGCAGCTTTCTATTGAGATGTTTCGTGAACGGCAGCTCAATGACGGGGTGTCTGATGACTTCCGCCGTGCCGGAGAGAACCATATCAACGTCACAGCCGGGCGGGCAGACCATAGCCACAGGGACCGACTCATCCGCCAGACCGACCAACAGCCGCTCCAGAAACGCCGAATACTCAAAGACCGTGCGCTGCGAAGCAATCAGCGCCAGCCGTCCGCGGCTCGACTGAGCTCGCCGAAGTCCAAAGGCGGATTTGCCCGTTTCAGACGTCAAATCTTTCTACTCCCAACTGTGATGCAGCTTTGCACCCATATCGAACACTACCCGCCAGACGTATGGCAGGTAGGACCACACCATAATATCTTATCATAAAAACGGTTCTCTGGCATCTACGCCTCCACGCATTCACGCATTTACTCATTTACTGCCAAAACGTGCTTTTTTGCCTAAAAAACCCTAAATTCCGATAATAGTTCAAAAATTTTGCAAAAATCACAGGAAAATGCTTGACTTTGTGCAAAGGTTGGTGTAGTATCACAAGATAAAAGAGTAGGTGCAAAAGACTTTGTGGAGGGTTCTACACATCTTTTTGCACCAAGACTTAATTTGTGTATAAATTTTTGTGCGAAAAAAATTGGAGGAGAAACTTTATGAAAAAATTATTAACGATTTGTATTGAGAAGAATGAAGGAGAGAACACTATGAAGACTACAAACAACAGCACAATCACTAATTTACGAGCGTCATTGGTAGGAGGCTTGGTCCTGGTGATGGCACTAATCTTGGCTTTCTCCACGGTTTCAGTTGGTGCTCCCACAACACTCACCACTCACATGACGGTTGACGATGCCTTCGATCTGTACCTGAGCACTGACGATACCCAAATCGGGACGTACATTGGGTCTGGAAGCAGTTGGATGAATACGTATACCTTCATGGCCGATCTGACACCAGGAGTCACGAATTACGTCCACGTCTTTGGGACTGATCGCTACAGGGTTATTGCCGCTTTCATAGGTGATTTCTCCGTGAGCGATACATCATTCAAGTTTCTCAACGACAGCCAGAGTCTGGTCACAGACAGGGCTCACTGGAGTATTAGCAACCTTGGTTTTGGACAAGGCTACTACATGCCGGACGAAATCGGGATCAATGGCAGCGGCCCATGGGGATTCCGTCCGGGCATTTCCAGTAGTGCCTCCTGGATCTGGAGTAATTACGGTTATGACTTGACGTACCGGTATTTCTCTACGTCCATTATCCCAGTACCCGCACCGGCAGCGCTAATGCTGGCGCTGGAGGGTCTTGGCGGTCTGGCATTGCTTCGTCGGCGTAGAGGATGACGAAGAGCGAAGGAAGAAGGACGTAAAGAAGGACGAAGTTAGAAGTCAGAAGTGCGAAATAAAAAGTAAGGAGTACGAAGTCAGAAGTACGAAAAAAGGGCTGTGGGCTAACGCTCGCAGCCCTTTTCTTTTGTTCTTTTTATTATCGTGGTCAGAATGGCAATCAGCTCGTTACATTCACCCAATAAACTTTCAAGCTTTTGCGATGGTAATATTCCGGCAGCCACAAGCAGCCGAAGCCAGTAGTGAGTTTCCCTGGCTTCTTTGCGGGCGATAGAGTATTTTGATACGAAATCGGCCCGGCTCTGTCCTCCCTGTGCTTCTTCCACATTCGCTCCGATAGAAGTGCCTGACCGAAGCAATTGACCGCCGATGATTCGGCCCGCGCCTGGTTTTCTATCTAATTCCTGGCATAGTTTTACAACCCGAACGGCAAATTGAAACGTCCTCTCGCACAAATCCCTTTTCATATTTCGTCCTTCGCTCTTCTAACTTCTTACTTCGTCCTTCAGGCCTGTGCCTGTGTGATTTGCTTTGCCAGTTCTTCAAGCAGTGCGTTCATTTTTGGGTCGGCACCTTTCGCCTGGGCGATTTTGCTGCAGGCGTGCATAACGGTCGTGTGGTCGCGGCCGCCGAGGTGGCCGCCGATTTCTTCGAGACTGTGCTTAGTCAGACTTCGAGTCAGATACATACAAATCTGTCTCGGCTCAGCGATACTCTGGCTGCGCTTCTTGCTCTGCAGGTCGGTGGCGCGAACATCAAAATGCCTTGTCACCACCTCGATAATATCGGTGATGCTGATGTGCCTGGCCTCAAATTTAGCCTGGCCCTCCAGGGCTGTTTGAGCAAGTTCGAGAGTAATTTTTTTGCCGCTGGTTGTCGCCACGGCGTAAATGCTCGTCAAAGCGCCTTCAAGCTCTCTGATATTTGCCTGCACCTTGCGAGCAATGTATTCAGCTATCTCGTCGGAAATGCTAAGCCCTCGAAGGTGTGCCTTTTTTTGGACAATCGCCACTCTCGTCTCATAGCTCGGCGGGTCGATTCCGGCAACAAGACCCCAATTGAATCTGCTTATAAGCCGTTCTTCGAGCGAAGGAATTTTGACCGGCGGACTGTCGGCGCTCAGGATAATCTGCTTACCATTATTATAAAGGGCGTTAAAGGTGTGAAAGAACTCCTCCTGGCTTTGCTCTCGCTCACGCAAAAACTGGATGTCGTCTATCACGAGCATATCGACCGTGCGGAACTGGCTCTGGAAGCCGGCCAAGTTTCCCTCCTCGATTGCCCGAATGAACCTGTTGACAAACTCCTCGCAGCTCAGGAACTGGATTATCCCGCCATTAAATCTCTCTTGGGCATCAAAGCAGATTGCCTGTAAAAGATGTGTCTTGCCTAAGCCGGAATTACCGTAAATAAAAAGTGGATTGTAGGTTTTGCCTGGCGAGTTACTTACGGCGACGCAGCTCGCATGGGCAAGGCGGTTGCAGGGGCCGACCACAAAATTCTCGAAGGTATAATCAGGATGGAGCCGAAGCGCCGGCCGCGGGCGGTCCGCTGAGGGCGGGTGTGCAGGTTTCTCGCCGGCTTTCTGCGGCTGAACCCTGAACTCTACGGTAACAAGGTGCCCCGTTATCTGCTGCGCAGCCCGCGTGAAAGCACTTTTGCAGTTATCTCGCAGATACTGAACAGTCGCCTCATCGGGACAGCCGACGCCTAACGAGCCGCCATTGAAGTGCAGAACCATCAAACGGTCGAACCACTTGCGGGTATTGGCCGGGTCAAGTGACTTGGCGCGCTCCACTATGTCGGCGAAAATGTCCTCAATCTCACGAACCGGCAAGGGAAACTCCTTTAGAAATGAAAAGCCACCTGTGTTCTATGCAGACAACAACAGCACATCTCAACATCCCTGTCGAAGGCAATCCATCTTACAGCTTACTACAAAACGGCACCCAAAAACTCCGTAAGGCCCAAACAACCGGCCTTATGCGGCCAAAAGAACTCTCCTTCCTGCGCCACGTCAGCCGGAGACAACCTTCTCCGGCGCGGGGCAAAAGAGGTTATTGAAATTTACCCCAAAACACCCGTACTGTCAAAGAAAAATATTCTCTTCCTGCAAAAAAAACATAGTTTCTCCAAAACGACAAGGAGCAGGCAAATTAAATCTCGAGCGGACTTGAAATTTCCGCAAATCCCGATACTATCAGACTTGCGATAGAGAAAAATTCTTTGTCAGGAAGCCATTATGGGAATTTTCGCCAGGACCGCCGAATATCTAAAAGACAGGCTCGGCAAGACCCGCGACAGAATCGCCGGCTCGCTCTCATCGGTGCTCAGTATAGGACGGAATATCGATGAGGCCCTGCTCGATAAGCTTGAAGAAACGCTGATAAGCGACGACATCGGCGTGGAAACTACAGAAAAACTAATAACTGAGCTGCGCGAGGCCTATCGCACAAGACAAATCGCAACAACCGACCAAATCGTCCCGTTTCTTAAAGAGCACATCAAAGGCTACTGGCCGGCCGATGACAGGCAATTACATCTTGCACAGACCGGGCCGACCGTCATCCTCATTGCCGGCGTCAACGGGACCGGC
>Ga0315284_10009054_pt1 | contig 14210 bp, 15 predicted proteins | sample YL17G09_16_MG_FD_203696 | JGI IMG/M metagenome (GOLD analysis project Ga0315284, IMG submission 203696) | Sediment microbial communities from Yellowstone Lake, YNP, Wyoming, USA - YL17G09_16 | ecosystem: Environmental > Aquatic > Freshwater > Lake > Sediment | place: USA: Wyoming | collected... | reverse complement strand
ACAATTGCTTTCATTTCCTCTGCTTGTGGTGTATTACCAAATACTTTATCCAAATGAGATTTTAATTGCTTGACTTTGAAACTTTCCATTTATATATTTGCTAAAGAAAATAAATTGTCTATTTAGACAATTTTTTAATATTTAGTAATATTATAATGGAGGAACAAAAAGAAAATACAGAACCAGTTAGTGAATCTGAAAGTGTAGATGACGAAAAGGCTTTGTTGAAACCAAAGAAAACAAAGAGAGTATTTACACCAGAACAGAAAGAGGCCATGGCAGAAAGAATGAGAAAAGTAAATGCAGAACGTATTGCTAATGCTAAACACACACGTGACAAGAAAAAAGAGATTGATAGAATAAAACGTGCAGAGGAAAAGGCGAAACTAGATGAGGAACTAAAACAGGCCAAGGCCCAAGCGAAAGAGAAAGGTTTAGATGTAGATAAAAAAGAAAAGAAAGATAAGAGAAAAGATATAAAGAAAAAGAAACCATCTATTAAGATAATAAATGTTCAACATAGTGATTCCGATGATAGTGATGACGGTAATGATAGTGACAACTCAGATAGTGATAGTGATATTAGCATACCCCAAGCTAAGATTGTTGTGATTAATAAAAAATCCAAGTCTAAAGGTTTAACAAAAGATAAAGTAGAGAGAAAAGTAGAACCAGTTGTTGTTCCTGAAATTAAAAAACCTATTTGTAAATTTTTATAATATTTTTAGTATATATATGCCTACTAAAAATAAGGAAAGAAAGTTGAAACAGAAACAACGCCAGTCACAGAATGTGAAAGTAATTGTGAATTTAGCAGAGAAACGAAAGCGTAAGCGTAAATCAAAGCCAAGAGCCAAAGCTCAAGAAAAGGAGGCAGAGGTTGTTGGTTACAAAGCATTTCCACCACAAATTATTTATCCGTCACAACCTGTTGTATTTTCCAATTTTGAGGCGAAACCTGCACCTCCTATAAGCTTAGCACAAACAGTTACTGAAAGAGTAAGACCACCTGCCGGTATATTAGAGGATATAGGTAATATTGGGACCGAGGGAGTTGGAGTAGAAATATTGGATAAACCAACAAAAAAGGAAACATTATCCGAATTAGAAACACCGGTTGGTATTAAACCTTCAAAAATTCCTGTTCTATTAGCACAGACTCTAAAAGAGAAATTACCAAGTAGTTTGACAGAGGGTTTATCATCTGAGGGTGAATTTGGAATAAGTGCTAAATCAGTTGCATCTGAATCTAAACCAATGGCTATTCCGCCAATTAAACTTAGAAAATCAAGAGCTACAAAGGAACAAATTATGGAAAATTTACGTAAAGAATTTTTAACATTAAGTGGAAATAAAGCACCTGAGGATTTAACAAAAGAGGAATTAGAAAGTGGTATAAAAATAATGAAAGTAAATAAAATAAGACAAAAAGCAGAAAAAAACATTTTAGCTGAAAGTGCTAAATTAAAAGTAATGACTGAAAAAATGTAGAAAAATACTTAAAAAAAGAATATATTGTAAATAATATGACTTTGTTAGTTGATTTACCTTTACACATGGAAAAATATAGATGGACCTTAGAAAATCAAGGTATGATGCAGAAAATATATCAAGAAAACCGTAGAGCCGATTATTTAACAAAAAATAGAGAGGAGAAAAAAAGATGGAAAATAAGAGTCGGAATATTATAAATTTTTAGTATTTCAATTTTTTTAGTGATTATAAAAAAAATTGAAATCTTTTTCTCTCTATCTTTAATTCAACAAAGTAAAATATAAACTAATATTCCAATATTAAAATGAGCGAAAGACAAGTTGTTACTGTTACTTATACTCACGAGGAGGTTTTTATTGTTCCAAAAGGAATTGATTTAAAATCTCCAAATGTAAAAAATTGGAATGTAAAATATAACCAATTGTATATTTATTTTGTAGATGACACATGTAAGATTGTTGATAGTGAGGGCTGGGTGGATGCATTTGATTTTAAATATCCTGATATGAATAGTGCTACAATTGTAAAACCTGAGGAGGTTGGCATTGATATTGATGAGGATGAGGAGGACGAGGATGAGGAATACAGTAATGAAAAGAAATAATATATATTACAAAAGAACTTAAAGAACAATTACACAAAAATAGGTGCATTCTCAATATTAGAAATTTTGTGGGGTTTTAATAAATCCCCTTTTTTCTTTACAAGATTATCCACTGCAGTCACTAATCCAGTTGAAAGTGCAGTGGCAGGAATAGTAGGAACTCCAACACTTTCTAATCCAGTTTTGGCTGCTACTAAAGCTCCTTGTTTTAAAGTGGAATATAATACACTATCACTTTGTTGTTGCGCAGGTGTGAGTTCCGGTGGCGGTTTCAAAATAGTAGTGTTTTCTTTTGGAGCAAATGTACTTATAATGTCACCCTGAGTCCTGTAATTGGTTACATTGGATTTAGCTTTGGAATTTGGTAAATACGCTGCATTATACGTAACGACTTTATCCTTTGGTTTTGTATCAAGAGCATTTACTAATGCACCGCCAAGTGATGTTCCTGCTAAAACAAAATTAGCATCTTTGTATTTATTCTGTGCTTTTGATAAAATGTTTTTTGTATCATCAAAACGTGCAGATTGTTTTAACCCACCTATGGCTAAACCAAAATCCGTCACCAAATCTTTTTCTGATTTCACATCGGTCCCATTGGAAACAAAAAGGACTTTCTTATCAAAAGGATTGTATGCAACCATTGTCTCTCTTGGGTCACTTAAATCTTTATCTAGTATGTAACCAAACTTTTTCAAAAGTTTAGCTTGTCTTTGAGGTTGGTTCCTCAAATATGCTATTTTCAATGCTTTGTAAAGTTTTAGCCTTTTTCTCTTTTTTAAAGGTTGTTCCATAATATAATATATAATAATATTATAATGCCGATTGGAAAAATTGAATTAATTGAAAACAAGGATTTACCAAAGTTCAAACCAGTAAAAGAAAGCATGGATATATTCATTCCTAATATTATAGAGCATATACCGAGACGAAACGGTTTCATTTGGCTTATCTCAGGTGCAGGAGGTTCAGGTAAGAGTTCAATGATGCTAAACTTTTTTAAGACCAATCTGTATAAGAAAAAGTTTGATAATATCTTTTATTTCTGTCCTTTGGTTTCCTTTAAAAGTGTAGATAATCACCCTTTCAAAGATCATAAAACATTATATCACGAATTGAATGCAGAAAATCTTACTGAACTTTACAAAACATTAAAATCTATCAAAGAGGGTGATGATGAGGAGAGTGATGATGGGGAACAAAAATATAATTTAGTTGTAATTGATGATTATGCTGACGCTTATAAGTCCAGTAAGGAAATACAAAAAATCCTTTCTACTATGCTCATCAAAGCGAGACATTTGAATACCGCATTCATTTTCACTGTTCAAAGTTATTTTTACTTTCCAAAGTTACTCAGAAAACAATTGGTCAATGTTTCGATTTTCAAACCGAAATCTGTAGCTGAATGGACTAGTTTAGCAGATGAGTTATTGAATATGAAAAAAGAGGATGCAAAGAAATTGTATGATTATGTATTTGATGCACCATATACACATTTGGATATTGATACTACCAGCGGTCAGTTTTATAAGAATTTCAATTTGTTGAAATTGAATGAAAAAGAATAGAATATTTTATTATTTACGTATATATATAATAAAATGGAGGCAGAACAAACGTATTACCAAAAATGGTTACAAAATAATCCTGACTATCACCGCTTATACCGTGAAAAGAATAAGGAGAAAATAAAAGAATACAGAGACAAGTACGTGTCAGAGAATTATGAGAAACTTAAAAAGTATAACCGCATATATCATAAGACTTGGAGTGAGAAAAAGAAAGCAGAGATTTTAGCAGTAAAAATAGCCAAGTTAAAGGCTACTTTGTGAATGTGTATCTGTAAATATTCAGGGTGCATTTTCGCCTTTTTATTAGACAAAATAGAAAAGAAAAATGTGGTTCAATTGGTTGGCTTAAATATTTACAGATAAGACTATCTATATAAAAGATTAGACTTTTCCCTTTTTTCCCTTTTTTCCCTTTTTTCCGCTTTTTCCGCTTTTTTAAAAGATTATATAAAGATAGTAGTTCTATAGAATAGTTTATAAAAAAGCGGAAAAAGCGGAAAAAAGGGAAAAAAGGGAAAAAGGAGGAAACACACATATACAAAAATATATAATAAAAACAATAATTAATTATAATTCTTTTTATTTTCTTAGCAGTCATCATCATCATCTAATTCATCACAATCATTAATTTTAAATCCAACAAATCCACCTTTATAAGATTTTCCAGTCATACCATGTTTCCCCATTTTACTCAAATCTTTATCATATTTAAATCCTAATCTATTTAATCCCTCTTTTATAATTTTTTCAGTCAATCCACTTAAATTTATAATTTTTTGTAATGGTTCTCTACTTTCATTATCTTTTATACAATTATCATCAAACCATTTCTGCAAATTATCATTATTTTTCTGTGTTTCTTTTGTATCTTTTAAAAATTGAGCTGGTATTTTCGGAATTTTATTTGTATAATATTTATTAGCATAATCAATAATAAGTTCAAATATTTCATTATAATATTCATTTTTTAAAATATCACCCAAAGTAGTATCTGCAATAAATAACAGATTTTCAGGTTCTGCAACAACACGGTCTCCAGTTCTATCAAAATGAGAACCATAAGAAATTTGTTTGTAACGATTATATACTGCAGTATCATTAGGATCAATTGTAGGTAAATGATTAGTTAATGTAAATAATTTAAATAGAATATTAATATTTTCACTAGTTCCATGCATAATTTCATTTTCTGTTTTTTTACCATCACCTAATTCTTTCATTAGTTCAGCATTTACTTTTTTCTTACTAAATTCATCAAGCCAAACTAAACGCATACCTTTCATTTTAATTAATTGTTTATGCACTTTAGTGTTACATTCCTCTAAGAATGTTCCTTTTGTTTTATAAACATAATTTGGCATTAATTCTGTTAAAATATCAAAATAAAATGTTTTACCATTATCTCCAGCACATTTATCAGTTTTATCAACACAAAAGTAAATAGATTTTTCTTTATCAGCATCACCAGTAAATGTATGTCCTACAATAGATAGGAAATATTCCAAATGTTCCTCATTATTATTTAAAATTTCTTTCAATTTATTTTTCACGAATTGTTTTTTTATTTCATCTCCTTTTTTATAATCATATTTAATTGTTTGAGTTATAAAATCATCCCAATTTATACCATATCTAAAAGTTTTTGTTTGTAAATCCATAATTCCATTTCTAAAAGCTAATTCTCCAATATTAGCATCTAATTTTTTAGAAAAGTCATCATCAACTAATAATGTTTTTAAAAACTTAGTTAAATTACTCAGAAAACCAGGATTTGTAATATTTTTATATGATTTTAAATATATTTTACTTTGTTCTATTAATTTATCTTTTTGTTCGCCATCACTTAATGCAATTCTTGTAACTAATTTTTTATTACTATAGTCAATATATTTTTCTAATTCATTAATAATATAATAACTTGGTTCTTTTTGTTGTTTCCATAATTGTTTTTCAGTAAGCATATACCATTTTTCCTGACATAATATAAGAGTTTCTTTTAATGTTTTACAAATAGTTTCAGCTACTTTTTTTGGTTCATCTAATATATTTGTATCAATATGATAAATATTCCATTTGTCAAGCCATTGTTTATATTTATCATGATTTGATTGTTTAGCAAGTGATTGTAAATAATGCATTTCAATTGGATAAGGATTTATAAAATTTTTGAATAAATGTTTTTTTTCCTCATCCATATTTAATTCATTATTTTTACAAAAATGTAACCAATCCTCATTTTTCATTTTATTATAAATTATACAAGCACAAACTCGCATCCAAGTTTTTCTATCTTTTTTATTAATTCTTATAATATTTAATAATTCTTGTTTTTCATTTAATTCTTGTTCATTGTCCGTATTGACAGATACGCTTTCGGTGTCGGTTTCAGTTTCATCTTTAACTACAATTTTTTTTGTTTTTGTTTTTGTGTTACTAGTATATTTATAATCTTGAATAATAAATTCAGGTATATCAAGAATTTCGCCACCTAAATCAACATATTTATTTAATACACCATTTTTTGTATAATAACTTGTAGGTGGTGCAAAAACCATGTGTTTATCATTAGCAATATCAACACCTGAAATTGAATTCAAACAATTAGTTTGAGTATGTAAATTAGGATTATATTTACAATAAATATGAAAACCTCTACGTGTTTGTATAGTTTTATAATTTTTTAATTCAGGATGCAAATTTAAAACATATTCATAACTGCTTTTATCATCAAAATCAATAATTGTAATATTATTAATTTCACCAGCCGGCAAACAAAATGCTTTATGATATGATTTAATGTAATTTTTATAATTATCTTTTGTAATAGCAGTAGTCCATGCTTTTGGCATATCTCTTAATTGTTTTTTCTCCTCACCATTTGAATTTATTTGAGTTGTAATCTCAGGAATGGTAAAATACACAAAGTTCGCTAAAGTGGTTGTCATTCTATATATATCTGTAAATATTATATTTAACTTAGTTTTCGCTAAATATAATAAATCAAATCAATTTTTTGTTTTTAAGTTAATTAAATTTCTCCTAAAGTTTCCAACGAAAATTCTTGTCCAAGTTTTTCAGCTTTTTTCTTGTCTCTGTAATATTTCGCATATGCAAGTCTTTCCTCTTTGTGTTTATTATAATAATTCTTTGTATATTCAACATGCAATGCATTATTAAAATCCTTATTATTTTCAAGCCACTTGGCACGTGCTTTCTTATGAGCCTCAGTATTTGTATTTGGCATTTTTCTTATATATATCTCTAAAGATTATTTTAAATTCTTTTTCAATTTTATTCATTTTTATTAATTTTTCTGCCACGAATTAATTTCTTTTCACACAAAAGACACACATTTATTTTATCACTTTTAATTCTGCAGTAACATGGAGGACACACGTAACAACCACATCTCAAAAGGGGAATATCTCGGTTAGGAGGACTTAGGCAAACATAACAATCCATTTATATACTTACAGATATATTTTATTTAAATACTTTTTTCCTAAATAAAATAATTAATTAAACAAATTACTTTTTCCATAATTTATTCAAATGTTTTACATTTTTTTCTAAATCAGGATATGGACCCCAAAGTAGGGAATACGAAAATAGAGATGGACTAGGAACAAGATTCTCAATTAACTTTCTCTCTATAGCATTCCCAAGATGTCTCTTTTGATATGCACTTTTCTTTTGAACATCTCCATGGTCTATAAAAGTAGAACCACCACGTAATCCAAATGAAAATTTTTTTCCATTATCCATTGTTACTTGAAACCTTTTCATTTTCAAAGGGCTGTCCTCAATTTTAACAATCATTTATATATTATTGACAAGAATAAAAAAAACCCAAAGTTTCCATTTTTTTTATCATTATTTGTAAGCATTTGTTGTGATAATAAGTAGTTTCCGTGCAAAGCAATCTTACCATATGACCAGTATTATCCTCAATATAATGGTTACATAATCTACACTTTTTAAAGTGACAAGGTCTTTCATATTCTAATTCTAGTTCCATTTATATAGAATAGAGAGAAACAAAAAAATACATAAATTTTAAATCTTTATATTATATATAAATGAGCTCAAATGGATTTGGACCTGCAACGGATTTTCCACCCCTAAACGGAGACGACACTACAGAAATGTTAGATGTATATGATTTGAATGTAAGAGACCAATTTTCTATAAGTTCATTAGGACTAACTAACAACCAATGGGAACAACTTGTTGGTATTAGAACAGACCAAACGATACAGGAACAAATAGATAGTTTAATATATTTAACAGAAGAAGTTGGTTACAACGGTGTTTTTTATTCAACCATAGACCAAACGGCGGCGGCAACAAATACAATATACACGGCAACTTTTACAACAGCGTATGCTAGTAACAATGGTATGATATTGAATGACCCTTTAAGCACTAACTATCGTAGTATCAAAATATTAGAGGCAGCAACTTATAATATTCAAGTAATTTTACATATATCCAGCACAAATAGTAATACATCGGAATTACGAGCATGGATACGCAAAAATGGTTCAGATTTATCAGCCAGTAGTGCCTTACAAACAATAAACCATAATAATTCAGATGAAACAATAGCTTTCAATATAATTATTCCATTACAAATTGATGATGTCATTTCTGTTATGTGGGCAACCAACGACACAAGCATGTTTTTTAATTATGTACCTCCCAAAACAACACCGTATGTAGCGCCGTTGTCACCCTCAGTCCAAATCAGTTTTATGCAGGTGCAATATTATCAGGACAACACCGCAGTTGTAGAGGCGTTACAAACAGAGGTGACCGATTTATCAGGGAACTATTACACATTTAAAAATCTGACAAATACACGTTTGAATGATATTGAAACATTTGATACAGCAATCCAGTCACAAGTAAATACAATAAGCACTGATTTGGATGATTTGGAAACAGAGGTCACAGACTTATCAGGAAATTACTATCCTTTTAAAAACACTACCAATTCACGTTTAACAAATATTGAAAACTTTGATACAAGTATTGATAGTAGAGTAGATACTTTGGAAACAGCCGTAGCAGCAACAGGAACAAGTGTCGCAGCATTAGGCGTTGCCGTAGCAGCTAATTCCACCGCAATCGCAGGACTTAGTGCTAGTGTCGCAACTTTACAAACGCAAGTAACAGCGGTCCAAGGAGACATTACAGATATTAATGCAGACCTTACAGCTTTACAAGGAAAAACCGAATATCAAAGCACAGCAACTAACCAAACAAACTTTTCAGGAAAACTAGTAGTTGATTTTGGAGCAGAAACGATAAACATTGACCCAGCACTAAATAAAATAAGTGCAGGTTCAGGACAACCCTTGATTTTAGCCGCATCAAATACTTTAACACTGGATGCAAACCAAGTAGATGTTAATAGTACAAGCACTATTAATTTGAATTCAACAACTGGAGTAAATGTAGTAGGAACTGCTTTATATTGTGATACATTACATCCTCATTCAGGAACAGCTATAACGCTTTCATCAGGTTCATCAGGAACAGTTAATATTGGAGGCAGTTTAGATATAGTTAATATTAATGGTTTTCCTTTTCAATCGTGGTTATGGGTCCAATGGTAGAAAATAAATAAAATATTAAATAATAATATAATATTATTATATAATGTCTTTACCATTTACATTCAATAAATTTCTACCAATTAATATACAAGGCAGTAATGCCATAACAGGCACATATGGAGGTGTCAGTATTTTAAATAATGGAAAAACCGAATTAAAATCAGATACAACAATTACAAGATTAGGAGTAAATAAAAATGTGAATTCATCATATCAAGTAGATGTATCAGGGAATGTAAATATTTCAGGAACATACTCGGTGAATGGAGTACCGATTTCATCAGGAGGCGGAGGTTCAACATATGCTTTATTAACAGCAAATACAACAATGACAAATGCAAGTCCAAATTATAATGGAGTAAAATGGACCTCAGGTTTTAACACAATTGCTTTACCTAATGCTACAACGATTACATTAGGAAAAGAATACACTTTTTTCGCTACGAATGTTCTTAACAACGCAATAGAAATAAAAACTTCTACAGGTCAATTTATGTATTATACTGGATTCAGTAATACTACAACTATAGAATTAACAACACAAACTCAATCTTTCGTGATTACATGTATTTCAAATAGTAGTAATCCTTATTGGAGTATTAATCAAGTGGAATATGACCCATCTTTATTTGTATTTATATCAGGATCAAATGAAATTTCAGCAGACAATACATATACTGGCACTAATGTGTTTAATACAAATCTTCCAACTTCAACGCTTACGCCAACGAGTGGAACTCAACTTATCACAAAAAATTATGGAGATGGAGAATATGGTAGATTGAGTTCATCTAACACATGGTCCAATACCAACACATTTAATGGAACTACATCAATTTCAACAAGTCTCACAGTTCCAACAATCACATCAACAAATGGAGTTTCTGCAAAATTATTAACAACAACATCAAGCACTGTAAGTGTATCAGCTGGTGTTCTTTCTTTTACCGCAACGAATCCTGAGGCAACATTCCAATCATTTAAAGTAACATTTACTGGTAGTCCTTTTACAATAACTCAAGTAAATTGGGCGTCAATCGCAGATATGCCCCTAAATGCGGAATGGTATTTTATCCTTCAAAATAGTACAAGTAGTATAATTACAATTAAAAATAATATAGTTTCAAATACTGGAGGAACATATTTACATGCTGATTTTCCATTTGATGTTTTTATACAGACTGGTTTTAATAATGGGTTCATTAAAATAAAACGATATGAAAGTGTGGAAGCAGTTATTTCAGCAGGTGAAATATCAAATAGTGTTGGAGGAACAATATTATCGATATTAAATACCTCAAATAGTTGGATTGGTCTAAATGCGTTTAATACAAATCTCCCAACTTCTACTTTGACACCATCAACATCAACGCATTTAGTCCCAAAGGGTTTCTGTGATTCTACATATCAAACCATAGCAGGTATGTCATCATATCTCACAACTACAACAGCCGATGGAACGTATGGACGATTAGCAGTAGCCAATAACTATACAGCACAAAATACCTTTACAACCTTTTTACCTTTATATTCAGGTAGTACAACACCAACATCAAATAATTTTATTACAAAAGCGTATGCCGATGCAACATATCACCCTGTAGGTAGTTATGCAACTCTTGGAGGAACAAACAATTTTACGGCACAAAATACCTTTACAACCTTTTTACCTTTGTATTCAGGTTCAACAACACCAGTAGCAAGTAATTTTATTACAAGAGCATTCGCAGAAAGTGAATATGGACGTCTTGGTTCAAACAATACATGGACCGGTGCTACGAATTCCTTTACGAATTTACCAACAAGTAGTCAAGTGCCATCATCAGCAAATCAACTTGTGAATAAAACATATACAGACGGCACATTCTTAACCCCAACAACTGCTAATTCTACATACGCAAGACTGGCAACAGCAAATACATTCGCCAATATTAATACATTTACTAATCAGGTTAATGTTAATAACACTTTTTTAGTGGATACAACAAGTTCAGCAACATTTTATAATACATCCAATCCTGCAATAGGGGTTTTCACGGTGAATTTAACGGCAGATACTTTAACATGCACCATGTTAAACAGCATATTTACAAAAACAGTTGGAATACAAACGGCAAATATTGATGCTTTAACAGTCACAAACACAGCAGTTTTTTCAGGAGCTATACCAACATATACAGGTTCAAGCACAGCATATGCCGCTAATACATTTTTCCCTCGTTCATATGGTGACACACGATACGCACAATTAGCAGCAACCAATTCATTTTCAGGAACAACAAATACATTTACGAATTCATTAATAGCAAATAATCTATTACCCTATTTCCCATTAAATACGGCAAGTTTAAGAATGGGATTAAATGCTTTACAATATGGCACAGCATCCAGTTTCGCAAATGTAGCATTTGGAAATAACGCATTACAAGGAGATAATATAACACCAGCAAATAATACAGGAAGTAAAAATGTTTGTGTGGGATACAACGCAGGAGCAAGCTTAACTACCACAGGTGCTACGTCTCCTGATGATAATGTAATAATAGGATATAACGCAGGTAAAAATCTTTCACAAGTAGCAAGTATTTTTAAAGGTCCAAGTTATTCCAACGTTATTATTGGGTCAAACGCAGGTCAGAATTATTGGATACAGAAATCGGTAATTATCGGAACCAACGCATGTTCCGCAGGGAATCAATTTATTAGTGACACAACAATAGTCGGTTATAATTCAGGATTAAATCTCAGTAACAATTCAGGAGTATCCATTTTTGGAGCATCAAATTTACCAGTATATGCTGGTAATGCAGGTCAAGCATTCGGTTGTCAATTAGGAACATATGCAAATAATAATGACAAAGGCGTTTTTTGTGGTATTAATTTGGGTGCTTATATTAATACTGGTTGGGGTTGTAGTTTTATAGGAGGAGATAGTGGGAATGGACTTGGGACAGGTTGTGGTGGTGTTTTTATGGCAGGCATAGGTGTAGATACAACAAAAGCAGATTTACAGAACTCAGTAGCAATTGGTAGTTTTTTTACTATAAATGAGGATGACACATTCAAGATTGGCGGTTACAATATTGTAACCGGTGCATATCAAAACCTTTTAATTGGAAACAAAAATCGTATTTTGTTTAATACAAATACATCAGCAGCAACATTAGCAATCACTTTTGAAATGGGAGAACATATTAATGTTACAACTAACACAACAACAGCCATCAATCTACCAGTTCCAGCAAACCAAAATATAGGAACACGTTTTACAATTGTAAAATCATATACAACACCAGTAGCAATAACAATTACAGCATCAGCTGGTCTAACTATTTATGCATCATCAGGAAACACAAATACTTATTCCTTTTTAGCAACAGAATATTATGTAACATTAATTTGTATTAATAGTAGTGGAACCGCATGGATAGTAACAAATGAGGACACAACAAAACAATATGTGGATTTAACAACATCACAAACGGTTCAAGGTGTCAAAACTTTTCAAGATACAACTGGTTCAGAAACAATTACAAGCACACGAATTGAAACAATAAATAATACAGCATCAAATTGTCCCAATCTCAATTTATTACATACTAAATCTACAGCACAAGCAGTAAATGATACTTGTGGCATTATTACGTTTGATATGAAAAACAGCACAGCAGGAACTACAACAAGATATGGTAATATAAATTGTTATGTATCAAACGCAGGAACAGGAGCAGAAGCATCAATTATATCAATAACAGGCAAACAAGCAGGAGCAGATTTGGGTTATGTTAATTTGGGAGGTGGAGTATCCGCATTTACAAATCCATTACGTATCGCTAATTATTGGGTTGATGCAGCACGTCCAACATTAATAACTGGTTCAACATCACTATCATATACTGCTAGTAATTCATTTTATAAATATAATTCGGTTTCAGTAACAGCAGTAGCAACTATCACCTTACCAACGATTGACGCAGCGCATCTTGGTAATGAGGTCGTTTTCAGACGTGTAGGAGGAACAACAACTATTGTGGTTTCATTTATTGGAAACGGAAGTCAGAACGTATATAACACAGCATTAACAGGTGGCACAACAGCACAAGCACTAATGGCGTCAGGTGTATATATGGTAAGATTAGTTCCGATGCTTCTTTCAGGAACAACAATATATGCTTGGTTTCAAATATAAAATAAAATCTTACATATTATTATAATGAGCACCGAACTGCAACTCATTCCGTTACGTAACAACTTGTTAGTTGATTACAAATACACTGAGGCAAAAAACCAAATCATATCTCGTCTTGGAGAATTACACTTGTGTGATGGAAAATACAAGAATGATAATCAACTGCTAAACTTGATATGTGAATTAGTAGAACACTTAATTGTGAAAAAGGATAAGATTGTGAAAAAGGATCTAGTCATAGATATTTATTTAGCATTATTCGGATTAACAGATGATGAAAAGAAAACACTTGAGAACAACATTAATTTTCTTTGGTCCAATGCCATGATTAAGAAAGTATCAATGTATAAATTATTCAAGACAGGAGTAAAAGAGTGGTTTAGAAAAAAGGGTTAAAAATATTCCGTATGTCAAGAGATATAACTCGTGATTTATTAATAAATAGGTTATGCAAAATGTATCATTTTGATTATGGATTAATTATATATAACACAATTACATATAATCCAATTGAGGTGGCTATTTCTATATTAGCTCTAAAGTTTGGAATGAATAAAATATTATTAACTCTGATTATTGCATTTATTATTTAAATAACAACAGTAACATGGCATACAGAATAATATATACAAGCAACCAATGCATGAATTAAAGCAAACATTTGTTCTTTCAACAAATGTTTTCTCTCTATGAAACTCAGGTAAAATATCAAGTTCTTTACTAATAGT
>Ga0315284_10009053_pt1 | contig 14210 bp, 15 predicted proteins | sample YL17G09_16_MG_FD_203696 | JGI IMG/M metagenome (GOLD analysis project Ga0315284, IMG submission 203696) | Sediment microbial communities from Yellowstone Lake, YNP, Wyoming, USA - YL17G09_16 | ecosystem: Environmental > Aquatic > Freshwater > Lake > Sediment | place: USA: Wyoming | collected... | reverse complement strand
TGTTAATCCTTATACATTAAATATTCTTGTTGAGGATTTAAAAGGTTTGATGGATTCTCTGAAAATTGAAAAAGCACATGTAATAGGGCAGTCGATGGGGGGTTGGATTGCTCAAAACTTCGTTTTCAAGTTAATTAATGAATATGAAATATTTATTTCTGATATTGTATTATTAGAAATAGAACAAGTTACAGTAGATCAAAAGAAACAATTATTATTAGATGTTATAAGTAAATACGAAATAAAAGCTTTGGAAAGTTCGAAAGAAGCGGAAAAATTAGCAGATATTTATATAAAAGAGGGAATAATTCCTGAAAAATATTATAATGATGCCCTACATATAGCTATTGCAACTAAAAATAAAATGGATGCAATAGTTAGCTGGAATTTAACTCATATAGTAAAATTTAAAACGAAATATCTGATAAAAAAAATTAATAAAAAATTTAAAGAAAAAGATGTAATCATATGTACTCCAGAGGAAATGGTTTATTAAAAGAAGAAAAATCTTTAGAAGAGATACATAAAATAAGAGAGAAAATTTTCGCTATGGATGAAGAAGAAAAAAAACAACTTCTAAAAGAAATTAGAGAAAAATATAAAAAACTTTTTGAATAATTTGATAGTTCTTAAATCTTAATCATCAAAAACCAAACAAAAAATTTCTGGAAAAATGTTGAAATTTATGAACTCTATTATTTAGAAATAAATATTAAAGAGATTAAAATTGATTAAACAAAAATTGAAAATCTTTTGAGTGGTTTTATTAAAATGGGAAATAATAAATCATCAAATTCATCATCTGATTATTCAACATACTGGAAAAATAAATTTGAAAAGAATAAGAAGAGCTTACAAGAAAGGAAAAAAATATTAAGCGAATTTGCTAAAAAATGTTCGGATTTATTAAAAGAAAAATATAACGTAAGAGAAGTTTATTTAATTGGTTCTTTAGCACGAAATTATAAAATTCACGAAAGATCAGATATCGATTTAGTTGTTGTAGGGCTTGTAGATGATAAATATTTTTCTGCTTTAAACGATTTATATCGATTACTGCCAAAAGGAATTGATATTGATTTAGTTACGAAGGAAACGGCTTCAGAAACAATGAAATTAATAATAGATAAAGAAGGAGTATTAATTTAATGGGAGAAAACCATTTTACAATTTTAAGAGAAGAGATTAAACAGGAATTAATTTCGTTAAAACAATTAGCTGAAGAATGTACTGAATTTTATGAATCGAATAAAACGAATATTGATACTTCAACAAATCTAAGGGTAATAGGCAGTATTCTACACGATTTTTATACGTGTATAGAAAAAATATTTCAAAAAATTGCAATTAATATTGACGACGAATTACCGTCAGATCCTTCGTGGCATATTACTTTATTAGATCGTATGACTTTAAAAATACCTAAAATAAGAAAGTGCGTTATTAATGACGATCTGAAAGAAATTTTATACGATTATTTAAGATTTCGCCATATATTCAGAAATGTTTACGGTTTTAAGCTTAATTGGGATAAAATGGGATATTTAGTAAAAGCTCTTGAGAGTACTCAAAAAAAATTTGATAACCAAATCAACGACTTCTTAGAATTTCTTGATGAAATTAAAGAATAATAAAATAAAAATTTAATATTATTTCAATTATAATATTCTAATATTATAAATTTTTCGCGAAATATCCATTTCACGCTTTTTTATATGGTTACAAATATCACATAGATGATACAAAATAGCAATATGAAAATTGTAAATTATCAAATTCTATAAAATTTTTAAGTAATTAATTTTAAATTATTAGAAACAACTTATTTTAATACATAATAATAATTTTTTTGTACAACATTTTGAAGGATAAAAACAAGGATAACAAAGAAAAGCTTACCGAAGAGGATTTAGAAAAAATTTTCGACGCTACGTGGAAAAATTGGGAGTCGAGAAGAAAGTGCGAAAAAACCCATACTCCAGAATTCGTTAAAAAAAATAAAGGAAGCAAAAATACCTAAAATTTATGAAAATTGTGAAAATCTCGAGATTCTTTAAAAAAGCAGATTATTGGGAATTAACTTTTGCTTTTAAAATTTACATTATCTTTTTCTTGTTTGTTTTACCCGTAGTATATTTATATTTAATGGTAAATTACCTTTCAATTCTCGTTTTTTTAGGAATTGGTTGGTTAATTTTACTAATATTAAAATATTTATTAATATCGCCAAGGATAACTTCAAAAACCTTTTGTAAAATGTGCTTTATAGTTTCGAGTATTATTATTATCAATTTTATTTTCAGTCTAATAATTAATATTATTCGCTTTAATGTTAAATGGATTATACTTTCTATAATTATTATTTTAGGTTCCATAATTTATTTTGTATTGATTTTCAAAATAGAACCTTACAAGAAGTTAAAGATTGCTTTAAATGCGAAGATAACTCAATGGTCTAAAAAACGCTTATTAAAATACTCTAGAAATGGTATATATAAGAAAATGTTAATTCTTTGGCTTCTATTTTCGTTTTCTTTAATCTTATTTCCATATCCTACTTATTTTCAGAAATATTTCAAATCAAGTACAATAATTCAACAGAATCCTTTACCTAAAACTCATTTCGGAATATGGACGTACGGTCAAAATCTTGACGATGATAAGATTGATGACGATATTTACATCGATAACGAAACGCTTGAAATGCTTGGAGAAGCGGGCGTTTATTTTATATATGGAATTAATAAAAATAATTTACATTTAGATCTCGTTAATAGATTAAATAGATGTAAGAAATTTGGAGTTGAAATTCATTTATGCATTGGACCTCTTAAATTTAGTTATGCAAATATTTGGTCTTTTAATTCGTTCAAAGACGAAATTGAAGATGTTCTTTCTTATTTAAGTTATTACAATTTAACAGGAGATCCTATTACATACTTAGTTTACGATATGGAGACTCTTACAGATACCCCTTTTCCGTTTTACGGTTTTATGCCTGAAAACTTTGTGCGGTTAAATAAATACGATAAAACGCAGCAAGATTTTATCGATTTTAACGAAAAAATAATGGAAAAATACGATCTTGAAATTAAAATTACGACGGATTATGTTCAAGCAATGGATTATAACGATGGTGACGACGACCTAATAAGTCTTTACGGTTTAATGGATATTAAAAAAGCAAAAATGAGTTATATGGTATATCGTAGGGATACATTTGGCAGAAATGAAATATTCGATCACTGTAAAATCTTGAAAGACGGAGATACGATAATATTAAACGCATGGAAGTATCCCGGATATTTATGTTGGAAAGACCTTGGATGTGCTATTTTTGATTGTCGTTTAGTTTTAGGATATCCAAATAAATCGTTTAGATTAGAAATTTGGGAACTTGGACATTTTATAACATCTTTTGGAATCGAGGGTTTAAAAGAATTAGTAAAAGCATTATGCGATACCGATAGTTCTGAATGGCCTTTAATTATTGTGTGGAATGAATTTCCTTACTCAATTTATTGGGATACTGTATTTATTGGAGTTATAATTTTAGATTTATACAGCCCACTTTTTCGGTTATTATTCAATGCTTATTAAATAATTATTAGCTATTAGTTAATAAAAAATAAACTTTAAAAGCGAATAACCTAAAAAATTAAATTTTTATGTTTTTTCGTTTAATTCTCTCTCTTTTAAGCTTTTTTATAACATTAAAAAGGTTTTAAAGAATCCCTTAATAACTATTACCAAACAAATTATCTAAAAAAAAAATTAAATTTAAGTGAAAAAATATGGAAATTCCATTATATATTTTAATAGCTTTAGTAGCGGGGATTCTAAGCATAGTCATGGCTCTCGTTTTCCGTCGTCAAGTAATGAAAGCCGATCCTGGTAACGAAAGAATGCAAGAAGTTGCAGGTTATATCGCCTCAGGAGCAAAAACATTCATAAAAAGACAATATACTACGTTAGCCATATTCGCTATCGTAATTGCTGGCGCTTTATTTTTTTTACCGTCTCCACTAGCCCCGAATAAACGTTTCTTAGTTTTCTTAAATTGGGAACAAAGTTTAGCTTTTTTAATTGGGGCCATGTGTTCTATGATGGCTGGTTGGTTTGGAATGGGCGTAGGTGTTAGAGCTAACGTAAGATCTGCCCAAGCTTGTTCTAAGGGTACAAAAGAAGGATTTGATGTGGCATTTTTTGGAGGAGCTGTTATGGGTCTAACAGTAGTAGGCTCTGCTTTAATTGGAGTATCTCTATTACTTATCATTTTTTCGTCGCCGTTTGTTGTTTTAGGATTCAGCTTTGGTGCAAGTAGCGTTGCCCTATTTATGAAATGTGGAGGAGGAATTTACACTAAAACTGCTGATGTAGGTGCTGATTTAGTTGGGAAAGCAGAATATGCTCTTCCTGAAGACGATCCAAGAAACCCAGCAACTATCGCTGACAATGTAGGCGATAATGTTGGGGATATTGCTGGTATGGGAAGCGATCTTTTTGATTCCTACGTAGCTTCTATGGTTGCCGCTATGATTTTAGCGGCAGCACTAGTTTTTGGAAGCGCAATGGCTCTTTTTGTTATTTTGCCTTTAATATTTTGCGGTGTGGGATTAATAGCTTCTCTAATCGGAGTGTTAATCGTAAAATGGGTTGGTTCTGAACATCCTGGTAAAGCGTTAAATACGGGAACTTATTTGGCGACAGTGATATATGCCGGAATAGCGTTTTTAGTAATATATATTATCGCAATTGGTAATCCTGGTGTTTCTGCTAAATTATATAGAATTTATTTAGCAACTGTGGTCGGACTTTTAGCCGGAATAGTAATCGGTTTTACAAGCGATTATTATACGAGAGAAGATAGAAAACCAACAAGATCAGTCGCTGAAGCCGCTCAAGAAGGTCATGCAGTTGTCATACTTTCAGGATTTTCTTACGGACTCATGAGCGTTGTTCCAGCTTCGATTGGAGTTGTTATTGCAGTGATAATAGCTTACATGCTTGACGGTATATTTGGAGTAGCAATGGCAGCAGTTGGAATGCTAGCAATTTTAGGAACAATCGTTTCTAACGATGCTTATGGTCCTATTGTTGATAACGCAAGAGGTATTGCTGAGCAAGGAAATCTTGGAGAAGAAGCCATTCGATCAGCCGATCGTTTAGATTCTGCTGGAAACACAGCAAAAGCAATAACAAAAGGTTTTGCTATCGGAGCAGCTAATCTAACTGTCATAGCTTTGATGTTTTCCTTTGCTCAACAGGCAGGAATCAAAATAGTTGATTTATTAACAGTACAAGTTCTTATAGGCGCATTTTTAGGAGTTATTGCACCAGCTTTATTCTCTGCGTTATTAATTCTCGCGGTTCAGAGAAATGCAGGTAAAATGGTCGATGAAATTAGAAGACAATTTGAAGAAAATCCAAAAATTCTTAAAGGTGAAGAAGCCGCAGACTTTAACAAGTGTATTGATATTGCTACGAAAGGAGCTTTAAAAGAGTTAATATTCCCAAGTATTGTATCGATATGTCTCCCTATAGTTGTAGGCATTATTTTTGGCGTAGCCGCTTTAGCTGCGTTCTTAGCAGGCTCAATCTTATCTGGATTCGTATTTGCCATCTTTATGAGCAATGCTGGGGGCAGTTGGGATAACGCTAAAAAGTTTATTGAAGACGGCAACTTAGGTGGTAAAGGTACAGAAGCTCATAAAGCAGCAATTACAGGAGATACCGTCGGAGATCCATTTAAAGACACGGCTGGACCAAGCATTAACACCTTATTGTGCGTGATGTCCTTAACAGCTTCGATATTTTTGGCCTTTTTGCTTATATTCGGAGGCGGAGCAGGACTAATAAGCTTATGGCTGTAAATTAATAACTTTAACTTCTATTTTTTTATTATTTTTTATTTTTTTCCTTATTATTTTTAACAATATTAAAATTTCATATTAAAAATAAATAAAAAAAAGATAGAGAGATTTATTTTTCGTGAAGCATTATTTTTTTTTAAAATTTTGGTAAAATAAATCCAAAGTAGAAAAGAACTGAACTTGATATCAAAATGATTCTAATAATAGGTAATGTAATCACAGTTAATAGAAGTACCGCATCAGCAAATGCACCTATAACAAATAAAATGAAAGCAATTAAAAGAAATTTACCTTTCAGTTTAATTTCCAGTTTTTCGCTTCTAATTGATTGTCTTGCGATTAAAATTCCGCTTATCAATATAATAATAATAATTGAGACTAAATAATATCTAAGGATACCTTTATATTCAATGTCGACAATTCCATTTAAGGTTCCGAGCGAATCTGGATTTGTATTGAGCGCGTAAAAAATATAAATTTTCCTTTTATAGAAATGAAAAAATGGACGGTTGAGTTGATATATACCCGCCTTTTTGTACTATTCTCGTCGCCGAGAAATAGTTGAGACATCAAACTAAGCGGCCTACCTAAAGCACGCTCCAAGATCGTTTCGCTTTCGTTTGGCCTTGCATCAGGGTTCTAGCTCGTTTCAACCGTTCCTTCCTACAATTTCTTTGGCTTATTTCCAAGTCATTAATATGCGCAAGAAGGCGGTGCCGTTTCAGCTACTAGAATACGGTTCTCACCGTAGCGGTTTCCCGCGTCCTGCTTGGAGTATGAGGCGAGGTTCCTCAGCAGGTCATGCCTACCGTCAGTCTCATATCACACTCGTCCAAATAAAAAAAAGAAAAATTAGTATTAAAATGTATTCTTTTCAAAATTTTTAAATATTGATTGGTACGTTTAAATCGTAGGAATCCGTTTCTTGAACGTATTTAGGGGCAGAATTTTCTAAAGTATTAAAAAACAATTCGCTTAAAATCAAATTGATGTAATTGACGTTTAAAAACCATCCACGAGGTATTTTAAACGTAATATTCCACAGTTTTGGAACTTCACTATTGGCTTGTTTATTGTTAAAATTAAAAGAATCAATTATTTGGCAACAAACTTTCCAAAACTTGAAGATTTCGGACTTTACAGTATCTTCTTTATTTAAAGGTTCTCGCTTAAATCGACCTAAAGCAAGCACTGCCATTATAGGAAGGGCGTATTTGAATTGAATAATAGAGTGCTTTTTTCCAAGCAAATTAACAAAATAACTCCAATTTGAACCTATAAAATTAAGACAATTATCAATTTTAGTAAAATAAAATTCTTTCGTTAAATACGATTTAGTATCAATAAATTGAAAAATTCTCAGAGCACACGCAATTCTCCACTTTAAATTCTTTTGATCAATTTCCGAAAGTTTCTGATACAACTTTTGATGTGCTTCTTTTTCATCGTTAAAATTTATTCTTGAAAAGACATTGATCAAATTCTTCTGTATACTTGAATAATAATCGAAATAATGGTCGTATATCATCGAATAATCGTAACCTAAAATATCAACGAAAGTAAACGCGTTTAAAACGTTAAAAAACAACTCAATTGATTTTTTTTCTAACCAAATATTACGAAGTTCTACGTCGTTAAAAAGGGAACTTGCTCCGTAATAGCTTGATTCACCTGTAAAAATGGTTCCTGGTAATAAATGATTTTTTATAACGCCATATAGGACAATTTTTTTATCCAAAGAAAGCGAAATTGTTTTAAATACATTTTTTTCGCGAATTATCTTGGCAGATTCGAGATTGTGCAATTCTTTATTGAAAGGGCGCCCTATATCGTGGTATAATAGAATTAGACAAAAAATATTTTCGTCAAATTTAAAAATTTTATCTAAAATTCTTTTTAGAAGTACTATATTTTCGTGTTTAATATTGAGTTTAAAATTATCTTCTAATAGATTAAAATATACGAAAAGCGAGCGAAAAGTGTGTCTTAAAGTTCTATATGTTTCTTCTTTATCTTTTTCAATTCCTTGACGGAAAATATTTGCCCATTCTGGTACAATTTTAGAGACTTTTACCATTTCGTTCGAATTTAAAATATTAATTCCAGAAGAGTCGCAAAACTCAAGAGAGATGTTTTTAAAAATATCTTTTAAAGACGCGAACAGCGTTATTCTATTTCGACCTCGTTATATTCTTCCATAAAAAGAATAAAAATAATTATTTATTTAAGATTAAGTTAGCAAAATGTTCAAAACTTCTGTCGTAAGATCGCTCTGCTTCTTTAGAAATTTTAGCGAAAATACACCCAGGTAATTCGTTCGCTCTTAAATGATATTGAACGCATTCGCAACATTTACCTAGTCGATCACAAGAAGAATAAGTACAAGGGCACCTTTTTCTTATATCTGTTTGTTTACATTCTACCATAATTAAACAAATAAGGTTAAATTCTAATTAAATAGTCTAAATTAACAATGAAATAAAAAATTTAAAAATTAATTTCATAATTTAAATAATAATATGTAATAAAAGAGATTTAAAATATGCAAAACGAAATTACTAAACCTTCAGATTTATTGGACGATAAAGGAGAGTTAATTCAGAAAGGGTGGGCTCGTAAATTAATACCTAACTACAACAGAGAAAAAATTAACGCAGGTTCCCTTAGAATAAAAGAATGGGATTATTATGCCATCTTAAACCATAAAGACTTACATGGTATAACTATTACAGTTGCAGATTTAGGGTTCGCGGGATTAATTGCTGTTGTATTCTTAGATTTCAAAAAAAAAACATTTATAACTAACGAAATAATGATAATGTTTACAAAAGGCAGGTTTCATTTACCAAGAACATCAGAAACGGGCGATATAATTTTATCTGAGAAAGGACTTTCTCTTTCGTTCGTAAAAAAAGAGAACAAAAGAATTCTTAAATTTGATTATCTTCAATTTAACGAGGGAGAAGGTATTAAAGCAGAATTAGAATTACTTCAAGATCCCAAACTAGACACGATGGTAATAGCAACTTCTTGGAAAGAAGCTCCAACACGATTTTATTACAATCAAAAAATAAACTGCATGCCCGCAAAAGGTTTAGCTCAAATAGGAAATAATACTTACAATTTTGGTAGAGATGACAGTTTCGGAGTACTTGACTGGGGAAGAGGTGTTTGGACGAGGAAGAACACGTGGTACTGGGGATCTGCGTCAGGTAAATCCGACGATGGCACTTCAATAGGTTGGAACTTAGGTTATGGTTTTAGCGATCGATCGTGCGCCACGGAAAATATCGCGTTTTACAACGGAATAGCTCACAAATTAGACCAAGTTACTTTTCAGTTCGACCGAAACAATTATTTAAAGTCTTGGAAATTTACGAGCAACGACGGTCGTTTTGAAATGGAAATGGAACCGATTGTAGATAGAAATTCAAAAGTTAATCTTTTACTTATTAAAAGCGTCCAACATCAAGTTTTTGGATTTTTTTCGGGTTATTTTAAACTTGACGACGGAAGAAAAATAGAAGTAAAAAAGGTATTAGGATTTGCTGAAGAAGTATATAACAAGTGGTAATTAGATTATTCTACTAAACTAAATGTGCTGTCTTGCGCGCCACATTTAGGACATTTAAAACCCTCTTCCGGAAAATCGTCCGAATTAAATTCTTGTCCGCATTTGTCGCATTTAAATTTCATTTTACTTACTTACAACTCTGTTTGTTTTAAATATCCCTTTTTTGCAATAAAAAGATATTAATTAAGACTAATAAAATATAATTGTTTCTTATTAAAAATTTTTGCAAATGATTATATAAGAATAAAGGTGTTTTTTTGTTTACTTTAATTTATATCGGAATTGTATAGCAAGGATAATTCTTCTTTAGATAGTACGATATCAGCAGCTTTTGCGTTTGCTTCGACGTGTTTTAGTTGAAAAGCTTTAGGAATAGTAATAACATTGCTATGATTAATAAGCCAAGCGATTGCAATCTGTTGAATCGTCGCGTTATGCTTTTTAGCTATACCTTCAAGTTGTTCTTTTAACACATTACCTAAATTCGTGAAACCTCTGTGTCCTAATGGACTATAAGCCGTTACAATGACTCCTTCTTTTTGATAATATGGTAAAGAGCTGTGAATATGTTTTTGTTTGCTTAAATTAATGTGTAATTGATTGTTAACTAATATCTCTTCTTTAAGATTGTTCTGAGCTTTTTTGAATTGTTCGACCGAAAAATTACTAACTCCAATATATCTAGTTTTTCCCTCATTTACAAGATCTTCTAACACCTTCATTTGCTTTTTTATTGATTCAAACGGGGAGGGCCAATGTATCAAATACAAATCAAAATTTTTTATTCCTAATCTTTTCAAACTTTTATTAGCGGCTTTTTTCATAGATTTGTAGCGCAAATGATTCGGAAATAATTTACTTGTTATGAATAAATCGTCTCTGTCGTATTCTCTGATAATATCGCTAATAATCTTCTCCGCTTTCCCTTGGCCGTAAAACTCTGCTGTATCAATATGAGTCATCCCTAATTCTATGCCTTTTTTTAAAGAAGATTTCCATTGTTCGTAATAACTTCTATTTTTAAATCGTTTTATGCCCCATGTTCCTTGCCCTAAAATTGGAATTTTTTCTTTCGCTTTTGGTAATTCTATAAATCTCATAAATAATAAGAAATGAGACGAAAATTTAATTATTAGCTCTTTAAAATATAATAGATTTAAACAAATCAAAATATGCGTTATAAATTTTAAGAAGAATTACTTTATTTTTTGAATGTTTTCTAAATAATTCTCAGAAGAAATAATTTTTAGACGCGGCTCAACTGCTTTTAAAACTTCAAAATCGGCATCGTTTGTAACTAAACAAATATTTTTTTCTACTGCAATTGTTCCAATTAAGATATCTATTGTGGGTATAGGTGTACCCTTTTTCCTTAATTTAAGCGCGTATTTTAAACTTTCTTTATAAGTTATTGCATTTGGATAATATATTATTATTTCTCCGTATTTTACTGCTTTTGGAAACTCGATCAAAGAGAATATTGTTGTATAAGTGTAATTTTTCTTAAAAGGTTTTTTTTTTAAAAATTTATGACAAAAGATTAATGCATTTGTATCTAATAACCACATTATTTTTCTTCACTTTGATCTAAATCGTATATTTTTTTTATTCTATCTTTTTCCATTTTTTTAATTTCTTCGTAAAAAGTTATTTCGTCGTTTTCATTTAAACTTTCAATCATGGAAAGCGTTTCCTCATCTAATTGGTTTCTTAATTCCTTCATTGAAATTACATTTGTTTCTTCAATTTTAATAAGATAATCTAGAATAGCTCGTCGTAAAATTTCTGTCCATTTAATCTCGGGGTGGAATTTCATTTTTTTATGAATCTCCTCGTCTACACTAAATGTAACATTCGTCATACATAAAATAAGGTGATATGCTTATTTAAGGTTATCTCCTTATTTTTAAAAAGTCTTAAATTTATGTTAATATATTATAAAAAATTGGAATAAAATTAATAATTAGAGGGTTTATATATAATTTTAAAATAAAAAATAAATAAAAGAAATTTTAACCATACAAAATACCATACCAAGTGATAAAAATGGATAAACCAATTAAAGTTGAAATTCCTCCAGAATTATTACCTTACCTAAGCGATAATCCTGAAAAAAAAATTAAACTTTTACTAGTAATTGAACTTTATCGAGAAATAAAAATAACACTCCGGCAAGCAGCAGATATTCTAAGAGTTTCTTATAGGGAAATGGAATCAATACTAGAAGAGAACGAGATATTTATAGATTTTGGAAAATCGGATCTAGATGAGGAATTTCAATATGGTTTTAGCAGTAAGTGATTCTGATGTCCTTATTCATTTAGAGAAATAAATTCTATTAAAATTATTAAAATACCAGTTTTCAAAAATTTACATTTCCGAAACAGTTTACGACGAAACTGTTATTCAAGGAATAAACTCCAAAAAAAAAATGCTAAAGATTTACAAAAATTCTTTAAATTAGACTTAATTGCAATAGAAAAAGTAAGTCAAGAATTAATAAATGACTCAATAAAGAAACACCACACCCACAAGGGAGAAAGTTCAATTATAGCGTTAGCTAAGAGATATCCTAAGTTAATTAATGATGTAATTAAAAAAGTTGAAAAAATCTCAATATAAATTCTTAATGAAATTAAAAATAAAACGAAATTTGGTATTTAATCTCTTGAAACACTTCGTTTTGATTTTGACGAGTTAAATTTAAAAGTTTAATGTTCGGAAGATTTAAAATGTAATCTTTTAAAGGATGTTTTAACGCAAGTCCAACGGTCGCAATAATTGGAATTTCTAATTGAAATATCTTCTTAATCCATTCTTGAAACTTGAAAGAAAAAAGTTCCATCTTCCCAATTTCGTCTATAACGATTAAATTCGCGTTTAATCTTTCGATCGAGTCAAACTTAGAGAGATAATTTTCGAATTCTTCGATAAACACGCAATATTTACCTAATTTATGTTGAATACCGAAATTTCCTTCTCTTGCTAATTGCTTTCTTTCTTTTGTATTAATATCTTCAATATCAAATCCAATCCTTTTTCCCGATTTTTTGACTTCGGGCGTTAAAAATCCTTGAACGCTATATTTTCTTTCAAAAACGAAATAATTAACTAATTTAGCGATTAGAGTTGATTTTCCAGACTTAGGATGCCCCATTACGAGAAACTTCATTTTTTATTTTTAATTTTTACTAATTTTAAGATTAAATAATCAGAATTATTTATTTTTATAAAAAATTGATTAATCCGAATTAATCATCTTCAAATTCGAGCTTTAAACACTATTGTTCACAGTTAGTGAAACTTTAAATACAAATCTAATCTTTTTTCTTATAATTCACAAAATTTAATTTCAAGAAAACAATTATAAATAATTTGAATTCTCGATTATTAAAAAGAGATGTAAAGATGAAAAGTACAACATTTACATTTAAAGATCAAGATGGCGTTGAGATTTTTGTTTATAAATGGGCGCCAGATTCGGCTCCTAAAGCCGCAGTTCAAATTAGTCACGGATTAGCGGAGCACGCGAAGCGATACGGTCGTTTAGCAGAGGCTTTGTGTAAGGAAGGATACATATGTTACGCTGACGATCATAGAGGACACGGAAGAACGGCGGGAGATTTGACCGAAGCTACTTTAAAAGATCGCGCTGGAGTTTTAGGACCGAACGGATGGAGAGGCGTAGTAAACGAAATTTACGAATTGTCCAAAATAATTAAAAAAGAAAATCCAAAAATTCCTTTGTTCTTAATTGGTCATTCTTGGGGATCTTTTTTAAGTCAAGATTATATACAAGAATGGGGAAACGATTTAAAAGGTGTTGTTTTAAGCGGTACAAACGGAGAAATCGGTAAATTAGTGCTTAAATTGGGAAAAATGATAGCCAATAAAGAGTTAAAAAAGCTTGGTCAAACTGCTCCAAGTGAAAAAATGCACGAATTAAGTTTTAAAACCTATAATAGCGACTGGAAAGACGAAGAAGGTGCAACTGGATTTGAATGGCTTAGCAGAGATAAAGAGGAAGTTAAAAAGTATGTTGACGATTTTTTATGTGGTTTCGTAAGTCCTGCCACGCTTTGGTTAGAATTTTTCAAAGGGTTTGAAAAAATATGGGACGAAGAGAACGAGAAAAAAATTCCTAAAAACTTACCCATCTACATAATCGCTGGCACGGAATGTCCGGTCGGAAATAAAACCAAAGGTATAAAGCCCTTATTAAAGCGCTATAAAGCGTATGGAATCAAGGATCTTACGAATAAATTCTACGAAGGCGCAAGACACGAAATCTTCAACGAAACCAACAGAGAAGAAGTATTTAAAGACGTTATTAATTGGCTCAACGCTCATTTAAAATAAAAATATATAGTTTAGTTTCAAATCTTTTTTTTATTTTACTTTTTAATTAATTAAAATCTACTTTTTATTGTTTAGTTCTTTAAATTTAATCAATAAATCTTCTTGTTCTTTAGAAATTTTCGTTGGTATTGTAATAGTAGCAATCACATATTGATCGCCCTTTCCTTTTCCACGTAAATACGAGACGCCTTGATTTTTAATTCTAAATTCGGTACCGTATTGAGTCCCAGGTGGAATTGTGAGTTCTTTTTCCGTTATGGTGTTATTTTTATAATCGAGCGTGGGGACTTTTATTTTACCTCCAAGTACAGCAGTAGCGAAATCAATATCAGCTTTAGTATATAAATCGTTCCCACGTCGTAGAAAATTCCCGTTTGGTTTAATTTTAATGTATAAATAAAGGT
>Ga0315284_10009052_pt1 | contig 14210 bp, 13 predicted proteins | sample YL17G09_16_MG_FD_203696 | JGI IMG/M metagenome (GOLD analysis project Ga0315284, IMG submission 203696) | Sediment microbial communities from Yellowstone Lake, YNP, Wyoming, USA - YL17G09_16 | ecosystem: Environmental > Aquatic > Freshwater > Lake > Sediment | place: USA: Wyoming | collected... | reverse complement strand
GCGCGGGGATCTTCGCGGACAGGAGCCCTAGGAATGAGCCACGAGCGTCGGCAGTGTATCACCCTGTAGGAGCTTGTCAAGGGGTAGTTCGGCGCGCGGCAGAGGGCAGCCTGGCGCGTCAGTAGCTCTCGCCGCGTTCACTGACAGGGGCGTCGCCCTCAATGGCGCGGAACTCCTCGTCGCCGAGGGGCGCCAGCTCGCCCTTGCGATAGGAGTCGTACAGGGCGAACAGGTCGCGCTTGTGCGGCCGCTTCCGCCCGATGGGGCACTTCTGCCAGTCTTCGTAGGTCTCGTCGCAGTAGCCGGTGCGACGCTCGCCGCACTTTGGCTGGAGGTAGCGCGCCAGCTCCGGGGCAACGCGGTTCACCTCCGCGCGCATCAGCGACGCCACCTTGCGGAACTCCCACTGCGCGCGCGTGCAGAGTCGCAGGTCGCAGATGTGGAGCAGCGACTGGAAGTTGACGGTTATCTTGAAGTTCGTCTGCGCCGCGTTGGGGATGAGGAATCGCGCGTCCTCCGCCGGCACGCCCGCGTCGATCATCTCCTGGTAGAGGCGTCCCAACCCGGCGAAGGCGTCCTCCATCTTGCCGGCGAGGCCCGCGGCCCGCACCGACTCCGGCAGCGTGTAGGGGAACTCGCCCTCCTTGAACGCGACGTAACGCTGGCTCTGCTGCTCGAAGCTGATGCCGATGCGATGTCGCACGAACTGGTGGCTGAAGGCGCGCGTTACGCCGGAGATGGCGTACTCGAACCACACCTGCTCCAATGGCGAAGAGTGTCCCGTCTCCAAACGCTTCTCGACGAAGTCGAGCATCTGCTGTCGCGTGATCCGCTCCTCTTCGATGCGCGCGTCGATGTCCGCCGGCTTGACGGCCGAGTAGGCCGTGCGGAAGGCGACGTACAGCGAGCGGATCGGGTCGCGGCTGTGGTCGAGGAGCTTGACTTCTATGGGCAAGTGCCGGCCATCCTCCGAGGGAGAACCCTCGGATCAATTCTAGCGCGGCAACGAGGCTGGCACTAGCGCTGTGCAGCCGGCGCAGTCTGAGGTCTTGTCCGCCTGAAGGGAAGTGGTCGGAGCTTAGGCTACCGCTGACTCCCGACCCGCCTCTGGTAACAGCGACGACGCCCCCACGGCCGCCAACTGTGGCCTCGGCGACGCCTGGCGCAGGATCTGCCCGTAGAGGCGCAGGTAGCCGTCGGTCATGTGCTCCGGGCTGAAGTTGGCCTCGACGTGGCGGCGGCAGCGTCGCGGGTCGATGCGGTCCACCATGAGAGTCGCCTCGACCATCTCGTCGACGTCGTCTACCAGGTAGCCGGTTTCGCCGTCGACGATGATCTCGCTGGCGGCGCCCCGCCGGAATGCGACGACGGGCGTGCCGCAGGCCATCGCTTCCGCGATGACCAGGCCGAAAGGCTCCTCCCAGCACAAGGGCAGGAGGAGTGCGTAGGCCTTCTCATAGAGATCGCGCTTCAGCCGGGCGTCGGCCTCTCCAACGAACTGGACGCGCTTGCCGTCGATGAGCGGCCTCAGCACCGTATCGAAGTAGTCGGTGTCGATGGGGTTCGGGTCCACCTTGCCCGCCAGGATCATCCTCCGGCCGACGCGCTTCGCAACCTCGATGGCGAGGTGAGGCGCCTTGTCCGGGGAGATGCGGCTCAGGAAGAGGAGGTAGTCGTCCTTCTTCTCGCTGTACGGGAAGCTGGCCACATCGATGCCGTTGTGCACGACGCCACAGTACTTGTTGTTCGCCACCGGCGGCATCGTCAGCTTCTCCGAGTGGCTAATCGTGTTGTACCAGCCGTCGTAGTGGTCCCAGATGAACTTCGTGTCCGGCGTGACGAGGCAGTGCATGGTTGTGAGCATCGGCGTGTCGACGAGGTGGCTCATCGCCATGACGGGCTCGCCGATGTGGTTGTGGATGATGTCGTAGGAGCCGGCGTCCTTGAGCGAAAGAGCCGCGTGCATCAGAGCGTACGAGCCGGGGTCCGCGAGGTCCGACGCCGTGCGCAGGCTACGATGATAGATTGAGCATAGCTCGGCGCTCGTCCTGGAGTCGCCGGACGCCCAGAGGGTCACATCGTGGCCGCGCCTGACCAGCTCCTCGACCAGCACGCTGACGACGGCTTCGGTGCCTCCGTACGCCGGTGGAGGTACAGTCTCCCACAGCGGCGCAAGTTGAAGGATTCTCATTTCAGCGCCTCCCTGCTAAGATGCAACGCCCGGCCACGCGTCTGTGGCCTGTCCCGCGGAACCCATGCGTTATTCTGGGGAATCCCGGCTGTAGTCTGCTTGAAGTTGGCTTGCCGTAGTTCACCTTAGAATTTACCACACCCCAAAAGGGATCGCAATAAAGCGCAAGCATGATCTTCAGCCGTTCCAGCGAGGATTCCTTGCCCTCGCGCGAGATCTGGAGACCTTGCCGACCTCAGAGACAGAATACCAGCTTCGGAGCCGGCGTCAGAATCGCGCGAACGCCGTCCCCTGCCACAAGATCACGGCGATCGTTGCCGCCGAGATGAAGGGAGCGTAGGGAATTGGGTCTCTGCGGCCTCGCAGGCCCGTGGCCAGCAGCACCACTGCGACGGCGCCGCCGCTGAGAGCCATCAGCAAGAGCACGTCGCCGACGAGCGGCCAGCCAACCGCCAGGCCGGCGAAGATGGCCAGCTTGACGTCGCCCAGGCCCATCGCGCCTCGAGAGATGATCAGCGCGACGATCATGAAGCCCGCTGCCGTTGCCCCTCCTATCAGCGCCGCACGCAGATCGCCGTGAGGCATCAGCGCCGCCGCCAGGAGAGCGAAGAGGGTGGCCGGGTAAGTGATCGCGTTCGGCACGCGGAATGACGTGAGGTCGGTCGCGGCGCACGCTACCAGCACCGCGATGTAGACGGCTACGACGGCCGACTCGCCTGCATCGTGGAAGCGGATGCCGGCGCCGGCGATGAGGGCCGCGGCCACCAGGACGAACGCCCACGTCCGCCATGAGATCCGCGCAAGGGAAAGGGAAGGGTGCTGCACGACCGATTCCTCGGCCTGCTCGTCGCTACTATCAGCGAACGTGTTGAGGCGCCGTCGCAGGTCAGCCAGCATGTCGTCTTCTTCTTGTCGCATCTATAGTCTCGGTATTTCCCTTATTTTCCTAGTAGGAGAATCCCGACTCGTCGCGCGGAGAACCCCTACGCAATACGATATTACGCCAATTGTGGGCGAGGGTAGATGGCGAGCCTGGATTGACGAGGTCGCTGTTTGAGGCGTAACTTGACTCCTAGCTGCGTAGTGAGAACCGGAAGGGTGCCGATTCAGGATGATCGCGCGGGTCACGGCCGACGTTTCCAAGTTCAACCAGAACGCAATCTTGCCTTACGAACTCAGGCTGGAAGATATCCAGATGGCGATGCGAGATGTCTATGATTTCTTCTTCGATGTGAACTCCTACCTGGCCGACAAGGGGCTTCAGCGTCTGGATGACATGCTGCGACCGGCTATCATGTCCGGTCTACTGTCCGACATGTTGACTGCCAGCCTCGCCAAACATAGCCGCGTACTGGTTGAAAACAGGTATTTCAACGGCCATCCCGACCTGATCGTTCAAGGTGTCTACGCTGGCAACGCGATCAAGGCTGGCACGGAGGGGATCGAGATCAAGACGACGAGGAAGATCGGCGGGGCGGTCGATACGCATGGGGCAAGAGAGCAGTGGATGGGTGTCTTCGTCTACGGCGTCGATACCGACTCGGAACCTGCTCGCGATCGTCAACCCATGAAGTTTATCGAGGTTTTCCTTGCCAAGGTCACGGTGGAGGATTTCCGCAGGAATCCCCGGGGCGAACTGGGAACCCGGACCGCCACACTTCACAAGGACGGCATAAAGAAACTCCGAGAGAACTGGCTCTACCGACTATAACTCGCTGCGGTACGAAGCCAACTTCGGAATAGCCTCGCTCGCCATCTCGAAGTACTGCTCGTCCTTCTCCACTCCGATACTCGCGTATCCGACTGCTTCTGCTGCGGCCAGTGTTGACCCTGCTCCCGCAAACGTGTCGAGTACGACCCCTTCCCCCAATGGCAGGACCGCTCTGACCAGTTGCCGGAGGAAGGCTTGCGGCTTGAGGCTTGGATGTGGAGCTATGCGGCGTTCGCCGTTCCTTGTTGGCGCGGACTCAATGACATCTCCAAAAGGCCTATCTCTGCTCGGACGTCGGAAACCACCCGCCCTCCAATTGCGCAGGTTGTCTTGGATTCTGTCTTCAACAGGCTTGCGAAAAACGATCCATGGTTCCCACATTGACCGGGGCATGACACTGACGTCCGCAAACTCGGTGTGTGCGTCCTTGGGGCGATCTCCGCCGCGCATCGTCATCGTTAGGCGCACAATCTCGCCGCGTCTCTCCAGCCCAGCATCCGCGAGAGCGCCGGACACGATGTACGACACAAGTGGATTGGACGCCACGACGATTTGCGCTCCGGGCACGAGTACAGGGGTCAGCAGACGCGCCCACAAGAAGAAGAAAGACCTGATCTCCTCAAGCTGTTGCGATGTCAGTGTGGTGAAGCGAGGTAAGGGCGCTCGCGTGTGGCCGTCAAAGGAAGGCGGAATGCGCCAGACACCGCCCCTTCCGCTGCGGAGTTTCCGTTGCTGTTCTTCCGAATACTCATGCAGCCCGTAGGGAGGATCCGTGACAACGGCATGTATGCTGTTGTTTTCTTGTTGCCTCAGCCAGTCAAAGCAATCCGCATGAAAGAGAATCGCCTTGCCGAATTGCACGGGGGCTCGCCACTTCTCGCTGCGAGGGAGATTCCGCTGAATCCCAGGGGCTGCATTTCCGCGTAGGGCATAGAGACCGCGAGACTCGCGGACGAAGAATTCAGGCGTGTTCAGGCGGAGGTAGGATCGAACGGACGATGATGGGGTCGGACCGATCATCCTTCCCACGTTCTCCTCGATCTCCTTGATCGGCAAAGGCTTCGCGGCAATCGTCAGAACCTGCTGAATTGCATCTCTGACGCGCCCGGGCTGGTATCTGACCTTGCGGTTGCCCATGTCCATCTCCTTCAGACGATCACGTAGCGGATTGTAGACGTCTGGACGTCTTCGTGTCAAGGCCCATGCTCCTGTGATTGTGGACGGAGAGGGAGGTTCGTTGTACACTTGCCCTACTCCGGCTAGAAGTGAACGAGGAGAAGAACCATGGCAGTCCCTACCAACATGCGCGAGCTCATAGAACTGTACCAGGAAGACCGCGCCGACCAGCCGTGCATCCTCTGGCGCGACGAAGAGATCACCTACCGTCAGATAAACGAACGCATCAACCGCGTCGCCAACGGGCTGAAGGCACTGGGCATCAAGAAGGGTGACGTCGTTTCCGTTTACCTGCCGAACTGCCCGGACTATTACTACGTTTGGTTCGGGATACTCAAGCTCGGCGCCGTCTTCGGGCCGATCAATGCGCTGTTCAAGGGCGACGAGGTGCGTCACGTCCTCAGCGACTCCGGCGCCGTCGCCGCCATCACCAGCGAGATACTAATCGATACGATCAACGCGGCGCGAGAGGCCTGCCCCGCGCTCCGTCACGTCGTCTGCCTTGAAGGCGAAACAAAAGGCGCTTCCGCCTACGCTGACCTGCTCAAGCATCCCGCCGAGCTGGCGCCCGTGGAAATTGAGCGCGATGACCTCGCGGCGATCGTCTATACGTCCGGCACGACCGGCAAGCCGAAGGGAGCTATGCTCTCGCACTGGAACTACGTTTGGGACACGATGGCAGCGTCCGAGCTAGTGCCCGTCCCACTGGGTGAGGGGCGTCTCGGCCTGGTCCTGCCGCTCTTCCACGCCAACGCGCAGGTAACGAGTCTGACGCAGTTGCTGACCGGCGGCTCCGTCGCCATGTGGGAGCGGTTCAGTCCCGGCGACTTCTGGGAAACTGTGGACCGCTATCAGCCCAGGACCTTCTCGGCGGTGCCGACGATGCTCTCCATTCTCCTCACAGCTCCCGTCAAGGAAGGACTGGACATAAGCTGCCTGGACTTCGTGATCTCGGGCGCCGCGCCGCTGCCTGTGGAGATAATGCAGCGGTTCGAGCAGGCATTTGGTCTGCGCATCCTCGAGGGCTATGGCCTCACGGAAGGCACTTGCGTCTCTGCGCTTAATCCCTATTGGGGCGTTCGCAAGCCGGGCTCGATAGGAATGCCGATACGCGGGCAGGCGATGATGATTGCGGACGACGACATGAACGAGATGCCTGTTGGGGAGTACGGCGAGATCGTCGTCAAGGGGCCGAACGTCATGCAGGGCTACTACAACAACCCGGAGGCCACGGCCGAGACGATGGTCGACGGCTGGCTACGCACCGGCGACATGGGCTACGTGGACGCAGACGGCTACTTCTTCATCGTCGACCGCAAGAAGGACATGATCATCCGCGGCGGCGAGAACATCTACCCGCGCGAGATTGAGGAGGTGCTGTTCACGCACCCGCAGATCGCGGAGGCAACTGTGATCGGCCGCGTCGACGCCATCTGGGGCGAGCAGGTGGTCGCCGTGGTCGTGCCCGTTGCCGAATCCGCGTTGACCGCCGAAGAAGTGATAGCCTTCTGCAAGGAACGGCTGGCCGACTACAAGCTGCCGTACGAGGTGGTCTTTCGCCAGAACCTGCCGACGAGTCTGACGGGCAAGGTACAGAAGAAGGTGCTGCGGGAGGAGCTATTCGGCCGGTCCGGCGGTTAACGCTGACCGTTGAATATCGCGGAGAAGAATCATGGTGGCGAACGCCACCTTCTTTGCACGCGTCCCCCATAGTCTTGGCCGACCGGTAGGCTGCGAAGGCCGCCACTCTAGGACGGAGGAGGCAGGACAATGTTACGAAGTCTCGGTCTGTTGCTGCTGCGGCTGGTCGTCGGCGGGACGCTGATGGCCCATGGCTATCCGAAGCTTTTCGGCGGGCCCGGCAAGAAGGCGCCGGAGCGGGCGGCGAAGATACTGGGCCCAAACTGGCAACCATTCTTTGAAAGGAGCGGTCCGCAGCAATTTGCCGCCGGCCTTGAGAGAATGGAGGTCCCCTATCCGCTGGCAGGGGCTTACGCCTCCGGCGTTACCGAGCTCTTCGGCGGCCTGGCGATCGCTCTCGGCCTGAAGACGCGTCTGGTGGCGATACCAATAATGTTCAACCTGGGCATGGCAATCTGGAAAGTGCATTGGAAAACGGGCTACTTTGGCGAAGGCGGCTTTGAACTACCGCTGTCGCTGGCTACGGGCGCCGCCACGCTGGGGCTGACGGGACCGGGTGCCATCTCCGTCGACGGCGTCTGCTCGAAGCTCTGCCGGCGCTGCAAGAAGAGCGACTAACCCCAAACAACGTCTCATTCGGGTCCGGCTCACGGGACCGACGCCTCGAATTCGATGTCGGGGTCGCCCGCGCTCGCCTGCGGGTCGAGGTATGCGGCGTAGCTCTCGTCGTGGGCGACGTACGTCTTGAATAGGGCCGTGGCATAACGGTTGATTAGTTCGTGCGCCTTTTCCTGGCTGATGTGGTCGGGGCCGCAGTCGCCGAGTATCTCGATACACTGATCGCTGTACGCCAGGTGGCCGCCGCGAGGGAAGACCACGAGGTAGTGCGGGGCGCTGCTTTCGAGGGAGGCGAGATACTCCCTGTCGTTTTCGACGGGACAGACGTTGTCCTCTCCACCGCCCATGATCATCAGCGGTATCGCCACCGAGCTCCCGGGTGAGGGCGCGCCGCCGCCGACCGCAGGGGCCATCGCCAGCGCGGCCAGGAACGGGTTGCCGCCGCTACTCGACGCCAACTGCAACGTGACGAGCCCTCCAAACGAATGCCCGCTCATGCCCACTCGCTTGCCGTCGAGCGCCTGGTAGAACATCGACGCGGGGTCGTCGTTCAGCTTCAGCATCGACTCCAGGGCAAAGGTGACGTCGGTCGGACGGTTGAGGAACGCATCGGCCAGCGCGGCCATGTCGGTGCAGGGCATGCAGTCGGCGGCGGTGTTCCCCGGGTGCGGCGGCGCGATGACGACGAAGCCGTAGCTCGCCAGATGGGTCGTGTAGTAGGTCGACTGCCAGGTCAGGCCACCGCTGCCGTGCGAGAACATGATGATCGGTAGCGGCAGGCCGTCGCCGGTCAGCGCCGCGTCCCTGACGCCATGGAGGGCGTCGTCTTCGGCCGCGTCCCGGGCGCTGTCCGCCGCCGGGTACCAGACGAGCGTGTTCAGGACGCGTGGCTCTCCCGTTGTCGAAGATGGCCGTTCGAAGACGATTTCCGCCACGCCGACGGGATAGGGTCCGGGCGCCCCAGGATCGACTGCGCCCGCCGGCGGCGATTCCGCGACCTTCGAGGTGTCGCCCGCGCAGGCCTGCAGCAAGGCCAGCGGCAAAACAAGGAGCGGAAGGAGTGAGACCAACCGGCGGGCTGAATGACGCATCCGGGCGTGCCTCCTGAACGGGACCACGCAGTCCAGTCTAGTCGATTCCGACGTTAGGCGCCTGAGCGCGCACGGCGCACAGCTCGACTGGCAAAGAACGCCCTCTCCCGCTAGACTTGATGTCGTGAGCCGGATTGCAGACATGACTTGGAGGGTGGAATGAGAAGCGACGTCGTCAAAGCCCGCAGGCCCCTGTTCCTGGCGATGGGAAGAACAGGCGAGGAGATGCAGAAGCCGCTCGTGGCCGTTATCAACTCCCAGAACGAGCTCGTACCGGGGCACGAGCACCTCGACCAGGTCGCGCGGGCGGCCCGCGAGGGCGTCATCGCCGCAGGTGGAACGCCGTTCGAGTTCCCGGCCATCGCCATCTGCGACGGTTGGGCCGAGGGACACGCCGGCATGTGCTACCCGCTGCCCAGTCGCGAGCTGATCGCCGACTCCATCGAAGCGATGATGATGGCGCATGCCCTCGACGCTATGGTCTGCGTCACGAACTGCGACAAGATCACGCCGGCGATGATGATGGCGATGGCCCGCCTCAACCTGCCGTCGATCATCATCAGCGGCGGGCCGATGCTCGCCGGGCGGTACTGCGACCAGCGTATCGACGTGAGCAAGATCGCCGAGTTCGGCCCGAAGCTGACGAAGGGCGAGATCACTCCGGCCGGCTTCTTTGAGGTCCTGAACCGCGCTGCGCCTACCTGCGGCTCCTGCGCCGGCTTGTTCACGGCGAACAGCATGAACTGCATGGCGGAGGCGCTCGGGCTGGCGCTACCCTGGAACGGCACCATCCCCGCCGTCTACGGCAAGCGACGCGAGCTGGCCAAGTACGCCGGCATGCGACTCATGGAGCTCTTCGAGGCGAACGTCACGCCGCGGTCGATTCTGACGCGCGAGGCGTTCGAGAATGCCATAACCGTCGACATGGCGATCGGCGGCTCCTCGAACACGATCCTGCACCTCATGGCGCTGGCCCACGAGGCGGGTGTCGAGCTGGACCTCGCTACCTTCGACCAAATCAGTCGCAAAACGCCGCGCCTCTGCAACCTCAGCCCGGCCGGCAACCACTTCGTCGAGGACCTGTACGAGGCGGGAGGCATCCAGGGCGTGATGAAGGAACTGGCGGGCAAGGGCCTCCTTCACCTGGAGGCGATGACGCTCGGCGGCCACACTGTCGGCGAGATCGTGGAAGGGGCGCAGATACTGGACAGGAACGTGATCCGGCCCATCGACGACCCCTACTACGCCGAAGGCGGTCTGGCGATCCTCTACGGCAACGTCGCCGAGGAGGGCGCCGTCGTCAAGCAATCGGCTGTCGTGCCGGGGATGATGCGACACCGGGGGCCGGCCCGCGTGTTCAACTCAGAGGAGGACGCGCGCGACGCCATCGGCCTGGGCGCCATCCACTCCGGCGACGTGGTCGTCATCAAGTACGAAGGCCCGAAGGGCGGCCCGGGCATGCGCGAGATGCTCTGGGCGACCTCTGCCATCGTCAGTGCGGGCCTCGACGCTGAGGTCGCGCTCATCACCGACGGCCGCTTCTCGGGCGCGACGAAGGGCGCCGCCATCGGCCACATCTCGCCGGAAGCGATGGAGGGCGGCCCGTTCGCCGTCATCGAAGAGGGCGACGTCATCGAGATCGACATCCCGGCGAAGACGCTCAACGTGCGCCTGCTGCCCGAAGAGATCGAGAGGCGCCTGGCGAGGTGGACGCCGCCGCGTCAGGACGGCCTCCTGCCGTACCTCGCCCGCTACGCCGCGCTCGTGACCTCGGCGAGCACCGGCGCGGTACTGAGGCGGCCGTAGCGCGTGGGATGCGTGGGCGGCCGGATTGACTTCGTTCAGCCTGCGACCTACGATTGATACAGGACATCTGGGAGCCTTGCGATGCCACTGTATGAGTATTATTGCCGGGTCTGCGAGAGCAGGTTCGAGCTTCTGCGGTCGATGAGCCGCTCCGACGAGTCCGCCACTTGCCCCAGCGGCCACGAAGGCGCCGAGCGCGTCATCTCCGTCTTCTCAGCCCTGACGAGGAGCGCCGACGGCGAAGTGTCGTCGGTGGCGAGCAGTTGCGGCAGTTGCACGACGGGGGACTGCGGTAGCTGCGGCATCGCCTGAGGCCAGGTCGCCATCGACTGTTCGCTGGCGGTGCGGCGCGCGCTGATCGCGCTCGCGTTGCGCGACTCGCTTCGCTCATCGCGCCACGATTTCGACGCCGAGGCTGGAAAGCCTCGGCCACGTTTCTTCAGTGGGCGCCCTGCTGGCTCGGCAAAAGGGCGTGCCTGGCGGCGCGCCGGCTGATCGTCAGGTGCACCGTCGAGGCCACTGAGATAAGCGCTGCTTCGGCCAGTGTCAGGATCCCCAGGAACATCGTCACGTCGAACCAGAACCCCTCCGGGAAAATCTGGATCAGGTGGTCCGTCGCGGGGTCGAGCAGCCAGAGGTTGTTGCTGAAGGCGATGTGATGGAACTGCTCAAATGCCTGGTCGAAGCCGCTGAGCGCGACGAGCCCCAGCGAGACGATGATGCCTATCGTCAGCAGACCGCCGCCCAGGGCTTGGATCGCGAGCTTGTTCAGCGGCCGCTCACGCGCCCAGACGAAGACGCCGACCACGTAGGCCATGATGTAGACGAGGGCGATCTCCTGGAGGCGGTTCACGAAGTGGAAGACCGTTTTCACGTCGTTGAGATGGAGCGTCTCCCGCTCGTTGAAGAGCGAGATCTCGCGGTCTCCCTGCTGGACGTGGATCGAAACGAGCTTCGCGTCGTTGTTGAAGTAGTCGCGCAACTCCTTGCTCCCCCGCACCAGCTCGTCGCGGGCGATGCCGGTGCGCGCCGGCGCGTTGTACTGGTCGATGGAATAGGTGTATACGCGCTCCTCGTTGGCCAGGAAGCGTACGTTGGTCCCGATCAGTGCCAAAGGGATAGCCAGTATGAAGAGCGCCGTTGCCAGGGCACGGACGGCCACCAAGCCACACCTTCCTCACCTGTGAACGCCCCGCCCGACACAAGTAACCTACCGGTAATACTAGGTAGGCACTTTAACCTTGTCAACCCTTTTCTCCACCTTTTATAATCGAACACACCGCCGATCTTGGAGGCCCCATGACCGACCCGCAGAAACCGCCCGAGCCGGACGTTCGTTCCTTCGACGGACTGCGCGAGATCGTCCGCCGGCTGCGGGCGCCCGATGGCTGTCCCTGGGACCGCGCCCAGACGCACGAGAGTCTTCGTCGCTACCTGCTGGAGGAGACCTACGAAGCGCTGGAAGCCCTCGACGGCGGCGACACCCGCAAGCTGCGCGAGGAGCTGGGCGACGTCCTCCTCCAGATACTGCTCCACGCCCAGATTGCCTCAGAGAGCGGCGAGTTCACCATCGACGACGTCATCGAGGGCATCGCGACAAAGCTCCTGCGTCGCCACCCGCACGTCTTCGGCGAGACGAAGGTCGACACGGCGGAGGAGGTCGTCCTCAAGTGGGAAGCGATCAAGAGCGAGGAGCGCGGCGGGGAGTCGCTGCCCGCGGAGGTGCCGCAGGCGCTGCCCGCCCTCGCCTACAGTCAGGCCCTACAGGAGCGCGCCGTTGCTGCCGGCTTCGAGTGGCCGCGCGTCGAGGACGTGCTCGACAAGCTGGCGGAAGAGGCGCGCGAGCTCGCCGAAGCGCAAACGGTCGACGAGAAGCGCGAAGAGCTGGGGGACACGCTCTTCGTGCTCGTCAGCCTGGCGCGCAAGCTTGACCTCGACGCTGAGGAGTCGTTGCGGCTGGCGTCGCGTCGCTTCCGGCGCCGTTTCGACGCCCTGCAATCGCTGGCGCAGGAGCGGGACCTCCGCATCGCCGATCTTCCCATCGACGCCCTCGAATCCCTCTGGCGCGAGACGAAGCCCCGTTCGGGCGATTAAGGCGCCGTTCTCCAATGTAGGAGAGTGGCTTTAGCCCTCCCGATTCTTCCGCTGCCACGCGGAGGACTGAAGTCCTCCCCTACATCCCATCCTGGCGGCCATTGCCTGGTCATTGACGGCCTGAGATCGCCGCTGCCATACTGAAAGCGAGGAGGCGGGCAGCGATGATTGCGCAACCGCCGTTCGAGACCTTCGACCACACCGCCGACGTCGGCATTGTCGGGCGCGGCCTCACGCTCGGCGAGGCGTTCGCCAACGCCGCGAAAGCGATGTTCTCGCTAATGGTCGACCTCGACCGCATCGAGCCGCGCGAGGAGCGGCGCATCGAAGTCGAGGCCGACGACCGCGAAGGGCTGCTGGTCGCCTGGTTGGCAGAGCTGCTCTACATAAGTGAAGTCGACAACCTCGTGTTCAACCGCTTCGACGTCGACGAGATCAGCGACACCCGCGTCGTCGCGCACGCCCACGGTGAGCCGCTCGACCTCGATCGCCACAACCCGAAGCTGATGATCAAGGCCGTCACGCGCCACATGCTGCAAGTTGCGGCCGAAGAGGGCGGCTATCAGGTCCGCGTCATACTCGATATCTAGGGAGCGACATCATGACCAAGGGATGGCTCAGCTCGCTGGAGAAGGTCGACGACTACCGCTGGCGGCTGCCCACGAGCTACAAGCCGGGCATGCGCGTCCCCGGCCTCATCTACGCCGACGAGCGCCTGCTGCGGACGATGGCCGGAGACCAGGCGGTGGAGCAGGTGGCGAACGTCGCCTTCCTGCCGGGCGTCGTCGGCTACTCGATGGCCATGCCCGACATCCACTGGGGCTACGGCTTCCCGATCGGCGGCGTGGCGGCGATGCGACTCAACGGCGGCGTCGTGTCCCCCGGCGGCGTCGGCTTCGACATCAACTGCGGCGCCCGGCTCATTCGCACCGACCTCACGGAAGCGGAGGTGCGGCCCGTCCTTGGCCGTCTCGCCGACCAGCTCTTCCGCGACGTGCCCTCCGGCCTCGGCGCCCACGGCCCACTTCGCGTCAGCAACAACGAGCTCGACGACATCATGCTGCACGGCGCCGCCTGGATGCTCGACCGCGGCTACGGCGCGCCGGACGACCTCGACGCTACGGAATCGCGCGGCTGTCTGGCAGGCGCCGATCCGGCGACGGTGAGCAGGCGGGCGCGGGAGCGTGGCCAGGAGCAGCTCGGCACGCTGGGCGCAGGCAACCACTTCCTCGAGATCGAAGTGGTCGAGGCGGTCTACGACGAGGAGGCGGCGCGCGCCTTCGGCCTTGAGATTGGTCGCGTCGTCGTCTTCTTCCATTGCGGGTCACGCGGTTTCGGCCACCAGGTCTGTCAGGACTACCTGTCAGTGATGGAGAAGGCGGCCCGCCAGTTCGAGATCGTCCTGCCGGACAGGCAACTTGCCTGCGCTCCCCTCGACTCGAAGCCGGGAAAGGACTATCTGGCCGCCATGGCCGCCGCCGCCAACTTCGCTTGGGCCAACCGCCAGGCCATCGCCCACTGGACGCGCGGCGCCTTCGCCCACGTGCTCGGCCGTCCGGCGGCTGAGCTGGGCATGACGCAGGTCTACGACGTCGCGCACAACATCGCGAAGGTCGAGGAGCACCGCGTCGACGGGCAGTCGATGCGACTCTGCGTGCACCGCAAGGGGGCGACGCGCGCCTTCCCGGCGGGCCACGCCGAAGTGCCGCCGCGCTATCGCAAAGTCGGGCAGCCGGTCCTCGTCCCCGGCGACATGGGGCGCTACTCCTACGTCTGCGCGGGCACCGAGCGGGCGATGGCGGAGACATGGGGCTCCACTTGCCACGGGGCGGGTCGATTGCAGAGCCGCGGCGCCGCGAAGCGCTCACTGCAGGGCGTCGAC
>Ga0315284_10009051_pt1 | contig 14211 bp, 10 predicted proteins | sample YL17G09_16_MG_FD_203696 | JGI IMG/M metagenome (GOLD analysis project Ga0315284, IMG submission 203696) | Sediment microbial communities from Yellowstone Lake, YNP, Wyoming, USA - YL17G09_16 | ecosystem: Environmental > Aquatic > Freshwater > Lake > Sediment | place: USA: Wyoming | collected... | reverse complement strand
CTGCTCTGGGGCGGCATGCCTGGCTTCTTCATCAACATCCCGTGGCTCGGCAACTACAGCGACATGTGGACGATAATCCTGTTCATAGCCATAATAGCCATAGCCTGGCACTTCCTCAGCAAGGAAGAGGAGTCCAAGGAAGAGAGCGCTGTTCCTCAGCAAGGAAGAGGAGCCCAAGGAAGAGGGCGCTGAAAAGAAGCAGACGAAGTAGTTTTTTATAAAATATCATTTTAAGATGACAAACGAAACACACCCTAGACGTGCTTTTGGCGATAGCCACAGCCATTGCAAGCAGAACCGGCAACGTCTGATGGATAAACCACCCTGTTGTGGGATGGACTCAGGCCAAGAACAAGCCTTTCGCGAAGAAAGAAGAAAGCCAATTACCTGCCCTTGCCTTCCTTGAAGGACTTGACTGCATCTGACAGGGAGCGCAGCGACTGCATCATGGGCGTCATTGCGTCCTTCATGGTGCGCTCGACTGACTCCATGCGGGAGCTGACCTCGGACATGCCCATCTTGTAGCCCTCTATCTTGTCGGTTATCTCGGCTATGTCGCCGCGGCGCTCGCCCTGCACCCTGTCAAGCGCCTGCTGCAGGTTGTTCATGCGCACGGTTATCTCTTTCAGCCGGTCGCCGATATCATCAACATGCTTCTCCATGGCTGCCATCCTCTCCTCAACCACGCCCTCGGCTATCTCCTCGAATTCACGACGGGCTTGCATGCGCTGCTCTTTGGACGCAGGCCTGGGTCCCGGTGTGATGGGTTCTATCTCATCCATATCAGCGCTCTCAGCCGGCAGCGGCGGCGGCGCAAAAGGAGACCTTCTTGGCGGCGGAGCAATGCCCGGGAACCTCGGCAGCTCAAGCTCATTATCAGGGCCCTCTTCCTCTGCGAATGGCGGCTCGCGCATGCGTCCTGCCGGCCTCGGCAGTTCTTCGTCCTCATCACCAAAAATCATCCTCCGCTCCCTTCTCACCGGCTCCGGCGGCGCAAACGAGTTCCTGCGGAACTCGGTGCGCCCCGATTCCTCTGGAATCTGAGGCGGACCGAAACCCCTCGTCGGCATGGGCGGCGCCATCCTCGGCGCGCCTGAAGGCCTGACAGCGCTGCGTAGGGCCTCCTTCATCGCAGTGTCCACCTCTATCGGCGAATAACCCTCGGAGCGGAGATTCCTTATTATTTCCGGTTCCGACATACCCTGGGAAGAAAACGAAGCAACCCTGTCAGCTGGTATCCTCCCGTGGACGTCAAGGGCAGGCATGGGCGGGACATCCGCCCCCTTTTTCCTGCCAATATGCACCTTCGGGAGTTTCATGAGAGCTCCCTCTCATATCCTTCGGACATGGTCCTCAGTTTCATAGAACATCAGTTACTCTATAATTGTTTCTCAGAGCTTATTAATATGCTATTCAGAACTCACAAACCAAGCACATCACGCCTGAATGGACACAGGCCGGTGGGCTTTCCTTCCTGCCCCGCCCTGTAAACCCATCGCACAGCAGTCAGGGCACCAAAACCAAACGTATCCCTGCTGAATCCGTCATGCTCCACTATAAGCCTCTCGCAGTAGTCCTCGTTAGGAACAAAATGCACTCTATGATGGCCAACCACAGAACCGACCCTACCCCCCAAAACGTCGACTTCATCAGGCGCCCGAGGGCCTGTCCTTGTGGTTGTATATTTTGCTTTGCCTGGCATCTTTGCCACAAGTATCTTGCCCAGCTCTACAGCGGTTCCAGACGGCGCGTCTTTCTTTCCTATGTGATGAAGCTCCATCACTTCTGCATCGTAACCCAGCTTGCCCAGAAGCCCTGCCAGATATTCGGTTACAGCGAAAAGAGCGTTGACGCCTATTGAGAAGTTGGGCGCATAGACTATCCTCCTGCCGTTTAGCTTCGCTATGGTCTCCATTTCATCCATGCGGTCGTACCAGCCGGTTGTGCCTATCACAGAGTCGTGCCCAGCCTCGGATATGGTTTTCACGTTGCCCAGAACTTCATCGGGGTTTGTGAAATCAACATAAACACAACCACCAAGGCCGTGTCCAGCTACAAAGTCTTTTACATTTGTATACTGGTTCAATGCTTCTTGAGGTAGCCGTGGGTCTACAGAAGCTACTAAAACCATGTCATCGGCTTCGCCAATAAGCCTTTGCAGAACCTTTCCCATCTTGCCTTCAGAGCCGCCCAGAACCACTTCAATCGTCATTCTATGCCATTAGAAGTAAGTTTTTTAAGGTTATTTCTTTCCCAGTGCTTCCTCAATCATGCGCTCGGCCTCTTCCTTCGTGACAAATTCCGACTTCAGCGGGCTGTAAATCTCAATCAGCTGCTCCAGCTTCTTGACCTCTGATGTAGGCGCGAACCTCTTCATGCCCTTGACGACCTCGCCGATGAGCGACTCCATCCTCGAGACCTTGTCCTCAGCCCTCGCCGCCTTTGCGCCCAGCTCTGTTGTGGATACGTTGATGGCCTTCCTCTGCTCGGAAGAGTTCTGCTCAAGAGCTGCCATCCTTGACTTCAGAATGTTGAGCTCCTGCTCTATGATACGCAGCCTGCGTGTGTCGGTGTTGACCCTGCCTATGAGGTCGTTTATCACGGACTGGACCGTGCGCTTTGGCGTCGATTTTGCCATTATGGGCATAATCATTATTTATCATCACCAGCATAATAAGTTATTGAAGGAGAACTCGCCGTCTGAGTGCACCGAGAACTTATGTTCTCGGGCATGTCCTGAGACTGCCGTCTCAGAGACAGATGGCATGTACTCTTTTATGGTGAACTGATGGCAGGCGACTACCAGTACAGCGAAGATGACATGAAGCTGAAGATAAACTGCCTGGGCTACATCTACGGTGCCAACATAGAGGACTACCCCGAGTGCATGGCGCGTGTCATCGACACTGTCCTTGAAGTCAAGAAGGTAGTCAGCATAACGCTAGCCAAGGAGCGCGAATACGAGTATGATTACGAGCAGACGAAGATGATAGCCGAGATTGCAGGCGTCCTTGACTACATCGTGAAGGAGAACCTTGTGGCAAAAGCGGGCATGATGTTCAGGCGCTACGAATGGGCATATCCTGACTGGAATGCGCGGCTGCAGTACATCTGCTTTGAGCTGCTGCGCCGCGACCCCATCGGCGCATATGTCGAACTTCTCAGGGAGATGCGCTACATAAAGGTCAGGATGAAATCAGTGACATCCAAGGAAGCATACTCGGTGCTGCACAAATACCTGCTCGATGTCCTTGGCGTCATAAAGGACAAGCTTGAGGTCACAAAGCTCATAACGCTCGCCAAGACGAAGGTCGCGGGATATCATGTCGGGGACAGGACCATCTACAGGCAGATATTCTCACCCATGGTGAGGCCCAACTTCATGCTGACAAGGTACATGATGGTCCCGCCCGAGGGCGGCAGGAGCGTCGACCGCTACATGGTCGGCGACGCGCAGGTGGAGATTTACAAGATGCCGACAACAGCCGAATACTTCTACCACATACTGCCTCCGGAATTCAAGCTGCCCGACGACAAGTACGCCGTGCTCGACCAGTCGAGGATGTACATGGCGACGCACCAGCCGAAGACCGTCGAGTTCGTCAGGTCGAAACACATCAGGGACGTGTTCTTCAACATAGGCAGGGACATGATAAGGGACACAGCAGAGAAGAGCGGCGTCCACATGAAGTCCAGCGAGCTCGAGCAGCTTGCGAACATACTGACAAGATATACGGCAGGACTCGGCGTTCTTGAGATACTGTTGAACGACGACAGGGTGCAGGACATCTTCGTGAACTCGCCCATAGAGCGGCAGCCTATCATGATTTTCCACAGAGACTTCGAGGAATGCAGGACGAACCTGATACCGACGCACGAGGACGCCGAGGCGTGGGCAACGAGGCTGAGGATAGAGTCGGGCCGTCCTCTGGACGAGGCGAATCCCGTTCTGGACGCAGAGATAGACGTGCCCGGCGGCAGGGCACGTTTTGCCGTCATAACAAGAAGCCTGTCGCCCGAAGGCCTTGGTTTCGCAATCAGGAGGCACAGGGACAGGCCCTGGACGCTGCCGCTTTTCATAAAGAGCGGCATGATAGACCCGCTGGCAGCGGGGCTACTTTCTTTCCTCGTGGACGGCTCAGTGTCGCTTTTGGTGGCGGGCGGGAGGGGCGCAGGAAAGACTTCCATGCTCGCCGCGCTCATGCTGGAGCTGCTGCCAAAGGTCAGGATCGTTTCGATTGAGGACACTTTAGAATTACCCATCAAGCAGATGCGCGACCTGGGCTTCAACATAGAGTCGCTGAAGTCCCGCTCCGTCATCACGCGCGTTGAGACCGAGATGCCTGCCGACGAGGCGCTGAGGACATCGCTCAGGCTCGGAGACTCGGCGATGATTGTCGGCGAAGTGAGGAGCCTGGAAGCCCGCGCATTATACGAGGCCATGCGCATCGGAGCGCTGTCCAATGTCGTGGCAGGCACCATCCACGGCGAGTCCGCATACGGCGTCTACGACAGGGTCGTGAACGACCTCGGCGTCCCGCCGACATCGTTCAAAGCCACTGACATAATTCCCATCTGCAAGACGCTGCGCTCAGCCGACGGCATGCACCGCTTCAGGCGCATGACCGAGATAACCGAGGTGCGCAAGGACTGGGAGACCAATCCGCTGAAAGAGAACGGCTTCGTCAACCTGATGGAATACTCGGGCAAGACGGACAAGATGAAGCCTACGGACACGTTCATCAACGGCGAGTCAGACGTGCTCAACCGCATATCGTCATACGTCAAGGAATGGTCAGGCGACTGGTCGGCTGTCTGGGATAACATCCAGCTGCGCGCGAAGATAAAGCAGACCATGGTTGAGATGGCAGACAAGCTGAAGAAGCCAGATCTGCTTGAGGCTGAGTGGGTGACGCTGTCCAACTCCAAGTACCACCTTATTGTCGAGGCTCTCAGGAAGGATACGGGTGCCGCCGAGCCTGCGCAGGTATTCGAGCAGTGGGTGACGTGGATGAAGGGCGCGGCGAGGACTGTATGATTTATGCGTTTGCGCATATCCTATAAGTGATTGATATGACGAGTTTCAGCATCATCATAAACTATGTGGCATGGTATGCCTTCATGTTCATATCGGTAATGTGGTTCCTCATACTCCTGAAGAACCGCGGCGATATGAAGAACCTTCGGGAGGAGCGGCGCTGGCTTCCAAGGGTCTCGGTGATAATACCGGCTTATAATGAGGAGCAATATCTGGCGAAGACGATAAAGTCCATGCTGAACCTCGATTATCCGCGCAGGCTGCTCGACATAGTTGTGGTCAACGACTGCTCCAAGGACGGCACCAGAAAGATAGCCGAGAGCTTCAGAAGCGCAGGTGTCAGGATATTCAACAACAAAATCAACATGGGCAAGGCGGCATCACTCAACCGAGTGCTCCCGCTATGCAGGGGCGAGCTCGTTGCATGCATAGACGCCGACTCAACGGCCGAGCCGGCAATCCTGAAGAAGATGACCGGATATTTCAGGAACCCGAAGATAGCCGCTGTAACACCGGCACTAAAGGTGGAAAACGCGAAGAACACGCTTGAAAAGGCGCAGTATGCAGAATACATGCTGAACATACTGCTCAGGAAGATGCTAGCCCTCATAGACTCAGTTCATGTCACGCCCGGCGTGTTTTCGGTTTACAGGAAGAAAGTGCTGCTGGAGCTGGGCGGCTTCGACAAGGACAACCTCACCGAGGACATGGAGATAGCGCTGCGCATCCATGGGGCGGGCTACAGCATAGAGAACAACATGAATGCAGTATCATACACGGCCTGCCCGGAAAAGATGGGCGAGCTCTACAAGCAGAGGGTCCGATGGTATCGCGGCGGGTTGCAGAACGCCGTAAAGTATAAGCACATGCTCTTCAACAGGAAATATGGCAACCTCGGCGTATTCTTCCTGCCATTCAACCTGATAATAATAATAGCCATAGTCGCCATATTCTGCACGCTGGTCTTGGACGCGGCAAGCAACATACTGAGGAGCGTCTTCCAGTTCGGCCTTGTGCGCTGGGATTTCCTAGGCATGCTGCCGAAGGAGATGTCCCTGTCCATCATAATGGATTATGTCTTCAACACCCCGATGGTGCTCTGGACCATAGGCACAGCCGTGTCGCTGGCGCTTTTGTACCTTAGTTTCAGGATGAACTCTGAGAAGCTTCAGGCAAGAAGGCTCAGCTATTTCGCCTACGTATTCGTGTTCCCGTTCATTTACATGGTGTTCTGGGCGGCTGCGGTTTTCTACGAGGTCACCGGAAAGAAGAGAAAATGGTAGCTTTAAGCTGGGCTTCTGACAAGATAAAATATGGCAGGCTCCAAGCAGGTCAAGCAGCTTGACGCCGGAATGATAATAACAGCCTTCGTGCTCTCGGCCATAATATTCGGCGCTGGCGTGTTTGTGGGTTACGTGACGAACAGGGAAAAGCTCAGCGCCTTGGAAACAAACATCGGCGACATAGTCAATGACGTCGAGAACTTCCAGCTCCAGTTCCTCTTTTTCGACGTTCTTGGCGAGAACGCCACCTGCCCGCTTCTGGGGAGCACGCTTTCCTCCATAAACAAGAAGTCATATGAAATAGGCAGCAGGCTGGAATCGGGCGTCAGCGACCTGAGCGGCGACACAAACTATGTTTCCACAAAGCTGGAATACTCCCGCCTGCTTGTAAGCTACTGGCTGCTGGCGGAGAAGCTGAAGAAGACATGCGAAACTAAAATATCAACCGTGATATATTTCTATTCAAAAGACTGCAGTTCATGCAGCGACCAGGCATTCGTGCTAAATTACATGAAGAACAACTATGGCAGCAGGCTTCTGGTCTTCGCTCTTGATGCGGATATAGGCGAGCCTTCGGTGGACACGTTGAAATCATATTACAAAATAATAACATACCCCTCGCTCATAATAAACGGCGTGAAGCATGAGGGTTTCGTGCCGCAGGATGAGCTGCTTTCAGTTCTCAATACCTCTATCGCTTAAAAGACACACCGCCAATAAAGTTGTGTGATAAGATGCCAAAAAAATTCTACATCACGACAGCCATTGACTACTCAAAATCATACTGACAGGCAAAGCTTATATACATACTTATACATACTTATACATATAGTGATTCAATGAAAACAAAGATTACCATAACTATCAACGAAAAAACCTTGAAGGAATTCAGAGAAGTCTGCGAAATTGAAGGATTCAAGATGTCTACAAAAATTGAGAAGCTGGTCCAAGATTTCGTTAATAAAAGGTGATTCCGTGGGCATTAGCGACCTTACCGAAAATGAGCTTAAGCGACTTTACTTGGAAGAAAAACAATCAAGCAGAGAAATAGCCAAGATGTATGGATCTGGAAAGAGTTCTGTTCTTTCAAGAATGAAAAAACTTAGAATAAGTGCCCGGAGTCGAGTTGAAACTAGTAGGATGATAGTGCATCCTATCAAATACCATATACCGAAAAATGTTATGTTTGATTTGTATTACAAAGAGAATCTTTCGACATACCAGATAGCAGAAAAATATGGATGCTCGCCTGCAGCCATTTACCATAAAATGCGGAAAATGTACAAAATACCACTGAGGAATGTTGATAGCGCCATTAATATGACAATCGAAAGAAGGTCCAGAAATATAGCAAAGTCGGTTACAAAGTATGCCAAACGCGACTTTTCCGGAGATTTGAATGAGAAATCATATCTCATAGGTTTCAGACTTGGTGATTTGAACGTGAGAAAGAATAAGTATGGCCAGACGATAATTGTTCAGACTTGGAGTACAAAAAAGTCTCAACTCGACCTCCTGAGAAGCCTGTTTGAGAAGTATGGACATGTATATCAACGGGAAAGACGCGACGGCAATTCTCAATTCGTCTGCTGCCTAAACACTTCTTTCGATTTCCTTCTGAAGAAAGAGGATGGTATAGACGATTGGATACTGAATAATGACTCTTATTTTCTCGAGTTTCTGGCCGGTTATATTGACGCAGAAGGCCATTTTGGAGTTCATAACGGATTCGCGGAATTTTCAGTGAGCACGAACGACAAGAACATAATAAACATGATATATGCCAAGTTATCAGAGATGGGAATAAACGGCAGCAAGCCGAGGGTAACTGTAAGTGGCGGTTATGTGGATAAGAGAGGAATAATCACCAATCATGACATGTGGAGATTCAGAATAACAAAAAAGAAGGAATTGTACAAGTTTATATGTTTGGCAGAGAACTTTATTAGACACGAAAAGAGGCGCAGCGATGCTTTTAAGGCTAAGGAAAACGCCGTGATGCGCCTGAAGGAGGAAAAATGACATCAAAAAACAAGTTCCAGATAAGCACTGCTATAGATTATCCTTCGGCGCGTTTTCATCTCGGGCATGCTTACGAGAAGATATGTGCTGACGTCATAGCAAGATGGAAGAGACTACAGGGATTCGATGTTCATTTCAGCACAGGCACCGACTGCCACGGCCAGAAGATACAGAGGGCCGCCGAGAAGGCGGGCAAGATGCCTGAACAATTCGTTAACGAGATATCAGACGGCTTCAGAGAGCTCTGCAAAACGCTCAACATATCTTATGACGATTTTATCATGACAACAGAAAGAAGGCATGAAAAAGTTGCTATTGAAATACTCAGGATTCTGGAAAAAAATGGCGACATATATAAAGGGACATATGAAGGACCCTATTGCGTTGACTGTGAGACATTCTATACGGAAAAAGACCTTGTAGATGGCAAATGCCCTGTTCACGGAAGAGAGACTGAAGTACTGAAAGAGGAGAGTTACTTCTTCAGGATGAGCAAATACCAGAAAAATATTGTGGAGGCCATTAACAATAACCCCGATTTAATATGGCCTGCGGGCAAGAGACACGAGATACTGAACAGACTCAAAACCCCAATGAAGGACCTTAGCATAAGCAGACTCTATGTGCAATGGGGCATACCCCTACCCTTTAACCCAAATATGACAGTGTTCGTCTGGGTTGAAGCCCTAATAAACTATCTGACAACTATTGATTATCCAAATAAAAAGTTCAAGGATTTTTGGCCAGCAACACATATCATAGGCGTGGATATAGTATGGCATCACACGGCCATATGGTATTCGATTCTAACCGCAATAGGAATAGAGCTTCCAAACGTGGTAGTTCATGGCTTCATCAATCTGAAAGGCGAAAAACTTAGCAAAGCAAAGGGCATAAGCATAGACCCCATAGAGTTGTCAAACAAGTATTCGCCGGATGCATTGCGTTACTTCCTAATCCGTGACATTCCATTCGGCAGTGACGGAGAGTTCTCCGAAGAGGCTCTTGTCGCGCACATCAACGGCGAGTTGGTCAGCGACATCGGCAACCTTGCATACAGGGTGCTCACGTTGGCAGAGCGGTTTGACGGAACGATAAAAGGGAAACCAGAGTTGGAGCAGCACCTTAATCTCGCCAAAATCAAGAAGCACATGGACGCATACGAGCTTCATCTTGCGTTGGAAGAGACGCTGGTCTTCGTGCGCAGCTGCAACAAATACATCAATGACAACAAGGTCTGGGCTCTCAAGGGCGGGGAGATGGGTAATGCTCTTTACAACCTTTTGGAATCATTGCGCATAATCTCCATATTGATATCCCCATTCATACCAAGCACTGCCGAAAAACTGAATGAGCAACTAGGAACCAAAGAGGGAAAAATCCCTGACTGCAAGTTCGGCGCCTGGAAGGGCAAGGCCAGGAAGGGCGCGATGCTGTTCAGGAAGATTGAGACAAAGGCTTGAAACCCTCACGCTGAAAATGTATACTTTAACACCACCATTTTGAAACATGCGATGCCATACAACAAGGCTTATAAGGAAGCTTGGATAATAGGTAAATTACTCCGGAAGACCACAAGGGGTTGTGGTTGGTTCGGGAGGGAAACACAACAGGTAGTATTTATCCTGTAGTGGTGAAACTACTAAAAACGATGCATTTAGGGGTAGGAAGCTACCTAAAATTGGCGTCTTGAGGGTGGTATTCGATGAATTGTCCATTTTGCGGTAATGAGGAAACCAAGGTCATTGACAAGAGGCTTGCCGAGGACGGCCGCAACAGGAGGCGCAGGGAGTGCACAAAGTGCAGCAAGAGGTTCACTACTTATGAGAAGCCGGAAGGCCTGCTGGCAAAGGTCATAAAACGCGATGGCTCGACCACGGATTTTGACAGGGAGAAGATAGCAGGCGTCATCTGGGCTGCGGCGCAGTCTGTTGGCGGCCAGGACAAGGAGACGGCAGACCACCTTGCCGACAGGGTTATTGAGAAGCTCGAGGAGAAGTTTGGCGGGGTCACAATCCCCACTGTTGAGCAGATACAGGACATAGTCGAGAAGACGCTGGTGGAGGAAGGTCACTACAAGACGGCCAAAGCATACATCCTCTACCGCGAGCAGCACAAGAAGCTGCGAGAGACGAAGTCTGTCATGGTGGACGTGGTCAACACCATCGGCGAATACCTTGACCAGACTGACTGGCGCGTCAGGGAGAACAGCAACGAGGCGTTTTCCTTCTCCGGACTTCTGCTGCACACCGCGGGCAAGGTCATGTCATATTACAACCTCAACCAGATGTACACGCCGGAGATAGCCGAGGCGCACAAGAAGGGCTACTTCCACATCCACGACCTCTCGCACGGCGTCATCGGCTACTGCTGCGGCCACTCGCTGAAGAACCTGCTGGTAATGGGCTTCGGAGGCGTCAGGAACAAGACCGAATGCAAGCCCGCCAAGCACCTGAGCACGGTTATCCACCAGATGGTAAACTACATAGGCTGCCTGCAGATGGAGTTCGCGGGAGCGCAGGCCTTCTCATCGGTCGACACGCTGCTGGCGCCCTTCATCAGGGCAGACAACCTGGCGTTCAAGGACGTCAAGCAGGCCATGCAGCAGCTCGTTTTCTCGCTCAACATACCGTCGAGATGGGGATGCTTCAGCGACGACACAGAGATACTGACAAAGGACGGATGGAGGAAGGGGCTTGGCTTGAGTGCGGGGGATATCATAGCCACATTCAACCCCAAGACCGAGAAGATAGAATACCTGCCTGTGCTGAAGATGACGAAAGACCATTACACAGGCAAGATGATGAACCTCAGAAACCGCATAACAGACCAGCTTGTCACGCCAAACCACAGGGTGCTGAGGAGGATACATAATTATCAGGAGGGCATCTCACCTTCAAAATACGTTTTTGAAGAAGTATCCAAGCTGAAGACGAAGATACCGCTAATACCGCTCGGCGGCAATTTCGAGGGCAACGACATGAGCGAGGACAAAGTCAAGTTGCTTTCATGGATTGTCTCCGAGGGCAGCCTTTGCGAGGATGAAAGGATAGCAATACACCAGTCAGCGGAAGTCAACCCAGATAATTGTGAAGAGATACGTGGCATACTGGGCAGGCTGAACATACCATTCGATGAGTCAATGAAGCTGTCAGGTTTCACGGGCAGAAGGGACTGCGTGAGGTTCCGCTTGAACAGGCCTGAGTCAAAGAACATCTACAGCCAATTCTTCCCTGGGTACAAGAAGAACATACCGAGGATGCTTGGCGATATTTCAACAGGTCAGACCAGAACATTCCTCGATACTTACATGAAGGCCGACGGCTGGGCGCCTGAGCACAAGATTTACACCAAGAAGAAAGAAGACGCCGACATGATGCAGGAGATGATTGCGAAGGCTGGCTGGGGCAGCACTTGCCTGCTCAACAAGAACGGCATTTACGTTGTTCGGGTCATAAAACACAACTACACCCAGGTCGACAATATCGATGAGGTTGATTATGACGGAATGGTCTGGTGCCCGACGACAACGAACGGCACGGTGGTTGCGCGCAGGAACGGCAAGGTCTTCATCAGCGGCAACTCACAGTATCCATTTTCGAACATCACCTTCGACCTTGTCCCGCCAGAGGACATGAAGAAGCAGAAAGCGATAGTCGGCGGCAAGGAGATGCCGTATACCTACGGCGAGCTGCAGAAGGAGATGGATGTTATAAACAAGGCGTTCATCGAGGTCATGCTGGAAGGCGACGCCAAGGGCGGCGTATTCACCTTCCCTATACCAACCTACAACCTAACCAAGGACTTTGACTGGGACTCTGAGAACGCGAAGCTGTTGTTTGAGCTGACCGCTAAATACGGGCTGCCATACTTCCAGAACTACATCAACTCAGGGCTTGACCCGCAGTCGATTAGGGCAATGTGTTGTCGATTAAATATTAACCAGAAGGAACTCATGAGCAGGCCCGGCGGTATGTGGGGACCGGGCGACAGCACAGGAAGCATAGGCGTTGTGACGCTCAACGTGAACAGGCTCGCATACGAGGCGCGCAAGCTTGCCGATGAAACGAAGACTGATGATGTCGTGGCAAAGGCAAGGGAGGAATATTTCAACAAGATGAAGTTCTACATGACGCTTGCCAAGAACTCGCTGGAGACAAAACGCGAGGTCGTCGAGAAGAACCTTGCAAACGGCCTGATGCCCTACACCAAGCGCTACCTGGGGACGTTCAAGAACCACTTCTCAACAATAGGCCTCTGCGGCATGAACGAGGCCTGCCTCAACCTGATAGGCAAGGGCATCGCCAGCCCCGAGGGCAAGCAGCTTGCTGTGGACACATTGATGTTCATGCGCGACATGTGCCTGCAGTTCCAGAACGAGACCGGAAACTTATACAACCTTGAGGCAACTCCTGCCGAAGGCGCTTCATACAGGCTCGCAAGGCTTGACAAACAGGCGCACCCTGAAATAATCACATCAGGCACCAAGGAGCCCTACCTGACCAACAGCACGCAGCTGCCGGTCGGCTACACTGACGATGCGATACTGGCAATAGAGCACCAGAACGATATACAGCCGCTCTACACAGGCGGCACCATATTCCACCTTTTTGTCGGCGAGCGCATAAGCGATGGCGAGATATGCAAGAGACTGGTCAGGAAGGTCGCCGAGAACACGCGGCTGCCTTATTTCAGCATAACCCCGACATTCAGCATCTGCCCAGTTCACGGCTACGTCAAAGGCGAGCACTTCGCCTGTCCCGTCGAAGTCGAGGGTGAGAAAGGCAAGGCCGAGCCCTGCAGCAGGCAGGCGGAAGTCTATTCGCGCATAGTCGGCTACTTCAGGCCGGTGCAGAACTGGAACGCAGGCAAGCAGGAGGAATTCAAGGACCGCCTTGAATACAGCGAAGCCAAGACCATGAAGCACGAGGTCAGGCTGGAGGAGCCCGTCAAGGTAAAGGTGTGCTGAGCCTGCCGGCCTTTTTTAGTCCGTCATCCAATTGCGAACCCTAGGTTCGCAAGCAGCGAGAAAATGCGCTTTTATTTTCTCGCTACAATTCCATGGCATGGACCGCTATGCTTTCGAAGGGCTCAATGTCACCTCGGGCTTCCATATAGACTCGACATTTGCAAACATCGAACTGATAAACGCTGCGGAGCAGATAATCAAGCAGAAGGAAGACACTACCTGGTGCATAGGCGAGGGCGGCAGCATCTACTCAACCGCAGCCGTGAGTGGCAATATGGTGTTTTTCGGCTGCTGCGATAAAAATTTCTACGCGCTTGATGCGGATACGGGCAAAGAGCTCTGGAGGTTTTCCACCAACGGCATAATACTTTCCAACCCATTCATCGAAGGTAATGCAATCTACTTCGGCTCGTTCGATGGAAACCTCTATGCGCTTTCACTCGGCGGCGACCTTCTGTGGAGATTCAATGCAGGCGAGGCCGTTGCAATGGACCCGATAGTTTATAATGGGAAGGTATACTTCGGCTCAAAGAACGGCAATTTCTATTGTCTGGATGCGAGAGGCGTGCTGATATGGAAGTTCGGCACCATGGGTCCCATAGGGGCTTCGGCGGGGGCAGCCAACGGAAAGGTTTTCATAGGCTCCGCAGACCGCAACCTCTATGCGCTTGATGCAGAAAATGGCAGCCTGCTTTGGAAATTCAGCACCGACGGTCCCATAAGATACTATGCCCATGTCTCCGATGGCATTGTCTATTTCGGCTCGCTTGACGGCTGCGCTTATGCGGTCAGCGAAAGCGACGGCTCGCTGGTCTGGAAGTACCCGACCGGGGACGGTGTAGGTACAGACGTGCCTGTTTACGGCGGCAAGGCATACATAGGCTCGCGCGACATGAACT
>Ga0315284_10009050_pt1 | contig 14211 bp, 12 predicted proteins | sample YL17G09_16_MG_FD_203696 | JGI IMG/M metagenome (GOLD analysis project Ga0315284, IMG submission 203696) | Sediment microbial communities from Yellowstone Lake, YNP, Wyoming, USA - YL17G09_16 | ecosystem: Environmental > Aquatic > Freshwater > Lake > Sediment | place: USA: Wyoming | collected... | reverse complement strand
TACGTGTACGTTCCAGGTCAGATCAAAAAAATTATTTAAAAAAATATTTCCGGATCCGGGACCCGACAAGCAGTATCGTAAACTAAGTGCAGCGAACACGAGTGTTGGGTCAGGCCCTGCCGTGCCGGATGCAAAAGCCGCTCCCGCTGCGGTTCCCCTGCCTGGTACCATGACTGCCGGGATGCTGAACCGGTTGTCAGTGGAAGACAGGATAAAGGTGTTCCTGTCAAGAGTCGTGCGATACATGGTTGTTTGTCTCTTCTGTTTTTCCCACGATAATGAGATATGACACTTACCGTAAGGAGATGTTTATGGAATCTTAAAAATTACCATATCCGATGATATTGAACATTCGCATTCGAACTTCCTTGAGATCTTGCGCATCAAGGGTGAAACGATAATCGGTAAAAAACTCCCGGTTTATCGTGTAGATCTGTTCACATTTGATCAAGGTATCATTTCGTAACGCAGAATACTTTTTTGATGAAATGCAATGATGTGACTGCATTCGCGGTCGACTGTTTATCACATCCCATAAATGGGACTGAACAGATGTCTAAGGAACACAAATGATTGTCTTGTGATTCTGGTTTTCCAGCTTCCTGGGGTGCATTACAACAACGATAAAATGCGGATCTTTAATGGTATTCTGTGATATTCCCGTGTGTTTGGTCAGATCAAGAAAAAAGACATCCCCTTCTTTCAGATCGGGGAAGGGCACTTAATGCTCACCGCACATCATCTGGATCTGCAGAGTTACCAGATCGTCCGGCACGCGGTCATCGGAATCCGAATCTGATATGTCCTGAATTTTTTTCGCATCGGCAATTGCATCCGTAAAGTAGACGAATGATTCGAGATCATCGTACTCGTACGCATTAAGCTTGAGATCACTCACCGGTATGATATCCCCGTTCTTCGCCTCTTTCCAGAGGCTGAACCGGTGCGTGAGTTCGCTGATCTGTTCGGTCTTATGACTCTTGAGCGAACGGATGATTGTATCGAATAATTGTCGCTCTTTATCTGAAAAAGCCGACAGGTCGGATTTTCTCAACGGTGTGTACTGATAGATGACCCGTTCAGGATCGCAGGGCTCGGTTTTAACCGTGAAATGGGCATTCGAATTATCGGTATAGGAAAAACCAATATCGGGAACCGGGCCGTTCGGAAGGCGGAGGTAGCTGTCTTCAAGCAGAGTCTGCCCGCGATTATTATACATAAACAGATCGACAAGGAAGACAAATTTCATCAGTTTTGTCCTGCCGATCCGGGGATACTGCTCGATTGCATAGATCAGGGCATTAAGTTGCTTTTCAGTTTTCACGTCAATTACACCATTTTTAAAAAATAATCCTTTGTGCAATCGTCCGGATGTATTTCCTTACTGTATCGTACTATATGAAATTTGATATACTTTATGATTCCTTTTAGGGCAGAATTGACCTGACCAGCAACACGATAGGGAGATCTCCTTCACTGTATTGGGTGAGTAAAAAACCCTTGTTCACGTAATTTTCATAGTTGTCATAGCCACAGTCGTTTATATCGGCTGGTGTAAGCGGCGGCTGTACTACCGTCAGCGGTAGTAAAAGCATCCATTTTTTAAGAGAAGAAAATTCCCCTTTTTTATCACTATGTTAGCACAGATATTCTGGGATGATACACTTAATAATACCGGAGATCCTATGATATTTATCTAAAATCCGTGATAGTATCGGTCGTCCAAACAAGAGGGATTGACGTATGACAAAAACATTGGAAGTTGTCTATGATGGATCAGTATTCCGACCATCAGGTCCGGTTAATCTTGAGGCTGGAAAAAAGTATACTATTTCGGTGAGTTCCCCTGACAAAAACACCGACGTAGAGCAGGATCCTGCATTTGATATAGCATCACTTGCAGTTGCAACGAATATTCCGGACCTTTCAGCGGAGCACGATCACTACCTGTATGGATTACCAAAAAGGGGAGTTCATGAAAGATGACCTGTATTTTGTCGATACGGTCTGTTGGATCGCGTTATTGAACCAACAGGATCATTTTCATGAATCTGCAGATCAACGTTATAAAAAACTGATGAAATCCGGCGCCTGTTTTGTTACAACTTCATCTGTTCTCGAAGAAACTGCAAACGCTCTCTGCGATCCCGCGTTCAAACCATCAGTTCTTGCTTTTCACCGCAACCTTGAGAGCTCATCCCGCATCGAGCACGTTTTTGTTGATCCATCTTTATGGGCGAAGGCATGGACCCTCTTTGAAAAGCGACTTGATAAAGCATGGAGCCTTACAGATTGTATCTCCATTATTGTTATGCAGGAACGGGGAATCAATGACGTTCTCACGAGTGGCCGGCATTTTATACAGGCAGGATTCAATGCGTTGCTGATGTGAGGTGTGACGCCCCTTAAAAAGGATGATAACATAATGCGATGTGAGATGATACATCTGAATGAGAGAGAGAAAAGCCATAGTGATCAAGGCAGGAAAACTGTTTCCCGCTCTTTTCATTTCCCTGGACTTCAGGTCATCTGAGAAGAGATTTGCCTTCCAATAGGGTCTGTTAGGGCACTTTTTCCTGCCAGTAAAACCGTCTGTTTTGGCTTAAACCCGCTATAATCAGTATTTACAAAACTATTGCATCCAAATTTGTACATTAAGACACTTTATTCAAATCCGGTTGGATCTCATATTGCTTGTTTTGCCAAACGGAGCCCTTAATGCACCCGGATGAGATCATACCTTCTGCATCCCCTGGCCTGTCTCACAATGCCGGGAGTGCGTATTGTCAGCCGTTCTTCTTTGCCTCACATTCCCCCCTCGTTCGATCTTGTTACGGGAGGGATCCTGTCTTTCAGGTGGATCAAAATCGGATTGGCGTTTTCACGTTTAGTGGATCAAAAAGGGATTGACGAAAACATGGCTTCATCCAGGTACTATCTGGTACCGGACTGGGGAATGTTATTCTGACGCGATCGGGAGATCTTACGCCGACGTACAGGGGGAATTTCAAACCGTCATTGACAATTTTGTGCGGAATTAAAAAAATCGTGATCTGTTTTAGTGAGGGTGTTTTTTTATAATTTTAAAAATAATTGCAGAGTGCCACAATTAATGTCCATTTCCTGACACCTGTCCTTTGGGGAACACTTCCTTTCATGACAATCGCTCCGGCTTACCCCTTCACTCCAGAACCCCGTTTTTTAATCCGCTGCCTTCGTTTTGTCGTGCGATATAAGGGGGTCCCTCTTACTGAGTGAGGGGGGGTAGGCGGACGGTCTCACTCTTAGTTAGATCGGGTAGTATGAGAACAGGCATCGTGCCGGAAAAACCAAAAAATACCCGGTTTTAAAAAAAACGACGGTATGCCTGAATACTCCGAAGAACAAGCCACTCATTTTTATAAAAAGATCAGAATCTTTTTATGACTCCGTTGTAATCTATAAACTACAGATATGAGTGCTCAAAATGATAATCGGGAAATAACAATTCTCGAGTCAAAAGGCATTTTAATAAAAGATCAAATGTATCATGTAGTGTTAACCGACCGGCGCATTATTTTAACCAGTTTTTTTGACCATAAACCCAGGAGTATTAACTTACCGGATGTCCAGAAAACCGAGTTGGCTATAAACGATTACGGAGATCCGATAATAATTGTCTTTGCACCTTCTGTCGCTGGGGAAATAAAAAAAGTAATTCTTCATTTTTCCAAAAAAAATTTCACCGATCCCCGGCAGGTGAGCTCCCTGTGGTCTTCTGAGATCAATAAGATGATACAACGAATCGTCCCGGTTTCTCCGGACATCCCCCCAAAAGTTCCTCCGGACATCACCCCAAAAAAAGGCTCACCCACACCGGCATTTTGTATAAAATGCGGAACAAAGTTTGTTGATGGTTCCGTTTTTTGTAACAAATGCGGTTCAAAAATAATCTACCCGGTCCAACCGCTCACCCCGGTACAGGAGGATAACACACCGGTACGGGGGGTTGACACTCCGGTAAAGGGTATTGGGATACCGGTAAAGGACTATAACACACTGGTAAAGGGTATTGAGATACCGGTAAAGGGTTATAACACACCGGTGCTGGGTGATGAGATACCGGTAAAGGATTATAACACACCGGTGCTGGGTGATGACATCATCAAGGATGAAGTCATAACACCAGAGATTTCAATGGGAAAGATCGAACTGCCCCCCAAAAAAATTCCCATTTCAGATGCTATCAATTCAGATACCCGGGAAAAAGTCCCGCTTATTGCATCCCAGCCCAAAGAACCCCGAAAGGAAAGCCCGTTTCCTGCCCGGTCCGGTACACGAAAACCTGCTGTTATTGTCGTTTCAGCTCTAGTTTGTGTTATCGTAGTGATTGCTGCATTTTTTGTGTTAGTACCTTCCGTATTACCCGGATTTAACCTCACTTTCCCCGGAATGAATTCCACCGTTCCCGAACCCGGCGTTACCGCGTCAGCCACCAATCCTTTGAGAACGACAACAACTATTGCAACAACCACTAAAACAACTGCAACCCCGGTAAAAACAACGACACCGGTAAAGACTGTTACCACTCTACAGACTACTGCAACTCCGACACAGACAACAATATCCGATGTTGTGGTTGTCCCACCATCATTTACCACAACACAGGGCGATCCCTATTCGGTTTTTGTTGCTTACCCCTCACTCTTTAATGACCGGGATGGTTCGGGTATTGAAGCACTTTTATCGGAGAATATGAAATCACATTATCCTGTCGATACACTAAATACAGAACTTGCTACCGCTAATTCGAACGGTTATACAATTGAAAAGATACAGGCAACGGAACAGACCATCGAGGATACTGAAGCCAATCTTGTCGTGACGGTTACATGGAAGATCGCGGGATCCTCATCCACCAGCACACCAAGGGTGTTTTTTTTGTACGAGAACAACCAATGGAAACTGGACAGCCTGATAGTAAGTCCTGCCAGCTGATTTGCCTTCATTTTCAAATAAAAAAACGGGAGTACCTTATAGGATACCGTGAATTAAAAAAACATTGTTCACGTCGGGGATTTTCCTGTTCTCTAACTGTGCACTGTCCTTTACAAGTGCTCTGGCACCAGGTGTAACGTGCCACCATTGATGTCACGTTTTGTTCACATGAGTTTTTTGTCTGCGAGGCTCACGGGCACGGTGATTCCTTTGTGCAGGGTTATGACCGGACTGTTGTACCCTGCAGGTTTCTCATCGGTTCACCTCACTGCCAAACAACAACAAACCTGTTTTTTGTTCCCGTTTTTTTGGTTCTCGCACTATCTTAAACAACCGGTCCTGTTGTCTGATACGGCACGGGAAAAGAATACGCGGAATTACACCCCTTTGAGTATCGGCATCATCCTGTTGATTATAGCGAGTGCAAGTACTCTGAAGAGAACCTGAAATCCCTTCAATGAGCGGTAAGAATGCGGGGTTACTAAACAATATGAAAACCGGCATACCAGGGAGGGGTTCATGACGGGAAATCATCACTCCCCCCGAACTGAAACGTACCATCAGATTTCCGGAACGCGAAAGTTGGTTATCGGAATGATACAATAATCAAAAGAGATTTTTCAGATTTTCACACACTAAAAGAATGAGGAGGATTTTTTGAATAATTGATCCTCATTTAGTAAATTTGAAACTGGCCTCTGGTGATTTCTGGCCTTCCTTAAAGTCGACATATATATTCCGGCATTTTCCGGCATATGTTTTATCTGTCTTCCAGTTATATTGCCAGTTACCATCTCCTATGTATTGCAGACCTGAGCTACCAGAACTTAATTCCTCCACAGCACTTTCCGGATTTCCGGTAAATTCATTACAACCTACCAGATAAGACCGAAGATTAACGAAACTTCCCGTGTCAGCAACATTTCCATCCTTATTTGTTAAGTGCCATTTCACGGGGATGGTCTGCCCTGCCTTAACGCTATTCACAACAGGTTGCATATCGATGGGAGACGTGAATCCCTCAAATGAATACAACCAGGTTTCCGGTTCAAGTGTGAAGTCCGCCCTTACCTGTTCACCATTGACGACTGTCACATATTTGTCCTGTTCTTTATAGCCGAATGCCTTCAACGTCACCTTGTGAGTTCCTGGAGAGATATCCTGTATCACGGGTGTTCCATATCCCATGAAAACATCATCAAGCCAGACGTCGAATCCCTCTTTAGGCACGGAAGTAACCGCAATACTGCCATAAACACCGTTAACGCCTTTATCCCCCTCAGCGAGCGGAATCATCGTGAACGTCTGCGTGTAACTACCGCTTGGAACCACAACCTGTACCGTGGCCGCCGGGTAATATCCAACCTTCGTCACATAAACGGGATAGGTCAATGGGACCAGACTACCGAGTGTCAATCCCGTGTTACCTGTTGTTCCCCTAATCACATCACTCATATAGACTGTAGCGTCTACCGCCGTTCCTGCTGCTACTTTGGCTTTTACAATCAGGGTTCCGAGCGTCGTTGGTACAGTCACTCCGGTGATACTAAATGGCGTGCTCTGGCCCACGGTTGTCGGGATGATACCGATAGTGCTGATTTTGATCCAGTAATCATTCCCTGCTCCTCGTGGAAGAGTCGTGGGAACCGTATAGCCAACTCCCGTAGTTCCTAATGTTGCAAGGACCGATTTACTGATATCAGCCTGCTTCTCTCCCGAACCAGTACCCTTCATCAGTTCAATTTTTAGATAGGTTGCTGGGGATGTAGGTAAGTTCGCCGGAGTCCACTTAACCGTATATTTCGTTCCTTTAACCCACGTGTTCACGGGTGTTGTCACGGGCATATTCACCGTGATCGTGGGAGTTGTTTCGGCACAAGAGGAGAGGAACTGGGTTGAACCGCTTCCAACCGCATATTCGCCAAATTGCGGTGTTTCAACATTGGCCGCTTTAGGACCGGAGGGATCCCGGGCGTTTGCATACTCATAGGCCTCTCTCATCGAGACTCGCCAATCGACATTTAAGAGATCAGCATTCGCGGTATTTCCCGCTGAGTCATGCCCCGCTGTTCCGGTAATCCAGTAGTAGGAGAAGTCATTGGAATGGGAGGCTTCATTCCCTTTTGCCGCGGTTGCCAGCACCCTCGTCTGGGTCCCGGATGATGGGATGACGTTATTGATAAACCCTCCACCGTTGCATTGCTCCATCATCATAATGATTTTGGGGAGTGTGGGCAATTTGGCATTAAAATCTAAATCCGATATCTTTTCACCGGTTCCCCAGAGAAGGAGGTCAACCTGGTTAGTGTTTGAGTCCGTGTAGCTTGGGTTTGTGTTCGATGCGCCATGACCTGTCGTGAATATGAAAAGTGTATCACCTGCATCAAGGGCACTTGATCCACCGGGAGCATAACTGTCGAGTGCTAAGTCCACATTGGCATGGTTTGCAATTCCATCCACACGGCTTATCCCTTTACCATCAAGGTTCGGGTCAGAGTTGACATAATTGGGGATGGTCCCGGTATAACTCCCGATCTTGTCAGCAGTGGTAGAGGTTCCATCCGACATCAGCACCTTGATGTTAGCTATTGGGTATTTGTAGTCGTTCACCAGGGTCTTGTACATGAATTGTATGTCGTTATAATATCGTCCGTAATTCGTTAAACTGGCGCCCCCACCGGATATGAGAAGCGCATAATTATGAGTGGAAACCGGGGTACACGCCGGGTCTATGGCGAAGGGAGGCAGAATTGAGGTTAATCCATCTGAATACGGAACATTACCCGCTCCATGAGAGAGAGCGATATCTGCCGGGGGCATCATTACCGCGTCCACTTTAGTGGCACCATCACCGACAAAGACAATCTTGGCCGGGTGTTCCCAGTTGGCATTCTTGTCTTCATTGATGAAAACAAGCCATGAGGGATACGCGGGTGCTGTGATAGTATCACCATTCAGGAGAGTCACTATGGTATTTGCGGGGACTGGCACATCACTTACCAGAAGCTCTTTTTCCGCAATCTCATCAGGAGTACCGGTGTTGAGATAATTGGTGACTCCATAGGTAACCGCATCTGGCTTCGTGATCACCAGGGGTGGGTCCGTGACGGTAAACCCGCCCGGAAGCGTGCCGAAAGATCCGTCAGGGTTGACTACCACAACGTTATACGATCCGGCGGCCCTGCCCGTAAGGTATGCTGTACCGGTGATCAGCGTTGGGGTGACAACGCCGTTTCCGGTGATCGTTCCGATATCCACGATCTCGAGCACGTTGCTATCACCTACCATATACGCATAGTTGCCGTAGGGGACGTAGACGCTCATTGGTTGGTATAGGAAAGCACCACCAGCACCGTTGACTATACTACCTTTATGCACCGGAGCAGCAGGAATCGTCACATCTATGATCTCGAGTGCGTTGCTCCAATAACTTGCAACATACGCATAGTTGCCGGATACGTAGATATCCAATGGCCGGTTCAAGAGAGCACCACCAGCACCGTTGATTATACTACCTTTATGCACCGGAGCAGCAGGGTCTGAGACGTCCACGATCTCGAGTGCAAGAGGACTTCCCATACTTAAAATATACGCATAGTTACCAGCAACATAGATTCCTCCGGGAAAAAACAGGAGAGCACCGCCGATGCCGTTGCTTAAACTGCCCTTATGCACCGGAGCCGCACGATTTGTCACATCTATGATCTCGAGTGCGTTGCTGTCTGATGTCACGTATGCATAGTTACCAGAAACGTAGACATCTTTAGGAATATCCAAAAGAGCACCACCAGCACCGTTGATTATACTACCCTTATGCACCGGAGCAGCAGGAATCGTGACGTCCACGATCTCGAGCGCGTCGTCTCCTCCACTTGTCACATACGCGTAGTTACCAGCAACATAGACACTTGTTGGGCTATCGAGGAGAGCACCGCCGGCGTGGTCGCTTAAACTGCCCTTATGCACCGGAGCAGCAGGAATCGTCACATCTATGATCTCGAGCGCAAAGCTTGAACTTACCACATATGCGTAGTTTCCGGAGACGTAGATGTCCGTTGGGTGAAACATGAGAGCACCACCATCACCGTTGATTATACTACCCCTATGCACCGGGATGGCAGGGTTCGTGACGTCCACGATCTCGAGCGAGCTGGCAAGAGGATCAACAGGATCAGTATTTATAATATATGCATAGTTCTCGGAGACGTAGATGTCCGTTGGGTTATGTATGATAGCACCGCCGACGTCGTTGCTTAAACTGCTCTTATGTACCGGGTTGACATTCACCGGGGTAAACATCGCAGCCGCACCGGGTGCGAAGTTGGTACCGGCAAGGCTGGTGATCGCAACTGGACCTGTGTTAACACCGGTATTTGGATTGATACTGGTTACGGTTGGGGCTGGAGTGGAAGGTCCGGTACTGACCGTACCCAGTTTGAGCTTGATATTATCATGATATGCTTTCCCGAGACTAGTACCTAAAGATCTTCGCCCTAATTGAAGTCGTTTGCCCTGAAGGATAGTGGGATCAATCTTCTTTAGAGATTTATATACAAAAGTATTATCAATATAACAACTGACGTAGCGGTCATTGTCAATAACCATTTTCAGGGTGTGCCACCCGTTGATATAACTATCCGCTACAAACTCGTAACCATTTCCATCACTCGTTCCATCTTCTGCCAGAATACTGCATTGGACATAGGCATGATTTTGGTATGCTGGTAGTGTTGATCCACACCCATCCCCGATTCCAGCCAGCCTAATAGATGCTCCATCATAGTAACCTTCCCCGGGACAATTTGGATGACTCCAATAGGGATCCTTGTCTTGGGTAATCGAAACTTCTGATGATGCAAAACATCCCGTCCAATCCGGAACCTGAAGATATACATCAGACTCGATAATTTCACCAGGTTGTGTAAATAAGAGATTTTTTGTCACAACACCGCTATCGCACCAACTATCTCCATTGTTATCGAATACACCTGTTCGCCCTACAATTGAAGGAAGGATAACTGGCGAAGGGGACCCGTAAAGATTCCAATTTCCAAAGCCAGAAGTAAAATCATCGGTAAATCCAGTGACCGTGATATACCCTGTCTCCCGCTTGCTGCTGTATCCAACGGTATTGAATGCCTGCAGTGCCACATTATAGACCCCCGGTGTGGTATAGGTATGCGACGGGTTCGGATCTGACGAACCGACTAGTGGGAACCGCCACACATCATTCTTGTAATTGCCTGGGCCGGGAACAGTATCATCTCCGCCCATCAGAACAATGCTGCCGTCCCGCGCTGCAACAGCGCTGCTAAGGTGCCTTGGCGTCCACCCGGGACTCGCGGTCATCAGCGTCCATGTTGCGCCGTTATCGGTCGACCGCCATACGTCATTCATGAAGCTGCCACCCATTACAACGATGCTGCCGTCTGGCATCGCCACACTACTGAATTCGCCTCTTGCCGACCACCCGTTAGCATCGTTGAGTTTTATCTGCGTCCATGTTGCACCGTTATCGGTCGACCGCCATACGTCATTCTTGAAGCTGCCATCATAACCCCCCATTACGACGATGCTGCCATCCGGCATCGCCACGCTGCTGAGATCGGCTCTTGCCGACCACCCGGCGTTGGTGGTCATCTCCACCCAATTTGCACCGTTGTTCGTTGACCGCCACACGTCATTCTTTGCATTAGAACCATCATAACCGCCCATCACGACGATGCTGCCGTCAGGTAGCGCCACGCTGCTGTGTTCGTTCCTACCCGACCACCCGTTACCATCGTTGGGTTTCCTGTTTGTCCATGTTGCGCCGTTGTCTGTTGACTGCCATACGTCATTTGTCAACCCGGTACCACCCATCACGATGATGTTGCCGTCCGGCGTTACTACGCTGCTGTAATCGGCTCGTGCCGACCACCCGGCATTCGGAAGCTGCGTCCAGGATGCTCCGAAGTTTGTTGACCGCCAGACGTCATTCTTAAGAGTTTCGCTGTTATCCAAACCGCCCATCACGACGATGCTGCCGTCCGGCATCGCCACAGCGGTGTGATCGTATCTTGCCGACCATATAGTACCCGTGGTCACCTGCGTCCAAGGAGCCGTCCACGTCTCATCGCCGAAGAACCATGCCCAGCCGGTGGGACCGCCGGGAGATGCATCCGTGAATCCTACGGTCAATGGTGCTGGTCCTGATGTTTTGTCTGAGCCAAAATATGCGTTGACTTTTTGAACCATCGAATATATTGGAAGATGTAAAGTCCAACCTTCCATGACGAGTGCAGTAAATTTATAATCATAATGTCCAGGTAACTTAAATGTTACCTGATGATATCCTGGGCTTAGACCAGTTATGGTATTTGGTGTTATTTTTAAGGTATATGAATCATCAATCCAGATCTGAGCACTAGTTGGAGAAGAAGAAAAATCCAAGCTGCCAGTCGTTGGATAGGAAAATTTCTGGATACGGGGGCCGTTGTTATCGCCTACATAGACATACCCGGCTGAATCAACCGCAATTCCAGAGGCACCTATGAAGTTTATTGGGGGGCCCGTTTGCTGGAGGAGGTCCCCGGTAACATGCCCGTTCGTATTACCAACATATTTTCCGAACCAATAAGGGGTGGTTACATAAACATCACCTGATCCATCTACAGCAACTCCTTCAGGATCATTAACATACCATTGGTCAAGATAAGTCCCCGCCAAATTGAATTTCTGGACCCGATCATTTCCAAAATCTGCTACAAATATGTTATTCCTTGAAGAGTCCACGGCAATTCCGTGGGGTTGATTTAAAAATCCGTTACCCGATCCGGAGCCACCATATGAAGCGATAAAACTGCCGTCCGAATCAAATTTAGTGACTTGATTGAAGAACCAATTAGCAACATACACATGACCGAATGAGTCTACGGCAATGCCTTCCGCACCTTGTAATTCAGATTTAACATAAGACCATTGGACTACCCCGGCCGAATTATATTTCTCGATCATTTGACCTTCAGCTGTGTAGATATTGCCGTCTGAATCCACGGCAATTCCCCAAGCGGCAGTTGCCGGAAATTGTCTTATAATTGCCCCCGTTGCGGAATTAAATACTGTGACGCTATTAGCAACCGGATCGGCTACATAGATTCCATCAGGTCCTTGTGCAACACCCCAAGGTGAATGACTAGTACTCCATTGTGTTACAAGATCATAGCCATCCGCCTGTACACCCTGGACAAGAACCAACATGAGAAGGACTCCTGCCACAAACCAAATCAGACTCTTTGATTTCATCTTATACATCTCCAAATCATTTCACTAAAATACACTGTTGTAATATACAAGATATTCAATAATGATTTGCAATTAAACATATCGCAATGCACCGGTGCTTGGCATCCGATATGTTTATATTTGGGATGGGTAAAACCTGACCACCGGGTATTTTTGAAGGCACCTGGACCAAAGACAAACCAGAATAAATTATGCATCGAAATCAGAATCCGGGTATGTATGAGAGTTTTTTTAAACGCGGTTCTGATTTATTGCTGGAAATAGTAGTGCAATTATACTTCATCTTGCATGCGCTCTGGCTGATCCGACAACTGAAGAGCGGGGAAAAAGAACACAAAGAAAAAAGAACTGGTGCGCAAGGATTAGCAAGGATTATTCTGGCAAAAAGATTTTTTCACCAGCGGTTTCACCACAGCGCCAGGTACTCGGTTGTTGAACCTTTTTTCGCAATGGCATGGATTGCCGCGCATTTGCTGGTCATGTCGTGTCCACCTTTTTTCATAATGGCCCCTTCAGCATTCGTGTGAGGGGTTCGGGTTTTTTGATTTTGGGGGGTTGCCGGAAGGGGTTTTGGGGGGTGGGTTTTACCGGATTGGGGATACTTCTTCCCGGGTAAAAGAGCCGGACCCCTCCCCTCCTTTCCGGAAGTTCTGATGAAGTTGTAGGCCGGTGCTTGAGGATTGGGTTGCTGTGTCTCCCGGGAAATAGTTGTCGTGCGGGAACCGGACCGGGGGGTGGGGTGTCATATGCCGGCATGAGGGGGTGGGGGGAGCCGGAGCGATTTATGAGGTTTAATTGAGCACGTTATCCCGGAATCTGTCCAGTGGCATCGTTAACGGTTTAAAAAAACCAACCTCCACAAAACTTGAAGGAATCCGGTACTTGATCAGGTTCTTATCCGAAGTCAGGAAATAATCCGAATCATACGCCATTGCATATGCCAGATGTGTACGATCCGTAGGTTCCCGGATCATCCGGGTATCAATATCTTCTTCTCCCATCTGGTAGCATAGGATCCGTACCTCCTCATTCGGAAAAAGAACCGTAATATTCCAGTCATCAAGAAGCTGGTTTAGGTGAGTGATATACCTTACAGCCTCACGCCCCTCATGCATCTGGGTAAAAGCCTCTCCTAGAACTGAAATCGAAGTCTGGATCCTATACCCTGCATTGTTTGCATGATCAAGAATTGTTCTAAACCGGTCATGCTCGATGCAGTGAAAGAATACCGGCGTATCGAGAAAAATTGAAGAATTCATGAATTGATCGATTTAATAGATTTAAGGCGTTTCATCTTTTCAAGATGTTCTTCCTCGCTGACGGCAAATGAGATCTTCCCATTGGTAACTCCACCGCCATAGGGAAGCAACCCCCTTGCATAAGGTTTCCCGATAACATCTTCAGGATTGAATTTCTTTTTCGCCATTATCTGCTGCTCCTTTGATAGTATACCATAGACGAATAACCAGATAACCTTTTTTACCGGTCCCCCTGACGGCTATGAGTCTGTCCAACGATTTGCATGGCTCGTTGGATAGCCTCTATCTCTATCATTCGCGTTGGTACAATGAAATTTATACTCCCTCATTACAATATTGATCATATCTTACTGAAGGGGGGGAGGTTAAAACGGCAGAAGCATTCAACACAACAATTGTGCTTTCCGGTGATGATGCCCGGAGGTTCCGAGAGTACGACCGGGATCCATGGCAGCATGAAACCCCTCAAAGTCGTGAAGATGCACGGCGGGCACGTGAGATCGCACGAGCACTGAAATTTTAAAAATGACTCTTAATTTTTCTGAGATCAAAATTAACCTCTTAACCCATTTAGCGGGAAAAGTACACACTACACATTAGGTTTCCTTTCAGATACAAGAATAGACTTCATGCCCAAGACGTCGAGTTGATCTCGCACGTCCGTTGTCATGTTAACATAGAACGATTCAAC
>Ga0315284_10009049_pt1 | contig 14214 bp, 12 predicted proteins | sample YL17G09_16_MG_FD_203696 | JGI IMG/M metagenome (GOLD analysis project Ga0315284, IMG submission 203696) | Sediment microbial communities from Yellowstone Lake, YNP, Wyoming, USA - YL17G09_16 | ecosystem: Environmental > Aquatic > Freshwater > Lake > Sediment | place: USA: Wyoming | collected... | reverse complement strand
GGTAAGGCGTATAAGAACTTGAAGAAGAACTTGAACTACTACGAGAAGAGCTTGAGCTTATTGAACTCGAGGAACTAGAACTAGATAACGATGAGCTTGAAGAGGAACTTGAAGAAGAACTTTTACTAGATGACGATGACGAACTACTACTACTTCTACTGCTAGACGACGATGATGAACTACTGCTACTTCTACTACTAGAAGACGAGCTAGAACTACTCAAAGATGAAGAGCTTGAACTGCTACTTCTACTTGATGACGAAGAAAGTAAACTCATTGAACTCGAAGAAGAACTCGACGACCTACTTGAACTGCTAGAGGAAGAGGAGGAGGAAGAAGAGCTCCTCGAAGAACTTGAAGAAGATGACCTACAGGATGAGGAGGAACTAGATGAAGAACTACGACAAGAAGAAGAGCTTGAAGACGAACTACGAGAACTAGAACTTGAGCTACTAGATGAGGAGCTTCTACAAGATGAAGAACTAGAGCTAGATGAAGAACTTCTACACGAGGAAGAGCTAGACCTTGACGAGGAAGAGCTTGATGCATCTTCCATCATCTCAAATTCATAAACAGCGTATCCAACTGCCCCAGCCCATCCAGATGTAATAGTTACCCTATAGTATTTATAGGCTGTAGCATTAGCGAATTGCCATGTTTGTTTACCGCCATTCTGAACATTTTGACCAGATGTTACATTAGTCCAACCACTATCATTATCAGACCCGTCTAAAACCCAATCTTTAGTTCTATCACCACCTGCTAAAAGAGACGATATTGTAAGCTGAGTTACTGCGTGAGAACTTCCACCAAAGTAATATTTCCACCAAACTGAAGTTGGTGGAACAGTGTTTGCTGCCCAATATGAAGAACCATTATCATCGCAAGCATTACCTGCAACAAAAGATAAATACGTTGTTTCAGCAGTAGGAGTTCCTCCAGTTAGGAGGTCTGCAGAATAACCCATAAGAAGCCTCTATTTGTTATTGGTCATACGCTACTTTTAACCTAAAGCAATAATTGCTTCCACCTGTTGGTGTAGCTATTGCTGGGATGTTTAATCTAAAATAAAGAAGTTTAGCGTTGTTTTGTGGTATTTGATTTGTAAAATCATGTGAAGTTTCTTCACCTATTGCAGTATAAGAACTCTCTAGGTCATCTAATGGAACATATGAATACGACACTATAACTGGAGCGTCGGTAGTTGGTAATGCAGACCCAAGGGTTAAAACACCTGTGTCTTCATCAAAAGACCCACCTGTGAAATAATTGGTTCCTGAGTGGTCGAAATCGCCTCTAAGCCATACACCAGAAACTGCACTAACTATTGTATTTGTCACAGTAACTACTCCAGTTCCACTCGCATTCTGGTTTTCATCTACTACATTTACAACATTGCTTGTAACTCCAGTAGATTTTACTTCAAACCAAAGCCCCTCATAAATATCTTTCCCATAGCTTACTAAATCAGGAACATAGGTTATTGTTATCGTCTCGCCAAGAACAGGTATTAATCCATTAACTCCATCACCAAACTGAACAAGACCAGCTGTTGTTATAGTATAAACTTTTGCTGTTGCACTTTGCCCAGAAAAAGTAGTAACCCTCTCCCACGCTACAGAATTAACCTTTAAGTCTATATTATCATCTACGAGTATGGGAGTCGCTTTTGTGTTATATGTCTGGTTTGAAGTTCCATCACTTGAGCCCATAACCTCATCTTGAATCCACATATCTTCTACTATAATCGATACATTTTGAGCTGGGACACTATTTAAAACTCCTCCTTTATCATTCCAAAGATAAAAAGGATTTAATGAGTGTTCTGTTATCTCACCCGCAATCGCATTAGAGAAAGATACAGGTTTCCCAGAAACACCGTACTCTGTCGTTCCTATGTATAACTTCAACTGGGCATCAACCATATAAACCTCCTAGACTATCCACTTGAACTACTAGAAGAACTGCTTTTGCTCGAAGAACTAGAAGAGCTACTTCGTGACGAAGAAGAGCTTGAAGAACTACTTCGGCAAGAAGAAGAACTAGACGAACTTGAAGAAGAGCTGCTTCGGCTAGAAGATGAGCTAGAAGAAGAGCTACGACAAGATGAGGAGGAAGAAGAAGAACTTCGACAAGAAGACGATGAACTACTACAACTACTGCTAGAACTCTTGCTACTAGAAGATGAGCTCCTGCAGGAGGAGGATGAACTTGAACTACAAGAACTTGAGGAAGAGCTACGACACGAACTGCTTGAGGAAGATGAGCTTCTACAAGAAGAAGAACTTGATGATGACGACCTGCTAGAAGAACTTGAGTCGTAATATGTATACTCTATAGGGTCAGAACAAAGAAAAACAATTTTATAATCTAAATAAGGAGCATTCTTCTGCTCAGACCATTGGATTTCTCCATCCAAGATTGCTTTATAGTAAACATGCGTGGCATTACCAGCACCTGTTTGAGATTCTATATGAAGTTGACCAACAGAATTCCCAATACCATCTTCAAGAGCTTTTTTTGCTTGAACTAAATCATCATAATCAAAAGGTCTAGAAACTACAACACCATTAAGCTGTATTTTCCTTTCAGATGTACCTAATTCTTGAACAATCGACCCATCCACATCAGGTATTTCAAACTGAGCTAATCTTTGACCTGGAAAATTCCTTTGAAGCAGTGGCTTTGGATAAAAATCATATTCAGTTCCATCTCCAGCTTCACCATTCAACCAATATAGTTTAGCTATCATTTTAGGCTACCCCATTGAGTGACCCAACATAAAATTTATTGTAATCATCCTTGTAAGCCTGCATCTTTTTAGTAATAGCATCTTCAGTAGCTTTGCCTCCAGATTTTGCTAATTCTCCAACAGGAGGGTAAATATTAATGTTAGGATTAACATTAAGTGATACATTCTTTTCAATTGTTTTTTCTTGTGAAACCCCAAGCATACCCAACGACTTTTTAGCGTTATTAAACTGAATATCCAAATCCGCTCTTCGCTCTTCTAAAGCTAACTGGTCTTTAGTTTTCCCATAAATTGTTCCTTGATACCCAAAATACTTCATTTGAGCATCAGCTATTCTTTTATCAGATTGAGCCTGTTGTTCTGATAAAGCTACTGCCTTAGCTTTTATCATTACTTGACCTTCAGAAGTTTTTGCTATTTCTCTTGTCTTATCATCCATGTCTTTTAATGCATTCTTCAATTGTTCAAGACTTTGAGCATCACCAACTATGTTTTTCAATGGGCTCATTGTCTCTTCCATTTTTGCTCGTTCTTCCTTAGATTGTAACAAAGTAGCAAGTTCTTTTTCAAAACCAGATTGTAGCACTTTTGCTCTAATATCCAACTCATCTTGAGTAGCTCTCTCAGTTGCTGCCTTCCTTTTTTCATTGTCCTCAGCTAAGAATCCAGTTATCGCTGCCAACTCTTTAGTCAACTCTTCTTTTCTTATTTGGATTTGAGTTTCAGCTATATCTTTTGCATTTTTAATACGATAGGCATTTTCTTGGTCAGCAGACATTCTTAGTGTTGCTAATTCTATGGTAAAAGCCCTCTGCTGTTCTCTAAGGCGATTTTCCAATATTTGCTTCCAAATATCAGCATCAGTAGATTTTTGTTCAGATATTGCCTCTTGTCTCTGTTTATTGATAATCGCAAGATATCTTTGCCCAACAGCCGTATTTAATTGACCAGATTCAACAAGATAGGCATTTTCTCTAGCAGCCAAAAGCTCGGCATAACCAGCTTTTGTATTCATCATTTTTTCATAAGATTTAGTTAAATCTTCATCTGTCTTAATACCAGATAATTTCTTTAACTCATCAAACGCTATAGTTTGTGCTAATAGTTCTTTAGCTTTTTCCAATTCTTGGCTAGCGTCTTTTCTTTGCGATAATGTCATCTCTTGTGACTCTGATTTCCTCTTAAGTATATCTATAGTATCCTGCAAATCTTTCTTCCGCTCCTCTAAATCTTCAGTCATCGAAATTTCTTTTTCCATCCCATCTAAATTTGCCCTCAATAATGTATTTGTTGCTCCAACAGCTCTTTCTTTCGCTGCACTATTTTTATTAAGTGATTCTGTCCACTTTTGAGTTGCAGTATAAGCACCTAAAGTTGCTATAATAGCAAGAGTAATTGGGTTAACTGGAATTTTAAAAAGAGCAGTAGCTATCCCAGAAATAACTTGAAATAATTGTTTTATATTAGTAAGTGGCAAATTTGCCAACCATCCAATCTGTGCAAACACAGTTCCAGTTCTTACTGCCGCAGAACGAGCCATAGCTGCAGCCAAAGCATTATAAGCTGTAGCGAGACCAAAAACAGCACCAGCATATAAACCAGTTCTGATTGCTAGTTCTTTAGTGGCTGGACTAAGTTTATTAAAAATATCTGCAACATCTTTTGCAGGGGCTAAAAACTCAGCCCCTATTTTTTCACCAGTATCTTTAAAAGTCGCACCTAATTGCTTAAAAGATTCAGCTGTTGTTCCAGTCCCTGTTGCCAAAGGTGCAAACTTTTTTGTAATATCTTCTAAAACAGCTGCAGCCTTTTTCATTGGGTCATGTATTTCAGAATGAGTTGACACCCCTAGCTGTCTAGCTATCCTAGTATAACCTAATGAAACCAAGCCCAATTGCTGAAAAGCACTGGCTAAACTACCACCAGTTACTCTTGTTATGCCTATTGCTGTATCTAACAAAGCTGTCTCTTTTCTTATATCTTTAAAATATCTAATTCCAGCAGTTAAGCCTTGCACTAAATCAGTTTGGGTAAACCCAAAACTATGCATCTTTTTCGTCAATCCTTCTATATCTACCTCATTTATACTTTGACCAATAGACCTCAATTGCAAAGAAAATCTAGCGGAGATTTCTTCACTTCTTATAGCTTCTTTTATAAATCCTGTTAGGGGAAGAGTTAGGGCAGTTCCAACTATGATACTCTTCAATTGATTAAAAGATAAACCAATGCCTTTTACTGATGCACTAGCTTCTTTTAATCCTCTACCAGAAGAACCATCGCTAAATTGATTAAAAGATTTTGCTAACCCATCAGCAGATTTAGCAGTTTCTTGCATTTTCTGCTTCATACTTTCCATCTGCTGACTAATTTGGTCAGTTCCAGAAGTATCGGCTTTAGTTTGAAAAGTAATAATCACATTGGAAGCCATTTAGTCCTCCGACTCTCCATCGATAGAAACAATGCTAGTCGTATACTTGTTTGTTTTTTTCTCTTCTAACTTAGTTTTAGAATTCCATAATTCAATTAAAATATTATATTGTTCAATCGTTAAGCCATCTATCGTTTTGGAATCGAATATTCGATAGCCATATTGGAGAGCAATAAGCTGACGGCTAATAAACGAACTGCTCTCTATGAGTTTTTTCTTTCTTTATCTGATAAAACGAAATTCTCCAAATAAATATTATACAATTCATCTATAGTTAAATCACTTTCTTTGCATATATCTTCAAGACTTTCATAGTATTGTTTGCTTAAATCATCCTTCTTCTTAAGTGATAAGAACACAGTAAGCGTTCTTTCTTCCCTAATCATTGCCCTTATTTTCACATTATCATCCCAATTATATTTTTGGGATTCGTTAACTGCCTCGTAAATACCATTTTTTATTGTCTGCAAATCCCTATATTTAAGAGGAACCATAATAGCTTTAAGAGTTGCAGAAGAATAGTTTTCTATATCCTTCTTAAACTCACTCTTAGCTTTCTCTAAAGACTTCAAATCATCTTCGCCTAATCCATCAATGGAGGTTTTCTCTAGCTTCTCTAACTCTTCTTTTGAAAATTGGAGGAGAAACTTCTTTGGATTTATATCAACTTCTACCTTCTCTTTTCTCAGTTTTTCCATTGCCTTTATAACTTTTCCTTCTTCCAAAATATTCTTCTCTTCAGTCATTTTTTTCTTCTCCTTTTGTCTTAACTAGGGGTGAGGCATTTTCTGCCCCACCCCTATCTTCATGTTATTTACACACTCGTACTTGACGAGCTTGAAGAGCTTCTGCTACAGCTGGAGCTACTCGATGAATCACTAGAAAGTATCTTCGTATCATCAAACGCATAAAACGCTTCCCAAACATCAGTAGCAGCAGGAGCCGAAGTAAGATTGAAGTAATTCTGGCTCATAGAAAAACCAGTCGTTACTGCAACACCATTCTTCAACACCAGCAAATACCGCTGACTAACTCCCTTAATGGTAACCAATTCAGCATCTTTTGCGTTGTTCACATTATACGGACCAGAACCAAAATGAAGGTCTGTATAAGCGTTTGTCCCAGAAACCTGCTCAAACACGGGAGCAGTATGATTTGACGCCAACATTCTCTGATAATAAATGCCACCACCCTTAAGATTATAGACATTCAAACCAGTGAAGTCTCTTGTAACCCTTCTCTCTTCCTTGACAGGCTCTGTATACGGCGAACCCTTTGCCATGCAACCCTTAATGAGCGTCGTAGCAAAAATCTTACCAGAAGTCAGCGACTTGCTATTAGCAAAAATCGTGACAGGCTGATACGCCGACGGGTCATCAACAACTATTGTAGCCGTAGGGTCAACATCATTGATTGCCGCATCAACTAACTTGCTATCACTTTCGAGATACTCAAAAGTACAATCAACAGCTTCATAAGTCGTAACGACCAAAGCTGGTTCGAGATTATCGAACTCATTGATTGTTCTTTCTGTGAATCTCGGTGTGATGTTAAAAGTTTGTTGAAGTGGAACCCTAATTGCACCATGACTATAGCTAACCAACACTACTTTAGTTCTTACTCCTTGAATCGTGTCCACAACAGCACCTCCTTTTAAGGTTTAGATGTATTCATACCAAAACAATCTTATTAACAACTTGTAGACCTTGAAATTTTGGTTCACAGGGTCTATCATCATCTTTTCATTTATTGCATTATCAGAAGAATCCAATTCGATAACGCCTATTTCTGTTTTTGGACTAGTTGAATAATCGTATAGCTTGATAGGTGGCAATATTTGATTACCACTATCATCATACCTTCCAGCATTAAGAAGAACATAAACTATCTTATCCCTCATCTGTCTTATCTTCCCTACGGCGTCTGGATGCTTAGTCTCATCATCCCACGCAGAAATCTCCACTAATGTCTGGTCTTTTCTGCCATATATCGCCTCTCCATCTTTGTATCCCAGCAAATTGTCAAAAGCATACGCTCCAAGATTGAATAAGCCTTTCTCAGAGACACCATACCCAGGCAATTTAACTGGAAGAATAGGGTTGTCAAAATCGAAATATTCATCTGTTATCTGGGTCGTAAAATAATCAGCTAAACTACCCATCATCGCACTCTTCCCTGAATCCCATTCAAAACCAACAGGCAATGTCATACTTGCACCTCATCTAATATCTCAGGCTTGACTATTTCACCCATTTCAGAACATTTAGAAGTCCAATCTTCGATATACTTTTTGATTATGAACTCTCCCTTATACATAGTCCTAGATGCAAAATTATACCCTGCCATATTACTAGTCCCCATTTCAACATAATCAACATATGGAACAGCGTTGATAAGTGTAACTAAAAAATCTGATTCTTGATAATAACTCATCATCATGCCTTCATTTATTGCTTGTGGGCTTAAGGGTTCATTATGTCCCCAAACCATAGTCACATCCATAAAAGCAGAAGAATAATCTATGTTGTGAGCATTCAAAAACGAAGTCCATCCACCTCTTAGCCGACCAGTCAACATTGGCGTAGCTCTTATTAAATACTTATTTGCATCATAAACTCCATACTTGAACAAAATCTTGAAATTTTCAACAAATATTGAACTACATTCATTCCACATATCCCATTTTTCAGGCGTCTTGATAGTAATTGTAAGACTAAACCTTCTATCGCCACCAATATACTGATAGGGAGGGAATTTTCCCATTTTAAACCTTCCTGAAAACATAATTGAACAAGATGTAGCTTTCTAAATAACTAGTATCTATTTTACCAACCTGCCTATATTCATTTCCCCTCCAAACTAATCTATCTCCTGGAGATTGCGTCTGTTCATTTATTGGCTGGAGTTCCCTAGTCATTTGAACCTTTATATCACCCAATTGATAAATACCTCCAGAAAATACAATATCTTGTTGCTCTATAGAACTAATAACCGCAAAATCCTTCACTAAATTATAATCAAACGTCTTTGCCACGCCCCTCTTTACATCGCCCTCTATCGTTGTTCTATATATCTTTACGATAACAGGTTCACCAGCTGGAACATTTCCTTCCTTCAAATATTCTTTTATGATTCCCTTATCGGTTTTTTTAAACATGATTAGCTCAGTATGTTTGTTTTATCGAAGTATCTAAGTGTATTGATATCCTGCAAAAGCTCTTTTTCATTGCTATCTATCAAAGTATTTATCATTGTCACTTGACCTTCTTTGCTTATCGACCTCCCACCAATACTTATGGAGAAATATTTTATTGTTGGGAATTGCATTTCCCTCAATGCAATGGTATAGCACTTCTTCAGTATAGCTTCTTGATAATTCTCGTGGATATTTGTCGCATCTATTGGTCTAAAAATAACAACTTGAACATTTCTTCTTCCTGCTTGAACGATTGACAATAATTGGGCATCTGTAAATGGAAAAAATGAATAGTCTGCTCTGATAGTATCTGTATCTACCCTAGCAGAATTAAGGGTAATATATCCATCCGTCGCACTCACCACATACTCAGATGGAGTAAAGATGGTCTCATTCGCATCTATGTCTATAAATCTTATTCTCTCAGGAGGAGAGGAAACCCAATTTGTATTAACTGAATTGTATCTCCTATAACCCGTATCGTTTGCTATTAAATCTTCATCTACAATATCGTATGTTAGTCTAATTAACCTCTCTTTTAAAATCGTAACAAGCCCAGATTCTGTCATGTTTTCTCCTCGTTCCTAGATGTCAATTCTTCTGAAATGGTCTAAAGTTTGATACGCCTGTGTCTTAAAATCCTGTATGAAAGCTGAATATGGAGTACCTCCAAAGTTACGAGACACACCATCGAAATTTACAGAGTTTGACCCAGCCCCAGAACTTATACCCTTAAATAGAAGAACTTGACAAGCCACTAGCTTGGCAGCAGCCAATTTTAAATCCAATGGATAGTTATTAGAAGCATAACCATACGTGTATGTAACCTCTATATTAGCATTTCCTCTCAACCAAGTATAGTTCCAAAAAGGAATAGCTTGCATTTCAAGATACAATATCCTTGGCGGTATGACCAAGAAACCATTTGAACAATCAACAAATAAATCAGCTTTCGTTATGTCGCTTTCCCAAACAAAATCACCACCAGCATATGGAGGATTTGCCCCTACATTCGGCTCTGGACCACCTTGTGTAGCAACTGTTATTCCTTGTGAATCAATAACATTTATATGACGCCATCTCTTAAAAGTGTACCAAGAAATTGATGGTATAACTCTTAAAATACAATTGGTTAATTGTTTAATTGGTCTTCTTGGAAGGACTATTTTATCTGTTCCAGAGCCATCAAAAAATTGAGTTATCGTAGTTTCATCAAAGTTCTGTCGGCAATAAGTATCAATTTCTAGTTTTATTGCAGGAATAATAGTGCTTTCTATCCTAGTTTGAAGAGTTGTAGGTATATCTGCTACATCCAATCCTAACAAGCAAGCTTTTACATCATCCCAAGAACAATAATAGTTCATAGTTTCTCCCTAATTTTGAGACATGCAGTAGTTCATATCCATACTTACATTATCCCCACATATAAATACTTGTTTAATATCATTATTTAACTCCGACTGCGTTCTTATATTATCATCTAATTCAAGCGATGTAAATATATCGTCATTTAACCTAGATACGCAAGTTATTCCAGAGGAAACGTCTAACGATGATGTAATCCCCCGATATATTATAAGAGATATTACCGCCTCGACCTCATTATCCAGTATGGATGACACATTTACATAGTCAAAGACAGTTTTTAACCTTGTTTCTTCCTCTAAATCTGTTAGAAGTTCTATGTCGTCATTTAGCCTAGAAACACATTTTATCTCTTGCTCTAAGTCAAAATGTATCTTTATTTTCTTATACAGATATAACGAACTGGAGCTACTTGAGGAAGACGAGGCAAGGCTCTTACTTGAACTACTACTTGAACTTGATGATAGGCTTGAGGAACTACAAGAACTGCTTGAACTTCCACTATTTTTCCAATAATCTGTTTGAAATACAGCATATACTGAAGAGGAACTTGAACTGGAAGAGCTTCTGCTAGAAGAACTTCTACTTGATGACGAAGAACTGGAAAAACTACGACTCGAAGATGAGCTAACCGATGAACTTGATGACGATGAACTGCTACTTACACTTGAGCTAGAACTTGAAGAACTGCTTCTACAAGATGAGGAACTGGACGAACTTGAGCTAGAACTCCTTGAAGAAGAACTGGAAGACGAACTACTCAAGGATGAACTTGAGCTTGACGAGCTACTTGAAAAACTCCTACAGGATGAGCTAGAACTGCTTATAGAAGATGATGAAGAAGAACTCTTGCACGAACTGCTTGAAGATGAACTGCTACTTCTACTGCTGCTTGAAGAAGAAAACGCTATCGATGAAGAGCTTGAACTGCTTGAGGAGCTCCTGCTCGAAGATGAACTACTCCTACAAGACGACGAACTAGAGCTACGAGAAGAACTTGAGCTAGAGCTACGGCTGGATGAAGACGAACTACTTCTTGATGAACTACTGCTAGAGCTACTAGAACTTCTACAAGACGACGAAGATGAAGAACTACTACTTCTGCATGAAGAACTAGAAGACGAGCTACTTAAAGAGGAGGAACTGGAAGAACTCCTGCAAGAACTGGAAGAACTACTTCTACTACTTGAGCTTGAAGATGATGAAGAACTCCTACAAGATGAACTTGAAGAAGAACTTCTCGAACTCGAAGAAGATGAAGAGCTTATTGAAGAAGAGGAACTACTTGAGCTGCTGCTTCTTGAACTTGAAGATGAGCTACTTAAACTGGAAGAGCTAGAAGACGAACTGGATGACGAACTTCTGCACGAGCTTGACGAACTTCCATAATTTGACCAAAAGTCAGTCTTAAATATAGCAAAAACTGACGAAGAGCTTGAAGAAGAGGAACACGAAGATGAGGAGCTTCTACAAGAACTACTTGAAGAACTACTGCTAACAGAGCTAGATGATGAAGAAGAGCTTGATGAAGAGCTACTACTTGAACTCCTGCAAGAGCTACTTGATGATGAAGAACTACGACTTGAGCTTGAAGAACTGCTTCTGCTCGATGAGCTACTGCTTGAACTAGAAGATGAACTCCTTGAAGAACTGCTCGAAGATGAACTACTACGACTGCTTGAACTTGAGGAACTACGACATGACGAACTTGAGCTACTTCTTGAACTTGAACTGCTACTGGAAGACGAACTTCTTGACGAAGATGAACTTGAAGATGAAGAACTTCTTGAGGAGCTAGAAGAGCTGGATGACGAACTTCGTGAGCTACTACTTGAAGACGAAGAACTGCTTCTTGAACTAGACGAAGAACTGCTGGAAGAAGAGCTACTCCTACAAGATGACGAGCTTGAAGACGATGAACTTATTGATGAACTAGAGCTTGAAGACGATGAACTTCTACAAGATGAGGAACTGGAAGATGAACTTCTGCAAGAACTTGAGCTGGATGAACTACTCCTACAAGACGACGAACTAGAACTACGAGAAGAACTTGAAGAACTAGAAGAACTGCTACGACTACTAGAACTTGAGGAGCTAGAACTACTACGGGAAGATGAGGATGAAGATGAGCTAGATGACTTAGAACTTGACGAACTGGACGAGCTACTACTTCTACTACTTGAAGACGAACTACTTATCGAACTCGATGATGATGACGATGAACTTGAACTACTCCTACAACTTGACGAGCTAGAGGACGAACTGCTACGGCTACTTGAACTAGAACTAGAAGAACTACTGAGACTTGAAGACGAAGATGAGCTTGAAGAACTCCTACAAGAGCTTGAAGACGAACTGCTTGAGCTACTCTTACTGCTAGAACTTGATGAAGAAGAACTGCTTCTACTAGAACTGGATGAAGATGATGAGGAACTTCTACTACTTGAACTACTTGATGAACTGGAACTCAAAGACGAAGAGCTAGATGATGAGCTTGACGAGCTACTCCTACAGCTACTTGAAGAACTGGAGCTACTTCTGGATGAGGAAGAACTAGAAGAACTTCTACTACTAGAAGAACTGCTTGAACTTGAAAATATAACAGTGCAAGTATCAAATATGGCAAACGGAGTTTCTGTGTCGCCCCATTCAAGATGATTATCCCCAGTTTCAGTAGAAGTAACCTCCACCTTTATATATCGACCAACCTTAGACGTAGAAAGTATGATATCCACCCAAGCAGTTGTATCTTGCCAGGTGGTTATACCAGTATGAACTGCAGAACCCCAGTTAATACCATCTGTTGATACATAAATATTAACATTAGTTGGGTCTTTTTCTGTATTAGACCTTCCCCTAACTTTCCAAATAGTGTATTGTTGTCCTAAATCTAAAATAAACCAATGCGGGTTTTCTGCAGTATCATGACTCCAAAAATCAGTTCCATCTAGTGCTTCAGAAAGAGTTCTAGATGAAGTATCCCCACAATATGAAGACAATTCAGAACTATTAACTCCATACCAACTGCAGGTAATGCCTTGTGAACTACTGCTTGAGGAACTTGAGGAGGAAGAGCTTCTGCTAGAAGAACTGCTTGAGCTTATCGAAGAACTGCTAGAACTTGAAGAGCTACTTCTTGAGCTTGAACTACTACTTGAACTCATGCAACTCGAAGAACTCGAAGATGAAGAACTTCTACTTGAACTTGAAGAACTACTACTGGACGAAGAACTTCTAGACGAGCTGGAACTACTCGAGCTTGAAGACGATGACCTGCAAGAAGAACTTGAAGATGAACTACTTCTACTTGAACTGGAAGAACTACTAGAAGAACTCCTACTTGAGCTGGAAGAAGAGCTTGAACTACTTCTGCAGGAGGAGGATGACGATGAACTACTTCTTGAAGACGAAGATGAAGAAGAACTGGATGACCTAGAGCTGGATGAACTTGAAGAACTGCTACTTCTGCAAGAGCTACTTGAAGAAGAGCTTGACGAACTTCTGCTAGACGATGACGAAGAACTAGAAGAGCTTCTACTTGAGCTAGAACTGCTAGACGAACTACTACGACAACTTGAAGAGGAACTTGACGAGCTTCTACTACTCGATGAAGACGAAGAAGAAGAACTTAAACTTGATGAAGATGAACTAGACGACGAACTTCTACAAGAACTAGACGAAGATGAGCTACTTCTACTCGATGAAGAAGAAGATGAACTTGAACTACTGCTTCTACTTGAAGACGACGAACTACTAGAAGAACTTCTAGAACTCGATGAAGAACTACTTGAAGAACTCCGTGAGCTAGAGGAGCTTGAGCTACTGCTAGAACTTCTGCTACTAGAACTACTAGATGAAGAAGATGAGCGACTTGAACTAGATGAAGAGCTACTTGAACTCCTACTAGATGATGACGAAGATGAGCTAGAGCTTCTGGAGGAGGAAGAACTTGAAGAACTACTACTTCTGCAAGAACTAGAGGACGATGAGCTGCTCCTACTGGATGAGGATGACGACGAACTTGAGCTTCTACTTGAACTTGAAGAACTCGATGAAGAACTCCTACTTGAACTGCTTGAAGATGAAGAACTCGAACTCCTAGAGCTAGATGAAGAGCTAGAACTAGAACTACGAGAACTAGAGGAACTAGAAGAACTTGAACTTCTAGACGATGAGGAAGATGAAGAACTACTTCGACTACTGGAACTACTACTTGATGAACTACTCCTGCTTGAAGATGAGGATGAGCTAGAAGAACTTCTAGACGATGATGAAGAACTGCTACTTGAACGGCTTGATGAGCTGGATGAAGAAGAACTGCTTCTACTAGAGGAACTTGACGAGCTAGAAGAACTCCTACTTGAACTACTTGATGATGAACTACGACTTGAGCTTGAGGAACTTGAACTGGAACTACGGCTAGAGCTAGAAGAACTGGAAGAACTACTTCGTGAACTGCTAGATGAGCTA
>Ga0315284_10009048_pt1 | contig 14216 bp, 30 predicted proteins | sample YL17G09_16_MG_FD_203696 | JGI IMG/M metagenome (GOLD analysis project Ga0315284, IMG submission 203696) | Sediment microbial communities from Yellowstone Lake, YNP, Wyoming, USA - YL17G09_16 | ecosystem: Environmental > Aquatic > Freshwater > Lake > Sediment | place: USA: Wyoming | collected... | reverse complement strand
AAGCATCCAAGGCAGAATACTTTAATGATGATACTTGGAAAGATGAAATCGTCAAGGCTATGGTTTTTGATAGTGGAGAAGTTCAGTTTGTTTTAAAAAATGGTGACTTTGTTCATCTGGAGAAAAAATCATGAAGCTTCATAAAATAGGAGTTGAGTGGAATAAAAAGAAAAAAGTTTATACCATTAAAAGCGATGAATGGGAAGTTTTAGAAACCATAGATGAAAATGATGCAATGATTGAATTGTGGAATATGGCAATATCTGGAAACAAAGAAAAACATATAGAGGAGGATGTATGAGCAAATTCAAAGTTTATAGGAAGATTTGGGAAGAAGTTGATGAAGTTGGAACGATGGCAGAAGCAATCGTTTTAATGAAAGAGTTGCAAAAAAAGGGTGGCGAAATATTGATTAAAGAAGTCGAAATTGAAAAGGAGGTTTTATGAACAAGATGAAAGTTGAGAAGTTCTTGGATAGTCGGGTTGCACTTCTTCAGAAAAACTTAGAGGCATTTCCAGAGAAGTTTTCTGAGAATCCAGCTTGGGCTTTAGAGTGGTCAGAAGCCACTTTTAAGGAAGCTGCAGAGCTAGCTGTTTTGTTGGATATTAAAAATGACTTCAAAAAGCTATTGGAAAATCCAGAAAACTCTATGGAAAAATATATCGAGCATCTCAAAGATACTATCGTGAGAAAGGCTCAATGGGTTTTTCATAGCACATCTCCTATATCAAATCTATTAGAAGAATACAAAAAGGTCGCAATGGCTAGGTTCGTGGATATGGTCGAAAGTTTCTGAAATGACCTTGCATATTTGTATAATATATGTTATAATATACGTGTGGGAAATGGGAAGAGAAAAGAGGAGGAACCATGCAGACGATTAAAGCAACAGGTGAGCAAGTAGCAGAAACTCGGATGGAGCTAGCAAAGAAGTATTTTACCTTTGAATCGACCATCAAACAATATTCTGAAGGGAACATGGGCATTGTTTCCTTGCTTTCAGATGTGCAAGAGTTGATTTCGTCAAGAAGTATAAGTCCTAACTCAAGCGAACACTATCGGCAAATTCTAAACGACATCAAATGCGTCTTGATTAATGATATGGACCTATAAAATACATGAATGAAAAAAGGGTAAAAAAAGGCACTAACATGGACAAAACTAAGTTTTTTAAAATCTTCAATATGGGAGGGAAAAATTATCTAATCATCGAGGATAATGCCTATAGCCCTAGTAAGGAAATTTTACTTATGAACGATAAGAAAATTCTATGCAAGTCAAAGGAATATACTCACATCTCAAAAGAAGTTGGTGGTTACTTTACGGATGTCCTAACGATTCTTGAAAAAGTAGGCTCTAAAACACTTAAAGATAAGGATGGATGTTTTTCTAAGGAATATATAGATGAGACCGAAAAAAAAGTTTATGAAGAGGCAATGAAAATATTTAATGAAGGGAGCGAAAATGGATAGTTATTCTGGGAGTGGCGGGAGTCTTCAGTATCGACCAATCCACTACGAAAAGATAAAATGCCACGAATGCGATGCTGGCATCATCAGGATGACAAAAGCCAGACTCCTTGATTTTTTAGGGGCTAAGTATTTTAGTAAAACAAATTTCTTTAGAGAAGCTATGCATTTCTATCGAGAATGGAAAGAAAATGCAGGAATCATCTGTGATGCTTGTGGTGGACAAGGATATGTTGAAAATCCAGAGTAAAGACGGCTAGGATGGTGCAAGACCGCCAAGTTGGTTCGGTAGAAGCCCGATTAAAGTGGTCTCATTGAGCAACGCCAACGCCTAGCCAATAAGGAAGGAGAATGGAATGAATGAACATGGTTATGCCGAATTTGAAAAAGAAGTGGATAAAGCCTACAAAATCCTAAAAAAAATGCTTAACAAAGAAGGAGAGTGTAAAATTGGTTCGTTGGATTCAATGAGAGAAAGCCAGTTGAAAGCAATGATAAATGCCATAGATGATATTATGGGAAGATAAGGAGGGTGTGGTGGAGAATTGCAAGCATGAGTGGGGTAAGTATAGACCAAATGGAGAAGAAGGGGCTATTTTAGTATGCGTTCAGTGTGGAGTAGAACTAGATGTAATAACTCGACAACCCATACCAAGAGAAGAAAGTGAGAAAGTATGAAAAAAGAGCATTGTAAAATAGAAGGTGATTTGATTATGTTGGCTTATGTGTACCTTTGCAAAAAATACAAAAAGTCAAAAAGAGAACTAACAACAGCAGACCTATTTGATACATGCGAACTCATACTCAAGAAAATTGAATTGAAGAATCGTAAGAAACATTTCTTATCTTTTAAATCTGGCACTATAGAATTTGGAGATACCAATGCTTAGGTGATACAATTAGAGTGAAAGGAGATAATTTAAATGAAAGAAGAAAAACGACTTTTATCTGATGAGGAAGTTTCTTATCTTGCAGAAAAATATTCCAAGATAAAAACTAACAAGATATTCCAAAAAAAATGGGAAACATTCAAAGCGTTTGTTTTAGACTACCTAGAAGACAAGAGGAGCCAAGACAATGGAAGAAAAGAAGACAAAAACTAAAGATAATCACATCTACGAATTAGTCTATAGTAATTCGGAGAAGGTCAATCTGGGCGATTATTCACAAAGAAACCCATTTTATTCCATCAAAAAGCTTGTTCCAGTATTATCATTAGAGGAGCTTTCTAACGAACTCAAAGACTTGAGAACCCTCATCGACAATGAGTTGCGTCTGAATGTCCAAGAGATAAAAACTGGGTTACGAGCAAAAACAATGACCAATTTCCGCTTCTATGAGAAAGATGGAAAAAAGTATGTCTCTGTTACAAGCATTCTCGACCCAGAACCAAAAACACCAGAACAACAAGCATTCTTAAAACCTTATGGAATAAGAGGGTCAGCATTACATAGGGTTTTTGGCGATTATGTTACTAGCGGGAAGCTAATCTACGAATTTTTAAAAGAAGAAGTTGATGGTTGTTCTTCTGTGGGTGGATTTGAAGGATTCAAATTTTGGTTTCAAGGAGATGAGAGATTCGATTTTAGAAGGTCTGAAATTGAAGTCTATAACGAAAAGGAACTTTATGCTGGTCGATTTGATGCAGATGGCTATTTTGACGAACATCCAGCTCTGTTCGACCTTAAGAGTGGGGATTTAGGAAAGTCTGGTGTAGATAAGGCATTCTGCCAATTGGCTGGATACAATGCTTGTCTAGAAGAACCTGCTGAAGCTCTTGTTATTATCCCCATTAACCCAAAGTACAAAAATGAGCCAATCATAAAAACAGGCGATGAAATCACAAAATATTTTAATATGTTCATGGCAAAAAGGAAAGCATTCAAAGAAAAGTATGGTTTCTAGACTTTTAAAATGACTATTAGAGAAGAGGTTGAGACATTGTTTAAAGAGATTCAAGAGTTAAATCAGGATTATCTTTGCTACTTTGAACTCTATAAAGATGAAGAATTTAGAACAGCTAATGGTAAAATTATAGAGTTAAAGTTTAGTGAGGCTTAAGAAAGGGTATGGTAAGAATCAATGATAAATATAGAGGACATCCTTGAAAAAGCTCCAGCTAAAATATTCCAATATGCAGAAGAAGAGACAGAGGCATACAAGCGTGAAATAAACCTGCATGAAGAATATAAAAGATTGCGGGCTAAAAAGGCTCTAGAATTCAAGGCTCGTGGAGATGTTAGAACAGCAAAAGAAATAGAATGGCTCTTAGATACAAATGAAGAACTAATGAAAATCAAGGATGAGGAATTATTGGCTGAAATTGAAGCTAAAGGAAAGAGGAACAGAAGAGATAGAGCCAATGACTATTTTGAATCAGCAAAAGCGTTCGGCTGGCTCAAAAGAATTGAATGGGACGCTACAAACGATGTGATAGTGGACAAAAAGAAAAGGGAGGGTTAAATGACCATATTGGGAGGAAATTTTTATAGTAGCAAAAATGCTAAAAGTGGGGATGTTATTGAGTTCGTAGATGCTGGTAGTTGGGTAGAAACAAAATGGAAGAACGATGATGGAACACCGAAAAACTCCTATCAAATTACTGTTAAGGTAGCAGGAAAAGAATATACCATGAACCTCAATAAGAAAAATAGGGAAGCTCTTATTAAGGAGTGGAAAAACAACACAGACACATGGATTGGAAAGAGGGCAAGCGTTCAAATAAAAGAAACTGAAATAGGTGGCGAAGACAAGCTTGTTATAAGGCTTACGCCCATCATTGAAAAAGCAACAAAAAAAGCTGAACCTTCTAAAGAACCACCGACACCTTTAGAAATGGAGAAAATAGATGAGGAAATTGTTGAAGAAGAGTGGAACCCAGAAGCCTAATTCAAAGAAGAAAATCATAGAATCTTTGGATAAGGAGTTTTCAAAGTATATCCGTTCTATCGGTCATTGTGAGAAATGCTTACGTGGAAAATCTACCAAGCTTGAAACAGCACATTTTCTAACAAGAGCAAATTTATCAATCCGATGGGACAAAGATAATGCCGTTTGTTTATGCCAAGAATGTCATAGGTGGGCTCATAAAAATAGAGAGCTATTTAGGTTATTTTTTAGTTCGATAAAACACCCAGATGAATTAGAAAGAGTTGAAAAACTTGCAAACCAAAAAGCAGAACCAGCAAGTATATTCTTGATGAAAACTCTTTTGAAAATAATTAGATTAGTTAATTCAACTAGTGGTAGAAAATACGAAGTAACAACTGAATACTAATGAGAGGCGAAAACTATGAGAAAAAAACATCTCCACTATTTTGGGAAAAAACTAAAGGAACTTAGAGAGAAGGATACTCGATATTCCTCGAAAGCTTCTTTGGCTGAAGCTGCAGACATTCATCAAAGCTATATCACAAACATAGAAAAATTCAGATGCTTGCCTGGTGTTAGAGTTGTATCAAAAATAGCGAAGGTTTTAGGGTCGAAAGATATTATCAATGAATACATTAAGACAAGAGAAGAAGAGCTTTCGACGGAGATAAGCTATTTGACAAACACGGGGAAAAGATAGTTTCTTTTTCCTTGACTATTATATAATATATGATATAATATAGTTAGATGAAATTAACGCACCAAAAAAGGAGGTAGGATGTCACACAATATTATGGAGGGAAGGAGGATGTTCTTTGTTGGTGAAAAGCCTTGGCATGGGCTTGGAACCGAACTTGACCATCCAGCAACAGCAGTGGAGGCGATTGAAGCTGCCAAGCTCAACTACTTAGTTGGGCAGACACCAATCCAAACCGCTGAAGGAAAGGTGATTCCTCGCAAGTATGCGACAGTGAATCTCGAAACAGGTGAACCGCTCGGGATTGTTGGTGAAAATTACCAAATTATCCAGAATGTTGAAGCATTCTCGTTCTTCGATGTGGTGGTCGGAGAAGGTCAAGCGATTTATCATACCGCTGGAGCATTAGGAAAAGGTGAGAGGATTTGGCTTTTAGCTAAACTTCCCAAAGACATGGTTGTTGCAAGAGAAGATGTTGTTGAAAAGTATATCGCTCTTACTACATCTCATGATGGGTTGTCTTCGCTGAAGGCTTACTTCACACCAGTTAGGGTGGTTTGTCAAAATACTTTGACAGCATCACTTAGGGATGCGAAGGATGGTATTTCCATTCGTCATTGTGGAGATATCAAGGGTAAGATTGACGAAGCAAGGCGTGTTTTAAACCTATCGGTCAATTACTATGAGAAGTTTGAACAAATTGCCAAGCAAATGGTGAATGTTCAACTCAATGCCGAAAAGGTAAACTCCTACTTCGACAAGGTTCTGGGTGCTGACGTTACTGAAGAATCATCCACAAGGCTACAGAACCAAAAGGATACACTGGTACACCTTTTCGAGTATGGAAAAGGAAACGACAGACCCGATGTGAGGCATACTCTTTGGGCTGGGTATAATGCAGTAACAGAGTATGCTGACCACTACAGAGCCTTCAAGAATGAAGGTACGGATGGTTCGTTGAGACTAAAGAACATCTGGTTTGGAAGCTCTGCACAACTCAAAGACAAGGCTTTTAAAGAAGCCGTGTCACTTGTTGGGTTGAGGAACTAAACAGAATTGTGGGGGGCAGAAGATAGTGGCTTTGCCCCCCACATCTGAAATTCGAGGTGAATCAAGCTATGAAAATCTATTATAAAAAAAAGAGCCAAGAAGTAAAAAAACTCTCAACAAGAGTGGCTAAATTACAAAACAAATTCGATGTCCTTCTTCATTATTGGAAGGTGGCATGTAAAAAAAGAAAGACTTTTGAAAAAACAAAGAAGAATTATCGTTTAGCCGTAACCCATGTAGAAACTCTCGAAAAAAGACTAGCAAAACTTTTTAATTGCTCCAAAAAGCTAATCTTAAGGAAAAACCACGAAAGAACATATCCATTCTTTGCATCTCACAATGAGATTGGAAGAATAAGACAATATTTCAAACGTCCACTTCCAAATTTACCAAGGGTCGCTAAAAAAAGAGGTATTGTAGTTTTGAGCCAGAGAGAACTTTTAAAACTTAGAGGAATTCTTAAACCAGATTATAGCCAAAATTTCACAAAGAGATGGGCAAATCACAAAAGGGTGGAAAAATGAACCTATCCAATTTTATCAAAAAGGTAGCAGTCGATACTATGCGACTCCAAGGGGCTAAAATTAAACAAGGTGAGTGGGATATGGTTTGTCCATTATGTGGGGAGCCAACAAAAGATGGCAGGCAATGCCAAGAATGTTTAATGTTGATTGCCGATAGGAAACATGAATAAATTGATATTTTCTATTTTGATTTTATGCGGGGTAGCGTTGGCAAACGGCACGGGAGTGTGTGGAGACTCAACCCTCCCTACCCCACCAGATTTATGGAAAGGTCTCATCGCAGAAGCAACGGGAGATGGTTATGATGGAATGTATGGGGTAGCTTGTTGCGTTAGAAATCGTCTAAAAAAAAGAATGAATCATGGGCTATGTGGATTAAAGAGAAAAGACCTCGATGAATTTATCAAAAAGGAGGGTAAGAAACGTGAAGAACAAGCGAAGGAAATCATCAAAAAAGTCTTTGAACAAGAATCAAAAGACACTACAAAAAATGCAGACCATTTTGAATCTATTAGATATAAAAGACCTTCTTGGTCTTATTCTATGCAGAAGACTTGTCAAATAGGTGAGCATATTTTCTATAAAAGCTAGAAGGAAATCGGATGGGTAGAGATTATATAGAACCAGATGTCGTAACCCAAATGAATAGGAAAGAAAAATGGTTCAATATGGGTTTTAGATATCCTACCTTGTGGGGGCAGAACCGATTTCGTGAAAAAGAGGGCATCAACCGAATTGAAGAAGACGATTTTAAAATGAAATTACTAATCAACAAATTGCATAGAATGGGTTTTTCTAAAATAGAAATAGTCAAGAGAATTGGATGGAAAAGAGGAAGAAAATTGAAACATAAAATATCTGTAGATGCTGGAGGGAAAAAGATTATCAAGAGGAGGAAAAATGGGAGTACGCATACTGGAAGATAAGGATGATGGCTATAAATGCCTATATTGCTCTGTGACTATGTGGGCATTTGGACCGATATTCTATGAGAATGAGGATGTGGATGAATTCCTAGAATGGCTTAAAATCGACCCTAGAAAATTTAAAGACAAAGACCTTGAAAATAAGGTCTATGAATGGCGTAAAACCTTAGAAAACGATGGAGAATGACATATGCCCGTGATTCTATGGGTTTTTCAACGACTTTGCCCTATAAAAATCAATCAACACCTACTAGGTGGGTAGTTCCTAGGCAAATACAAAAAATCGATTGTAGGGCAATATAGAGCCATTTTTATAGTATACTCGGTTAAAGACAACAAAATAGGTCTAAGAATAGGCTTAAAACCCTATCCCTAGACCTATTTTTTAATTCTCGATTGCCTGAACTAGCCACCGCTCATTCTGAGCATGAGGTCCATTCAAGAAATCGATACATTCCTGTTTCGTTCCCCACCAAGAAGAATACGCCTCTGGAGCTTTTGTTCTACTCTTGGTTAGAGAGCAACTGCTCAAGATGAGCGATACGCTTATCAATATCAGCAAGGAGCTTCTGTTTCTTCGCATCAGCTTTGCCTTTCAATAACTCTTTTCTCTGTTTTTTGAGGTCATCAATCTGGTTACGCCATCGTTCCTTCCTATCTTGAATAGGAAGCTTGTCTTTTAACCAGTCGAGAATAGAAATAACCCCAGCTCCGATACCCACTTACGCCGTCCCGTTGTCAGCCCCATTGACTACACCAATAATTGCACTGATAAGCGTGGTAGCAGCAATCAGAACAATCTTATAGTCTGGAAAGTACACCGCTGCTGTAGATAATGAAGCAACCAAACCTGTTCCGATAATTGTTACCCATATTTTCTTCTTTGTCATTTTTGTTCTCCTTCCGGTTGTACTTCTGTCTTTTGCTTCTGCCCATACCAATACCCTAAAAGTGTTGAAACAATGGTATTCAACAATTCTGGTATTGGTATCTTATTTAAAATACAATAGACCAAAGTTCCAAAAAACAAAGCTGTAAAGATAGTCCTAGACTTCGTCCATTCTTTTACTAGGGCGTGTCCGAAGTCAACAATCAATTCAGCTATTGCATCAAGAATCTTCATCACCACCTCCTCAGGAAAACCATGAATCAATTTCACCCTGTTCCTGCCATTTGTTTAACAGGTCATCTGTTACCACTTTAGCAAACCCGCATTTCCAACAAACCAACCTATAGAATTTATCACCCTGGTTGTCACATCCCCAGTTTTCTTTTAGCAAAAATGGCTCGCAAGAATCGCCAGATTTGTTTTTATGTCGTATTTCCGTTTTTTCCTTCATTTTCATCTAACCAAGGTTTAAGTTTCCTCTCCTCATCATCATTAGATTTTTGCCTAAAGCATTTTGGGCATAGAACAAAAATACCAGGAATCGTTCTTCCACAGCCCTCACACTTCTTCATCTTCATTATTCTTCCTCCTCCGTAAAAGCGTAATGTATTATCTTCCCTGAAATTATCTTATCACTGTTTACTATATACGGCATAGGAAACCAACTCTCATATTGATTTCCAGTCCTTGTCTGTATTTCTTTGTCATCTTCTATTATTTTATAATCTTTGTTATTCTCACTCTCAACATAGTTTTTATAGTTCTCAAAAGACCACACGAGAGCTTGCCTATCAGCTTCCTCTCCAGTAGCAATCTTAACTTCTGACCAATTCATGCCATCAGAAGATATAAATTTATGAAGCTTTGAATCTCCATATCCTAAATATTTAGATGGGTCATTCAAATCCTCTGCATAAGTGAATGGGTCTCGACCATTATAATATCCCCAAATTAAAATATTTGTTTTAGTTTGAGTTGTTCCAGACATATGGTAAGGAGTGGCTAAACAAGCAAAAGATGGCACTCCGCTTAGATACCTCAACGCACCAAGATAATTCACATATAAAACAAAATTTCCATCTTCTATCTCTGGAATTGTGTAGTAAAAACCTCTATCATAAGTATTACCAACATTGTGAAAATTTACACTTTTAATTATAAAATCAAAAGTATTTGTTCCAGCATAACTAACATAGCCAAGATACTGGTCGTTAGCACCCATTTCAGTATACTCTGCATTTCCAGACTCACGAATGTCTATATACCGCATCCTGAAATTCATATAGTTTTGGCAAGCTTGAGTAACTTTCATAGACTAGTCCACCCGAGTAAAAGAATATTTATACACAAAGTTTACATTTGTTACATTGCCATCAAATAACTTACAAGTATCGTTATCATAATCTACTGTTATTTCTACTTCCATTGGAACATAGGAAGATGGGCGTGTTCTATTTCCAACCTCAGTTCTTCTGAATTCAATATAAGAACTAGCGGTATTTGTATAACTCCAATACGCTTCTATTTCATATGTAATAGCTCCGCTAACTTTTGTCCAAACGTCATGTTGGGTATAATAGGTATTTGTAAGATGTTGGTAAACCATCTGACTTAATAAATCATCTTCAAAAGGTACTTCCCAATCAAATAGTTTTGTTATGCGTCTTGTAAGAAGACCTTTTCCTCCATGTTCATTATCACCCCACCAAGGAACATATGGAATATAGTATTGTGAACTCTCGTATCCAGAACAATTTAAATTCATTCTCACAAAATTCGATGGGGTGTCATGCCAAATACAAACTTTTGGAGTTCCTCCTTGGTCTTCATAGTACCCATAAGTAGCTGTTTCGTAATACTCATTTATGTAAGATATGGCGAGTTCACGTTCTCCCCCAGCAACACCAGCTATTTTCGACCAGAATTCTGGGCTTATCTGTTCTATCCTTTGAAGGTCGTCATTGAAATTTATTACAAAATGCTCTGGATTGTCATCTTGATAAGAAGGTAATTGGTAATAATATATTTTTACACCATTAAGAACGTAGTCACTATAGCTTGGGGTTGGTATCTGTTGACCTAATCCTGAATCTAGTATTTCAAACGATGGATTTGGAATAAGAGAAAAAGACCCAGTAACTGTGTATGGATAATTTGTAGCAGAATTAGAACCCCAAGCTTCTATATATGCCCTAGAAAAAACACCACATTCGCTAAAAGTTGTCCCAGTAAATCCACTAGAAAAATGCGTGTTTGTACCTGTTGTAGTCAAGTACCAAGTTTGCCATGTATTCTTTGCACTATGTGACCATAACTTCCCACCTTTTGAAAAAACAGCCATGTGAAAAACATTCTCTTCTCGTTCCAAAACTATCCTTTCAAACTTCCAAACCCCACCTCCAAATAGAGTTAAAAACACTCTGATTTCGCTATCAACTGGTGGCTTCATACCACGATATCCATCACCAAATTTTAATTCTCCTGTGGTATAATTCAAAGTGTAGTTTCTATCCGCTGAACCCACTTCAGTGAATGTATTTACCCTTGTCCACAGAGTATCATCTACATAAATCTTTTCACAATCTTGTAAAATGGGAAGTTGAATACCAAAATTTCCCAGGTTAAATGTTTGTCCAGAAAACCCATTCCCAATTCCTAAGACCCTATTTTTTGGGTAAGTGTATTTTGCTATATAGTTAGGACATCCAGTGTAATCATAATCATGGAAAATCTCAAAATCCGTATACCCACCAGGAAAAGACCTAGTTTGAAAACCATAATCTTTATAATCCCAGTTCATTCGAGAATAAAAAAACTCAGCGGTGTACATTATATAGTCATCATCATTTGTATCGTCTATCGTGAGATGGTTTATCCCCTCGCTTCCACCCTCGTAGTCTTCTGGGTACTCCTCTGTATTAATCAACGGAAGCCGTGGATTAAAAGTAACCCCATAAGTCCAATGGTCCCAATCAGTGGCATACCCTTTAAAATTAACCAATTGAAGATTTGAAACAGGACAATATGAATAAACAGGTTCTGCAGAAAACCCAGTAATAGAGAAATTATGTAGTATATTATTTTGAATAATATTGAAGGACCAAGAATTATCAATTAGATAATTTAAATCGTCATCTATAGCTACAAACCCTCTAAAAAACTGCTTACTATCCGTCAAGGCAGATTTGTTAGCTAGCCCAATATTTAATTCACCATCAACTGAACAAAAAAGTGTATCAAAACTTAACCTACTAACAGACCTCCTAAGTTCTTCTATGTGCATACCTCTAACAACATTGTGTTTGTCTAAGGGATTACCATCTAGCCAAACTCCTGTAGAATCAAGAAGCTCAACATTTCCATTTTCATCTCTGCTAAGAAACTCCCTTAAAGTAATCCCAGCATAAGGAAGAATCCGTTGAATCGCATACCTCATCTCATTAATATGTCTATAGCTAATGACATCAATAGTTGACCATGTTGTTAAAGGAAGACCATATCCAGTTTCTATGCCATTGATAGATTCTCTTATCTCTTCTATGTGCCTTGGTCTTACAGCAACAGCTCCCCTTAAACTCTCAATTGGATGATAGGGAGTCTTTAGCGGGTCGTCCGTGTAGGTTCCAGGCTTATTAAAACAAATAGGGCAATCTTCAGACATTTTAGTCAGCGTAAATTGCGAATGGACTTGTTAGGGTTAAAGTTTTCTTGTCTTGCTCAAAATAGCTTGTATCTATTCTCTGCTGTAACTTAACAACCATAGAATCTAACTGCGACATAGCTTGATTTATCAAGTTTTTATTGTATACAACTTTTTGTACACTTTGATAAGGTGGAATATTCACCCTAAACTTTTCGTTTGTTAGCTCTAATTCAGTAGTAAACCCACCAACAAAATTGTGAACAACCCTAATAACATCCAACATCTGACCTTGAACCTGAACAAGAGTTTTGAGGTCAAGAGTCTCATCCCCCAATACCTTTATTCTCCCACTCAAAACAGGTCTACTTAACTTTTCTAACTCTGCGTTAGCTCTAGTAGTCATTGCTGCCATAATCTCAGCAGTGTTATCTGTTTTAACCTCGTATTTCTTAGGGGCATTATTTACGAATATTGAATATGCAGAATCAGTTATTGTTACCGCTGGAGTTCCACTGCCCGCTGTAACTTCGATTGGATTTCTATCCTCGTATTCATAGCATATTCTCATTGGGGAATAGACTTTCTTGTGAGGAAGGGCGTAGCTACACCAACCATAAAAAATATCTTCCTCTTGACCACTCCTACCTCTTCTGATGGCATCTCCTCCTCCAGTATGTGCAATTTGCATCTGTGGATAAGATGTCATTTGAATATAAACTGAAGTAGGAATATCTTCATTTCCTACTTTTTCAAAAATATACTCCACTTTTGCTGAACAGCTTCCCCAATCTATAGAACCACGATGTTTGTTTTTAATCTTTTTCTTGGTTCCAACTTCTCCATCTTCAAACTCCGTCCTCGGTGCACCCAAGTACGTGAAATCTGATGGCATAAGACCGATGTCTTCATAGAAATCATATTCAGGAGACGCTGTATTTTGAAGAGCTTCTATAGATAAGTTTGATATGTTAAATGCAGATATTTCCCTATAATATTGATATGTATCTCCGCTCTCTTTACTTTGAGGGGTAATAAGCCTTGGAATCGTAAAGAAATCTTTCCAAGCTATGCGAGTTCTTTTCCTACTACCTCTTATGGTAACTTTAGTGACCTTATTCAAATTATTCTCTGAAATACTATATTCAATAATGTTTTTACCTATAGCGATATTCCTATTCCAATAAGCAGTCCCCAACTTATACTGCTCAACAACATCGGTTTGCATATTATAATATAAACGATAATTTCCAAGATAATTCGCTATGGTTTCAAGTGCTTGGAGCTGGTTTTGGTCAGCTACATTCAAACCATTGTAATCCTTTGAAACCTGTAAGATATACTCCCAAGTTACTGGATTATAAGTTTGCAAAACAACTTTACTATAAGCAATAAATGAGATTTTTCTTTCTCTAGCCGTTATCGAAATATCTCTATTTTTAAGAAGCCCTTTAAATATTGAACGATTGTTTACTATAACTTCTATTAAATCGTCTATCACTGGCAAGCTAGTAGCACTAACAGGGTCTTCTGGAATTGTGAACTTTGCAACTGCTGGAGAAGTTCCGTAACCCAATTCAACATTTTCAAGAATAGCATTGGCTCTAACAACATTATTTATTTTGACTTGATAGGTGTAGGAAGAATACCTTTTGCTCGTGATTGGTATAGAAGTTGGTGTTGCCGTTACTGAGGAGCTATCAGAACTCTCTTCACCATTTCCATTCACACCAACTATAATAAAAGTGTAAGATTGGTTTTCCGTTAGGTTTCCAACATAATAATGGGTTTCTTGAATTGCGTAGGTGTTTAGCTTTGCTCTTGGCAAAGGGGATGTTTGATAAACATTGTATGCATAGTTTTCATCATCATCCCAAGATAATTTAATCAAGTCACCTTTTTGCATGTCTGTTGCATATAAGCCAACTGGAACTATAGAAGTTCTATGAACAACCTCTGCCTCAGCAGTAAAGTTTGCTTCTGCTGTTTTGGTTACATTAGTATCACAATATAATTCCTTCAGGTAAGGCGTATAAGAACTTGAAGAAGAACTTGAACTACTACGAGAAGAGCTTGAGCTTATTGAACTCGAGGAACTAGAACTAGATAACGATGAGCTTGAAGAGGAACTTGAAGAAGAACTTTTACT
>Ga0315284_10009046_pt1 | contig 14220 bp, 20 predicted proteins | sample YL17G09_16_MG_FD_203696 | JGI IMG/M metagenome (GOLD analysis project Ga0315284, IMG submission 203696) | Sediment microbial communities from Yellowstone Lake, YNP, Wyoming, USA - YL17G09_16 | ecosystem: Environmental > Aquatic > Freshwater > Lake > Sediment | place: USA: Wyoming | collected... | reverse complement strand
TAAAGTTAAATCCTCAAAAATTTGGCCAGATGTAATTGCACCCCAGCAATTAGTAATACGTTGCAGTAGGTTCTGTTGGTGAATTGTTGAAATTCTAGCCCGGTGATTAGCAACCCGTAACAGTGGACGTTCGCCGCCTACGGGCTTGCCACAGAGTTGATCAATGCAGACTACTACATCTTGGTTTCCCACCGGTTCACCAAGCATCCACGCATAAATAGCTAACTGATCAGACCAATCTGGATTCGCATCTTCGAGCCAACCTGAATGAATTTCTACACCTTTCCATGTAATTGGCTGATAATTCTTATGTGCAGTACCTGTACCACGTGTTGCTTTTGCAGTTGCTACATTCCAACAATCCCGGACTAGCCGATAATTCTTGCACGGGCTGGTTGGGGTCTTTGAACAGTAGCCCGAAACTTTCCAATCTAAGATAACATGTGCTCCTGATGAATGTACAAACCGCAAGTCAGGTTTACCTAGCAGAGGAACACCACTTATAGTTCCAGTTGCAGTAAATTCAAATTCAGGTGAATATTGACTTTGTTGCAAGAGTTGTAGTAACTCGGCATAAGCTCCACATTGTTTATAACATTCAAAAACATACTTACCATGCTCTTTAGCCCAGTCACGGTTGTGTTCTTCTACTTGATCTGTGAAAATTTTATCAAACTCGAAGCGATTATCAACACCAACACCGAAGAGGTTTTCATACATTGCAGATTTTACATATGCATCGAAAGAACTTCCGATACTCATTGGTCGTGTTTGGGGAAATCTTGGTGCTCGTATTTCGCTTCCACGTTGTAGATACCACTCTTCGGGACTTTTCTCAAACATGGCTAAACTAGATGGACTTAAATATGTTGGAATTCTCATAGATATAATCCCATTAAAAAAGAACTAATAAGAAGTAGAACGAGCGAAATAAACGCAGTCCACAGAGTTACTTTTAGACCAAAGAACTTGCTTTGTTTCTTCTTAGGTTTCATAGCTAAATGTAATGCGAATAATACATGCAAGATGCCACAGTCAGGGTGCATCCATAAACTATCAAGCGACAATTTTTTCCAACCATTAGCGTATAGTATTTCATAAATCTCTAAACGATATATATTTTCTTGTTTAGTCTGTGCTGTATGGTCGCAGATATCTTGCCTCTTTAGGCACTCGGTCATTTGATAGCTCCCTGTATCTAAAGGTTACAGTTTGGCCCTTCCGTAGATACTTTCCTTCAACCCAATATGGGGTATCAATACCTGGATTTGCCACTGCCCAATCATAGGCTAACTTGTCTTCAAATTCACGTTCCTGGTCAGTCAAACCAGATAATTCTAGCCTCTTACCACGATAATCTAGGATCAAAGCACCAATCTTACCTAGCAGTTTAGAGCCTTTGTCAGTCTTTCTTCCAGATGTGTAGCCAACAATAGTACCTTCAGCATCTAGGAATGGCTTGTACTTTAGTACACTATGGGACCTCGTTGGAGTCCATACACTGTCATGCCGACGAATAACAACACCTTCCCCACCATTGTCTACAATCTTTTCAAGCTCGTACTCGACTACAGTTTGTGCGTCGGTTTCAGGTAACTTACGCTGCCTGAGAAGGTATACAAGCCCTTCAGAAGGTAATGCTTCGCTTAGAATTGCGAGTTCTTCTTCAAATGTCGTTCCAGATGGTAAGAATCTGTAATCTCGCAACAAACTGTCAGGCCGTGAATCTAGCCACTTTCGCATCTTAGCTAATGACACACTGAGTTTCATGTTGGTATTATTTATGTCACCATCGGCAAAGATACTTTCAAACGGTGGACTCCCGATGATAGCGAATTCAATTCGTTCCCAGTCTGTCGAAGGCAAGTCCTTAGCACAGATAGATCGGCATAGTTGAAACCCACCACGCCCAGCCCAAAGTTCTCCATCTAATGGGATACACGGTAGCTGATTGAGCCACCAATCAGGTGCATTAACAGGATTACCGTAACGTGACCAAAGACCTGTTGAAACCGGCTTTATCTTAGTTTTTCGTTCACCTGTCTTAGGATTTATGATGTTAGCCCATGGCACAAGTTCTGTAGCCAATCCGCGACTAATACCGCCATCCCAGAAGCAACGTGTTCCATCAAGCTTCTCAGATACATAGCACCCGGAGACATCGTGCTTTTCAGGTACATACTTGTGCGCCAGCATCAAAAATTCACGTTTAGCCATGGTTTTGGGCCTCTTCAAGTTCCTTGATCTTAGCAGCTAAATCTGCCTGTGTTTTTAAAAGCTCGTCTTCTAACGCCTTTACTTTCGCTGAATTTGAATCAAGTTCAGCTTCGAGTTTAGAGTTATCATCAATCAAACTCTGAACTTGTAATACTGAAGTTTCTAGCGACTTTTCAAGCAACTGAACTTGCTGCTGCATTTGTAGCATATCTTTAGTTGCGTTTGTAAGAGTTTCTTCCATACGGGCTACATGTTTAACTTGCAGACGCAAAATGTCTTGTGAATCTGACACCAAAACCATTGCATCCTTTTGAGCAAGCGACTTGCTAACTTGGCACACATCAGCGGCTAAAATTAAACAAAATGAAGTTGCAATTAACGCCCAAAATATTGTTCGTACTGTACTCATTATTTAACTCCTTGTAAATTGGGAATTCCACGGCCGGGGAACCAGAATGGTTTGGCCACCATAAGCTACAAACTTTTGAATATTCATATCATAATCATCTATTAGTAAGGTATCAGGTTTAGCACACACCCACTTATGATGTGTAAAAATAAATTGTCGGTGTAGCCAAGTAGGTAGATTCTTGTATATCCATTCTAACTTACCAGCTATACAGTCAGGATTATCTATTGGAGAAGACAGTAAAAATACATTCTTTCGGCCAACTACTTGACCGCATAGGTCAGGTAGCCACTCGCATTCTGGTGACGGGTGAATATTTGCCCAAAATTCTCGATCTAACTTACTCCAAAATTCTTCCGAAGAAATAGGTGTTTTTAGATATTTATTGCAGATTTTAACAATATCGTACTCGCCTGAATTAGGATAAACCAGTCCATTACAGCCAAGAACTTTGAATAAAGCATCATAAGGCATGGTATTCAACACACCGTCTATATCAAGATAAATTATATCAACTTGCTTCATTAAAGTGTCTCATTAAAGTTTTACGCAGGCGTGAAACATCAGTTGTAGTAATACTTAATGCCTGTGCGATTTCTGTATTTTTATATCCTTCCATACGTAAACGAATAAATTCATGTTCACTATCAGTTGTTGCAGCACTTTGTAAACTTTCTAAAAGTTCATTAGCATCGGGGGGCATATGAATAGTGTCTAAACAAACATTACATTGTGCTACCCCTGATATATACCGATGCTCAGCAGGCCCGTATGACAGCAAAGTATCAAGATATCGCAAACAATACAACCTTAAAGATGCAGACACATAGTTTACAATATTACCAATATATTTGCCGCAAAAAATCTGCTCAATTAATTTTACTAGCCACTCAATTAGAAAACTAATTAAACCATCAATATCATGTCTCAAACGTGATTCTTTGTATAGTATCTTGCCTAAGCGTGTTTTTATATACCCCAATAGTTGGTAGAGTAGCTCTTCTTTTGCCTTAATGTCACCTTTTTGAATACGTTCGACGAGTACAGAAATACCCTCGCTATTAAATGGTGGTAGTTTATCTAGTATAGGATGGTCAAACGTCCAAAACTTTGGTTTTGCCATGGCAATCCTCCGTAAGAATCCATAAAGTATGTGTATATAAGTTGTTTTTCAAACAGTCCTCAAACAAATAAGTCCGACCGCTTGGGTCATAAATTAGTTCGCCGTCCCAGGCTACTGCATGACCGGCGTTTGATCCGTCAATACGCTTACGAATTCCTTCAAGTATGCCCCGCTTTGCTGTAGCTAGATACCGCATAAAACGTGCCAAATTATCAGTATCCGACTGTCCAAAATAGATTGGAGTAGCTTCTGTATCACCGTAAGAATGTATCAACGCTGGGTAGCGTTCTATCGGCGTACAAGCAAAACCAAGATTCCAAGCGACTTCGATACATTCTTGAAAATGAAATCCCCGCCGCTTGGACTTGTCTTTATAGGGTCGTGAGTCTCCGTTATGACCAAGCAAGTCTATGAAATCCCGGAATGGGATGCCACAAGCCATTGAGAAACTTGCTGGCAAACACGACCAGCTGTTGTTGTTGGGAATTGTAAACATATGATGTCCTTTTACAACTCTGGCTTCGTTCCTGACCTACGAGCTACTGCCAAACCTTGTTTTATTGCCTTTAATTTGGCCGCCTTTCGGCTTGCAGCATCGCCCGCTTTGTATGTATACTTCTTACCTGTAGTTCCCCATTGATACGCGGGACGGCCCCCAGGGCCTGTAGTGGTATGGACTGGCATTTATTATTCTCCTATTCGTGTTCGTGCAATTTGACAATACTTCTTTTCTTTTTCAATAGCTATGAAATCTCTACCTAAATTCTTACAAGCAAGAGCCGTAGTTCCTGAACCAACACAATTATCTAATACTAAATCCCCTCCGTAGGTATAAGTTCTAATTAAATATTCGCAAAGTGCCAATGGCTTCTGGGTGGGGTGTAATGCCCCTTTTAGGGTATCCCTATTTATTTTAATAACACTCCGTGGATATACCTTCGTTTTATCATACCCCGCAGAATACTTGTAACTTTGATCCTTGTGTGTCTTACTACCCTTTAAGTCGCCAACGCCAATCGTGTTGAATTTCCTATCTTCCATGATTGGGTTGTAAGTTGGCTGTCGCTTATAAAAGACTGCTATTTTTTCATGCACTTTTCCAAATTGTTTCTTCATAAAGAAGATATTCGTAGGTCGCTCTTTTTCCCAAATCAAGTCATATCTATAGAATCTGCGATTTGACAGGCAAAGTTCACAGAAGAACAGGCCGCTGCCAAAAAGCAAAATTGCACCAGTATCTTTAACTACACGGTTATACGCGGCCCATAAATCTGCGAAAGGAATTACTACATCCCACTTGCAGTTAGTTGATCCATATGGCAGGTCACAGAGTACCATATCGACTGAATTGTCTTCAATTGATTGCATGAGTTCGATGCAGTCACCTTGATGTATGGTATTAATCTTTAGGCTCATCTGTTAATTCGCTTAAAATATCGTCGAGTTCTTGGATATTATGACAGTCGGTATATTTAAGGTAATCCCACAAGTTTGGCTCTTTGAATAGCCGATCATACTGTTCCTCGGATGCTTCTGTAAGAATCCAAATGCCGCAACCATTTGCCATGAGTAGCGGAAATTTCCATTTCTGAGCCGAGGTAAACCGGTAGCTGTCTTCGTATTTTATTTCAATAAAACGTAAACCAAATTTAGCATGACAAGCAAACAAGTCTGGTAAGCCTGACTGCACAGCCCCGCCGCGTACTTCACCGCCTACTAGTCGCTCAACGTGCCAGTCGTGTTCTCGTAGGAACTTAACTACTTCCGCCTGAACACCGAACTCTGGTCCGTGTTTATTTCTGAGGTGCGGTCGGTCCACAAATCTTCCTTAAACATTCTAGTGACAACAATACGCAGCCCTCACGAGCCGATGTGATCTTGATGCCTACAAGGTCCAGCATGTTTTTTCGCGTAAATGCAAGTGCCTCGTCCACTGACTTGCCGCGAAAATATTCAATAAGCATAGCTGCTGAGCACTGACTAATACAGCAACCGTGTGCTACGAATTCTAAAACTTGAAAATGCTTATTTTCAATTATTGCATCTATAGTAACAAGGTCATTACATAAATCATTTACACAAGTTGCCGTCAACGGTGCATTAGCCATCCTCGACATCAACGACGGATTCCAATACTTCAGGAGTCTTTCTGTATAAATTTCTTCCCGTCGTGTTGGTGTATTCTGTAAATCTTCTAGTTTCACTAGTTCAGCTTTTAGTGATTCAATATCCTGTGTTGCTGAGTCTGGAAGTACCCAGCATCCCGCTACTACACGGAGTTGAATTTGATTCAAACTATCTAGCCACTCTTGATTTGTCATATTTGAAACCACCAGCTTAGAGACACAGTTACTAAACCTGCAATTGTTGTAAAAAGTATCACGCCAGGCCAAACGCTACTGCAAAACTTAAATATTAAGCTAGTATCTCTGTCAGCACAAGATGAATTTAACGCAACACTGAAAAGAAGTAACTCTGATCCAATCACCAGTATGCTGACAATTATTCCTAACATTCTTCACCTTTTAGTAAATCAATCTGCTTATCTTCAGATATCTGCACTAACTTTCGTAACAAAGTACCTCGTGATTCAGTGCTCCAAAAAGCAATCTTTTGCTGGGAAGCCAAGGCTCTAACTTGGTTCAGTGTTAAATCATTCAATTGATCTAATGTATTCATAATGTTGTCTCCAATTCAATAGTATCGGCAAAAATTGCGGCGTGCTTTAGTAGTGTCCAAGTCTGTTTATCTTCATCATCGTGTAGTCTAGGTATCTGAATAATGCCACCTTTGTAGATATTAGACGATTCAAACCCTGGTAAGGTAAATAAAAATCCAGTTTCAATCCTATATGGATCGGTGTAGGTTATAATTACTTTTTGCCCTGGAAAAATATCAAACCAGTCGCCTATTAACTTGTCTTCAGGGAATGGGATATCGTCGTCAAAAGAATTTATTAACAAAGCTAACAAAGTCGTTAAACTCTCATTCTGAGCAAGTGCATCTAAAACCTTAATGTACAATAAATTCATTTCTTCTCCCAAGTAATATGCCTTGTTATAGCACCGCTTTTCTTTTCGGCCCAGTTGTGCATGGCTAGCATCCACTTCATTCCTATCAATGGGACGAGTGGCCGAAAAGATTCTACTGCCTGTTCTACTGTATCTGCTACAGCATCAACAACGTCTGGTCGTGTGACACATAAAATTTCATCGTGGATATTGATAGGAGCCACAAGAAATGGACCAATACCAGCGGGCTGCAAGTCCCAGACTTTCCTTTGTACAGATTTTGTAATCTGAGCCCCTGGTGACTGAATTAAATGATTATTTGCAGCCCGCATATCAGCAGCTTGAATCTGGAATGCTGCACCAAATAAGGCAGATTGCACAGCCCCACCAGCAGTTTGCACACGATCTCGCCGGGTTACTTTAATTGGACAGGCACGCCAAGCGGCCGGTGGTTTATTTGCTAGATAGAATAACGCCTTGCAGATTTTATTTTCCAGCGTAAAATATCTTCGGAAGCCTAAGAATGTCTCACAATAATCTAATGGTTCTTTCCAAACCACCTGTGTTCCTAGACCTCCAGGTTGACGCATTGAACAAAAATCATCAAAGATACGCATACGTGCTTTACCAATGCCTGGATATTTAGCACACCATTTGTCATAGGCTTTTTTAGCCTGTTCTAGCGGGATAGCTAGTTTTTGATTCCAAGTATTATAGTCGCCGCCATACAAGAAACCGAACATCCCGGACTTAGCTCTGGTATACATATCAAAATCAGTGCCCTTTGAGGCGTTGATTTCTTCATAGGTTTTTCCAAATAGTTCCATGCCTAATAAAGAGTGGACGCTTTTACCATCAAGTAATGTTTGTCGTAGGTAATCGTCATCAAACACAGCGTCGGCAAGTGTTACTTCAAACGCATCAAAGTCACCACCACATAAGGTTTGCCCTTCCCACGTTAAAGGAAACATCCTCCGTACAGTGTCGGTCTTCTTAATACCCTGTGCATTAAGACCATCACCACCCGCCATTCGGGATGATAAAGCACCAATAACTTTGAAACTAGCATGAAAACGTTTGGCTTTCAGTAGCTTTGCATACAGTTCTATTTCCTTAGAGGCGGCTTTGATTTCCAGTAATTCAGCGGCACGAATTGCAGCAGGGTGCTTACCAGGTTGCAACGTGCCTATATTATTACACCGTGCGCAGCCCTCGCCCATGCACTTTGTGCATTCTTCAGATTCATTTATATACCAAGCTTGTAACTGTTCTAAGTTGGCTTTACGGGTGCTCTCCTCAATAATAATACCTTCTATATCATCTAATGCTTCCATTAGATATCGGCGGACAGCGGCGGGTTTATTGATATTTACCGGCGAACTAGCAACTTTCGCAATTGCAAGTTGTAATAGTTGTTCGATACCATCTTTATTATATTCAAATCCGTGCCAACGTACTACAGCAACCATACAAGCCAAAATGCTGTCATCATCATTAGGTTCTGGTTCGCCAAAATGCTTATACAGAGCCCTTGTATAAACAATATCGTCGGTTGCATACTCACGGGCGGCTGCGTTCTCGTGCCAATGCTTAATATGCTCGCTTATCAAAGCGGGCCACGCCATACCGACTAGTTTCCCGTCAGTGTCATAACACTCCCAATCAGGAGCCGATGCCACAGACGTGGCATAAGGTGCGTAACCGAGTTCATATGGCCTCCAGCTGGAATCAAGTTCAACATCTGAAAAATGATGCTTAGGAGTTAACTTCATTGCATATTCAGCTAGATATTTCAGACCACCTGCCGCATTGAATTTAAGCACAACATCTTTAAATTCAGGGTTTACAATACCCTTCTTAGAGACAATATCAAAGACTTTCCATTTAGGCGCGTTCTTATCTGCCGACTTTGCAAAATAGATGCCGTCTAATTCGATCTTACGCTCAAGCTCCTGTGCCAAGGCATAAGCTAACGCAGTAGGTACACGCTTGATGCGAATATCTTCCCGAGCCATGAGTGACTGATAGGGACCTTTACGTGAATACAAAAATAAATCCATGGCTCCTGCTGGCTTAATACACGGGCCATTAATGCCTTTAGATTCCATCTGTGCTATTTCTTCAATGTGATCTTCTGGAATCCAATCTAGCGGAAGCAAACTCCAAATTGTATAAATCTTTGCCATATGATACCAATCAAATGCCGCATTAAAGAAGACTACTGTATGCTCGCATATCCATTTGATTAAAGTTAGTGTTTCACTGACAGGCTGCTTCCATATCTCATAAAGTGTAATGGGTCCGTCCTCGACGGCGTATTGGAGTAACACCATCATGGAATGCAGACCCGCAGTTTCCGAATCCAGGTATAAAAGTTTAGGCATGTGCAACTAGTCTTTCTGTTATACATGTATCGCAAATGCAAATTAGAAACCTGGAGCAATCGTGTATTGATCCATAACCAGCCGTGACCCACTCCACTAATCCATCCCAGCAATTATCAGCTGGATCATCATCATTAAAGTGATGTACTTCTTCTATATTTTTATCGCAAATAATACATTTCATTACTTGTTTTCCGCAAACAAAGACTTAAATATACCCGACGTTGATTTTAGAATTTTATCTACAGATATAAAACTTCCAGCTAACTGCAAACATACTTGCGCAGATGTTGATAAGGTTTCATCAATTTCCCGTATAGCATGTGCTATAAGATATTGACCTACTAATTCAGGATGCTCGTGGGAGTATCCCGTACCAAATTCCTTGTCAATATGTTCAATAGCACGAGTTAATTGTGGTTGTGTTTTCATTTCTCTCCTATAATTTTACCTTCTGGACGTGGCCACATTTCATATGTCCAGCCAGGACCATGTAAACTAAGCGACTTAACTAACCCAGTTACATACCTGCCACGCCCTTTTAGGGCAATAATCAGATGTTTGTCACGCACTATCATACCAGCAAAAAGCATACCAACTTCATTGGTACAGCCCGATATTTTACATTGGCAACGGCCTGAGATTACTTCTGTATTGCTACTTGATACATATATTTTGTTATCTTCAACAGTGAACTCGAATACATGTTTATTCGTTTCTAGTAGAATCGTCGTCCCTGGTTTTAACTTGGCGACTTCTACTACCCCCTCTTGCTTTACTTTTTCGAGTTCTTCGGCGCTTGGATACATGTTTTTTAGTTTCATGTGTCTTTTTCTCCATTATTATCTGCACCTTCTTATCTGTCAATCTAGTAGCCACTAAATTATCAATATAACTATATAAGTCATCTAATGTCAAATTACCAATTGTATACAATAATACTTTAGTCGCAAGTCCTGTTAGACCCTTTTCAACTAAATACTGTATTACCCCCCGAATATCATCAACTTTTGGTTTTACTGCCAGTGAACGTCCCCGAGGGTGGCCATAAACTCTAACCATAGAGCGGCCTTCTTTATGGGCTTCAACAATCTGTTCAATCAAATGTCTTCGATTAGATATATGTGTGGAGTGTACTAATCTAACATCTTCTGCGGTAAAGAGTCCGGCTACAGCGGCTTGTTGGGCTTCTTCTGGTAGCTCAAGAAGTTGTTGGCGCGCTCGCACCCACGTGCGCGTGCGATTTAACTTGCGACCAATTTCTTGCTGCGTGGTCTTTTTAGGGAATGATATTGCAATAGCTTTTGCTTCTTCGAGAATATTTAGATTCTTACGCTCTAAATTTTCTGTAAAATTTAGTGTTCTAGCCGTATCCTCGTTTAGATCAGTTCGTACTGTAGATAAAATTACAGTTTGACGCAACAACACTGTGCAAGCAAAGAAACGACGATAACCAGCGACAAGCAAGAATTTACAGCCATTAGGTAGACCTTCTTTAGGCCAAACAATAACAGGTATTTGCAGCCCGTTATCTTGAATACTTGACGCTAAATCAGCTAGATGCATAGGATGCACTTTACCACGACAATTCCACTCTTCATCAGCATAAATGAGTGAAGTTTCAACGTGATAAGTAACATGGGTACTAGCTGGCTCCATCACGATCCTCCAGCATTGCAACTACATCAAGATAATCGGGATCATGCAGACGCAGAGCTTTATATACCAATTTATTTGGCAGGTCAGCAACTAGAATAAGTAATTCTTTTAGACTGTTGGCGTCAATAATATTGACTCGAACTTTAAGTGGATACTGCGCACATTGAACAGTTACAATAGTATGCAAACTAAACGAGCCTGTAGCCTTGTCAATGCATCCTGACCAACCAGTATAGCCAAGAATCTTATCTATTTTGCTTCGTAACCTGCCGTTAGTATCTGTTAGGTATACTAAATCCAGATCATAACTTAGTCCTAAAGCAGGTAGCACACTATCAGGCAGCGGTAGGTCAGTTGGCAGTCCTTGAGCAGCTACGGAACAAATTAGTGCTTGTTTAGAGTAGAGATATAAGCGATAACTAGACGCTTTTAGCCGTTCGTAGAAGATTTCAGGTGTGATATCCTCACGTTGATTATCGAGAGGAACGAACTGTTTACACCTTACAGGCCCTGTTAATACAGTACCAGTGTCATTGGTTATGGTATACTCAAATTCTTCTGGATTAATATCTACAATACGAATAAGTACGGCATAGTTTCCAAACCGTTTAACAGATCGAAGAGAGGCAAACATTTTAGTTTTGTCTATTTCAATATCCCAGTCTGTTAGCCCCAGCATTAAACTTAAAATAGTTCGCAAGGCTTCTGGGTGCTCATTTTCCTTGATTTCGTAGATAAATGCAGCATCATAGTCAGAAGCTATGACTGTCTTAGTGTAAAATTCATCTGGCATTGGAAATAGACGTGGCAAGACCTGCACCAGTTTCTGGTATATTGCCATATCTACGCTTAGCTTTAACTGTTCTTCTTGTGCTTCTTCACCGATTTTTAGAAGAAGATCATTCACAGTCGGCTTCATCTTCAACCTCTTCTCGCTCTAGCCAATCCATCGCCATTATAAAATCTACTATTTGCATATTATACCTTCTAGTGCAAGTTTTATACCAAAAAGTGGAGTTGGCGGGAGTCGAACCCGCGTCCTGTATTTGTGCCCAGTGACCTTTCTACGTGCATAGTCAAGTGTTATTCAACAGTGTTATGACTCACTGATCCAGTATCTGCTACAATATATCGGTTGCTGTTTGGGTACCACTACCCGATTCTCGTTAGTTCCCAGTGCTACGCAGCACAAGCCAAAAATGTATTATTGGCAATTAAAGTTTTTTAGTCAATTTTAACGTGGCCCTTGACCAACCACGGCACGCTTAGTTTCCCTTCTTCAATCAGTCGATACCTTTCAACCCCATATAACGGGCGTGTTACCTTTGACCACCACTGGAGGGCCTTCCCTCGGCAGGGATCGAACCTGCGTCTCCCATAATCACTTCGCCGTTCTTAATCAGACCCCACAGCGTAATATCTTCTTCTGGCGTAACTAAATCTCGGTTATCATTGAACCAATGAATTATATCTGCTAGTTCTGGGTATGTCTTTTCAGCCCTGTCTACACAGGTTTCTACATCAGTGTCAATAATCTGCATGTATCTCTTCCATAAAACATCTTGTGAACACTTAAAACTATCACGGTGTTCACGTTTTAAAGAACATGCATCAAGTATCACAACTTTATGTCCAGCAAGAAACAAGGCACGTACCATTGTGCGTGCAGTAGGCCAGATTTCGTGTTCAATTGGACCCCACCATCGCTGGCCAGTCTTAGCAAGCCTAATAGCATCGAGACAAACTACTGGGAAGCCCTGCGATACAGCCCAAGAAGACTTGCCTGAACGTGGTAAACCTATCATCATAATCAAGGTATTATCTTGACTGATAGGCTTATACATACCAGCATCACAGGTTCTATCTGCTACTATCATAGCCTACCTCGTTCATAAGATCAATCTTATACCGACGCGGCCCTTTACGTTCGTTTTCTGACCGCAAGTGAACCGGCAGCCGCCAAGTTACTCCATGCTTCGCGGAAATTCCGTGAACCAGTTGTGTGGGTTCTGTGTATGCACCCAAGGCGTTAAAAGCATAGGCATCCGAGCCAACCCAAGAACCATTTATAAGCAATTCACCATCGAATTGTGCCAAAGTAGCAGGTCGATGAAAATGCCCACAACAAAAATAACGTATTCTAGTTCCACCCTGCATTGATGTCAATGCTGTTATACGATTTTGACGCTTTTCCATTCCGTACCAAGGGACACCAAGTTGACTCCTCACGTCGTCGCCATGAAAAAGACTGAAACCGACAGAGTTGATATCTAAATTGATAGACCAGGCGTCTGGTATAACAAAATTAATATTCGGAATGTCACAACAATGTTGTCGCGCCGTTTCTGCAACAAGGAAATCCCAGTTGTCTTGCGCACCGGTATAGTCCTTCTTAATAGACCTTCGACCGTGGTTCCCAGGAACATATACAACATTAACAGTCTCAAAATATGGAGCGAGGTCCCTGTACATTAGCGAGTGCAATTCACCTATCGCAAAGGCGTTTTTGAACATATTACGGAAGTAAGATCGGTGAACGTGGCCATGAATCTCCCCTGAAGTGTGATCGCCATACGCCAAAATAGTAAGTGTAGGGAAACTGAACTGTGGACTGAGTGTCTGCTGTGTCCACTTTAATACTGTATCGACATAATGTTCCGCCCGTCTCATGCTGATTGGAAAATCATACCGTTCAAGACCGCCACAGTCAGAAAGTTTAACAATCTGGTCGTGATGTCCATCGCTGAGATGCATTACTAGATGCTCTTCAATCTGATCTCCCTTAACTAACTTACGTTCAAAAGGCAAAGTTGTTAATGGTTTTAGTGGTACTACAATGCGTTCCATTTCCTCTGCAACAGCCTTAAAGAGTCCATGTGTTTTGGTCATGGCCTTAACTTGCCGTTGCACAATATTTCGTTCATCTCGCAGATGCAAAACTTCGGCTTCCAATGTCAGGATTCTATCATCTGTTGGATCATAATCAGGTATGGGTTTGGGTTGGCCACCGGCTTTCTTCCGTGGTACATCATCGCCTACCTGTGACCAAACGCGACCTGTTGCAATGTCAGAGATTAGTGATCTACTGACTTTAAATTGCTTAGCAACTTCAGGTTGCGTCTTGCCAGCGGCCAGTAGTTCCTTGATTGCCGTGACCTTTTTAACATTTAATTTCATATAAACTCCTTAATGGGAATCAGATTTTCGACACTCCAAGTAATCACACGAGACTGCTTTTAGAATCAATCTACCACCTAATATATCACTGTAAGTTTCAGTGAGCGGCGTTATCACGACGCCTTCACGACCCTTGAACTTAGACCGCATAAATATTGGATTACCAATAATTGTTGGGCCATCAACTAGATTCTCAAGTAAGTCTTCACTAAATGGGCCAGAATAAACTAGTGGCACTGT
>Ga0315284_10009045_pt1 | contig 14222 bp, 9 predicted proteins | sample YL17G09_16_MG_FD_203696 | JGI IMG/M metagenome (GOLD analysis project Ga0315284, IMG submission 203696) | Sediment microbial communities from Yellowstone Lake, YNP, Wyoming, USA - YL17G09_16 | ecosystem: Environmental > Aquatic > Freshwater > Lake > Sediment | place: USA: Wyoming | collected... | reverse complement strand
CTTATCATAATTCGCGATCCATCGCCGAAGCGATCGAGATATTGACCGATTCATCCGGATACGATTTCGATCCCGAGGTTGTCAATGCATTGGCCATGTGGGTCAGGAAGATTTATAAGCAGCTCGGCAACGTGGATCAACTCACTCCGGAGGATTTGTTGGCTTCGCAAACGCACCTCGACTATAAATCTATTGCTGAGCTTGTTGCTGATACTTGCGCAGTTGATGCTTGATATTTTCGATACGGACATTAAAAGGCGGGTGCGAGGAAAAATAACTGCCGAGATCAAATTGGCTCGGAGGCGAGCTCAGTTTGGCTAAGCGTGAGAATAATTGCAAACAGGCGCCTGGCTCATAACCTGCCGCGGCGACCAGGCACACTCCAAGCCGGTCCGCTTCGGATTCCAGGTCCTTTGAATAAGCACTCTCGATGAATTGCACTCCGACCTTGCGCAGCCAGCCGGAAAGAGCTCCGCGAATCGGTGCTGCACGTGAAGCGGCGGCAATGGCCGAATTCCTGATGATACGGTTCATCGCGTGTCCCCGGATGATGTGAGCCATCTCATGCCCGAGGATGCATGCAATCTCGTTCTGATCGTACCGGCACAGTTCAACCAGCGATTTGGTCACAAAGATGAAACCTCCCGGCAGGGCAAAGGCATTGGACTCGGGGCCTTTGACAGTTTCAAAACTGAATCTTCGAGACTTGTTGGCGACACAGGCGGCAAGATGATTGCCAATTTCATTTAGCACCTGGTCGGTCTGTGGTTCCTGCCCTGTCCCCAATTGCTGCCTGATTTCACGTGCCAGGTCCAGGCCGACTTCATGTTCGACTTTGATAGCGTCGACTTCGCTGCCGGATACCGATTGCCACATCCACCTGGCCTTGCGAACTTTCGGCCCGACCTTTCGGCCCAGATTGTAGAATAGCCCGCTCAATTTGCGTCGTCTCCTTAACGAGCCCGAAGGCAAGATTAATGAGAGTGTTGGGGCTCGAACCCAAGACCTACGGCTTAAAAGGCCGTTGCTCTACCAACTGAGCTACACTCCCGGTAAACTCTAGGTTGTTGTAGAATAACAATTTTCTGCACATACTGTCAAGTCTTCTTTTGCCTTAAAATGCATCTGCACCAAAATGCACCAATTTTTGACGCAGGCTTTGTTCAGTTGCAGCCCTTGCACGGTTGACCAAATCATCGGCTACTGCAAGGTAAAATTCATGGGTTGTGGCAAAACTTGCGTGCCCTGCAAGGACCATTACATCATGTTCACTCATGCCATTGGCAAACCACATACTTATGGCTGTCCTCCGGAAATCGTGGAAAGTTCCATTTTTAATACCCCGTAGGGTGCAAATATTATCCCCACATAACTCCTTATACAACAGAGACATAAGGTCGTCGCGGATGAAAGTGATTGCCTGTTGAAGGATGATTTTGTAGTGTATCCGGACTATGAAACAGAAAATGTGGATTACACTCGCCACTTGCCTGGCCTGTTGCATCGATAAAGAACTCTACAAAGCCATTGACTATCTCCGAGAACAGGTGCGAGTCCTTGTGGAGCATCAGGAAAAGCAGAATAAACGTATTCGACTGAACAACAGCCAGCGGATGAGGGTGGCGGCTAAGGCCAAACGGCTCAGCCGAAAGATGCTGGAGCAATGTACAGAGTTGTTCACGCCAGACACTATCATGCGGTGGTTTCGGGAACTCATTGCCCGGAAGTATGATGGGTCTCAGAACCGAACGTCACCTGGTCGACCACAAATAGATCAGGAGATTGTCAATCTTGTGATTCGATTCAAAGAAGAAAATCCCCGTTGGGGATACCGGAAGATCACCGACCAGATCGTTTACCCGGGTTACAAGATCAGCAAATCCAGTGTAAAGAATATATTGATCGAAAACGGTTATGATCCTGAGCCAGACTTAACCGATCAACCTGGCATGAGTTTATCAAGAGTCATTGGGACGTATTGGCCGCCTGTGACTTCTTTACCATTGAGCTTCTTGTGGGCCGCAAACTAGTCCTCTGTACAGTGTTCTTTGTTATAGAGCTTGCTACCCGGAAGGTCTTTTTTGCTCCTATCAAGCTTCAGCCGGATGGGGCCTATATGAAACAAGTGGCGAAGATTCTGACGGATTTTGAGGATGGTTTTCTCCATGGGAAACGGTATTTAATCCATGATCGAGATCCGCTGTATACCACAGAAGGATTCCATGAGATACTGAAGAGTTCTGGGATAGAACCGGTGAAGCTTCCTGCCCGAAGCCCAGATTTGAATTGCTACGCCGAACGCTTTGTCAAATCCGTAAAATCCGAGTGTTTGGATCATTTGATTCTGTCGTCTGTGGAGCAGCTTGAATATGCGCTTGCGCAGTATAGTGAATATTATCACCACGAACGGGTTCATCAATCGCTGGACAGAATCATTGAGCCCAAACACACTATTGAAGAAACGGCGGAGATTGTCTGCATCGAACGTTTGGGTGGCCTGCTGAAGTCGTACCACAGATTAGCCGCTTGACCATCAGAGCAATGTGATGTCGTAGCCGAGAGAGTGCGTTCTTTTATCGAATTCCCAAGCCCATGCTCGTTCTCTCCAAGGACGAACCAATGTCAGAATGTCATTGAGACCTCAAACTACTGCCGACACTTCGAGTATTAACTTCTGAAAGACCAGCGACTTAGCCACGGATGAATATTTGCACCCTACGGCCTTACAAATTAACCAAGAAGCCTTGCTAAACTCTAAGATATATAAACTATCCTTGTTGCTTTGCCCTTAGAAGCAGTTTGCGAACCATCTCCTTAAGTGGTATTTGCTCTAAAAGTCTACTTACCAGGGGAAACAAGGGCGGCGATCCAGTTATCCGGATCATTGCCATAGTCGGTCGGTACTTTCCGCGTTAAGGTCATGCCGCCCACATCCGCTTCGAGAGGCCAGTGGTCTATACCGCCCGGACAATTCTCCGGATGCGAGCCGTCACTGTAATTGATTCTGTCGACGCGGATGTATTGGTGTACGTTCTCCTTGTCCACGTCGCCGGGCATGCTCAGCTCCAGGCTTTCGCCGGAATTGCTCAGGTTGCCATCATAGGGGCCGAAAATGATGCCGGCAGGCACCGTTGGATATCGCCATGAAAACGCCGCCGGCTTTTTGACTACCAATATGTAACCGCCGGTAGGGATTGTAGCCGGAGTATCATCAGACGGGAAGGTGAAATCGATGCCGTCTGTGAACTTCCACGGCTCGCCTGTTATAGAGTTGAATAGTGTTACCGACTCGGAGCTGATGTTATGCAGCTCGATATATTCGTATTGTTCATTCGTGTAAGAGCCGCCGTCGGGCCAGTCGGGATTGTACATTATCTCACTTATGACTATAGGGCCGACTTTGGGGTACGAATTAGCTAAGCCCTGCGTGTTTTCTTCCATCGCTACAAAGTTGTAATTGTAGGTGCTCTTCTTATAATAACGCCCGAAGGATACATCCGTTTGTGAAGCGCCGAAATCCTCCGTACTGCGATAGCCTGTCAATTCACCGTTGTGTGCGGCGCTTAAGTATAAGCGTTCGCCGTTCTCGCTCAGGGCGAAAGGCTCGTGACAGCCGGGATCGTTTGCATTGCCGAAATTAAGGTCTTCATATAAAACAAGGTATCCGTCCGGGCCGATTGTCGTGCCGTTGGCAATTTCATATTTGAAAAGGTTGTCGTTGCCGTCGCTTATGAACCAGCCGCCAATGTCGATTGCCGTGCCGGTCGTATTGTATAACTCTATCCAGTCCGGTGCCCCGGCGTGCGAATGGGCCAGGACCTCGTTAATAATTACTGCACCGGGATCAGGTAAAATGCTGCCGTCATCATATCCCGGAGAGCCGCCGGCATAGACGCTCGGACGCCAAGAGTCTTTCTCGCCCCAACTGTTCGGATCGGGATTCGCAGCATCTATTATCGTCAGCGAGAAACCTTCGCCATCGGTAATCGAGCGCCAGCCGTTTTCGTAGCGGAAGTCCAAGATCATCCTGCCGATGGCGTCCTTCAGCTCGATTCTTTCGCCGGCGTTGTCTAATCTGCCGGTGTATTGGCCTACTATGTTTATATTCTTGCCGTACCGGGCTTCGAAAGCACCTTTGTCCTGGACGACTACGGTATATTCACCTGCTCCAAGCTCCACGCTCGGGAATGTGAAATCTATGCCGTTCGTGAATTTGACCAGGTTCAAATTGATGCTTTCGGAGCCGATGTTTTGTAACTCGATGAATTCTTCGTTTGGCTCCGGGGAGTTATACATTATCTCTGTGGTACGCAGGTTCTCCGTTACCGGCCCTACGGCATAGACAGCTTCGTTCAGAGCGCTCCATGTGCTGCCGCTCAATACTCTTGCCTTGACCTGAGCGCTGTGAGGCAGCGTAATCGGGCCGGTATATTCCATCACCCCTTCCCGGCTGTTGTCGTCGGATTCACCGCCGATTGCAAGAAGCTCAACGGAGATAAGAAAATCTGAGCTTGTGGTCGAGCTGTTCATTGCGTGGACGGCCAATAATTTGTTGCCCTGCCTGAGATTGTCGAGATAGCTGGAAATATCGATGCTCTCGAACAGGACCGCCGCCGTGTCGGATTGGCTGGTGCTGGCATTGGAGTTCCAGGCCGGCGTGCCGGTGAAATTGCGCCTGGCCACTTCGACGCCGTTAATATAGGCGACAAAGCCATCATCGTATCTGGCGTTGAGTATCAGAGAAGTGTATTGAGCCTCGATTTTGAATGGTATTCGGACATAACATGTAGAATTTTTGCCATACATCTGCTCCTGGAGGTCGAGGCTGAATAAGTCCTCGTAGCCTGATGTTCTCTCGAAACCTACGCCGCCGGGGCTGCCTGTGCTGTATAGCCATTCCGAATCGTTAAAAGAGCCACCGCCTTTCCAGTTATCGCTGATATTGCCGGCAGGAACGATAGCCCGCTTGTCGGCGTTCTCAGGGACCAGTGCGGTCGCCTGCTGATGCGATGCTCCCGAAGAGCGAGGGTCGGAGCCGTCGAGCGTGTACCATATTGTGCCGGCCGAGGCGGCCATCGATAACAAATCGTCTGCCGAAATTGTGCCGCCGTGCTGGTAAACTCCGTTGACGCTAAAGACCGGAGCATCAATATCGGGATAAAGACCTGCGTTTTTTAACTGCTGCAAAACGATATCGTACCGCTGTTGAAAGAAATTCTCCAAAAGCCAGTCGCGCATATCATACCAGTCATCCTGATTAAGTGGCGGGTGGTGGTGCATGTCGCCCCAGCGCGCGGATTCACAAATCATCGGCATTTCGACTTGGTCGGCAATATCTAAATAAAGACGACTCATATATTCGGGAGTCAGGATACCGTTGTTGAATAAATGTTGATGCACGCGGTCAGCAAAAAACATTCTATATTCATTATTTTGTATAAGATGTCCGTGAAATTGCCCTACATCTCTGAAATCTGTAGTCCGGTTTAGTTCCATATGCGCCCGCGGCGGCAGGTACAAAGATATTTCTGTATCCCAACTGTAGAATTTGAAGCCTGTACTGTCGGCGGTTCGTTTTCGAGCGAACCAGTAGTTGTTCCACGGCCAGTCCTCATTATTGACACAATAATTCAGAATCAAATAGTCAATATAGTTCGTCATATCCAACAAGCAGGGATAATCAGGATTTCGGGAACCATCGGGATTATTGCCCTGTAGCTGCTGATAGGCTTCATATGAATTTGAAGCTTGCCGACACAAAGCTGTCATCTGATTTAGGGCCGAATCATTCCCTTCTCTGAGGGTGATGCCTGTGTGTGAAAATGTATCCCAGTCTTCTTCGTCACCGCCGTAGTAGCTGGCTGAGAATGAAGCATCAGGACGTTCGCAAGGAAAATAGAGCCCCCAGTATAAACCATTAATGTAAAGGTGTACTAATATACTGTTTGGGGATACATGGCCCATATCTCGCTGCAGAGTTCGGATAAACTCATCACGTGTGTATTGTTCATAAAATCTTGCATCACTCCAGCCATATCCATCATTGAAGCTGGATCGCAGGGCGATCGTATTAAACTCACTCGCAGTGTCCGGGCCAAAGAGTGGAAATCTGAGCTTTGAAGGTCCGTAGATACCCTTGAAAAGCAAGCGAAAGGAGTATTTTTTGCTCATATTACGAGATGCGCCGCCTATTATTTTAATTCCACAGTTGACTTGAAATCCCTCTTGCATGCCGTCCGGATATATCAATTTAACAGAAGCCGGTTTTTCCCTTTCTGCATTCGGATTTGAGAGTATACCTTCAGTCCCGAACATATGCTCTTGTTGCATGACGATTGACATCGTGGGAATCGATGTCAGAGCGTTCTTAATGTTGTCGCGGTAGCGTGCGTCATATACAATATCAGGATCCATTTCGTAGTCTGCGGAAGTTCCACCCCAGCTCGAAGGAAATCCTGAAGGATTACGAGGCTGCTGAAGGACGTCATTAAGAAAAATAAATGTCTGAGTATTAACTTCGCTCGGTTTGAAGCCCGTCTTGACCGCCTTAGCTCTTAAACATGTGGTTTTATTAATGGGAATGGGACCGGTATACACGACGCCGTTCGGGGACCGACCGCTACTATCGGTATCATATGGCTCAGAACCATCGACAGTATAATAGATAACGGCCCCATCGGTCTCGGTGGCGATAGTGACAAAGAACGGTGTGACGTAAAAACCACATTTGTGGCTGAATTCGACCTCGGCTACCTCGCCCAAGTACGCATCGTTATTTTGCTCTCCGGGACTTGGAGCACTGAAGAAACGCTGGTTATCATTAGCATCTGGATACCGCCCAAAGGAAATATCGGTGGTCTGGTTGCCGAAAGCAATGCTGTCAATCAAAGTAACACCGTCCATTCCTGATGTAGAGGTATCGAACAAGCCAAGCTCTTCACCCATGGCGTCAAGTTTGAAGTTTGCATGCAGACCAGTATCGGTGGTATCTTTATCAGCCCATATTAACAAATATCCATGAGCTGGGATGGTCGTATCAGAGGGACTGTTAGTTGGAATCTGCCACTTGGTGGGATCAGTCAAATCATCCGTGAGGTACATACCACCGATATTGACAGCCTCGCTTCCAAAATTATAAATCTCGATCCAGTCGTCATACTGGCCTTGCGGGTCTTGAATCGTACTACCGTTGGAGGCCATAAGCTCGTTAATTGCCAAAGGAATGCCTGTCTGATGATCAGCCGATAAGGCGAAATCAGTAAGGCTGGATAGTGATACCGTCATCACCAGACTTAGAGATAAGATTTTCATGGGTCTAACCATCCTCCATGTCGTTCTCCACAGATGTATAAGGCCACTGAGTGGGATTACATCGTTGTGAATTCATATTTCGCAGGCTTTTTTGAATAATCAGTATCAAGAGCTAAAATCTGCAAAAGTATAAAATATCATATAAAGCTATATTTTAACACATATACGATGGTTAAGTCAATGAGCCTTAGCTTGAAATGGTTATATGAAAGCAAGTGCCCCAACAATAAAGGCGTTATTTGCCGCAGAGACTAAACCTACCTTACAACCAAATTCATATTTCCTGTGGGATTTGCCCTTGCTGATGCAATTAATCTCCGTTACGTGAAGGCTATACAGCTTGTTCTTGTTGTCGCGTCTCTGGGATAACAATACCTGGTTTGATTCCCAAGGCAATTTTGTGAACGTGCAATTCTGGTTTGTTGATATGTGAAGTGTTTGCCAATTTAGGTAAGGCCGGGGGATGTCGTGACACAATCCAATCGCCCTCTACGAATCCTGGAACAAGCCGGAAAAACCAACAAGTGGCGAGCAAAACTGCCACAAACAGAAGCTACGATAGAGTGACATAGCAATACTAAAATGGCCCAATTTTCGTCCGTCGGCGCCCTACAACCGTTAATGTATGCTACTATGGAATATGGCATAAGTCCAATGCTCACCATGTAAGCACGCTGGCCAACTCTATGACTGTGGCTGCTATAATGTCAGGCCGACCTATCCCTGACTCAGAAAATGAAGATTCGCTTGTTACCGGTTTGCCATAAAGAAGAAATCAACCGCCAACAATGACATCCCGCTGATTCAACAATCCGCCCTTTTTCGGCTTATGAAAAGCCGGGGACATCTTGCTTGGTAATTCCCTTCGTTATTGGCTCGGCGTGTAGCCCAATTTCCCCCAGACGGCTCTCTGGACTTTATACAGATCCTCATTGCCGGGCGAGTTAGACTCAACACCATTACGGCCGGTGTTTTGCCAATAATCGTAGTCCATCTTTGCGATCCTAACGGTGCGAGGATCTTTCCATTTCCAGTAATCAGCGTGGCCGTCAACGAAGAAGAAGTTTGTGCCGTCCCCATGCCGGGCTGTGATCTGGTCCCACCAACGTTCCTGGTCATACCAGATAGTCCAACTCGCCGGGCTTAGCCGCCCCTCGTCGATGAAGACCACTCTCTCACCAGGCCGGCGAATCTGCATCCTGCTCTTTACAATCTGGCCTTCGGCCCCGGGGATGGCATCGTAGCCATTCATCGCATCGACAATAGCGTATGTGACGACCTCGCCCCGAATGCCAGTAGGGCACTTGTAAAGCTTTATATTCGGGCAATAGGGGTACAGCAGTCCATCCATAATGCCCTTTATTCGCTGCTCTTCCGAAGCAGTCCGGCCCGGCCAGTTATACCCAGCACGTGCCGTCCTTATTCTGGGTGCCGGTGCTTGTATTGCCGTTGATAATCTTGCTGTCGTTTTCATCGGCATACATATTCCACGCCAGGACCATCTGCTTGCAGTTGTTGATGCAGGAAGCACGTTTGCCCTGTTCTTTTACCCGGTTTAACGCCGGCATTAAAATCGCCATCAATACCGCAATAATGGCGATCACGACCAACAGCTCCATTAGTGTGAACGCTCTTACTTTTCGCATAACAACCCCTTTTCTCCTGCCCGAGTCTCGTTATTCACTTATATCAGGGATTTCCCATTTAAACACTTAACAAATACGATTTTCTCCGTCCGACATCAATAATCTTAAAAATATGCATGAAAACACGTTTGTTTATCCACCACCCTTCTTCGAATCCCTGCTTTTACACAAACCTCGACCGCTTGCCCTGTTATAAATCCAGGATGATATGTGGAACTTTTCAAAATCGAGTTCTGGAATAGAAGGCAAAGGTCAAGGTATGCCAAAATAGGAGGAAAAAGTGTCTTTTCGACGTATTTGCTATAAATCGCTGGCGTTTTGCGAGAAATTAGCTGATTTCTCCAGAATATTGTTGATGATGAGATTAAATTATGTTATTATAAGACCTGAAGCTTTCAGGAGTGTTTCAGTGAATTGTATATGGTAAATCCAGGTTCGTATAAATAAGACTATGGATATTAGCGAATTTAGGTTTTCTCGGCAGGTGGTAATTTCTATTACCTGTTTGAGATTTTGATCTTTTCGATTAGCAACTCATCTTTGGCTTATTGAAGGAAGGAGGTGGCAAATCGCGAAAAATTATCTTTATCGTATGTGGATAGAATGTAGTTTGTTTATCGACAGCCTTAAGTAATTTGGTATGTGGCCAAAGTGCGATTGTAGAACTTTTTCTAAGGAGGATTATTATGTGTAAGAAATTGATTTATTTGGTTTCTTTTATTTTTGTACTCAGCCTGGCTTTAGCCGGCGGAGCAAAAGCTGCTGACCCTAATCTTATTGGGTGGTGGCCTTTGAATGAAGGCTCCGGGGATGTTGTCACTGATTTGTCCGGCGGCGGCAATGATGGGACCATCCAAAACGCCGACACAGGCGGCCTTGGCGACGGCGGTTCGGTCTGGGTGGACGATCCGGAACGTGGCACCGTCATCAGTTTTAACGGCACAGCCCAAGGTGCTTTTGTTCGCGCCGGAGACATTCCCCAAATGACACTGACCAACGATTTTACCTGGGCCTTTTGGGCGAAACACAGCGCTGAAAACACGGCGGACAATGATATTATTCTCGGTAATCGGATGGACGAGAATAAAGTCGATTTTGTGCCGCGTCAGTTCATTAAGTTCACTCCCACTAAATTCGAGTGGCACATGAATGGCAACGGCGACGACAACCTGGACTATGATGACATTCCCGCCGACGTCTGGATTCACCATGCGGTAGTGAAAACCGCAGATCAGTTGACCTATTACCGCAACGGTATTAAAGCCAGCTCAGGGACGTTCACACAACCTTTGGACTTTCCTCAACCACTTTTCTTTGGCGGTGACAACGAGGCTGCTGAAGGAGAGAATTGGAGCGGATTGATGAGTGAAGTGCGTATCTACAATAGGGCACTAACGGGACTTGAAATTCTGGCTGTCAAGAAAAGTGTCGAACGGATTGATATGGAAGTCGGTTTTGCCCTTAAGCCCCCGGTGATTGATGGCCAGGTCGATGGAATCTGGGCAGTTGCATCATCGCAGTCTTTCGTCCCTCTGGCTGATCCGGCCAACGGCTCCGGTATCTGGAAGGTGTTGTATGATGCAGAGAATCTCTATGTTCTCGTGGATGTTACCGACAACAGTCTGCAAAATGATTCGGCAAGTTCCTGGCAGGACGACAGCGTGGAGATATATTTCGACGGTGGTAACACCAAGTTAAACACGCCGCTGTCCGGAGACGACCACCAGTATACGTTTGGGTGGACGGCGGACGACATTCAGGGAACAAACATTACAGGATATACCGAAGGTATAGAACAGGCTCAGGTAACCACCGGCACAGGCTGGCGTATCGAGGTAAAGATGCCCTGGATGTCGATATGGGGCGTAGTACCCCAGGCCAGTGATTTGATCGGTATTGACTGCTACTACAATGACGATGACGACGGCGGTGATTCACGTGAAGGTAAGATGCTCTCATTTTCCGCCGTAGAAGGCTGGAATGATGCGTCTCAGTGGGGTACGGCCGTGTTGGCAGTGATTCCGGAACCGGTCAATCCCGGTACAGACGGTTTAGTGGCGTATTACGCACTGGAAAACAACACTGATGACAGTTCCGGTAATGACATACATGGTACGATAGTCGGAGCCCCGTCCTATGTCGAAGGGCCGGCGGGTTACGGCACGGCGATGGAATTCGACGGCGAGTCCTATGTGGATTGCAGTTTCGATCCGCGTCTGGATATCACTGGCCCCATCTCGATGGGGATTTGGATACGGCCCGGTACTGATGGCAGTATAGAGACGGCTCCCTTATGTAAGGCAGATGCCGTTAGAGGATGGAGCTGGCAGCTCAGATACGGCTGGAACACGAATAAACCTACGATCATGGGATTTCAGTTTAATGCAACGGGTGGCAGTGTATGGGTTTACGTCAATCAGGAACTTGCCGTGGGCCAATGGTACCATGTTGCAGGAGCGTATGATGGCGAGACGGTGAAATGCTATTTAGACGGCGTGGAAACCGATTCGGCCCCCATGTCCGGCATTATCGGCGGGCCTTCCAGTTTGCTTATCGGTTCTGATGGATGGAGAGACGACTGGATTGGGGCTATTGATGAGGTCGCCATATATGAACGGGGTTTGTCTGAAGGTGAGGTTCTTTATCTTGTAGGTTTTAGAAAGAACTTAGTGCTAAATCCAGGTTTTGAAGATGATGAGGCCGTCTTAGACGATCCAGAGTGGATAAGTTGGGCTACCTGGAATCCGACAGAGGGTGCAGGTAGTAATGCCGCTATCGTCGATACCGAGTCTATTGATGGCGCAAGAAGCCTTAGGATTGAACCGGTAGGGATTGAGAACTGGCATTTCATAGTTCTGAATCTACCCATAATGGTTGATATGGCCAAGAACTACAATGTCAGCTTCTGGGCCAAAGCGGAAGCACCACGTCCCCTGACAGTGCAATTGAAAGCAACGGATAACTCTATTAATGAATGGGGTACAACAACCTTCGAGTTGACAACCGAGTGGGCTGAGTATAGCTATACCTCAGAAGTTTTGATCGACAATGTAAAACTTGAGATATTGTGTGCCGGCTCTGAAGTTCCATTCTGGATAGATTCTGTTTCTATCACTGAACAGTAAGTTCCACTTGATTTATGAAATTGATCTGAGGTTAATTGGATTTCCGCTTTACTTTAGTGTGAATGACATTAAGTATTGTGTTGATTCGGGGCCTATGCCGGATGTTTAGGCATAGGCCCCGTTTTCATTGATTAAGGGGTAAAACAGGATTCATACGATACATCAAGTTCAGTTCTGGTCCGGTGGCTAACCTTTGAACAGGCTGGATTGTCCATCTGACTCACAGCAGCTTAGCTTGGCTCACTCATCAAAATGACTACATAGACCTTGATTTTGCCCATAGTGAGTCCTAAAAAATGTTAGAAATTAGGTTAAGGACAAAATTTTTTGTATTAGCAAAGTATTAAATGAACGACGTTAAAAGAACAAGCGGCTAAGAGGTCGTAAGGTGGATGCCTCAAAGAAAATTTTTTGTGGAAATGGGGATTTTGGTGTTTGACTTTGAGCTCTTCATAGGTGAACGGGGTGAATTCTCAGACAATAGGTTATAGACTTGACCGCCCACTCACAGTACATCAATGCTTGTCTTAATTGCAGGAATTTCCATCTGATGATATAATGCTGACCAGGAACCTTGTCTAACAATCGTGCTGCGGAAAGCTGTGATTATATACAAGGGAGTATGCAAAGTGGATAATAAAAGCAAGATATACCTTATTGTATCGATGGTAGTTTTAACGTCATTTTGCAGCTTCATGGCCGGTTCGGAACCTGGAATAGTGTTTTTAGCCCAATTACCCATGCCATTGTGGCTAATTATAGTAACGTGGTTTGCTGAATGATCTCTTAAAAAATGTTGATCTCTTGATAAAATATTGCTATCATAGGATTTGAAATCAACGAGAGTTTTTCTGAAGGGTATATTGATATACCTTTCTATAGCTCTTGGCGGGTTTTGGAAAAAAGGAGATGGTGGCGAATTGTTTATAATCAATCCAAGCAGGACAAAATTTAGTAAACATGCACTTTTTATCAGTTGTTGTCCTGGCAAGAAGATTTTTGGGAGTATAACCAAAACCTGGTTTTTGTAATTTTTTATAAGGAGGAACATCATGTTAAAAAAACTCATTTGTTTAGCTTCATTATTTCTTATGCTGTGCCTGTTCAGCAATGCTTCAGCCGATCTGATTGCTTACTGGCCACTGAACGGTGACGCCTTAGACATGGTGGGCAACCACCACGGCACGTTGGTAGGAGGAGCGAGTTTTGTCGTCGATACCACCCGAGGCATGGTTCTGAGCGTGGACGGTGTCGATGGTCACATTGAGGTACCCAACTCACCAGACATGGTTTTCAATGCCTCGGCCAGCTATACGATCATGGCCTGGGCCTTTGTGCCTCAGGTGCCCGCAGGCTGGCATGCAGTCATGGCCAAGAGCCGCGATCAAGGGACGCACTATGGTATCTGGATCTGTGATACCGCCCAGTGGATGGGCGGCGGATGGGACAACCGCGGCAGCAATGTGGTACCACAAGTCTGGGTCCATATCGCCTACGTTCAGGACGGCGCTGCGGGCACTGGCACGGCTTACATCAACGGTGCCGTGGACTGGTCAGGTGGCCCGCGTGACGGATCCGGAGCCGGCGATTTCTGGATCGGCGGCGCCAGGAGCGTGACGGAGTTCTTCGGGGGGATGATTGATGAAGTTCGGGTCTATAACCAGGCGCTGACAGAAGAAGAAATCCAGATCGTGATGCTAAGTGGTGCAGAAGGATATCCATATTCCTCCAGCCCTGTCCCGAAAGATGGTGCGCTCCACACTGAAACATGGGCAAGTCTGAGCTGGAGGGCGGGGGATTTTGCCGTCTCGCACGATGTGTACTTTGGTGATAATTTTGACGATGTGAACAACGGCAGTGGCACCACTTTCCAGGGCAATCAGAGCTCGGTTTATTTTGTGGTCGGCTTTCCCGGATATCCCTATCCCGATGGCCTTGTTCCGGGCACAACATATTATTGGAGAGTTGACGAGGTCAATGACGCCGATCCGAATAGTCCCTGGAAGGGTGACGTTTGGAGCTTCTCGATTCCACCCAAAACCTCGTATTTCCCCATTCCGGCCGACGGTGCCGAATTTGTTGAGTTGAATGCACAGCTTAAATGGACGGCAGGTTTCGGTGCGAGATTGCACTATATAGT
>Ga0315284_10009043_pt1 | contig 14224 bp, 18 predicted proteins | sample YL17G09_16_MG_FD_203696 | JGI IMG/M metagenome (GOLD analysis project Ga0315284, IMG submission 203696) | Sediment microbial communities from Yellowstone Lake, YNP, Wyoming, USA - YL17G09_16 | ecosystem: Environmental > Aquatic > Freshwater > Lake > Sediment | place: USA: Wyoming | collected... | reverse complement strand
GGCGGAAATCGTGGCGGATACGGCGGTGGCGGTTCAAGAGGCGGCGGAAGTTTTAATAGCAGAAGATATTAAACGAGCCCATCGGCGTTCGAGATTTTAGCAAAAAACAGGTGATTCTTTATTTTTTAATATATTTTTGATTTAAATCTTTGCAATAGGAATTTTAGTTAATTTTTTATACTCTTTTTTCTTCTATTGCATATGGCTAAAAGAGGGGGAAGGCGTAGCATTTGGAAGTTTAATAAGGAGAGAGATTTAAAGAAAGTGAAAAAACTCTTTTTTACACTTTTAGATTCAATTATCCTTCTTTCCTTCAGTCTGTCAGTCTATTTCACATATTTTCAGGATTACACAAGAACAATATTGTTCTTGTCAATTGGCTGTTTGCTCCTGATGTTCTTTATAGTCAGGGGAATTCTTAAATCAAATAAGAATATTTTTAAGTAGTTCTCCTTATTAAAAATAAAATGGCTCATAAAAAAGTAAACATCAAAGTAATAATTTTCTCTTTAATTGCTCTGGGCTTTCTTGCCCTCACATTTTTCGTTGACTGGCTTTTCATAATTGGCGCTGTATTCTTTATGATGATGAATCAGAGAGAGATAATGCATAAGAAAAAGGGTTAATTAATAGTTAATAAAGAAACTCTAGCGCGTTTTGATTATCATTACAATTATAAAACCAAAACATTTATAAATATCTAACCATTATTTATGTGTATGGATATTGGTGAGATAATAAGCAAAGAAGATCTGCTGAGAATAAATAACGGATTTGGCGGAAATCTCAGGAGCGATTCAAGTATTGATTTTGCTTTTGAGAAAATAAAAGATAAGAAATTAGGAGAATATAAGAAATTGGCTTATCTTATGAGGGCAATCTTGGTGGATCATCCATTTTCAGATGGGAATAAGAGAACAGCAACCTTTGTCTGTTTTGCTTTTGCAGAAAAGTATCACAAACAAGCTGACAGAGAATTGTTAATTCATCATATTATCTCAATTGCCAGCAAAAATATCCAGGAAATAAGAAATATAGAACGGAGAATGAAAAATGCAATCAGATGAAATTCAAAGAATAATGAGAAAGTACAAAGATGTGTTCGAGACTATTGAAAATTACGACAAAACAAGGGAGCTTCCTTTTCAAAGGAAAAGGATAGATATAACTCTCTCAGTGAAGACTATAAATAAGCTTAAAAAACTCAAAGAAAAAACAGGCAAGCCAATATCACAAATTATTGAAGAGAAGTTTAGTTAATTGTCAAAATTTTATAAAAAGGATTGGGGTTTTAAGCCCCCAAGGCTTAAGCAACGCCCTATCGCTTTCGCTCGGGCGAGACCTTAAGTATCCTTATATTTCATTAGTAAAAATAGTATATATATTTTGCTATGAGGTTACAGGAGAAAATTTTAAAAATCCCCTTTTTCTTTCTTCCTTATGAAAAAGATAGGAATATTTTTAATAATCATTTCTATTTTAGTAATAGGATTTGTTGCATTTAAAATGACAGGAAACACAACAGGAAATCAAAATACAAAAGTGAAACTGGAAACGAGCAAAGGAGACATAGTTATACAACTCTACAAAGAAATGCCTATAACAGCAGGCAATTTCAAGAAACTAGTTGAGCAGGGTTTTTACGACGGAGTGATTTTTCACAGGATTATTGACGGATTCATGATTCAGGGCGGAGACCCAACAGGAACAGGAAGCGGTGGGCCAGGATACAGCATAAAAGACGAATTCACAAAAACATCTTTAGACGAAAACGTCAGGGGAACAATTGCAATGGCAAACGCAGGGCCAAACACAGGAGGCTCTCAATTCTTCATAAACTTAGTTAACAACAACTTCCTCGACAGCAAGCATCCTGTTTTCGGAAAAGTCATCAGCGGAATGGATGTTATTGACGCTATTGCCAAAGTTGAAACAGACAGCAATGACAAGCCGATAGAGGCTGTTAGGATAATTAAGGCAAGTGTAGTGTAAAAGAATTCTTAAAGAGAAAAATTTAAATATGGTAAAAAATACCATAGTATTATGGTAAATAATAAGATAACTATAAAAGAGCAAAGTGGAGAAATTAAATTAAGCCAAAAAGAGAAGTTACTAAAATACCTGATAGAAAATAAAAATCCTCAATCAATTATGACTGCTTCTGGAGCAATTATTCTTGATTACAAGAATACCTATAATATCGTAAATGAACTTCAGCCAGAAATAATATTCAAAGAAAAAATAGGAAATACTAATATGATAAGTCTTAAATTGACCCCCAATCCGGAAATTTATTCTATTGAAAGTAAAAGAACTCAGGAGTTTTTATCTAAAAATCCAAGGCTAAAATTAATCAAGCAAGATATAGAAAATCTTAATTATCCTTTCTTTATAGTATTGATTTTTGGCTCTTATGTCAAGGGAACAGAAAACAAAGCATCGGATATAGATATCTGTATAATCTCTGATAATCACGAAAAAACAAGAGAGTTGATTGGGCAAATTAGTCTTTTAACTTTAAAAATAGAAATTCAAGAATTTACAACAAAAGAATTTATTTCAATGATAGAAAAAAAACAGCAAAATCTTGGGCACGAAATAGTTAAAAACAACATCATTTTCTATGGGATAGAAAATTATTACAATCTTGTATCAAAATGGATGAAAAAAGAATAAAACTAGCAGAAAAAAATTTCAAATCTTATCTTGATGAAAATAAGATAAATAAGGTGAATAAGAAAGATGTTTTGATTTATGAAACATATTTAAGAAATTCTAAAGAAAGTTTGATTGTTGCTGATTTCCTTTTCAAAAATAAGATTTCTTCCTTATGGGTAGTTGTAACGAGTTATTATTCTATGTTTTATATAGCATGCGCATATCTTTACAATTTGGGTTATAAGATTGGTGATGAAATCGTGCATCAGGTTGTGAATGAATCTTTAATTGTTCAAGGAAGACATAAAATAGAAAACCATTTCTTAGAGAACTATGGTGAAGAAAGAGAAAAGGCGCTTGTAATAAGTGATAATTATTTAGAAAATTACGAAAGAGAAAAAGCAAAAAGATCCAGTTTTCAATATCAAACAACTGAAGAGATAAAGAGAAGCAAAGCTGAAACTTCCTTAAACAGAGCAAAAGAATTTGTAGAATTAATAAGGCAATTGCTCGGAGATAAATAATTCCCCTGTATTTCCCACAGATTCCAATGACAAGCCGATAGAGCCTGTTAGGATAATTAAGGCGACGATAATATAATTAGTCAGACGCTCACTCCAAAGTCGTTCGCTGATTTTCTGTAATTTTACCTGTCTCCGAACAAGGTAAAATTCCCAAATATTTTTTTGTTAGGGGGATAAATGAGTTATCTATAAAACTGCGTCTTCTGCATTAATTTATCTCTGAGTCTGGTGAGACTATGATATAGAAAGAATTTTATATCTTGAAAAGTTATAACTGATATAATGACCTTCAAACTTTCCCCTTCTATTCTTACTCTGATGGAAGAATGCCCGAGATGCTTCTGGCTGAATTTTCACGGCAAGAAAAGACCAGAAGGAATTTTCTCTTCTTTGCCTTCTGGAATGGACGGCATATTGAAAAAGCATTTTGACAAGTTCATGGAGAGAGGAAAGCTGCCCCCTGAACTAAAGGAAAATGAAGAATGCAAAGGAATGAAATTGTTTGATGATGCTGACTTGCTTAAGGAATGGAGAAATAATTTTAAGGGTATTTCATGCACAGACAAGGAAGGAAATATTCTTCATGGAGCTGTGGATAATATTCTAATAAAAGGAAAAAAGTTAATTGTCCTTGATTACAAGACAAGAGGATATCCTCTAAAAGAAGATACTGCCGCACATTATCAAAACCAGTTGAACTTTTACAATTTTCTTCTTAGAAAGAATGGATACGAAACAGAAGATTATGCCTTTCTTTTATTCTACATTCCAAGAGAAGTAAAAGAGACAGGGGAAGTTATCTTTGACACGAAACTCATCAAGATGAAGATAAATGTGAGCGAAGCAGAGAAAATCTGGAAGCGTGCCCTAAAACTCCTAAGCGGGCCTTGCCCATCCAAGCACGATGAAGCACAGGACAGGTGTGCTTGGTGCGAGTTATTGGGGATGGAATAGGAAATGAAAAGAGGAAAGATTAGTAGAGGCTGGCCAAAAGGGAAGAAACACAAAAAGGGATGGAGAGAGAATATTTCTAAAGGAATGAAGAAATATTATTCTAATCCAGAATCAATAAAAAAGCATTCAAGGGTTATGAAAAAAGCTTATTCTAGCCCTTCTGCAAGATTGCGCATGTCAAGAAGTATAAAGAAGATGTACAGGGAGAATCCTGAGCTTATTAAAAAAATAGACCGGACAGTAACAAGATGGTGGAGAGAGCATCCTAATATAAGGAAAGAAAGAAGCGAAACTTTAAAGAAATTATTTATTAAAAATCCATCTAAGTTCTCAAACTTCATGAAATACGGAAAAAATCCAAACCAGCTCAGACTAAGAACAAAAAAAGGCTTTCTTGTCAGAAGCAAGGGAGAGCAGACAATAGCTAACTTTCTTCATGATAACAACATACAAAATAGTTACGAGTCAAAAACCCTCATCTTCAAAGAGGAAGGGCAAATCTGTGTTCCTGATTTCTACCTCCCAAAATATAAAATATACATTGAGTTTTACGGAGGGCATCCCAAAGCCTGGAAAAAGAAAGTCATGAAGAACAAGCTCTACAAAAACCACAAGATACCATGTATATTTATAACGCCGGCAGAGTTGAGGGATTTGAATTATTATTTGATGGGGGAGTTGGGGAAGGGAAAAGAAAGTATAATAATTCTTAAAAAGTTGAATAAAATAAATCAATTAAGAAGGGAGAAAAATGAAAGAATTTGACTATTATATTTTTATTGACTACTCTGAAGATTTGATTGGATATTTAATTTTAGAAAATAGGGTTATTAATGAGATTTTACCAAAGATAACTAAATTTGCCCATTATCATGATCTAAGAAAGAAACCTCAGTATATTCGTTCAATAAAGAACGTTATAACTAAACATGAATTAATTAAATATTTCTTGAAATTGAAGATAAAAAAATTACAGGCAACTCCGGAAATTTATGCAGATTTAGCTGAATTTCTAAAAAAGAGCCACAATTGTGGTATATTTATCTCAATTGATGATAAGCAATATTCTAATTTTGAGAGATTTATTGAAGTTGTTGATGGAGATGATAACAGAATAGTTAGAGAAAGTCAGTTAAAGAGAGGTTCTAAGGAATATAAATTAAGTTTAATCCTGGATACTTTATTAAATATAGAAAGATTAAAACAACAAAAATGATTAATAAAATAAGAAAATACAAGGTAAGAGCGTCCGTCAATCCTACTAACCGCATCATCGCAAAGCGAGCACGGGATTCGTCAGGTCGCGTTCCCTCGTATGAATATCTTAACCCTTTCAATTTTATATATCTTTCGTTTTATACCTTTATGTGTTCCTGATTTTTATCTCCCTAAATACAACACACATAATATGACATACATTGAGTTTTATGGCGGCTATCCCAAAGCCTGGAAAAAGAAAGTGCTAAAAAATCGGCTCTACAAAGCGCACAAGATACCATATATTTTCATAACGCCGGCAGAGTTGAGAGATTTGCAAGAGAATTTGGTGGGGGAGTTGGGGAAAATTATTAATTAGAATACTTTAGACAAATAGCCCAAGTCCATCCACTTCCCTGACAACATTCATTATCAGTAGGTTCGACGCCTTGACCTAAACCCCTAATCCATTCAGTGCAACCAGTTCTAACATAACCTGCTGGACAACAAGCCAAAGTAGTACCATAACCTCCAAGATACATTGTCGTTAAATTTTTTGTGGGTCCAGGTATCCCCTGAATACCTTGTTGGCCTTGCGGACCTGTTTCACCTTGAATACCCTGAGTACCATTTACACCATCAATTCCATTTGTTCCAGGAATACCTTGAACACCATTCATCCCATTACAAATTTCGTCAGTCCAATTCAAAGTGTAAATCCCATTTACTACATTATAGCCATAGTAAGTCCTGCCCCCATTTCCACAAGAAGAATCGGTTGAAAAATTAATGTAGAACCCTGTTCCATCTGCTCCATTCAAACCATCAATTCCATTAGTCCCGTTAGTACCTGCAATTCCTTGTGGACCCATATCTCCTTTCTCTCCTGGTATTGAAGAAATATTTTCTATTTGAGTTTGCAAATTAGAAGTGATATTAAATAAACTAAAAACTTTATGCTGTAAATCTGCAATCATATCAAATAATATTCTAAATGGGTTTGTTAAAGGAAATGCTGAAATATCTTTTATTGTCTCAGCAGAGGTAAGAGAAAAAGTGCTGATAAAGATAAAAGTAATTGATAATACTAACAATAACCCCCTCTTTTTCATATAATTTTTTAGATTTTGAACTTTAAAAGAATTATTGTATAGAAATATATCATCAGGGGGAGGGTTGGGGAGGGGAAAGGCGTAAAAAGGGGGAAGAATTAAAAAACCGCAGAAAATTAAAGAGATATTAACGAGCGTTTTTATTTTTTACATTTGTGTTCTTTAATATGTTTCTCACAAAATACTTTTCCACACCATCTACAAACTTTTATACAATTAGGACATAAATTTTGTTTACTACATCCAAATCCACTCTTCATACATCTTCCACCTGTTGCTCTATCAAAATGTCTCCCACAATTATCACAAGTTCTATCTTTTGAAAATTCTTGGACTACTTCTTTTGCTGAAGCGGTAGCAAGATTTATTTTTATTAAATCTTCCCAGAGTTTTCCCATATTATATTATAGAGTTTTTTATTTAAAAATTTACGTTTTTAATTTTGAAAAATCCAAAAGACTGTTGCAGGAGATAAGAGGGAATTAAAAGGAAAGGCGTAAAAAGGAGTTATAAGTGTTAATTCTATGAAAGATCATGAAACCAATATTCATGAATTAAAGGAAAAAATTAAGAAATTTTGTGAAGATAGAGATTGGGATCAATTTCATGGAGCAAAAGATCTTGCAATAGGAATAATAACAGAGGCTTCTGAATTATTGGAACATTTCAGATTTAAGTCTGAAAAAGAAACTGAAGAATTATTTCATAACCAAGAAAAAAAAGAACACATGTCTGAGGAAATGGCAGATATTTTGTATTTTCTTTTGAGATTATCACAAAGATACAATATTGATTTGAGCGAGGCGTTAGACAGAAAAATGGAAAAAAACGAAAAAAGATATCCAGTAGATAAATCTAAAGGTTCAAATAAAAAATATAGCGAGTTTTGAAAATGAGATTATATGAAGGGACAGTCCAGCAATTCAGGGAAGAAGTTCTAAAAAATAATATTGCAGATCTTATCTCTGATAAATATAAAGAATATTATCACAGAAAAGTTAATTCTTCAGAATTCAATTCATGGAACGTTTCACTGAGATTTTTAAAAGACGTTCTTGAAAGTTCAGAGTTGCTTAAAAATAGGATAATTGTAGAGTATGAGTTGCCTTATTCTGAAAAAAGAATTGATGTTATACTTTTTGGAAAAGATAATAAAGATAATGAAAATATTATTGTTTTAGAATTAAAACAATGGTCTAATGATAAGGTTGAAGATTCTCAAAATGAAGGAAATGTAATAGTCGATTTTGGTAAATTTAAGAAAGAACATCCTCATCCATCTTTACAGGTTCAGGGATACTATTATTACTTAAAAGATTTTATGACTCTTTTTGAAGAAGACAATAAGGTTCAATTGAGTGCCTGTGTTTATTGCCATAATTATAAAAAAGGTGAAAATGAAGTTTTATATCTTCCAAAATTTGATGAGTCCGTTAAGAAATATCCTGTTTTTTCTAAAGAAGAGGCAATTCAATTAGGAAAATATCTAAAAGAGAAATTAGCTATTGAAGATGGGCTAGAAGTATTTGGTAAATTTACACATAGTATTCTAAGGCCCTCTAAAAAATTATTAGAGCATACAAGAGAGATGATAAATAAACAGCAAATATTCAATCTTATTGATGAACAAATTACAGCTTATAATACAATAATGAACAAAGCAAAGAAATTATCCAAATCTGAAGAGAAGTCAGTTATAATTGTTAAGGGTGGTCCTGGAACTGGAAAATCTGTTCTGGCTTTAGAAGTTATGGGAGAATTGCTAAGAAGTGGTAAAGTAGTTTATCATGCCACAGGATCTTCTGCTTTTACTAATACCTTAAGAAACATCTTGGGAGTAAGGTCTGCTAATCTATTCAAATTTTTTAATAGTTTTATGAATTATAAGGAAAATCAAATAGAAGTTTTAATATGTGATGAAGCGCACAGGATAAGAGAAACGAGCGAAAGCAGATACACTAAAAAAGATTCAAGGACAAAAGAACCTCAAATTAATGAATTAATTAGAGCTGCTAAACTTTCTGTGTTTTTTATTGATGAAAAACAAATTGTAAGACCAAATGAGATTGGAAGTGTTGATTTAATAAAAAAAGCAGCTATTCAATTGGGAGTGAAAGAAGAAAATATTTACGAAGATTATGAGCTTCAAACTCAATTTAGATGTGGCGGTTCTTCAAGATATATAGACTGGATTGAAGATATCTTAAGAATGAAAGAAGAGGGAGAAGAAATTTCTCTTGATGATGAAGAAAAAATGGAATTTAAAATTGTTGAATCTCCTCAAAAATTAAAAGAAATAATTGATGAAAAGAATAAAGAAAAGAGAAATTCTGCAAGAATTGTTGCTGGTTTTTGCTGGCCATGGAGTGCTCCAAACAGAGATGGAAGTTTAGTTAATGATGTTAAAATTGGAGATTTCGAAATGCCTTGGGAGAAAAAAGATGATTTTTGGAAATGGGCAACAGATGATTCAGGAATGAATCAAGTTGGAACAGTTTATACTTCCCAGGGTTTTGAATTTGATTATATAGGAGTTATTTTTGGCAATGATTTGGTATATGATAAACATGCAAGAAAATGGAAGGTAACACCGGGAATTTCATATGACACAATGGTTACAAGAAATAATAGCAAATTATTAGAACATTTTAAAAATGTTTATAGAGTTTTACTCTCAAGAGCACATAAAGGAGTTTACGTTTATTTTATGGATAAGGAGACAGGGGAATATTTTAGGGGAAGGATGGGGGAGAAGGGGAAATTAATATAAAGAAAAGAGTGTTTTATTTCTCATGGATAAAAAATATCCAATATCAAACCAAAATGCCTTTTTAAGTACAAAAGAACATTGGGAAAATTTATTTAAGGGTTCAAAATTAAGACTTATTATACTCATATTAATTTCTTTAATTATCCTTGGAGGAATAGTCTATATTATAATAATCTTCTTTAAGCCAATATTAAGAGAGTTATTTAACCTCCTTAATAGAAATCTTGGGGCATTTACAATGTCAAATTTAGTAGGATTATTTGTAATCTCTATTTTTGCATCTTTATTAATTATCTTCCTATCTCTTTTCCTATTTAAAAAACTTAAAAATAAAAAATGGTTTCTTGTAACTATTGGGCTTATGTTAACTATTACCTTATTTGGTTCTTTTGCTATAGATAGACTTGTAGGAAATCCTTCTTTAACTTTAAATTTATATGACTCAAATAATACTGTACAAGGAATAATAGAATGTACTGGCTCTTCTGGACCTCTTTTTGTAAATGATAAAATAACTTGCAAAACTAAGTTAGAACAAAAAGATTTAATTGAAGAGGAAATTTCTATGAATTTATATTTTAATAATAATTTTAGTAATTATATAATACAAAATAATCTTAATAATAGTTATTTTACCTCTTATTATAACGTTACTTATATAAGTTTTTACACATATGAAACAAAGAATAATTCAAGAATAATTTTTTCTACAGGGCGTTATTTTACTTTTTTAACACAAGAGCAATTTAATAATAATAGGGATAGATTTATTGGACTTTTAATAGCTTTGATGGCTGCTGTTTTTATATCTATTCCTCTAATGATGATAAATATTAGAAAATTATGGAGTGATGAAGATTAAAAATGAGAACTAAAGATAGAGTACAAATTGCAATTAGTTTGTTCGCTGGAGGAATTTTAGCACTATCTGTTTTTATGGGAACTCTTGCAGGAAATTTTTTGTTGGAGGGAATAAAAAGATTGCCCGAAGATAAATCTCTTTTTGTTTTTGGGTTAATTTTTTCTATTATTTTTATTATTTTAATATTATTATTCATTAGGTTTTCCTTAATCGTTCTTTTTAATCCTTCTTCTACAGATTTTCATTCTTTTGGAAATATAGTAAAGAAAATTTTTATGATAAAATAAAATAGAGTATAGTAATTTTTAAAGGAAAATATTTATATACTTTAATATCTCTAGTAGGAGAAGAGAGGTTGATGACAGGGAAGTCCAACAGGCCTCTCTGATTATCTACTTCTGGAGGGTTGAATGGGTACGTGTCATCAAAATTATAAGTGTAGAGGATGTAGATCAAATGATACTTGTGCCAATGAAAGAACAATGGTAGATTCAAGTGTTATCTTGGCAATAGTTAAACATGAAGATTTACATGTTAACTGTGAAGATAGGTTACAAGAAGCAATGGAAAGAGGGAAATGTTTTATAACAAATATAGAAATTGGAAAAATCTATTCTCATACATGGAAATTTATAAAAGAACAGATAGAAAAAGAGGATAAAGATTCTTTTAGAAAAGATAGTTTGGTAAAACAGCATTATGATCTTATCAGGAGAACCTTCGACGTTTTAGAAAAAATTCTAAGAGGCCTTACTATCCTTGAGATCGATAAAGATTCTATAGAAAGAATAAATGAATTATTTTCTCTTAATAATGGATTAAGGATGTATAATAGAGATCGTCTTATTGTTGGTGTTGCAGAGTCTTATAGGAATACTCATTTTATATTCATTGATAAGGGGATAAAAGGGGATTCTGAAACATTAAAGAAAAAGAAATTCAAAATAACATTAGACTCTATAAAAGTTTGATTAATTTTGAATAAATAATATCAAATTGCTTTTTATCATTCAGGTGAGATTTTAATCTTATAATCTTTTCAAATATTTCTTCTTTATTAATGGAAGGATTATTTCTTAATAAATAAATAATTGATGAAACTAATTCAAAAAAAGAGGGGTCATTTAAATTGTCTTTTGAAAAGTTTCCAAATTTATCAATTATAATTTTCTGAGGTTCAGAAAGTTCTATATCCTTTAGTTTATTATCTCCCATTATAAAAAAATCATTTGCTAATTCATTAGAATAAACGCCATATAAATACCATCTAAATGCATAATTTGTATCTAACCCCATTTCTTGAAGGATATATATTGCTTTTTGGCTTATCATCCTTTCATTAAGAGTGCCACTAGATAAATTAAACTTATTTGCTAAATATGATAGAATTTCTTTATTTTCCATAAAAGATATAAGATTATTAGATCTATAAACTTTTTCTTTCAGAATTCTTCCTTCTTACAAACTCAATAAGCAGTAGAAGATACAAATATTAATCCATAACTTCACAATTACACCTAACAATTTCTCTTTTCCCCTTAGTTCTCTCCATAAGAACACAATTCAAACCCAAATCTTTTATATTAGTCAAGTTATTATCTTGAGCATAACCACAGACAACATTTTTTCTTTCATTTTCAGATAAATATTTCCAATAATTTGGAGTTAAATCTTCTGTTATTGAATTATTTTCCAAAGCAACAATTCTGTTTTCATGATTATCAATTCTTGCTGTTAATTCAGAAATTTCAGAAGTTAAAATTGCAAGAGCACCTATTACTGAAATTCTCCAGCCTTCTATAATTTGTTTCCAGGATTCTAAAATTCCTATCCTTTCTTTTAAAGTTAGCTCTGTAACCTCTGCACATAATTTAAAATTATCAAAATCAATATGGGAAGGATTGGTGAATACAGAGCCTATATACAATTCATAACTTCCATTAGCATTTGTTAAGGGAAGATTACCAATTAAAGTAACATTAGAAGGAGTAGTTCTTTCAAGATGAAAATTATTTTCTTGAAATTCTATTTTAATATGAGAAATTCCTAATTCATCATAACCCTGAACTCCGCCAATATATCCCATAATTCCAACTCGAATATATTGGTCTCCAATCAATAAATCCATTTGCATATAACTATTTTCTTTAGAAATAACATTAAAATCATATTCAAGAATATCGCCTGTTGTAAAATTATGTTTTGGAGCAAGATAGACTCTTCTATCTCCAATTGTATTTTGTTGGGTGTGAAAATTTTGCAATCCTGAATCAACCCAGTATTCATCTGTAAATGGCTGTCCTTCAACATCCTGTCTTATTTCCCATTTGCTTGAATTTAAAACCCCTGAAGAAAAATCATCGTAAACTTGACAGACTATATGTTTGTTGGGAGTTTCATTTTCCTCTGGGGGTTGGGTTTGAGAAAAATTTGGTGAATAAAAAGCACCGTTTCCATTATTATATAACTCTAAAACCTCGTTTGATTTTAAACTCCTGTTATAAATATAAACTTCATCAAGCAACATTCTATATGCTTGGTTCATACCTGGATTAATCCCTGCACCAAATGTTATTGGAGAAGGAGTTATAATTCCTCCCCCCGCATATGCTCCATATATTCTATAATCCCAATCAGATATCATAACTCCGTTAATATAAAATCTTATATTTTTTTCACTTCTTGTTAATACTAAATGAGTCCATGCATTATTATCTATTGCTGGCCAATATCCCAATTCATAACTTGCTCCAATTTGAATTGCAAAATTACTAACACAATTACTAGATATTCCCCATCCACCAGGGTTAATATAAGAATTATAAAAAGGTAAAAATCCTGTTGAACCATCACATCCAGGTCCCAATTTCACCCAAAAAGATATACTAAAATTATCCTGTCCAATTGGCTCTCCATCATACCCCTCTATATCTACAAAATTATTCCCTCCGCTGACATTAATTGCATTGCCATTTATACCTGGCTTAAAATTTGTATTTCCAGCAAATATCCCATCTTTTGGATTCAATCGCACAGAATCTAGAGTAGTAAATCCAGAATCTTCAGAAAATTGGTAAGCATGAATCAATCCATCCTCCAAATTACTTGTCCACTCAGCCAAAACAAAACTAGCAGACAAGATAAAAATTAATATAAAAACTGCAAATAAGAAACCAAACCTCTTCATTTTACCCTATATAAATAATCAGTATAAACTTTATAAGGATTTATATCAAGAAATATAACTCACATCCATAACAAAATAAGCAGTAGAATCAATCTTTAGAAAAGTTTATATGACATAAATTCCCTTTATTGTAATGAAATACAAAAAGAGTAGTGATTCTACAAACTCTTGGGACTCTGCGATGGCGTTTTCGCATTCAGAAATCATGTTTATACAAACTAAAGGTCCTATTAAAAATGTGGATAAACATCTCAAGATTTTAGGGTTCATTTTTATTGGATTAGGAATTTTGCATGTTGTTTTTCCAGGGATATTTTCAATATGGTTAGGAGTAGTATTAATCTTAATAGGGGTAAGTCTTTTTTTATATAGGGCAAAATTTATGATAATCATTTTGGGCGTAATCTTGATATTGGTTGGTTTGGTGGATTTTTATAAGGGTATAACACTTGGGTTTTCTTTCCTTTGGATTCTCTTATCTATTCTTGAAAATACAATGGGTATTATAGAATTAGGAAGATATCCGAAAAAGAAAATTAAAAAAACATCCAAAACAAAATAAGCAGTAGAAGATTATATGCTATCTTTAGATAGCATTTCCCTTTTTTCTAGAAGAACATTTCAACAACCCCTTCCTTCTCCCCCTGCTGAAACAATCGGGTTGGGAAAAGGGAATTAGGAGATAAAGTTGAGGAGAAAATGAAATTATCAAAATGGATTAAAGAGAATTACAAGATAAGTAATCTTGTTAAACAAATACCTATTATTGTTTAATTATGTTTAGTATTATTAAACTAGGGTTTAATAAGAATATTCCTTATTAAAGAAAATGGAGTAAATCTTTAATAAGAAAACAAACATTTATATAGCAGATTATCTAAAAGAAATATATGGAAGTTTCTGAGTTTAAAGATTCTTTTGGAAAACTTGTTTGGAAAGAAGATAAAGAACACGGAAAAT
>Ga0315284_10009042_pt1 | contig 14224 bp, 15 predicted proteins | sample YL17G09_16_MG_FD_203696 | JGI IMG/M metagenome (GOLD analysis project Ga0315284, IMG submission 203696) | Sediment microbial communities from Yellowstone Lake, YNP, Wyoming, USA - YL17G09_16 | ecosystem: Environmental > Aquatic > Freshwater > Lake > Sediment | place: USA: Wyoming | collected... | reverse complement strand
GATGGTCTCGAAAGTGACCCCGTCGATGCCCGGTGCTCCGTGGTTGGCCTTCACCAATCGGTAGGCCTCCCGCAGCGTCTCGGCTTTGCACACGTGAACGTACAGACCCCAGAATCGCCAGGCCCTTGGGGCCTTCGCCTGGATGTAGATCCTCTTCCGCAGCTCCTGCAGACTGATGGACGGTTTTATCATGACGCCCCTGCCTCGCCTTGTTGGTTAAGGATGTTCACCAGTAGGGTCCCTTCCCTCCACCGGCATTGCCCGGCTTCACGGGTACTACGGACCCATCCGTCACCCCCCTACCGTCAACCCACTTCCCGGTGCTGCCGGTTATAGGGTCTACCTTGCTCCGGGTGATTTGCACCCGGGGTAGGAAGGGCTTCTCCAGTTGCCCAGTGTGTCCTTGTTCACGTGCCGTCGCTAAACACTCCGCCGGAAGAAACCAGTCGCATCAGTCAGTTTGCGGCCAGCCCTGCTGCCTTCGCCGTGGGGTCGACGGCTCGGCTTCCGGGGTTCCTTATCTCGGAGCCACCGATGCGTTCATCTTCATTACGGCCCGCGAACTCGCTCACCATCCTTTCATGGCTTTATCGATGGGCTTCAGAAACGACCGTTACCAGCCGCCCCTGCCATCAAAGCTACAGGGCTTCTGACTCTTGCCCTGGCGGGATTGTCTCCCGCGGAACACACCAGCCTTAGCTGGACGCACAGCCCCAGGTCGGATTCTCCCGAGCCATACGCAGTATCAATTGGGTCACTTCATCAGATACCGGCGGCCGACCTGGCTTGGTCTTCCGACGGTTGCTGTAATCCCACTTGGCGGCCACCAGTTGGCGATGCCAGCGGAGAAGCGTATCGGGCGTGACGATGGTGGCGATTTCCTGCAGAGCCTTCCGTCCCAGAGCCTTGCCCTTGATGGCCAAACGGCGGCGTTGGTCGTCGCTGAGCGAAATGCGTTTGCCGCCGTGAGTTTCCTTCAGCACCTGGACCTGGGTCAGGAGGAAGTCAATCGCCGCCTGCTGCTGGCGGTTGAGCCAGCCGGTCAGGATGACCACGAGCAGTTGCCAAGGCTGCAGGACGAAGTTCATGGCTCACCCGATGACCTGATGATGCGAAAACCTCAGCATCGGGCGTTGGCGGCCTGCTGTCAACCAGCGGAAACAAGCCTCCGACGCACGTCCGCAACTTCAACGCTCGTGGACAGTTCCGGTTCGGCGGAGTATTCTGACCATTCGGGTTCGAATGGACACGTGCCGCTTGCCTGAATCATGTGCATCACTTGCAAGAAAACGCCGCTCGGATCGGCACGAAACCGGGGCCTGACGTTCAACAAAACCTGGATACCACGGGCATGAACTTCATTCAGCCTTGGGAGGCTGATGGTGGCGCTCCGTGGGGTAGAAATCGTCTTGATCCTGCCCGAACGCCGTTGCTTCCCGGTCCTGCGCTGCGGCAGTGGCTTCCAAGTGGGTGGCCGTCAACGGCTGCACCGTCGCCGGTGCAGTGGGTGCTTGGGGTGCCGGCGTCGGCGGGGCTGCCTCGGCCGCGAGTTTGGCCTCCATGTCCGCGCCCATTTTTTCGATGGCCGCCAAATCCGCCTCGCTGACTTGTGGCCCCATTTGCTGCGATGGCGATGATGAGACCTTGCTGAGATCGATTCCCTTTTCTTCTTGGGGACGAAAGAGGCTGCCGAAAACGAGCAGGTTGATGGCCGTCGGCCAGATCATACCGATCATTAGCAGGCTGCCCGCGGTCCAGATGCCGATGCCCCAGCGGGGGTCGCGCCACCAGGCGTAGGTATAGGTGACGCCCTGGAGGCTCCTGAGATAACTCAGCACGGTGTTCCCGGCCTGGAAGCCGGCGGCCGGTTTGATCGGCTGGTAGGGTCCTTCGGCGATGTAGCACCGCAGCCGCCAGATGGCCACCCGCTGGCCGTTCTGCATTTCCTGCCGGCCATTGAAGTAGTCGCCGGCCACGATGTAGATGGGCACGCTCTTGCCAAGGCTTTCAACGCGTTCGGGGTAGACCACGATGTTGCGGAACCAGCGCAGGCCGCTCTGTTCCTGCGTCAGCGCTTCTTCGAACTGCCGCTGGGTGATGGTGTCGCCGAGGGCCTTCTGCCAATTCTCGCTGGGCAGGTGCTGAATGTAGCCCAGGGCAATCCCGACGATCAGACTCACCAGAACCCACTGCCAACGTTTGACGTTCTTGATTGCCATACCGTGCTCACCCTTCCCATCCGATTAGTCGCGAATGCCCTTCGATATCCCGACCGAATCCAGGCCCTGGCGGGTCATGGGGATGCTCTCTACGTGCCCGTCCATGAACACAACGTCAGCACGATACCGGTGGCGGAGGCCGTCAAAGAGCTGCTTGCCGTACCCGGAAGTGGCCTCGTCAATCCTCTGGTGGAAGGTCCACAGCGTATCCTCGGGTCCCTTTTCGGGCACCATGAGCCAGTTGTCGTTTTCCTGATCGCGGGGTCGGCCATCCATGGCGAACATGACGCTGGTCGGCCGCTTCACGCGAATCACCTTCCCCAACGTGGGGTCGGTGGTGGTGGATTTCTCGCGCAAGCCGAGGATGGCCTCGTTGAAGACGTAGCTGGACCAGTCGCGCGGCGCCTCCCACGGCTCGGAGCTCTTCTGGGTAAAGCCTCGCAGCTCCAGCTCTTGGCTCGGGCACTTGAAGTGCTTGCGGATATCCTGCCGTTCCATGTCCTCTTCCAAGCTCTCACGGCTGTCCAATCGCACCTTAACGCCGAGACTGATAGCCAGTGCTACGGTAATGGGGACCGGCCGCTTGATGCCCGCGTCGTCATAATAGATGTAGCGCGTGGCGCGATCGTCCCCCAGTCCGTGGGGATTGACGATCCCGCCGGGCGGGTCCCAATGCCAGCCGGCGGCGGGCAGGTAGCCGTTGTGGTCGTGGATGTGGATTTGAGCAGCGCTATATATGCTGCGAAGGTTTACCTGGCACTGCACCTGTTTGGCGTTCTCCCGGACCCTGCTCAGAGCGGGCATCAGCAGTCCGATCAGGATGGCAATGATGCCGATGACCGTGAGCAGTTCAACAAGGGAGAAACCGCTGCGAGCGGGTTGCTGTCCAAGTCGTGTCATGTCTACCTCGGTAGTGCTTCGCGCTGGCCAGCACGGGTCAGCGTCCGACCACGTCAATCTCGCTCCAGAAGGTCTGGCCCCAGGCATTGTGCGTCTCGGTGGCGAACGTCACGAACAGCAGATAGCGGTACTTTCCGATCGGGCCGGCTTCTCCGCGAATGCTCACGCCGGATTGGCCGCGATCATCGTCCCGCAAGCTCGTGCCGCCACGAGTTTCTCGCGTGTCCACCGCCGCGATCAACGACCAGCCGCAGGTAGCAGGGTCGGTGCCGATCTTCGGCTCGGGATTGAAGCCTGGTCTGGAACCATCGCTTCCGTAGACGCGATACACCTGGGCCCAACGGTGGCCATCCTTGTACCAGGCGTAGCTGTTGATCTGCTCGACGGCGATGGTCTTGCCCAGGTCCGCCTTGATGCGTCCCTCGACACTGCCGGGCTGGAAGGTGCACATCAGCGATTCATCCCGCTCGTGACGGGGGCCCAGGCCGTCGTTGAGGATTCGCACCTCGCCGCCGAAGTCCGCCTTGCGCCCGTCCACGATGCTGAAAATGGCGTTCTGGCCGGCATCGTTTTTGGAGATCGTGGGGATGGTCTTGAAGGCAAATGCGGGGCTGACGCTATCGGCGGGGATTTTCTCCAGGACCACGGCCACTCCCGGCGCATGCCAGTTCATCAGCTCCAACGTCCGGTCCAGGAACCCATAGCTGGCATTCCCGAAGGACGAGACCTTGGCCAGCACCTTGCCGTCAGGATCGATCAGAAACGTTCCCGGAGCATTGGTGTAGCTCGCATCCAGTCGCTGCCGCCAGTCTTTCACGGCGACCACGGTCCACCCCGTGATGGCCGGGGCGGAATATTGTGGCGTGTTGGGTTGCTGCGGCAGCATGACCGCAAGCATGGCCAGCCGATCCTGACTGCCAGCGCGGTCCTGCAGAACGGCCGCCGACCGGATGAGCTGCTCTGGGTCCGGCCGCCTGGCCGACCCATAGTCGAATACAAAGGCGAGCAGAACGAACTTGCCCCGGTAGTCTGAGAGCTTGACCACGTTGCCGTCGGCCCGGGTGGCTTCCAGGGCAGGGGCGAGTGTTCCGATTTTCACCCGAGGGCGCAGTCGCCCCTTCACGGTGCCAACGTCGAGCGGTTCATCGCTTCTGTCACCCGGGATCGGGGGCATGGTGAAGACCAACTCGCCTTCCGCAAGCACCTCAATCGACCCACCCGTGGGGTCAACGGATTGGCTCAACACGCGAAGCATGTGCTGGCCCGGAGGAATGTCTTCGGCGCGGAACGAGCCGTCGGCAGCAATGCTGACGGGCGCGGTTGGCGGGAGACGCATGGAACGATACCAATCGCTATAGAATTTGGCCCGCTCCTGCTCGCTCAGCGTGGCCCAGTTCGGGGGCATGCGCAAGCCAACTCTCGTTTGATCCGTCATCAGATTGATCGACCCGAAAAACGGAAGCTGCTCGTCAGCGTTCTCAATCACTACCCGGCCGACCACCGGCCTGCCCGTTCCACCGATCTCCACTTGGACGGTCTGGCCGGGCAACACGTCGATGCTCGCCATAGTGTGCATGTCGGCCATGCGGACGCCGCCCTGGAGGGTCCTGGGGGCCTCGCGAGCGAGGGTTGCCATGCCCGGCATGACTCGGGGAAAGACGAATCGCCCATTCTCGTCGGTGCGGACGGTCTGCGAAAGGGCGAGACGGGCGGCGGACCCGATGATGCGCATCGGACTGCTGGGATTGGTGCTTGGCATCACGCGGGGCATCATTTGGGTGTACAGGGCAATCGGCTGATCGGCCGCCGGATTGCTTCCGATTCGCAGAACGCCTTCGACACGCCCCCACGCCTGAAGGACAACACGGCCGTCGGCGGGCATCTCGCCGGAGCGAACGTGGGCGAAACCTTGGGTGGAGCGTACGACCAAATCCGTCCAAGCCGCCATCGGCGGAAATGCAAAGCGTCCGTCCTTGTCGCTGCGGACGGCGGGCCCATCCCGGCGTGCCGTGTTGAATACATCAATCCAGTTGTCCGGTGTCGCAACAAGTACCTCGGCACTGGCGACCGGGCTACCGCTGGCGTTGACCACCACGCCGGCCGGCCCGGGGGCAAGCGTGGCCGCGGAGGTCTTCTCCGCCCCAGGGGCAGGTTCGAGCACCACCACCTTGGCCTGGTCCGGCTTGTAGACTTGGTAGATGACCACACCCGCCGCGCCGCCGAGCATAATCACGACCAGCACGGCCCCGATCACCCTGGCTTGTGCCTTTGTCATCGCCATGACTCCTGCTCCCTTCGATTCACCGACTGTACGCCCTGAAGCACACTTCGGACATTAGAAGAAGAAGTACCATAAGCTGAAGAGGGCCGCGTACGCGCCCATCAACAACCCGCTACAGAACAGCAGGTACCCTGACACCAGCTTGGGCAGATGCGCCAGCAGATGCCCCATCACGATGTAAGCCGGGAAGACGACCGACGCGTAGCGAGCTTGACTCGTCATGCCCATGCGGTTCGACTGCGAGATGTAGGGGATAGCCAGCAACAGCACGCTCAATACCAGTTCGGGTTGATCCAGCCACCGTTTCTTTCTTCCGACGAGGACCAGGATTAGGGTCCCGAGAAAGAAGATCGGATTGGCAAAGTTCATGTTCAGTAGCGCATCGTTACGCGGTGCTCGCTTGCCCCAATAGCACGGACTTTCGGGAGTATAGACGGCTACGATCGGCTCCAAGGTGATTAGGTCCGCGACGCGATCCAATCTGGTCTCGGGCACCGACCGGTCATGCCAAGCTACCTGCCCTTTGGCAAAAACGAGAGGATCTCCAAAAGCCCACAGCTGATACCCCATGAACATGACGAGTCCCCAACACGCAAGGGGCATCAACAGCAAGCCGCGCATCACAAAGCGAGGAGCGCGCTTGCGCCAATCCAGCCTCGGACTGCCTGGTGAGTGCTGCCGCACATGCGAGTCGCCCTCAACGACGCTGGACGCGTTGTCCGGATTTGAGCCATCGGACCCACTCCTGTTCCACAGGTGCAACGCAAAAGGCGCCAGCAGGGCTACGCCGACGGCCCGAGTGGCCGTCGCCGCGCCGATGATGAGTGCGATCACGACAAGCGGCCAGTTCCGACGCATGCCATACATGGCGAGGATCATCAGGAACACCAGCAGCGACTCTGTATAGCCCATTCGGAAGTAAAATGTGGAAGGAAATAACGCCATCGCCCATAGCGTGTACGTGGCGACGTCCCCGCGGTCAGGTGTCAGGCGGCGATCTCGCACATATCGTTCAAGCAAGATAAACGCCGCCAGCAGGAAGCTGTTGGAAACGATAATGAGCGACACGTCGGCCGGCAGGCCGGTTAGGCGCATGAGGCCTCTGGCGAGCAGCGGGCATGCCGGGAAAAAGACGATACTGGACATCCGTGTTGGACTGTAATAATAACCCTCTGTGGCAATGCGAACGAACCACTCGCCATCCCAAGCCACCATCCCACCGATGATTCCGGTCTTCTGTGACGAAGGGTGGTCGGGCAGATTGAGGAGGAACTCCTGGCCAAGAGCCACCGCCAACACAACGGCCGCCAGCGAGGCAGAAAACACTATGAAGGCCAGCAGTGCCGATCTGATCATGGAATTGCACTTCGAATACACCGCAATCTCCCACATAGTAGCAACGTTCGCGGCATGACTATGCCTGATTCAGTTCACCTCCACGATCGCCGGTGCTTTGTTGCCACCACACGCCACTGCCCCCTGAGGCGCACACGCTGATTCCTTGCTCCATCTTCTCCATCTCCACAGTGTTCGCACCGCTGCGAAGCCATCTCGCCAGCGGATCTTCTTGCCCGCCTTCTGACTGCGAGCGGAATAGGAAATTGGCACTTCATGAATCGCCACGCCAAGGCGACATGCCTTGGCCGTTACCTCCGGGCAAAACTCGAACCTCTCACACTGCAAGTCCATCAGCCGCAGAAGCGATGTCGGCATCGCTTTGTAGCAGGTGGCTTCATCGGTGATTCTCACCCCATACAGCACCCTCACCAGCCCATTCAGAACGCTCACGCCGATCCGGAATAGCAGTTGCGGGCCGCCATCAGCGATTCCGCGCGAGTACCGCGATCCGAAAACAACCTGTGCTTCCCCCAGGCGCAGGGGCTCGATGACCTGCATGTAGTCCTGCGGGTCATACTCCAAGTCCGCATCCTGGATGATGGTGAACTGGCCGCGGGCGCGCTCAAGCCCGGTACGGATCGCCCGGCCCTTCCCGCGATTGACGTCGTGCGTCAGCACTTCGATCCCCGGATATACACACCATCTTGCCAGAACCGCCGCGGTCCCATTCGTCGAACCATCGTCAACGACAATGATCTGCTTCTGGTAAGGAGCCGCCGCCACCCGCTCCAGCAACTGCTGAAGCGTCGGTGCTTCATTATAGACGGGTATGATCACCGTCAACACAGGCGCCGAGTCGCTTCCGTTGCCAAGTTCAGCCGATGCTCTCGCCATATTGACCCCACAATCAACGACCAATGCCTTGCCCACTCCCCAGTTGGGGGAGTCCCAGCTTCCTACGCAGGCGGTTCGCCTCATCAATACTTATGTGATAAATGTAGATTGAGTAGCCGGCCATGGCGACGGGCTTGAGGTTCAGGAAGTAGTCGAAATCCCGTTCGCGGCGGTGGATCTGATTGACGCTGATCGCATGCCAACCTGGCAGTGGACCGAGTTCCTCCAGCGTGTGCTTCGCGGCGCTGGTTGACGCTGGTCCGAGCGGGGGACGCGTGTAATCGATGCCAACGATGCGCGGGTCTATCACAGACAGGTCATATGCAAGATGCAGAGGGGTCGCTTCGGGATGCTGGTCCAACCACTCTTTCAGGAAAAACAGGTCCTGCCCCCAATCAATATTGCTGTTGCCAAGATGGTAGTGGCCGCCATTAGGCCCGCCGACAAATTCATTGAAATACGACAGGCTGTGTGGGTATACCCAGAGACTGCTGACTGCGGACCAGACCAGGGCCATGCCCCCGATCGTCGCCACGGCGCGATGGTTGAGGGCGATGGACCGGGCCAGCTTGCTGATCCAGATGTAGGCAAAAGGAAAGATGGGTAGGACGTATCGCAAATGGTGATTGAACCCCGTCTGCGAACTGACCACGGCCAATACGACCAACAGCGGGAGCAACAGGCAAAGCTCGTCACGTGCCGCCGCAGCGTATCCTTTGGAGAACAGGGCGGTGACGATGGCCAGTCCAAGAAGAACCCAGGTGCCGATGGGAACCTTGATGAGTAGCCCGTAGACGTAGTAATACCACCAGCCACCGAACCGCCATTCTCCATGAAGGTAAGACCACATTCGCCGCTCGAAATCCGCTTTCTGGACATCAATGCCGGAGAGGTAGTTCTCCGGAAGCGGGACTGGAACAAGCCCCAGCCATGAACCGGAAAATCGATTCCCCGTGGAAGGTCCCTGTGCCGTGTGGGGACGACCTGCGAGTGACTCGGAGACGAACTGGTACTTACCAAGCGTCTTGAACGACCGTTCGAAGCAGTACCCGAGATTGATGATCCAAAGCGATAGCACAAGGATAACGAGTATTTGCAGAGCCTCTCGCCAGACATAGCCCGTTGGTTTCGGCTGCTGAAGTAGCCTGAATGCCAGCCAGAGAATTGGCCATAGGAGGACGAGCACGATCCATGTAGTCTTGCTGAGTTCCGCCAACCCAAGGACGAGCCCTGCACCAACCATGTTCAGCGCATTCGGCACGGTCAACCACTTCCAGTACATGTAGCAGGCGGCCACACCGAGTGCCGTTGCGCCCATGTCGGGAGCGATCAGATGGCCATAACCGATGACATTCGGGCAGAACGTCCACAACAACAGCGACAGAATGCCGGCGGAGTGGCCATATAGTTGGCGTGCCCAGGTAAAACAGATCCACCCCCCCAGCAAACAGAATGGTATACAGCCCCAACGGGCGACGGTCATCAAATCAAAGAAATGTTGACCGTTGGCGTGCACCATCTCCCCTCCGGCCACGAACTCGCCACGTATCGACGGATCCGTTACCCTATCGTAATAGCCTACGTGAATCTTCGCCTCCATCAGCATAACGGGCGCAGACGCCACCAGGCGTACGAGCGGTGGATTAACGCGATATAAGTTGAAGGTTCCATCTCGCCAGTGGCTTATTCCGGCCGCAAGATGACCGAACTCGTCCCAAGTCGGGCTGTCTCGATACGCGGCCCAGCCAAGCATAAGCGTCTGCGTGAGGAATAGGAACACGACCACCAGCGTGGTGGCAACAGGCATTCTCGCAACTCGAGGTCCAACGCATGTCATAAGCCAGTGCCCGTGGCAGCGCGCCAAAACACCGAGCCCTTGGCTCTTCGAGCATAGGATGCGCCTTCTCTCATCCAGTATCTCCTCGCAAATGAGTCGCCCTCACTGGGCCTGACCCTTGTTTGAACCAAGTTCACCCTCCAACAGGCTGCCTAGGGACGCCACCACCAAACCATCGATTAGCGGCACCTCGAATGGTGTTTTTCCGACCCACTCTCTGCTCGCATCCAGATGCGCAATCGACCAGGCGCTGTTCGGCGACACCAGAGGTTGTCTAGCGCTATGCGATGGGATTTCAACAAAACACACTCGCAATGGCAAAGACCGTGCAGCCCATTCCCCTGCAAGCCGCTGAGCCCGCGGGATCAAATCCGAATGCCTGCATTCGGAACAGTCATTGCGATAGAACACCGTGAGCCATCGGCCGGACATGAGTTGCCCGCCAGCGTCCACATGTTCCGATAGCGGAAATCTTTGGCCAACCCACTTTTCGGGTTCCAGAACTTCGATAGCGGGCGCGCCGATGCTCCGAAGCACCTGCGATCCAAGGAGAGTGGCACTCGCCAACATCGCAATGCAACAGCACGCTCCCACCAAGCCGGCCTTTTGATTCCGAATGCCTCGGCAGCGCTCCTGTGACGGAGGTGCCGATAACAATGCTGTCACGGCCGCGATGTCAAAGCCGAAGGTATACCACGGATGCACGACTGCCGCGCCAAAACACCCGCAGCTCTCCTCGCCGGACAACACAGAATAACCCGTGCGTACCGCGAACGCTGCAAAGCAAACAATAGCAATCTTGCGGCTCGTATCGGAGTAGAGTCCACTGACGAGCCACAGCCCGAAAACTACCTCCGGGACGCTTTGCAGACCGTTCAGCATCCCCGCCATGACAGTTTGGCGGGCGGATTCGGCCCTGTTCAGGTACGGATAAGCTTTCATGGTCCCGGCAAAGAAAAGCACCAGACCAAGCACTACCTGAACACACTGGGCGCGGTACTGCCGATCAAGGTGGCCAAGGTGCCCGATCACAGCCAATACACATGTATACATGGATATACCATGTCGGAATGAATCCCCTATTTCCCAGGCATGGTCTTGGAACGCTGCCGCCCTTTCAGCCATAGGGCGACACCGATAAGCGCCCCTGTTACTGCAGCACCCATGACCCACACACCAAGCGGCGTTCGCCCCTGGCTCCGCGAGGCCAATTCGTTCAGTCTCTGTTGCCGGCGAGCTCCCACTTCAGCAATCTGAGCATCGCTGATGGGCCCGGTCGTGGCCTGCTTGACCAATGTGCCTGATCGCATATCTTTCACGAATGCTTTCCCTGGCCAGGACACATGAAAGCTGTCAGGCGTATTGGCCAAATCCCCGACCGCATACTCCTCGATCTGCATCTCCTGCCCAATCCTGACAACGGGCTTGCCATTTTCTTCCGCCAGTTGCCGAACGCTCACTTTATACGGCAAAGGTAACCCATCGATGGTTTTGAACTCCGTGCAGTGCACCTCCCAGACGACGAACGCGTCTTGCCCCTCGGCCATGTGGTACGACACCAAGGCATACCCACGGCGCGGATCGAATCGCCATCTATGCAGGTGCCGCGAGCGTTGCACCTCGGTTGATGCAATATCCCACGTCCCCATCAACAGGCCGTCCGGCGTGCGTTCCCACTGGCAACGCTGCAAGGTCTCCACGTCCAGCCAGCCCTTCTCTTCAAAGCAGCGTATGCCCAGCGCCATTTCCACCCACGAGTCGTCGGGAAGATGCCAATCGTTACGGATTATACCAATGGGCCGCGGTGCATCCATGCTCTGCGTCATGATCTCGGCACGTTCGTGATTCACCACAGTGACGGTCCGAATCGGCCACGAGATACGCGGCTTCTGTTCCTTCAGCCTGCGCTGTGTCTCGTCACCAAGAACTCTATCGTAGTATGCCCTACCATCCAGAAATCGAAAGAGGTCATGGTATCCGAACGAGCCGCGGATGACCTTCGATTGGACATCCGCAGACGATTGATCCAAGAACGTTTCTGAAGGGAAAAAACTGATTGTCGTCCGAAGCCGAACAGAGACATTCTGGAGGCGGCGCAGTCGGTCCACCAGAGGCGTGCTCTCTGGTGGACTCTGCGCCATTGCCGGGATGCCAAAACCGAAAAACAGGCATGCCACCGCGAACATACCAGGCATAGTCCTCGGCGCGTCGGCGCACGCCCGTGATCTTCTTCGCATCAGTCCGGCCTCCAGCACTGCAAAAGACAAGCCCAAAGCCCGCCTTGGGTCACAACTTTAACGCCTTGGCCTCTAACAAGCTCGCTCGCCAAGGCCGCACCGGGGATGATTGGCTGTCCTAATCAACGCCGCAATCGCTCGATTCGGTCTCGATTGCAGTTTTCTCCATGGCGATGCTACTATGATAGAACTTCAACAGGCACCCGTATTCAGTACTGCCCGCCACTCTATGGTAGAATTTCCTGATACCGCATACTTGCTTGGGGCCGTTGGGGTCTGCGGTGCAGGTCTTACCGACATCTCCTGGATAGGTCGAATCCCTACAGGCTATATAGGGTGTCGTTGCTGTGTCTTGATAAAACCTGTCTTTTCCGTCGTTCATTGTGAACGTAAAAAGGCAGTCGGTGTTCGCGCAATCAGCGGGCTCCGCGCAAGTTGGCAGCGGATCTGGATTTTGCTGACCTTGCGCAGGCGACAAGGAAAGATAGGCCATCAAGATGATGGCAACGCAGACAGCAGTGAAAACATGAGCGATCTTCATAGACACTCCTCTCTAAACTTGACAACCGTGCCGCACTCAGCAGATACCGATGCAGCCGTGGCAGATCTGTCGACGACCGGACGCCCGGCGCCGACACGTACCCGAACGGGCACGATAAGCCTGACCGGCTTCCTGCCAATAAACTCGAAGGTAACGGAGCTCTCAACCAGCGAGTGTTCGCGACGCTCCGGCACATCCATCGTCAGGGTCACGACTCTGTACCCAATCATTGAATCCTCCACGGCGACATTCGCCTTTATCCGATTGTCGCCATCAGGATTCACGATCACCTCGGCAGGGAGCTGATTCAAAGCGGCGAGTGGTCCCTGACGTGTATCGGCTTCGAAACACGCTTGCCCACACCAGCAGTGCCCAGGTCCGCCCGACCTGGCAAGGCCACGAACGCCGAGGCAATATCAAGCCTCACCACCATGCGCAAGACGACTCTCGCTTCGCGATCACGGTCTTTGACTCGGACGACCAGCCTCCTCGACATCGCCGGCTCGCTGTCAACGGGCACCATAAACTTCACCGGAAGGTCCAAGGTTCCGCTGGGCCTCAGCGTCTGCTGCGGCAAAGGAGCCGCCATACATCCGCAGTCCGCGACCGTCCCGAGGATCTGTAGATCCTTGCTGCTCTGGTTTCGTAGATGGAAAACGCCTTCTACCTGGCTGCCCGGTGCAACTGATCCGAAATCCAGCACTCGCGTGTCAACGGCAAGCCCTGCCACTTCGGTACTGACCTGGCGATACCATTGCTCACGGGCAATCCGTCCAAGGTAAACCAAAAACACAAGGAAAAGCGTAGCGGCAAGAGCAGGACGACTCCACCTTCTGCGGGCTAGCGGCCCCATCGGCTCATCCACAGACTGTTCCCTGAAATGCGTTGCAGTCATAACACCTTTCCCGCGAGGACCCAACCGCGCGACACCATACACACGGGAACAACCCGCTCACGCCCACATGCAACTACTGCTCAATAAACCCAGAACATGTACACAAACTCCATGCATCCCAAACCCCAAACCTGACCAAGGTCACGAATTATGTTATTAGTACTGCGCGAGAGGATGCAATGCAAGGGAATTCCAGTGATAAAAAAAACGATGCGCAACGAGCCATTGTCAAGTACTGAGGACGGGTCTGATCAAGCGGCGATCACCTTGATGCCGTCCACGAAGCGAATTGTGAACGGCGGAGCGAAAGTGCGGCGGTGATCAAGCACCTGGACCTTGTTATCACGTGCGATACCTCCATGGCGCACTTGCCTGGGGCGCTGGGCGTACCGGTATGGATGGCGCTGCCGTACGCCGCAGATTGGCGGTGGATGCTCGATCGAGAGGACAGTCCCTGGTACCCGGCGATGCGGCTGTTTCGCCAGGACAAGCCCGGGAACTGGCATGAGGTCTTTCAGCGGATCGCTCGCAGGTTGGCGGCACAGGCATCGAGGAAACAGTAATGAAATCCATCCTGATCGAGATCTCGCCGGGGGAGCTGATCGATCGGATCACGATCCTGGAGCTGAAGATCCAGAAGCAGACCGATCCGGTCAAGCGGCAAGGCGTTGCGGAGGAGCTTGCGGCACTGATGCAGGTCCAAGATCGCTTAGTGCCGGGCTCGGCAGAGCTTACTGTGTTCAGGACAGAACTGGCAGCCGTCAACCAGGCCTTGTGGAAGGTCGAGGACGAGCTGCGGGTGTGCGAGAAACGCGGCGAGTTCGGTTGCAGGTTCATCGAGCTGGCCCGATCTCGTAGGGTCAAAGAACTCATCCGACGGCAAACACTGCGGAGCACTGGGCATTGCTTCGGTATTGATCGCAGATTTCGAGCGAGGTGAGAACTGAACAGTCGATGCGATTTGGTGTGTTGTCCTCACGTGCGCAGGTATTCCGATCGATGCCTCGGTCTTCTTGCCTCTGCGTGCGCCCACGGCCGCAGGACCCCCGAGCCACTCCCGTCCCATCGTTCACGCAGCATCA
>Ga0315284_10009041_pt1 | contig 14225 bp, 11 predicted proteins | sample YL17G09_16_MG_FD_203696 | JGI IMG/M metagenome (GOLD analysis project Ga0315284, IMG submission 203696) | Sediment microbial communities from Yellowstone Lake, YNP, Wyoming, USA - YL17G09_16 | ecosystem: Environmental > Aquatic > Freshwater > Lake > Sediment | place: USA: Wyoming | collected... | reverse complement strand
TGTGTTCTTGCTGGATAATAGTTCTAGAATGGTTTCGGCTGTTTTCATGCCTCTCTTAGTTATACTAATCGAAGCCAATTGTTCATCTTTTTTTTACGGGATATGCGCAGGGCTAGCCTGCCTTCGAAACGAGCAGCCGATGGAAGCCGGCAGAGTCCATTCCGTAAAAGGCCCGGCGAGTGCGAAATTCGAACATGGCGGATCTTTCTCATTCGAAACGGCAATCAACAGAACCTATAACAACGATCTAAACAATCGATTTCACAACATAACTGATTTCCTTTAGGCTGCACTGCAATCCATTGAGTGCTGGGCAGTAACAACAACGGGGGCAGTTTGAATCGCTCTTAGGCAAAATGAACGATCTAAGGATGTTTCGTGCATTTCGGTTTCCTATTCTCGCCCTGGTTGTTCTGGGGCTTGCCGCGACCTGTTTCGGGCAGCAGTCACAGGATGTCCGGCTGCCAAAACCGGCACCGCTGGGCAAACCCGCAGAAAATTCCAAGGAGGGAGGAAGCTCCCCGCAGGAAAAGGCTGACGATCGCACGAAGCTAAACCTCGTAGGCCAAACGGACACCCAATCGGGCGAGAACCGGCGCAACGACAACGTTCAACTCACGCCACTCGACAACAACGTCCTGAAGGAACTCAATCAGCGCATTGGGACGACGGCGACGATCGTGCGCGAATTTACCGCAGACCGGAGTTATTACGGCAGCGAATACGGGAATCCGCCGTCGACACCGGTCCACGTGCAGTCCCCCCGGCCATTCGCCGGTTTGCACGGCAGCGTTTTTGCATCCCATCTGAACAGTGTTTTCAGCGCACGATCGTTCTTTCAGGTGGGCGACGTCGGCCCAGGCCACGAGAACAACTACGGTTTCGACCTCTCAGCGCCGCTGTGGCGAAGAGCGCAGCTGTCTATCCAGGGAAACCAGCAGAAGAACCGGAAAATGGTGAATGGCAATGTTCTGGTCCCTCTGGCAAACGAGAGGACCGCGCTGGCGCAGGATCCGGTGATGCACGCCTACATCCAGCGGATCCTCGACGCTTACCCCAGGGAGCTTCCCAATCGCACCGACATCGATCCGCGTATGCTCAACACGAACTCTCCCCAGACGGTGGACGGCAGCACGGGGGGCGCACAGTTCAGCCAGGGCTTCGGAACCAAGGACCTCGTTGTCACCCGGTATTTGTACGTGACACAGAAGGTCGACGCCTTTCAATTCCTGCCGGGGAATAATCCCGACAGCACCACACGGTCCCACCAGGCCCGCGTCACGTGGACGCACCGGTGGACTCCGTCTGATCTGACCGATCTCTCCTTCGGATATGACCGGCTGAGCTCACTGGTAGTACCGGAGCCGAACAATATCGGGCCGTATATCAATACGGGAGGACTGTCGCCGCTCGGCACAGTTCTGGAAGTTCCGATTGACCGCATTGAAAAAATGTTCCGCCCCGCGGCGCAGTGGCGTCACGAGGGCGGGCGGTATGCCTTTTCGCTCGGATTCGAGTGGGTCCGGCGACAGTTCGACGGCGTTCAATCGGGGGCCAAGCTCGGTCATTTCTTTTTCAGAAATGATTTCGGCAACAGCGCCATCACCAACCTGCGGCTGGGGCAGACGAGCATCGGGTTCAAGGGATTCGGCAACACGGAGCGCCGCTTTCGCAGCTTGGAGCTGGCTGGCTATTTCACCGGTAGTTGGGCGGCAACCCGGTCTCTGTCGGTGAACTATGGCGTGCGCTATCAGCCCAGTCCCGCTCCCTACGAAGTCGACGGACGCACCACCATTCCATACAGTTGCGACTGCAATAATTTTGCCCCCCGTTTGGGGCTTGCCTACAGGCTGCCGGGAAAATGGGGAGTGCTGCGTGCGGGATACGGCCTTCAATACGGTTCCATCCATCCGGCTATTTACTCTCAGCTGCGGTACAATCCGCCGGACTACAAGCTCATAGTCCTGCCGCAGCCGAATATCGTGAATCCCGTAGGAGGAACCGAGCTCCCGAGTGCGATATTCGTGTTCGACAGCAATTTCGTCTCGCCCTACACGCATTCGTACAATCTCAGCTGGGAAGGAGAGCTGGGTGCCGGCTGGAAAGTGCAGGTCGGATACGCGGGAAGCCGTACTTTCAAGCTGATTGAGGGGCTCACGTATAACCGGGGTCAGACCGGGCCCGGGATGGATCTGACAAGCGGCAACGTCAACGACAGGCGGCCGAATCCTAATTACTCGGAGATCTATTTTTTCTTGAACACCGGTCGGGGGTGGTTTGATGCAGGCAAGGTCACTTTGCTTGTTCCCCGCTGGAGAGGCCTGAGCTTCGAAACTTCTTACTGGATCAGCAAGGCGATCGACCTCGGAGCCAACTATAGCGACCTGGCCACACAGCTGACGACGCACAACCAGTGGGAATTCGAGGCGCATCAAGATCTGCGGCAACTCAGCACCTTTGACCAGCCTCATTCATGGCTGACGAGATTTGCCTATGATCTGCCGAAGCTCGAAACACTGCCGAACTGGTTGAGAGCTGTCGCCGGAGGGTGGAACCTTACCGGCGTGATTCTGCTGAAGCAGGGGACTCCTTTCTCGGTGCAATCCGGTTCCGACTCACCCGGCTTCGGCAATGTGGACGGCGTCCTGGGAGACCGGCCGGATGTCGCCGACACGTCTGTCCTCGGGCGCACGATCGGGAATCCGGACACCTCCAAATCGCTGCTGCCGAAATCCGCCTTCAGATTCATTCAACCCGGGACATTGCGCGGCAATCTCGCCAACAACACGTTCCGCAAGGGATCGATTCGCACCGTCAATGCAGCCATAAGCCGTGCGTTCAGCCTCGGCGGCGACCGGCGGCTCCGTTTCAGGGCCGAGTCGGTCAATTTCTTGAACACCCCACAATTCGCCGCACCCGTGGCCAACCTGACGGACCCGAGTTTCGGCGTGATCACCAATACGCTGAACGAAGGTAGAACATTCCGATTTGGGGTGAATTTCGAATTCTGAGCCGGTTGACGAATACCAAAGCATAGTAAGTCCAGCTCGGCCATCCACATCGCCTATGGCTCAAAAGAATAGATTTCCCAAAATCCCTATACCCATACTATGCTCGGAAAGATCAGGGACCCCGCGTCCAGCGAACGGGAGCGCATCGCGGCTGAGATCATCTGGTCGGGTGAAATCGGTGACGTGGGGGAGATTCACGCCTGGACGAATCGGCCCGTGTGGCCGCAGCTTCATCGCGCCTTGATGGTCAAAGGGGATTTGTGATGACGGTGAAAATGGGACGGCGCCGATTTTTGAATGCCACCGCTTCTGCTGCCGCTACTATCCCTGTGCTGTTATCAACAGAGTCGAACCACGCTCTGTGCGCGACCTCGGACCCGAGGCCGCTGGCGAAAAGGATTGCAGTAGAGGAGCATTGGAGCCCCAGCGACGCTCCCCAAGGTCCGAGTGCAATGCCAAGGCCCTGGCTTGCCTAAACCCGGCTGCCCACGAGCCCGGAAAAAACCCCTGCAAATGAGCGATATGGGAGAGATTCGCCTTGCAGACATGGATGCGAACCGGTGTAAAGCCTCACTTGGTTCCGGGATCCTGTCGCCCCAGTGATCCCGTCATGTCTTAGCTGTCACTGCACGAGGGCCATCTTCTTTGTCACGCTCGAAATCCTGCCGCGCTCGCCCGTATAGGACGGCTTGATATTCTGCAGGAAGAAGACCTCGTGAATTCCGGGCTTCAAGCCGCCGGGCTTCATGACGGTTATCGTCAACGGCTTTCCAAATTCCCATCTCACATTTTCAGCTTGCGCCGTTTCATCGAAAGTGTACGTGTGGCGACCCACCGAGATCTTCATCTTGTCCACGCCAAACTTCTCTCCGTCGACCGCAACCTGGAAGTCGCCGATGATCGGCAGAAACACACCCCGGTAATACGCAATCTTGACAAGGATCTGAAATCCGACCACCTTGTTGTCTTGCCGTACGTTCTGGAATCCTCGTGTCAACAGTATGTAGTTTTCAAACATATGCCTATCCCTTATCTTGAAGGTATGAAGTCCAGCTTTTACGCTCTACCGAGAAGCCGTCTCATCATGAGATGGTGTCTTCGCACCTGTTCGACTTCATTGATCGGTTCACACCACTGATTTTGCATGCTCCGCTGTCCCTCATATTCGCTGTCGATCGAATATTTATATCCCCCTTCGATCAGCACCTTGAAAGCCCCCTCATAATTGAGAGTGGTTTCCACCAGATCTTCGTTCATTCTGTAAAACTTGCCGTGTATGTTGTAAATGTAGGGCAACAGAGGGATGATGTCTTTCGGATCATTTTCCGCGACCGGGGGGGCTCCCATGGGTGCGCCGACGGGCCTGATGTTGTAGACCCTGCTGAGATAGGTTCTATCGCCTGATTTGGGATTCATAGTATTGACCCTTGCCTGCACCTCCTCGACCGGAGTGCCTTTTGCCTTTGCATTGTCGACATACGCCGCGATTTCCGGGGTCAATTCGCCCACGCTGATCAGTCGCTCTTTTGAGAACGGAAGTGGAAGATCTCCCATGTCCAGCGTAAAGCCCAGGTGCTTGGTACCGGTTTTTTGAATTACGTTCAGAATCCCACCCACGAAGGCCCCGTTGGTCTGCAACGGAATGGGGGAGTGCAGTTCAGGGGTGACCTTGATATTCAGATCTTCAGCAATGGGTACTATCTTTTCAAAAATCTGGCCTACGGGCTCGGACACCGCTCCTGAGGTTGGCCGTACAACTGTGAATCCCAATCTCTTGGCCAGCTTCAGGCGGACGGTCAGAGTATCGACCTGTTCCTGCAAACTCATTGGTTTATGACGCCAGCCCCACCATATGTCGACGAAGCAGTTCATGTTGGTCGGCGTGAGTTTGTACTTGTCGCACATCTCATACCAGTGGTCTACCCAGGCTTCGGACGGGTTCGGGAAGTTCGGGACTGTTATTTCATCGATGATCTGCAGTCCCTGGGCTCCGATCGAATTCAGTTCGGCCAGGCAGTCTTCGAGCGTCATTTCGCCGGTGTAGATTGCATGCTGGTAGCTATACAGGGAAACCCCGAGCATGATGTCAGATTTCGGCTTGGACGTTTGTCCCGCTGGTGACGGTTCCGCAATAACTGTAGCAGAATTGCCGGTGACCGCAGAGAGCGCATCGCCGCTGGCAATCGTAGCAGATGCGTAGCCCAGCGTTTTAAGAAATTCGCTTCTTGTCAGTTTCATAGAATCCGTGTCCTTTCTCCCTATGGACAACATTGTAAGAACACCCGCGGACATATTTGGGGTCAGTGCCAAAAACTCTCCGATCGAACCCACGTTCGGTAATTCCGGTATCTGATACCTGGATCGAGCCGAGTTCCCAGCCTTTACGGAGTCAGCGCACAGCCGTCGATAGCCAGGCGGGTCTTCCACGCCGCCCCGATGCTTGCGATGTTGAGTTTCTCGTTCGGCGATTGGCACCCCAGCTGCTTCATACCGGGTACGCTACCGAATCTTCGAGCTGGAGTTGCTATAGCCAGGAGTGTGCCCATACAAAAATGCCGCCGCGAGATGCCGATGTCTGGTTACCTCCTGTCCAGACTGGCCCTTCGTGAATATGCGCGGATTCCGTTAAGTTTCGGATGGCCGAAGCCCTGATCAGGCTAGCGCTAACGTTTGAGATTGTAAAATCTATTCTTCTTATGACAGCCATAAGTCGTGTCGAACAGTGGAGGTCTGGAAGAATCCAGGCCCGCGCAACACCCTCTTCTCTCATCATTGTCCAGAAGTCCCAGCATGGGAAGTGATGATGATGTCAAGGTTCTACTCGGACGTCCCGTCAGCATATTGGAAACGGAATCTGAGGCGTGCGATGCCAGGCGCAAATCGAACGGAAGCACTCGGATCCCTTTCCTATTTGCTGTCTTCTCAGGCAGTGAATCACTTGAGATTGCCACTGATTTGACCGATTTTAACATCGGCGCGGGAGAACCATCTACTTCTTCCAGTCGGCAGCGCTATTGGCAAGGAGACGGTATTCCAGCTTGCGCAGCGCTCCGGTTGTCGAATACGAGGCGATGCCGAACGGAGCGGATAATTTGATTGGGCCGGGACGCAGACTGATCTGCCGGTCGGTTATGTCGACGTCAATGACCGGTTTATTGTCAATCCAGGTCTGAATCTTGTCGTCGTTCACCCGCAGCAGGAAGGCGTACCACTTTCCGATTTCAAAATCCCGGAGGGTCTGGGTCTCATTTTCCGATGCGCCGAGGTCGTCCAGAGGGCTTACAGACCGCCGCCGGTGAGAATCTTGTTTATGCGCTCAACGTTATCTCTTACCTCGTCCTTTGCCCGCGGGAACATGCCCACGAAGATACAATCTGTAGGCTTGATGCTTTTGAATGCCAAACGGTAGGCTTGGTCCAGTGCGTCCGGCCGTCCGATGCGTCCCGCCGCCAAAACCTTGAACGCGAAGCAGGGCTTCTTGGTTTGTTGCAATACCTTGTACATCCGTGGAGGGTCACCCTCAAGGTAAACCTCGCCCAAAGGCAGCTCACCATTGAGCAGCTTGCGGAACTCATCGGGAGTGCGCGTGCGGTTGTAGACGCAGCCGGCGTAAAAATCGACGTCCCAGCCAGCTTCTTCCACCGACGCGATGACTTCCGGATTGTGGGCTCCAACACCGACCAGCACTCCCAGCTGCCGCAGCTTCTTGCAGTACTCGCGCACAGTCTCCATCTTGCCATCCCGAAACGCTCTGTCGCTATATTCGCCGTTGTGATAGATGGCCACGGGATGCACCGCTTTGACGATGACTTCGGGATCCATATTTCCCTGCACGATCAGATGCATCTCGCCGCCCTCAGCTCGGAAACGCTCCAAGTCTGCATGGGCGCGGCCCGAATGCAGGTAATTGAATGTATTGATTCCGAACCGGTTGCACTGGTGCAAGACATCGCAGACCTTGTCCTGCGTGTACCACTCCTTCATGACCGTGCTCATGTTGCCGGTGAGATGGGAGAATCCATAGAACGGATTGCAGCCGATGACCAGGCGGCTGATTTGTGCGCTGCCGAACTTGACTTTCGGCACCTGTAGTTGAGAGGCCGGCACCGAGGGGGCCGGAGGCGATGGGGGTGCGTTCCACTCGCCCTGTGGTATCTGGCCCCGGCCCCCAGCCTGTCCGGGCACTTGCTCCAGATCCAATGCTGATACACTGCCGGCCAGCCCAGCGGCGGCGGCCGCACTCGATTTCAGAAAACGTCTCCGTGATTTCAACATTTGACTGCCTCCCTGACACATATGATCGATTTGCACGATGGGCCGTTCACACCGCCGGCCCTATAGAACGATGACAACTCGTCTTTTCCAGTACCCTTATTTCCCTATGCCCGCTGTTGCCACGGTCTTCTTCTTTGGCGCCCCGCCGGGATGACAATCGATGCATTTCACCCAATGGATGTTGTGTTTGCTGTTCGGGTTTGCAAATGTCGTATCCATCTTTTCCACATCGATTCCGCAGTTGGACAGGCGGGGATGGCAGTCGGCGCAGGACTGTCGAGTATTCTGACTGTGCTTCTCATGGCAGCCCAGGCAGCTCAACCCTTCATGCACGCCCATGGGCGTGCGATCATCGCCGGAACCCAGCTGCCCCGAAGACAGCGGAGCGTGACATTGATAGCAAAGGGACTGCCGCCGGTCCGGGCTGATCTTCACAAGGCGTTCTCCCTCATAAACGACGGGCAAGGGAAGTATATCCGCTCCCATATTCATGCGGGAACGTCGATCGAAGAGGCCGAGTGACGGGCGGAACAGCTCTTCCTTTGCGCCCACCCGTTGGGAAGGCTTTTTCAGGGGCATTCCATTGCGATGAACCACGTGACAGGACAAACAGGGAATGGAGGGACGTTCGGCCAATTTGGCTTCCTTTAATTTCCACGGCCCCTTGGTGTCCAAAGGTTCAACCACTTCGTCAATGGATCCTTCAAAGTGCATGCCGTGGCAACGCAGGCAATCATCCATCAGTTGCCGCTTCTGATTGTGCTCTTTATTTGCAAAAATACGCTCGTAGGTGGCCGAGTGTGTGCTGGCACTCCAGCGGGCATATTCCTGCTGATGACAACTTATGCATTTTTCCTCCATCGTCCAAACGTCGGACGTCTGGAGGTGAATCTGGTCCGGCGCGTTGCCCGAAAAATGGGTGGTGACGCGCCGCAGGTTAGTTCGGGTGGAACTCGTGTGGCAGTCCATGCAGTTCAGCTTCCGGTGTGTTGACGCTTGCCAGGAAACAAGGTTTGGCCGTATTTCGTGGCATCGGGCACAGCCCTCACCCCGAGAGGATTTGTAGTAGAGATCCGCCGCAGGAATCGCCAATAGCGCGCAAAACGCTGCGGCGCCCAACCAGACAAGAGGAGAACGAAGCCATCTCATGAGCGAAACCTCGTACCTTTCCACGTCTTTACGATATAATCCGATGCCCAATATCCGATTGTAATGATCGTCAGAGCCGGGTTGTAGCCGCCATTTGTGACGTGAACGCTGCCATCAACCACAAACACATTATCAACATCGTGAATTTGGCAGTATTTATTCACGACCGACGTCTTCGGATCATTTCCCATGCGGCAAGTGCCCGCTTGGTGCTGTCCGCCGGATACGGTTAAGCTGCGATTGATGGACTCCCAAATCCGGACGGCCCCGGCCTCCTTCAGCCACATTTCGGCTTTGCCAATCATGAACTCTGCGATTTCCAGGGTGTGGGGGTGTTTCTTTCCGGATATTCGCGCTACGGGTATTCCCCACCGATCCTTTACTTTCGGATCCGCTTGAACGCGGCCGTCAAACACCGGCATCTCCTGTGTGGGGCCTATCACAACAATCGTATTCCGATACAGCTGTCGCATCGCATCTTTGTGGGCCTTGCCCCATGTGGGTGTTCCGGGAGGCAGCCTGCTGGGGAATTGAATGGGCAACCGGATAAATTCGTTGGCCAGCAGTGCGCCGCCGCGAAGGCCCGGGTTCCCGTGATTGAAGTCGCACAGGGCGATCCCCGCTCCCGGCCCCAGATCGTCATAGGTTGGTTCTTCGAAATATCCCACGGCTCCTGAGTAGGTATGTCCTTGAAGGTTGCGGCCGACCCAATCGTAACGGTTGCCGAGCCCGTTAGGAAACAGCCGGTGCCTAGTGTTCAACAACAGACGGGCGGATTCGATGGCCGAACCGGATACGACGACCAGGTCTGCTTCCTGCATCTGCAGCCGGTCGTTTTCATCGAAATAGGCAACCCCGGTCGCGCGGCCCCGGTCATTCAGAACAATCTCCTTTACCATCGCGCTCGTACGCACTTCGCAATTGCCGGTCCGAAGGGCTACGGGGATTACGGTATTCTGGGTTCCCGCTTTGGCGTCCACCTCGCATAGAAACCCTGCGCACCACCGGCAACGCATGCATGGCGGCCTGCCGTTATAGGGAATGCTGTTGCGTGCCATGGAAATGTGAAACGGGTGCAGTCCCAACCGCTTCGCCGCCGCTTCCAGAATCTGGTGCTCCCGCGAAGGGGGGAGCGGCGGCATCGGCAGGGGCTTGGAGCGCGGACCTTTGAACGGATTGCCGGAATCGTCACCTGAAACGCCGATCTCCGATTCCGCCTTACAGTAAAAAAGTTCAAGATCATCGTAGGAAATCGGCCAATCGTCGAGCGTCGAGCCTTCAGGGCAACCGTAGGTCGACCCCATGCGAAAGTCCTTGGGATGATAGCGCCACGCCATGGCGCCATAGGTAGCTGTTCCACTCCCCACGCAGGCAGCATTGTTGCCGTACCCGGGCCTGCTGGGCAGAACGACGCGCTCATTGCCCGAGGCGTCCACCACGACACGCGGATTCCCCTCATCGTCCGGGCCCGTATTGTTCCCGAGGAGGCTTGTGCGCTGGTTCTTCAGGTCGTCTTTCCGGCAATAGTTCGGCGTATACCATTTGCCTCGTTCGAGCAGCACCACGCTGAGACCGTTCACCGCCAGTTCCTTGGCAACCACGCCGCCTCCAGCGCCCGCCCCCACTACAACAGCGTCGACTTTCTTCATGAACGGCCCCCCTTGGTGAAGTCGTACTGGTTTCTGCCCCGCACCGGGGAAACGGTCACGCCGAGCATGCGCCAACTGCAATAATCGCGGTTGCCTCCATGCCTTGGATTGCCATAAAATCCTTGCATTGTGTGGCTCACTGCGAGGCTGAAAAAGACCTTCGTTTTTTCATCTTTCTCCATATCTTTGAGGATTTCGATCTGCCTTTCGGACGGCGCCTGCGCAAAGTTTCCACCCGCGCGGCGGTCGGCCTCGGCGATCCCTGATCGATAGACCTGACGGTGCTCGCGGTAGAATCCGGCAAGTTGCCTGTCGATGTAGTTCACCGCACCGGCCCAGGCCGCCCCTGGGTCCTGGTCCGCAGGAATAATCTGTTCGCAGATTGCCTCGAGCGTCGCCAATTCCGACTTGCTAAGAAAACGCCCCTGTTGCCGGCTTGCGGAACAGGCCCCCGTAAAGACCGCTGCAGCGGTCGCTGTAGTCTGGAGAAAACGCCGACGATTCATAGTCGTTGGTTTCTTCACCCAACCCTCCCATCCACCTTGATCATTTCCGCGCAGCGGGTCGGCCTCCCACCGATCGGACGTCCGGTTGGCATATTGGGAACTGAATCTGAGACGTGCGATGCCAGGCGGAAATCGAACTGAAGCACTCGGATCCCTTTCCTTTTTGCTGCCTTCTCGGGCAGTGAATTGCTTAAGATTGCCGCAGATTTGACCGAGCTTAACATTGGCGCGGGAGAACCAATTATTTCTTCGTGTCGGCAGCAGGGTTGGCAAGGAGACGGTACTCCAGCTTGCGCAGCGCTCCGGTTGTCGAATAGGAGGCGATGCCGAACGGGGCGGATAATTTGATCGGGCCGGGACGCAGACTGATCTGCCGGTCGGTTATGTCGACGTCAATGACCGGTTTATTGTCAATCCATGCCTGAATCCTGTCATCGTTCACCCGCAGCAGAAAGGCGTACCACCTTCCGATCTCAAAATCCCGGAGGGTCTGGGTCTCATTTTCCGATGCGTCGAGGCCATCCAGACTCGATAGTCCCACCAGCCGCCCACCCCATCCCCCATTGATCCAGGAGCAGTGCGATTCCTTGATGGGAAACGTGATTCCCGCAAAGAAATCATGGCCCGCCAGGCGGGCGGCTTCCAGGCGGACTTCATAATTGGAGTGTGGAAACGCACCCGTCCAGGTAATACCGGTCATGGCCCCCGCATCCAGAACGATGGTCCCATTTTCGATATGTACCTTGCCGCGCCCTGCGAATGGCGTTTCGCGCCAACCCTGCAATGATCTGCCGTCAAACATTGACTGCCATTCACCGATCGGCGGCTGTGCTTGTGCAGCATTCTGCTCTTTGCCGGCAGCCTGCCCGGATTCCCGATATGCAAGACCGTCGATGGTTACGCAAAGGAATGCGGCGGCAATCAATATCGACGGCTGGAGCCATTTCGTCTTACAGGATATTTTTGTCATGGCATTTTGCTCCTCCTGCGCGAGATGCTATTTTCCGGTCCTTTTCGACCCGTGTATTTCAGTACTCGCAGTCCTGCCGTGCCATCCGAAACATATAGGTAGCCTCCCGGTCCGAAGAGAACATCATAGGTGTCAGAGCCTGAGTATGCGGGATTCTCGACGCCGAGGTCCCTGTCGATCCTGTACTCGTAATATCCAATTTCAACCGGATGGTGTGGATCCGTGAGGTCCATCGCCCGTACCCCCATGCCGTACCACGCCATGAAGTAGAGGTTGCTTTCCCGGGCGTTTCCGAGGTGCGATGAGGGACCGCGCAGGGGAAACCGAGCCTGATCTGCAGGCTGATTTGGCTTATCGGGATTGCAGGCAGTGTTCTGATCGGTCAGGAAGTGCGAGATGATCTTCGGGTGCGCTTCGTCGCTGATGTCGAAAATACGCACATGGCCGTACGGGCACGTAAAGTACTCGTCGGTGACCAGGAGCAAGTTCCGGCCGGGGATGCGCTTGGCCGCATGTGTGTTGCCGCATGCGGCATCCCTTCCCCCGGCGGCCTTCTTGCAGGCATCCTGATCCGGATTCGTGGGATCCGCTCCCGGGATCAGATAGTCGACTCGCGAAACGAATTTGGGATTGCGATTGTCCCTTACATCCAGAATGATCAGCCCCGCCTGATTGTAGGAGAGATAGGCACTGTTTCCCTGGATTGTGACATAGTGCATCCCCACCTGTTTCGTCCACTTGCCGGTCGGATCTTTGACCACCGGATTGCTGAAATTGGGCTGCTGCACCCAGTCCCGGACCGCGTTCTCCTCCGGAGTCTTCTGTCCTGGGAGCCACCACTTTCCGGACTCTTTGGGATTCCGCGCATCCCTCACGTCCAGGATCACCAGGATTCTCCCGACATACCCTTTGTACTCCGTTCCCAGGTAGAGATTCCGGTCTTTGAAATTGAAGCGGTGCGCACCATTCGCGTCCAGCGACTCGCCGCTGACGGGATTAGCGGGAGATGCGGGAGCTTCCCAGTACGACAGGAATACCGGATGCGCAGGATTCGAGACATCGTAAAACTTGACTCCGTGGTAATTCGCCTGCCGGTTCGTGCCGCCGCGGTAACGCTCCTGGTTAACCGCCAGGAGTTTTCCGGGACCTTCCGCCATATAGGTAGTATGCGTGTTCCAGCCCGGGTCCCAACATCCGGGAGCCTTCTTTCCTGCCGCGATATCAGGATCGTTCCAGTCCACCTGGCAAGGGACCCTGACGGGAAGGTTGGCAAAAGGATACGTGGGGGACCACACGATGTGCCCCGCTGGCGGCGGAGGTGAATGGACCGGGTCAAATGCGTTCACTGTCGCCAGGCGGACCGGCTTGAGTGGGTCCTTGAGATCGACGGTCATGAAACATCGGTCCGATGCGGGGATATTTTTTACGAGTGGAGCCGGATCGTAACATCCCGAGTAGAGATAGCGTCCGTCCGTATTGGGCCAGGGTGCCAATTTCGAATACGGCCCCAGATCGATATTTCCGTCCGCCGTGATTCCAGTCCCGACGCGCTGTATGTTTTGGGCAGCTTCCACCTGGCCCGCAGCGGCGACTTCCGGTCTCCCGAGTGGCTGTACTGCCCACAACGTAGCGATGTAGATGCCCCAGGAAAGCAGTCTCGATTTTCTCGTCACAAGTTTCCTCCGCGTAAAGAGTTGATGGGCCGGCTGGCCCGCATCAAAGCAGTAGCAGAGCGCCGGCGCCCGACTCAGATTTCAGCGTTGCGCCCAGTAGGCCGAGTTGCCGGGGAATCCGCCATCCGGCAATCGGGCCAGGATGGCGCGCCGCAAGGCAAGGAGATTCAGTGGACCCTCTTGCCGGTAGATCACGATTCCGCCCGGCGCCAGCACAATGGTGAAGGGCACTCCGGATTTCCAGGCCGGGTCGATCGCCGCCTGCAAGGCACGGATGTCCGCCGAAGCCAATTGCAAATTGCGGACCGCGGCATGCTGGTCCTGGAGGAATTTCATCACGGCGGATTTTTCTGCTGGTGCATCTGTGGAGACCGTCAAAAGTTCAAAGTCCCGGCTGCGGTACCAGCGATAGGTCGTCAGCAGGCTGGGAAACGCCGCCATGCTGGGGCTGTTTCCGGTCGCCCAGAAATGGATGAGCACCACTTTGTCCGTCGCATTGGCACGAATCTGCTTGAGGTCGGCGGCGGTGGCTGTCTCCAGGTTAACGGGCGTTTCCTGCCACTCCTTTGCCTCTCGCTGCTTGCCTTCCACCTGAGACTTCCATTTCAAGCTGCAGCCAAATACCGGCGTGTGAGCAACCGTCACCGGCCTGCCTGCCAACAGGGCATCCAGCGCGTTACGCAAATCTTTCGTGGTGACCTTCGTTTCGGTCATGTTGTCGTCGATGCGGCCTTCATACTGCAGCTTTCGCGCCTGGTCAAAGACGAACACGTGCGGCGTGACTTTGGGTCCGAATTGCTCCACGAATTCCTGCGTGTCGCCGTCATACAGGTATGGGAAATTGAAATGGCGGTATTCAGCGCGGATCTTCATTCCCTCCATCGTGTCCTCGACATCCGAGTAGTTGAGCTCGCGCGGCGCGGAGACGGACGGGGCATCCGCTTCGATGGCAACCAAGGCGACCCCCCTGGACCTGTAGTCATCGACCAGTT
>Ga0315284_10009039_pt1 | contig 14226 bp, 14 predicted proteins | sample YL17G09_16_MG_FD_203696 | JGI IMG/M metagenome (GOLD analysis project Ga0315284, IMG submission 203696) | Sediment microbial communities from Yellowstone Lake, YNP, Wyoming, USA - YL17G09_16 | ecosystem: Environmental > Aquatic > Freshwater > Lake > Sediment | place: USA: Wyoming | collected... | reverse complement strand
CACCCCCTCTGGCGCTAGCGCCAAGGCCGTTTTTGCCCTTTCGGACCCCCAAAAAGGGGGTGCGCCGCTCTAATAATTGACGTAAGTGTTTCTGCAAAAATGCGACTTACGTTCGCGGCCAGGTAAGCCGGGAACCGGAAGGCTCCGACAAATCCGCGGCCACGGGCGGGTACCTCGGTCACCACGCGCTTGTATGCCGCCCGCAAAGTGGTATCATTGGACGCCGGAAATCCGGGCGAACGGGTCGGGGCCGCGCGGCCTCGGACACGGGTCCCTTGGCAAGAACTGGGAGTCGGCAATGACAGAGATCAGCAGGCGGACGCTTCTGGGGTTGGGCGTAGTGGCGGCGGGGGGCCTCGTGCTCGGCAAGTCGGCGCAAGGGGCTGCCGCGAAGAATGCGACGGCGCTGGCGGGGGCGGCCAGGACGGCGGCGGCGCGCGGCGGGATGCGGACAGTGGTCGTCTGGTCCGAAGGCACCGCGCCGAAGAACGTGTATCCGAACGACATCAACGGGGCCATCGCGGAGGGCCTTAAGAAATCCCTCACGGGTTGGGACGTCGTCGTGGCCAACCTCTCCGACGCCGACCAGGGCCTGCCCGACAGCCTGCTGGCCAAGTGCGACGTCCTCATCTGGTGGGGCCACCAGAGGCACAAGAACGTCAAGGACGAACTCGTCGGCAAGATCGTCAAGCGCGTCAAGGACGAGGGGATGGGCTTTATCGCCCTCCACTCGTCGCACTTCGCCAAGCCCAACCTTGCCCTCATGGGCACGCCGTGCTCGTGGGGCGCGTACAAGGGCGACTCGACGACCTGCACCGTCAAGGTGAAAGACGCCCAGCACCCCATCGCTAAGGGCCTGCCGGCCGAGTTCACCTTCAATCACGAGGAGCGCTACAGCGACCCGTACGCCGTGCCGCCGCCGAAGTCGCTCGTGTTCGGCGGTTTCCACAAGGTCAAGGACGGCAGCGTTGACAATGCCGCCATGGGCCTCGCGTGGGACGTGGGCAAGGCGAAGTTCTTCTACTTCCAGCCCGGCCACGAGACGAACCCGGTGTTCATGGACCCGAACGTCCAGAAACTCATGGCGAACGCCGTGAAGTGGGCGGCGCCGGCGAAGTAATTCTTGCACCGCTTCCATAAGTGAATGTGGGCCGGGGTTCGCTCCGGCCCACGGTGTTTACTGGCCATTTGCTTGTGCCGCAGACTACCTCTTTCCGTCTTCTTTCTCGTCCTTGCCCCTGACGGGCGCAGGCTGTTCCACTTTCGGCGGGACCGGGGCGACGGCCCTCGGCGGCTCGGGCCGTGGAGGCGGCGGGGCCTCGCGAATTTCCGGCGGCCTGCTCGAGATGGGCGGCTTCGGGATGTTCACCCTCTCCGGCGCAGGCGGCGGAACGGGTCCCGCGGGCGCTGTGGGCGCACGGACTTCCTTCGGCGGCGCTTCCGGCTTGAGGATTCCGCCCGGCGGAAGCACGGGCTGCCGGACCTCCTTCGGCGGCGCGGCCTCCTTGGGCGGTGCAACTGTCGGCGGCGCAGCCACAGAAGGCGGCGCGGCTACCGGCGGCGGGGTGACAACGGACGGCGTTGCGGCAGGCGGCGCGCCGGTCGTTTCCGGCCGGCGGACGCCTGGCGGCGGCTTGATCTCCGCGGGTTGCCGCACTTCTTTCGGCGGCGCGATGGTAGCCGTGGGCGGGCCGACCTTGGCCGCAGGCGGCGCGATGGTAACCGTGGGCGGGCCGACCTTGGCCGCAGGCGGCGCGATGGTAACCGCGGGCGGGCCGACCTTAGCCGTTCGCGGCGTGACCGCAGCCGCGGGTGCCGGCGCGCCGGTCGTCGTGGGCGGCGCTACCGGGGCAGGGGGCTTGCCCGCCTTTGCGGCGGCGGGCGGCGTCTCCCACTTTGCGCGGGCCTCCCGGTACTTATGCACTTCCGTCGTCTGCTGCTCCAGTTGCCGGCGCTCGCGGTCGTTGATCTGCTCGAACCGCATCTTTGCGGGAGGCTTGTCGACCATCTGGCTCAGGGGCTGGGCGATCTGGGCCGCCTGGCGCTCGGGTTTCGGAAGACGCGCAACCGCGGCCTGCTGGGCGGCGAAGGTATGAGGCGGGCGGGCGGCAGCGTCCTGGCGGAGGTGCTCGAATCGTTCCCTCTCTCGGCGTTCCCACAGCGGGTCGTCGTGCCGCCGGCGCCATGCCTCATGGGCCGCGATCGGATCGTACCAGCGGTGATCCTCGCGGAACTCGAACCACGCGTGGAACCCGAGGCTCGTGTAACGCACGTCGTAATAGTCCCCGAAATAGTAGTGGCAGTACCGCGGCCGCGCAAACAGGTTGATGACGAGCACGTCCATGTCGATGACAACCACCGGCGAGTAGCGGAACCCCGGCCGCAGGTACACCCCCCGGCCGAACCAGGCCGGCGCGAACAGGATGCCCCGGCGCACTACGGGGTAGTCCCAGTAACCCGCGACGAAGATGCACCCGCGCGGCGAGTACATGTAGTGGGCCGGGATCCAGGCCCAGTTTGGCTGCGCGATTGCAAAGTGCCCAGGTTGCCAGACGTACTGATAGCCGGTCCAGAACCAGTACCCGGGAACCCAGATGTAGGTGTCGGCCGGCGGGGGCCCCGGCGGGCCGGCCTCAAGGCTGGCCGGCGGCGGCGCCTGGTACATGATCGTCCGGGCCGGCGCCGCCAGCCAGAACCCCGGAACCCACTGGAATCCGCCCGCCACCTGCGTCCAGTAGCCGGGTACCCAACTGTAACCTGGCGGCGGGAACCGCCAGCAGCCGCTCACCCACAGGAAGTCGGCGCGGTCGTCGTCCCACGCCCAGTAGCCCGGGACCCATACGATGCGCGGGTCGGCCGGCCTCTCGGCGGGCGGAAATTCCTGGATGGGCGGCGGCGGGGGACGCGAGATCACCATCGCCGTTTGGGCGGCGTACACGATCGGTTCGCCGAAGGCCTCGTGCATGGGCCCGCGCGTAAGCACTTCTACGTCCACCTGCGCCGCCGCCGGCGGGGGCGCAACGGGGACGGGCGCCGGGATGTAAACAGGCGGCGGGGGCGCAACTGGGGCGGGCGCCGGGATGTAAACAGGCGGCGGGGGGGGCGGTGGATACGACTCGTATTGCCGGACGACAACCCTTCGCGGTTCGCATCCGGCAAGAGCAACGCAGGCCAGCAGCGCAGCGACCAGGGCAACGCGCCATGTTCTCATGAGCAGTCTCCTGAAGGGCACGCGACACTGAATCAAGATTATACCCTGACCACGCACCGAGTGGAGACCGATTCCGGAGCAGCATGGTAGTACCACTTAACCTTTGCGCGGTGGGTCTCCGTACCCACCGCGCTCGAATGGGCGGTTTCTCGCTCAGGAAACGAGGCATGCGCGGCGGGTACGGAGACCCACCGCGCAAAGTGGCGTTGTAGTAGTAGGGCGCCGGTTACACGGGGCGGCGTCCCTTGTTCTCGCCCTCCGCAAACGATATGATGAGCGCGGCTGAACGGCCTCGGCTAAGTAAGGAGTGCGCTGGATGGGCAAGAAACTCAAAGTCCTCTTTCTTTGCACCGGCAACGCCTGCCGCAGCCAGATGGCCGAGGGTTGGGCGCGGCACTTGAAGGGGGACCTCATCGAGGCCCACTCGGCGGGCGTGGACCCGCACGGCCTGGACCTGCGTGCGGTGCGCATCATGGCCGAGGCGGGGGTTGACATCTCCGCCCACCGCTCGAAGCACGTGCGGGAGTTCGAGGGCGCGGATTTCGACTACGTCGTCACCGTGTGCGACCGTGCGCGGGAATCGTGCCCGCTCTGGCTTGGCAAGGCGAAGGCCGTGCACGCGGGCTTTGAGGACCCGCCTCGCTTGGCGTGCGACGCCGGGACCGAGGAAGAGGCCCTCGCCCCGTATCGCCGCGTCCGCGACGAGATTCGCAAGTTCATTGAATCGTTTCCTGGTTAGCACGGCAGCGCCAGATTGCGATTTGCGCGGCGGTTCAGGAGAACCGCCGCGCACAATACATGGTTAGCCGCCCATCTTGATGGGCGCGTGTTTTAAAGGGTGGCATAAATATGCCTACACGCAAAGATGCCCGTGCGGTGGTGAAGAAAGCCTACGCCTCGGTTGCCAAGAAGGCCGCCTCGTGCTGCGCCCCTCAGCCTCAAGGCTCGTGCGGTTGCGGAGGCGGGGCCAGGCAGCCCGTGCCGGAGGCCGACCTGGGCCTGTCGTGCGGCAACCCGGTGGCGTTCTCGCACCTGAAGTCCGGCGATGTCGTGGTCGACCTGGGCAGCGGCGCGGGGCGCGACGTGTTTCTGGCCGCCGAGAGGGTCGGCCCCGCCGGCCGCGCGATCGGCATCGACATGACGCCCGAGATGCTCGCGCTCGCCCGCCGCAACGCCGGGAAGTTCACCGCGGCCACGGGCCTTGCGAACGTCGAGTTCCGCAAGGGGTTTATCGAGGACCTGCCCGTTGACGATGCGTCCGCCGACCTCGTCATTTCCAATTGCGTCATAAACCTTTCGCCCGACAAGCCCAAGGTGTTCCGCGAGATTTACCGTGTCCTGAAGGCCGGCGGCCGCATGGTCGTCAGCGACATCGTCCTGAACCGCCCGTTGCCGGACTCGGTGAAGAACGATGGGGACCTGTACGCCGCGTGCATCGCCGGGGCGCTTCTGCGCGAGGATTACCTGGGGGCGATCAGGGCGGCAGGGTTCAAGAAGATCGAGATCGCCAGCGACGTCGGCCGCAAGCCTGCGGACGTGCGCGGCGACCCGATAACCGGCGAGGTGGCCGAGGTCCTGGCCGGGGCGGCGTCGAGCGTGACGATCCTGGCGGTCAAGTAAGTGGCGCCGCTCAGTGGGGCGCCTTTTGAGCCCGTGCAGGGTGGCATGCCCACAGCCTGGTCGCCTGGGCGACCCGCCGTTTGCCCGCTCCAGGCGGGCAGGCTGTGGGCATGCTCCATGGCCGCGGCGACAGCATGCCCAGCAAACAACGTCGTGGGCATGCCACCCGCCCGAGGCAGGTTTGTAACCGTGACTGACGCCATACAAAAAACTGAAAAATCCGCTTGACAAACGGCAAATCTGCGCCATAGTGCATTCCTGAAGGGGCATTACCGAAGGAAAGTCCCGGAGGGGCCGAGGGAACGCCGGGAAACTGAGCGATGTGTCCGTTGCGGGGATGCGGAGAATTGCAGACCCCACTGTTTATTTGGCGCCGAGAGGCGGGCGGGATGTCGCGGATGCCGACGGACGATGGGGTCGGCCGCTGCGGACAACGCGAAAAGCCGGCGGCGTGACGCCGGAAGGGTTCGGACGATATCGACGATGCAACGATCTCGGAAGAAGAAACACCATTTCCAACTATAAACCATAAGGTAGCAAGTCAGCCTCGCCAAGGGGGCGCAGGCAATTCTCGCGACGGGGGAGTAAGGAGAATCGTCATGCGAACGATAGGGATTGTGTGTATGGGGTTGGTTGTACTGTTTGCCGCGGCGTCGGCCCAGGCGTCCATTATTGGCATCAAATTTGGCAACACGACAGTCACGAATCCTTCAGATGCGTACGTTCCCCAGTCAGGAACCTGGAACTACATCGGTACCGGGGGGTTCCCGGCTACCAATATTTTGGACAACGACGGAGTTGTCGTTCCGGGTCTGACGGTTACTCTGACTGCTGGTTCGTCAGCTAGTTATTCGGGAGCCGCTGCCAATTCGCCACTATTATATCCTACCGGCGCCCAGCCGGAGCAGTTGGGCTACAGTGCGATTCACTGGAATGCCCCGATCGTCACCATCACGGGCATTCCGGCAGGCTATAGCGTTGCGACGCTTGCGGGTTGGTTTCAGAACGGCGTCTCGTGGGATCTGGTTACGCCGGTGGACCCCGGTCCGCATACAATCACTTCCTGGGCCGGCCAGCAGTGGAGGGTCACGCTAACCCCCTCTACAGGGACCTTTGTTTATCAAAAGGGGGCTACGGACGGCGCCCATCTCACTCTTGATGCAATTCAGATCCTCCCCGAGCCGGCGACGCTGGCCCTGATGGGTATCGGCCTGGCCGGTGCGCTTATCCGCCGCAAGAAGGTGTAGTTAGTGCCGTTGGCCCTGCTTAGCCAAGGCGAGCCTGCTCCGCCGAAGCGGCTGCGAAGGCGGCGCAGGGCGTAGCACGAGTGAGTGGCATTGATAACGGGCCTTGCCCGAAAGGGCGCGGCCCGTTTGTTTTTGCCGTCGGAGCCGGCGCGAATTACGGTCCTGCGAACGGTCCTGCGAAATCACCTTGACCTGCGCGGCCCCCTCCAATAAAATCATCGGGCTTTTTACCTGGGAAGTCTGGCAGCAGTTCCAGAGCCTTGAAGAGAGGACGACAGGGCATGCTTAAAGAGATTCGGTTTCACGGTCGCGGCGGCCAAGGGAGCGTGACGGCCGCCGAAGTCCTGGCCAAGGCCGCGTTCAAGGACGGCTATGTGAGCCAGGCGTTTCCGGCGTTCGGGTCGGAGCGCATGGGCGCCCCGGTCCGGGCCTTCTGCCGCGTGTCGGATAAGGCCATCCGCACCCGCTCGGAAATTCACACGCCCGACTTCTGCGTCGTGCAGGACTCGACGCTGCTGGAGACGGTCAACGTCTTCGAGGGCCTGAAGGCCGGCGGCATGGTGGTCCTGAACTCCGAGAAGCCCGAGGCCGTCAAGGTCCCTGCGGGGGCCGTCCTGAAGGCCGTTCCGGGCACCAGGATCGCGATGGAAGTCATCGGCCGGCCCATCCCGAACATGGTCATGCTGGGCGCGTTTGCGGGCACGACCGGCCTCGTGACGCTGGCTAGCCTGAAGGCGGCCGTCAAGGAGCGTTTCGGCGGCAAGATCGGCGACCTGAACGCCGAGGCCGTTGAGAAGGCCTACAAGGCCGCGAAGGAGAAGAAATGAGCAAGCATCCTGGCATGGATAAACTTTCAATCGGTTGCGCGGCGCCTCCGGGCATGTCGGTCCTCAACAAGACCGGCGCCTGGCGCACGATGAGGCCGGTCTTCAAGCACGTGGCGTGCAACGGCTGCCGAAGTTGCGAACTGGTCTGCCCGGAAGGCTGCGTCTTCGAGAACCCCGGGAAGAAGCACATGGTCGAGAAAATCAAGCGAGAGATCGCCGACCGCGATTTCGACCCCGATTACTGCAAGGGCTGCGGCATGTGCGCCGCCGAGTGCCCGGTCGCCGACATCGATATGGTCCCGGAGGTGCATTGATGTCCCAGAAAGAGATTCTCGAAGGCGCGATGGCCGTCGCCCACGCCGTAGCGCGGTGCCGGCCGGAGGTCATCGCCGCGTATCCGATTACGCCGCAGACCCACATCAGCGAGGAACTCTCGACGATCGTGGCCGACGGCGAACTCGATGCCGAGTTCGTGAAGGTCGAGAGCGAGTTCGGCGCGGCCAGCGTCGTCCTCGGCGCCTCGGCCGCCGGCGCGCGGGCCTACACGGCCACCTCCAGCCAGGGCCTCATGCTCATGGCCGAGGTCCTCTGGAACATGGCCGGCATGCGGCTGCCGGTGGTCCTGGCGTGCGCGAACCGCTCGGTTTCCTCGCCGCTCTCCATCTGGTGCGACCACCAGGACGCCGAGAGCATCCGAGATTGCGGCGTTATACAGATATATGCCGAAGATGCCCAGGAAGCGGTCGACCAGCACGTCATCGCCTTCAAGGTGGCCGAGGACCGCCGGGTGCTCCTGCCCATGATGGTCAACCTCGACGGATTCCTGCTGACGCACGTCTTCGAGCCCGTGGAACTGCCCGACCAGGGCCTGTGCGATAAGTTTCTGGGCAAGTACGAGGCGTTCTACAAACTCGACGTCGATAACCCGATGTCGTTCGGCTGCTTCACCGAGCCCGACAAGTGCATGGAAGGCCGGTGGATGATCCACGATGCGCAACTCCGGAGCCTGTCGGTCATCGAGGAGGTGTCGGCCAACTTCGCGAAGGTCTTCGGCCGCAACTCCGGCGGCCTCCTGGAAGAGTACAAGTCCAGGGACGCCGAGACCGTGCTGGTGGCCAAGGGCTCGATCTGCGGCACGATCAAGGATGTGGTCGACGAACTCAGGGACAAGGGCCAGAAGGTCGGCTTGGTCCGCATCAAGACGTTCCGGCCCTTCCCGCGGCAGGCGATGGGCAAGGCCCTCGCGGGCGCCAGGCGCATCGCGGTGATAGAGAAGGGCGGCTCGTTCGGCGCGGGCGGCATCATGACACCCGAGATCAAGGACGTACTGTATGATGCGGGCGGGCGCGCCCCGGTCAGCGGCTTCTGCGTCCAGTTGGGCGGCCGCGAGATCACCGCCGACGGCATAAAGGAGATCGTCGCCCGCATCACGAAGGGCGAGCAGGTGGCCTACGAGTACTTCGGCCTGAAGCGGGCGATCCTGCCGGACCTCGTGCCGAGCGACTGAGGCCGTTGTCGTTCGAACCCGCGGCGCGTTGGTTAGTGCCGTTCGAGCCCGCGGCGGGAGCCGCGGGGTACGTCGTGCCGATACAAAATTGACATAGCAACCGATTTACGAATACGGAGGAAAACCCGTGGAGTTCAATTACGACAATCGCATCCTGAAGCCCGGTTACACGTCGTGCCTGGGTTGCGGCGAGGCGCTGGCGATGCGCCTCGTGGTGCAGGCCTGCGGCCCGAAGACGATTTTCACGAATGCCACAGGGTGCAGCGAGATCTTCACGTCGCGCTACCCGACCGTTTCGTGGCAGGCGCCGTGGATCCACAGTTTGTTTGAGAACTCGGCCGCCGTCGGCTCCGGCGTCTACTATGCCCTGAAGCACAAGGGCCTGCTGGAGCAGGGCGTCCAGGTCGTGGCCATGGGCGGCGACGGCGCCACGGCCGACATCGGCCTCCAGTGCCTCTCGGGCGCCATGGAGCGCGGCGACGACATCCTCTATGTCTGCTGGGACAACGAGGCCTACATGAACACGGGCGTTCAGCGCTCGGGCCTCACGCCGCTGGACGCCGACACGACCACCAGCCCGCAGGGCAAGAAATCGTTCGGCAACGACCGGCCGAAGAAAGACCTGCCGATGATAATGGCGGCCCACAACATTCCGTACGTCGGCATCGCATCGATGGGCTATTACCGCGAACTTGCGCCGATGGTGAAGCGCATCCTCCAGATTCGCGGCCCGAAGTTCCTCCAGGTCCACGTGGTCTGCCCGCTGGGCTGGAAGAGCGACCCGGCCAAGAGCGCCGAGATGGCCCGCCTGGCGTTCGAGACGGGCTGCTATCCGCTCTACGAGATCATCAAGGGCGAGATGAAGGCCCACCGCCCGCCCAAGGACGGCTGGAAACCGGTCGAGGAGTATCTGAAGCCCCAGGGCCGGTTCCGCCACCTCTTCCGCTCGGCCGACGCCGCGTTGCGGATCACGGGCATCCAGGCCGCAGCCGCCGCCAACATCCGCAAGTTCTACGGCGACGCGGAGGTGCCGCAGTTCGCCAGAGACGCCGAGGCCAAACTCGCCGAGGCCGCCAAGGCCACGGCGTAGGCTTGAAATTGCAATAATGCAGAGTACCGTAACGGGGTCGCTTCGGCGGCCCCGTCTGTCTTGGATGCGGACGGCGTGCGTGAAGCTGGTGTCTGCCGCGAGGTAATGCTAGAGGTACGCTTCTACCGGCAAATGATTGACTGTTCGTTCGGCGTGTTTGGTATCATTCCGTTGTGGCTGGCCCGCAGGTACGCGGTGGAATTGGCGACATTATGAAACGCCTGGGTCTAATCGCGGTGTCGCTCGGGCTGGCGGGTTGCTGTTTCATGTTCCAGGGCGACCCGTACTGTAGTGAGTACACGCGCGAGAAGCCCGACGAGAAGGACCTCGTGGGCGTGTGGGTTGCCAACGCGAAGTCGCTCGAGTGGCTGAAAGAGAAGGGCTACGCCGTCGCGTCGCCCCCGACGCTGGAGATTCGGGCCGACGGCACGTTTGACATGCGCGGCATGCCCGATTGCTGGCGGGTCTTCTCCGACACGGAGTGGAAGAAGACGTTCGACTCCGCCGCCGGCAGGTGGAAACTCGACCGGCACCAGGAGTGGTGGGCGCTGGAATGCACGTTCGAGAAGCCGCCCTGGTTTCCGGAAGGCTCCTATAGTTCGGAGGTCTTTCTGCGACGCCAGAAACCGCCGTACCTGGTTCATGTGACTATCGGCGACCCCGACGCCGGCGACTGCATCGAATTTGAGAGGCGCTGACGGAGAACTGCGATGCCCACAGTTGCCTGGATTCACGCCGTCTGGATGCTCGCGGCCGTCGCCTTCGGCACGTGGTCGGGGTACCTGGGCCTGGTGCGTGCGACGATGCGAGGCGGCCGGAGCCCGCTGCCCGGCCGCTACACGCTACGGTCTCACAAGTGGACCGGCATCGTCTTTTACGCGATGCTCTACGCGGGGCTTGGCTACGCCGTGTGGATGGTCGAGTTTCACTTCGGCGCGCAGTTGCCCGGCCCCTGGGCGTGGCACAAGTGGGTGGGCCTGGCCATCGGCGCGATCTACCTGCCGGCGATGGCCCTCGGCATCCAACTGTTGTACCGGCCGTCGGGGGTGCGCCGGGCGAGGCCGATCGCGCACATGCTGACGAACTTCACGGCCTGCACGTTGATCGCCGTTCAGTTGGCCTTGGCCGCGTATGCGGCAGGCTGGTTGCAGTGAAGTCTTCTGGTTGGTACGACATCGCAGGATTGCGATTTGCGCGGCGGGTCTCCTGACCCGCCGCGCAAGAGTGCCGCATGAAAGCGCCGGCAACCGGCAATTCGCGCGGCGGTTCAGGAGAACCGCCGCGCACAATATGGAAGTTGCGCTGTCGCATTGACTGTGTCCGCTGCGGCGGACCTTGGATTTGCGGGGCGCGTTTCTATCGCTGAGGCGACAAGTGGAACTCATCCGCGAACTCGACGGCATCGACCCGCGCTACCGTGGCGGCGTGCTCTCCGTCGGCGTTTTCGACGGCGTGCACGTCGGCCACCAGCGGGTCCTCGACCGCGCGGTCGAGCGGGCCCGGGCGCTCGGGGCCGAGCCGGTGGTGTTCACGTTCCACCCGCATCCGCTGGCGGTCCTGTCTCCGCATGAGGCCCCGCCGCGCATCCAGACGTTCGGCCAGAAACTTGAGTTGATGCGCGAGATCGGCATCGCGGCGGTCATCTGGCCTCACGACAGCGCGGCGATCCTGGCGATGCCGCCGCAGGTTTTTTTCCAGGAGATCGTGTGCGGCGCGCTGGCGGCCCGCGCGATGGTCGAGGGCGGCGACTTCCGCTTCGGCGCGGGCGCCGGCGGCGACCGGCGAATGCTGGAGTCGCTCGCGGGCGAGCGCGGCATCGAGGTGGAGTTCGTCGGAGAGGTTCTCGTCGACGGCCAGCGCATCTCCAGCACCCGCATCCGCCGCCTCATCGCCGCCGGCAGCGTTGCCGAGGCCGCGCGGTGCATGGGGCGCCCGTACCGCTTCCAGGGGACGGTCGTCGAGGGCCGCCATCGCGGCGCGAAACTCGGGTTCCCGACCGTGAACATCGACTCGCCGCGGTTCCTCGTGCCGGCCGAGGGCGTGTACGCCGGAATCGCAATCGTGCTCGGGAAGTCGTACCCGGCGGCCATCAGCGTCGGCCGCGCGCCCACCTTTCACGCCGAGCACCCCGTCGTGGTCGAGGCGTTCTTACTGGACTTCGAGGGCGAACTCTACGGCGAGCCGGTGGCGCTGGACTTCCTGGAGTTCCTGCGCCCGCAGCAAGCGTACCCCGACGCCGAGGCGCTGAAAGTACAGATGGCCGCCGACTGCGAGCGGGTGCGGGCGATTACGGCGGTTCCGTGATCCGTGTTGCATGCTGGCAGCCTGTCGGCCTTCGAGATGTTGGTGCCGCGGCAACCCGTGGTACCCGCAGAATAAGACGTGACAGGTTACTAGTGCTCTGTCACACGTCAATTGATGGGTTTGCATGACTCACGTTCGAGCCGAAATGTAGGCCGGGGCAACGCCCCGGCTTTCGTCATCGTTAAGCCGGGGCGTTGCCCTTGTCATTACCCACATCTTTCACTCCTAGCAAGGTTGAAACCTTGGACCATCGGCATCAAGCGTTGCCAGCCCCGCCAGATGGTGATCCATCCGGGCTCGCCGTCGCTCTTGCGTCCGATGAACCCGCCCAGTTTCGCAATGGCGCGCAGCACGTTGCGATTGGTCCATCCGTCCGCCGGGCGACCGTAGGTGGCTTGAAGAATACAGATCGCCTCCTCCCCCAGTTCTTTTGCGTCCACCGCCTCGTTCGGACGCGTCGTGGCCAACAGTTTGCGGTTCAGCAGCCGCACCGCCGTCACCGCCAGGATCGCCAGCAACGCCTCGATCCGCTGCGCGGTCTCCAACTGGCTGTCTTCAATCCCCGTTCCCGTCTTCAGCGCCTTGTGATATTCCTCGATCAGCCAGCGGCGCGTGTAGGCCTTCACCACACGCATGACCTCTTCCTCCGTGCCGCAGGGCCAACTGGTCAGCAGCACCCAATGGATCGGATCATCACCCGGCGCCGCGTTCACTTCCTTGGCCTCGACGATATTCACCGTCCGGGGCTCCGCAGACCCTCCCGGCCGCCAAGTGGCTCGCAGACGCACTGTGCAAGCCCGCACTTCCAGTTCCACCGTCCGCGGGCCGTGGGCCCTGCGAACCCGTTTAGGTTTGCCGGTCTTTTTGTCCCGGCTCACTCTTTGCGGCCGAGAGCGGACCTTCAGGGTGAAACGCGCTACGACCGGCGCCGCGGCCACCGCGTCGAACACCGAACAATCCTGGTCCGCCAATGCCCGCGGCTGATTGGCCCGTACGATGAAGTCCCAGCGGTTATCCTGGCATCGCCCGAGGGTCTCCCAGATGTCCGCCTCGCGATCCGCCATAAAGGTATAGCGCGTCCCGGCCGGAGGCGGGCCGATCTGCTCCACCGATGCCGCCCACCGCTGGGATTCCCGAGCGCGAGACAATCGCTCGGCCATCTTCTCTCGGCCGGCGCGCTTGTGCCGGGGGCGTACCCAGCAGTGCTGAGCGGCCAGGCCGACAAGGGTGACCTGCGGCTCGCGCTCGGCGTTCCATCGGTCGATCCGCATCGCCAGAGTCGAGTGGGCCAGCAGGCCCCGTTGCCCGCCATTGCCGATCGGGCCAAGGTCCTCGGCCGCCGGGTGCGAGGAAAAATCCAACTCGGTCGTGTCCTCCACGAAAAGATAATCGCCTGCCTGCCGACACTCCTCCTTGACGCGTGTGGCATGGGTTGCGAGAATCGCCTCATGGGTGATCTCGGGTTGCTCCAGCAGACGATAAGCCGCCTTCAGGTCGCCCCATTGGTCAATGGATTCGGGCAGACGCCCGTGGGGATTCGCGGCCAACTGCGCCGCCACTTCCACCAACCGGCGGCTTCGCCTCCGATCGTGCAGTTCGGCTCCGCCAAACTCCGCGACCGCCCAATCTTCGACCGTCATAAGTGCCGTCTGCATAAGCGATTCTCCCCCATCGTGCCCCCTGTACGCATCGGCACAAAAGGGGTTCAAAGATGTGGGTAATGACAAGGGCGTTGCCCCGGCCTACATGCTCGATGCCCTTTAATTATCGGACAGCCTCACGCAACAGCGTGGCCATGCTACCCCGCCATCCATCGTTTCACGTGTGACAGAGCACTAGCCCCCCATGTTATGCGTCCAGGCGGTGATTGCCCCTATGACCATCAGGATCGTCAGGGCAAGATAGATCAGTCCGAACAGCCCGCCGACGATGATCCCCACCCAGGCATGAACTTTGCCCTTGCTCTCCGGGTGCTTTGCGGCCCTCCGGAGCCCCATAATGCCGAGCACGACCGCTGCGATCCCCAGAGGCAGGCCGACGCACGGGATGACCGAGAACACGCCCAGGTAGTACGCGACCAGCGCGGGCACATTCTTGTACGGGATGACGGTTGCGATCAGGTCACCGGAAGCCTCTGGTGGCGGGGAACTCGGACCGGGGAGCGGAGGCGAGGCGGGCGACGGCCCGGTCGGCGCATCAGGAACCCCGGACGGCGGTGAGGTTGCCGAAAGAAGTTCCCGTCCGCAGTGAACGCAGGCTGTGACGCCCGCCGGGTTCTCGCCTCTACAGTTCGCACAGATCATATCTGTCTCCTTGTCCGGATCCACAGGCCGTCCGGCGCATGCCCACGATGTCTGCGGGGTTCACGAGGTGCCCCACGCGAAGAGCGCCAGGATGTTGAATGCCGCGTGCGCCAAGAT
>Ga0315284_10009038_pt1 | contig 14226 bp, 37 predicted proteins | sample YL17G09_16_MG_FD_203696 | JGI IMG/M metagenome (GOLD analysis project Ga0315284, IMG submission 203696) | Sediment microbial communities from Yellowstone Lake, YNP, Wyoming, USA - YL17G09_16 | ecosystem: Environmental > Aquatic > Freshwater > Lake > Sediment | place: USA: Wyoming | collected... | reverse complement strand
TACACTGGTGCGGCAGCTGTTGGTGTTCGTGCAAGCCTCTAGGAATAGTTGGGTGTCCGTTTGGTTGACTTAAAACGTGTGTTGCGGAAAGCATGGCCTTGAGCTTGTAAGATACTTAACCCCAAATACACACTGCCCTTCCCCGAGCCGTCTTTAAAAGAGACGGCTCCTTCTTTGTGAGATTAAAAACAATGTAACATTATGTAGGAATCAAAATACAGGGAGATACTATGATTAATAAAGATAAAGCTATGTGGATTAAGGGTGGTAAGACTTTAGGCATACTTATACCCATCGTGATAGTAATTGAGTTCTTACCTTCTTCTCTTAAAGAAGTGATCTACGGCATGGCATTTGGCTGGTTACTAGCAGACATCATTTGGAAGAGATTAAAATGAAAACCCTAGTTCTTATCAAAACAACTTTCAAGTGCTCTCATTGTAATAATGAGAAGACGTTGTCGTTTGGCTACACAGATGGTATACTAGAGTTGTGTATAGAACATGCTATGGCTGAGCTTAGTAAGCCTGAGCCTACACTCTCCATCCTCGAGAAATATTTTGAACGGATATCTTCAAAGGAGAAACAATGACAGCAGAGACTAAAGTGACACCAGCGACTCCAGAAGAGATAACAAACAATGCCTTCATCAGAGCTCGCGCCATCCGCCAAGCTAATAGTATGATAGAGTCCTGGACTACAGAAGAACTCAAACAATATGCCTTTGATAGGCTTACTGATGAGTTGATCAAAAAGCTAAAACGATAAGGAGATGTTTTATGAGTTTGAGCTATGAAGCAAAAGAGGTACTTAAGTTCCTTCAGCAGAAGGCGCCTGACAGTAAGGTGGAGATCTTGAAGAGCTTTCCTGTACTATGGTCAGGCTGGGAATGTGACAGTCTAGCATGGGTCGTGTCAATAGACGGAAAGAGACAGCTTGTTACAACTAATCATGGTCGTCATTGCTTTGAGTCCTTAGACTTTCTTGACAAGAAGCTAGTAGAGTATGCCGCCGCTGCCTCAGATACTAATAATGCATTGGACATACTGCGTAGCTACTAATGTAGGGAGATTAATATGTTGCTAATAATTGCATTGACCGGGCCATTGATAATCCTAGTATTTGCTTATTGTGCTTATCGTCTATATCAACAAATACAAAAGCTTAGAGTTCAGCTAGCGATGACAACACATCAACTTGATAAGACGCGAGGCCACCTGCAGGCAGCATATAAGGTGTGTCCAGCAGCTCATTATGTTAAGTGCTCGGCATATGCTCGTGAAAAACTCTTTCATGTTTCTGAAGATGGAGTTATTTCATACTCAAGCTTTAATGAAGATGGTTCTCCTATACAACATTGTGAACCACCATTCTATAACTAAACCACTAAAAAGGAAAATGAAATGAGACTCTCTTGGAAAGATATCTTAGTCATCATAGGGACAGTGGCCCTGTTCGTTATCTTGCTTATAGACTGCTCGGCCTCAGATAATAAGGTTGCACAAAAGGTGGCTACAGTCAGCGGAGATGTACAGGTCCATAAGTATGAGGAAGATCCTTATGTCTGTTTCATTTTAACGAATGCAAAAGACACGAGTGCTGATTCTATCAGCTGTGTGCACAAATGAAGATACATAAGCTCTCTGGAAGGGCTCATAATAGAGGGTGCTACTCTAAGTATTATATTCTATCACCAAAAGTTGGACTTAAAGTAATAGTGACTTACCCTGGCGACCCTGGCGCAGATTCTCAGTTTGAGCACAATGAAGCGAGGATCCTTCTTACGAGCAATCTCTGGAGAGCTGCTAAAGAAGAGTTTAAGCTTTTAGAACAAGTATATGTTAGGTGTAAGCTCTTCCCTAAGCCTCATGCTGTTTGTGCTGTTAAGCTAGGCAAGTATCTTTATCCTGCTATCAGGATGGAGCACATTAGCGGAGCTACTCTATATAAAACAAAAGGTATCTCTTCTTCTCAAAGGGAAGATATAATAGACGATCTAGAAACTTACTTAGCCGATCTTGGCATTGAACATGGAGATCTTCACGAGGACAATATTATTGTAGCAGCTCAAAAGAATGAGAAAATTAAACTTCGTCCCATCGACTGCACACCAGACTATATTATCATGAAGAGGAAAACAAAGAAACGCTTAAAGCTTTGGGTTTGACTATGTCGATTACAACAATATTGGTATTGTGTGGGATTAGATTTTCCGTTGCTGTCAATACGGCATACTACTTGTGCGAGACAAGTTTTGATGATCAAGCTTGTGTCGTTCAAGTTGAGTGCAACACAGGAAGATCTACTTACGATAAGGATACGGGTATTTTTACTATCATAAAGCAAAAGGTAGTTCTTGAGGGCTGTAAGAAACTTTCACCTCAAAGAACACAACTCAGCATAATGGGAGAGTTCGCAGCTGCCATTAGTTGCATTGAAGATAAATAAACCTAAGGAGAATGAATATGTTTGCGGTTGTTTTTATTACAGGGCTTGTATTTGGATTTGTAGTAGGAGACAGTGTAGGAAGCAATCAAATGAAACATGATCTTGAATCAGTTCATAGGAGGCAATGTCTTAGTAAAGGAACCTGTGGGCATGTAGGACAGCAAGTAGAAGGCACTGACGATACCATACTGGCTCGCCATCATGACTGCCACGGCCGCAACTGTAATTAGCTTTTCTTGGCTAAGACATACATAAAGCTTGCACCAGAGGTCCAACCAATGACAAAGATTATAATTAGTAAAATAGGTAGTGACATACTTGAGAAATAAAAATCAATACTCAAAAGGAAATGCCAAATGAGCCCAGCAGTTGCAATCTTAGCTTTGATCTTATTTATGATAAGCGGAGCCACTATTGCTACGCTTATTGAGCGCAGGCGATCCCGACAATCTGATGCTTCCAAAAAACAACTAGAGAATTTTGACAACTGGCTAAGACTTAGTAGTAGCATTACTGAAATTCCTCAACTTAAAGGCGACCTTCGTCAAAAAGTAGATACCTTGCTCAAGCAGAAACAAAACAAAGATAAATAAGGAGATACTATGAAGAAATTACTTGGACTAATGCTACTAACTGGATGTGCCACTACATCGTCGGTACAGCAAGCGCATGAGCGCATCGAAGAGGTTAGGCTTGAGCAGCAGGTACAGTTCTGTACTATGTCTATTGTTCCATGCATCCTAGTTACACAAGATAAGGCAAATTGCCGTGCGCTAGTTCACGCATGTACTCTTGAAGCTATTGAGGTATACAAAAAGAATACTGGTAAGAGCAGTACGCCAGCTTCGCTCGACTCTTTATTAAATGAGGTTAAGCAAGCCATGAAGCCTCAACAAAACAAACCAGACAAAAATGGACTAGACTAATAGGTTGTAAGCAGCTCGTATGGCACTTCTAGCATACTTGATTTTTAAATCAGCTAAAGTGTAGGCTCTACCTGTCCAAGGATTCTCTAGGTCAGGTGGTATGTCTCTTTTGCTTTCGTCTTCTGTGAGCTTAACATACTTCTGACAGAAGTCATTATAGGCTTTATATATCTCACCGTTATCTTTTATGAATTGCCACCACTCAGCAATAGTGGCTAGTTCATGAGAGTGCTCATAACTAAACCCAAGCTGAGTTCTTAAACTAAACTCAGTGGTCTCATGAATGAGAAGGTACTTGTAGGTATCTATCTTCTTTCCATTGTAGAGCATAAATCTAGGCATATGCCTATCTACATAGAAGGTTTTGCCATCTACGCTATAGCCAGCCAGCTCTGGTACGTCATATTCGCTATTGAACTCTTGCATAATATATACTTCCTAATCAATGGGAGTATATATGGCTCATTTGCGTTTAGATAACTTTTGGTTCCAGATCTTAGCATCAGATGTAACATCGGGATTTACGTCTCGAAAACTACCCAAGTGTCCCATGAGCAAGTGACAATTTAATCCAAAGCGTTGACCTTCACATAAGGTGATCAGGTTAGTAGGATCTAATTCCTTTTCAGGATCGAGATGGAATGGAAAAATATGGTGGACCTCAAGCCTGTCTGTACCGCCACATACAGCACATGTGGGATTAGCTTCTAGGAAGTGTTTACGAACAGTAGCCCACTTACCAGAGCGAGCTACTCCAAGCGGAGCCTTACCGGAGAAGGCGTCAGTAATATTTGTAATAAGTGGATGTATCATTTATTTTCTCGGTCATCTATATACTTCTTGCAACTCACTTTAGCGTATGCATCTTGACTAGAGAACTCAATGATCGAGGTTGGGTTCAGAGTTCCTCTTGAGGGGTTTCCAGTCCTGTATGATACCTTACCAACCTTATCTATTCTATACACAGCCACATTGTCTAACTGCCAAGGATCTATTTTATCTAAGTCTGCTTTACTGATTAAGCATTCACCAACTTTAAACTTAGGGCTTGGCACCTTAGCTTGAGCAACATTACAAAATAGTAACCCGGCAACTATCATTAGCTCTCTCATGTGTCCTCCTTCTAATTGTGAATCAACTTAGTTATATTAGAGATAAGGAATATGTCAATGACAAGCCTTTCTTTTAAACTCGCGTAATAAAACAAACTAATATAATGTATAGGAGGGAAGATATATGTCAACCAAACTCTTTAACATTCTATCTACATTAGCTCTAGCAACTTTTGTTGTTGGAGCTTCTTACGCTCATGATTACTACATGGTGCAAGAGAGATATCGTTGCTATGTTGAGACCAATAAAGAAGATGGCCTGGACGCGTACACCTTATGTGGAATCAATGCAGATGGGTGGAGGAAGGGTATGGTAGAAGGTTGGCTTCGTTGGTACTACTTTTATGAATTCAATGGAGAAGACAAATGAAACCTATTAAATGCAGTAGTGCTGGTCCATGTCCTGATCAATTAGAATTCTATATTAAGAATGACACCTACTCAATTGCTGAAGATGCTCTATGTTGCTCTTACTGTGGAATCAATCTCGACTCAATCTGCGAAGAGCTATATTCAGATGAAGACCACAAAGAAGATCAGAAAACTGATTGTATGCTGAACTAGTAGTTGTCGATACAAGAAGAAAGAAAGACAATACTTTAAGAGTTTCTAATCTTAAAGGGTTTTCTTAATGAAGTATGTACTTTTCTTTCTTCTCTTGATACCTGATAAGGTGCTGGCAAAAGATTTCTATCTTCCAGAGCCAACTAATGTTTACGTGGACCTATATAAGTATCAGTCATACCGAGATCCATATCTCGCTCCAGTAGATAAAGATATTAGTCAAGGTGCCTCCTTTCATGTGTACACTAATCTAATAAGATGGCGAAGCTATAAGCTTCATTGGAATAATGATTTATACTTTGACCAAAGTAGAGTTACACAGCAGATCGTTCATGCTGGGTATCATTATGAATTGGGAATGAATATTATTAATGATGCAAGAGGCCTCCCTCGAGTTGAATTGTTTAAAGAGCACAACAGTGAGCACATAATGGATACGGCTAGGCCAGCAATGCACTTTCCAGTATATGATCGTTACGGAATCAGACTAAGAATCTTTCCATAAACTAACGAAGAGGAACAAGATGAAGATCCAGATCAAACAGTGGTCAGGAAAGAATCGAGAACTCCTAATTAGACAAACAATTAAGCATGTTGCAAGCTTGATCTTCTCAGATCAAGCTTTGGCAATAATTAAGACGATCAACATTAAGATGATCAAGTCACCCCAGGTAACAGTGTGTAGTAAGCAGTCACCTGCCGATGGCTACCTAGGCTACCACTACAACACTCAAGAAGGTGTGGTTAGCATATGTATTAAGTCTACTCTTAACGACACAGACTTCATAGGTGTACTTGCACATGAGCTAATGCACCTTGCCCAGTTTGCAGATCAAAGACTCCTGATGGGCTCTGAGGATGCTTTCTGGAAAATTAATGGGCGCTATTGTCGTTATAATATTCAAAGTGAATCTTACCAAGAGTATTTAGATTGGCCTTGGGAAAAGGAGGCGAGAGATTTTGCAAACGCCTATCTCAAGATTTTGAATCACTCGAAAAGAAATGAGCAGGCCAAGGCTGCAAAACGAAAGGAATCTAAATGAAAGTTAAGAAGACTATACTAAGTGCTCTTAGTAATCAACAGGTAAAGGATCTGTACGACTTTGCCATCAAACAACTTGTAGTAAAAGCTACTCGCAAGGACCTTTCAATCCAGAATTGGGAATTAGATAGTAGCAAAGTGGTTTCAATAAACTTTCTAATCAACCAAGGTTCTAAGAACTATATCTTCATGCCCCCTGGGCAAAACCTCTGGGAGATATCTAAATTTATAGATATTGATTATAGCCCTTGGGGACTATATGCCTCAGACGCGAATGAGGCTCGTGAAAGACTAACCTCTAGTAGAGATCAATTTTTTGAAGATTACGGATTAAACCCAATAGACCTCGTACTCCTCGATACTGGACTATATGGCAAACAAGAACAAGTAAAGAGTATGATTAAGTTTCTTAGCATTAGTGGACTCGACGACGCTATCTTTGGTCACTCTATCTACCAGGTAGAGTATAATAAACCAAAGGTAGAGAAACTATGCTCATTTGGGACTATTCAATACGAGAATATAGCTAACCTTGTGATTCGAAGCGTGTTTGATATTCTATATAAGGAGACGCTGGTCAGCATAGGTCCATTTAAAGTAGCTGACCAGGTCTGCCCATATGACTTTGCTCTTGTTGTTGAAGAGAAATGCCAAGATGCTAACATACTCTATCTATTCAAGCGCCGTCATAGGTCCGAGCCTGCAGGAATTGATAAGACTGGACGACAGCTTGCAAATGCAATTGAGGCTTTTGGGTCTCTCATGTTGGGAGAGACTTGGAGGGATCAGCTTTCATCCATTGACAACGAGCATCTACAAAGACTCTTAGAGATTTATTATCCTGCTGGAGCTATTAATCTTATATCTAATTATCCTACAGTAAGGGCATTAGCCATAAAGAGCGCTAAGAATGGGTGAGGAAGTGCATACTGACGGAAGTAAAACTTGGCACGTAGATGATGAATACTACACTGAAAGAAAAAGGATTCAATAATCTAATAGCTGAAGTTAAGCAACTACCTAAGGTTCTTAGACTTATAGACCCTAGAGAATGGGTTAGGAAGCTATGAAGGAAAATAAATACTACTACAAAGATAATCAACTACATGAAGTTAAATAACTTAACTCTAGCTCATTTACTTACTGATCCAGATGATATGTTGAGGAAGTCTGCTGGAAAACATAAGTGGTAATAATTAGCATAATTAGCAATTAGTATAAAAACTTAATAAATATATAAAAGGGGAATCAATGAAAACTATTATTCATCATCTCGTTCATTTTGCACACCACATGTTTTATTGTATCATCGGGTGCACACTCTATCATCTGGTTGATGTATATTTTGGTATTACACGAGAGCTATTTTTCCTACTAGGAATTGGATTTAAATGAATGGCAGTAGAAAAAAGTTCTTTGAGTTAGCTAAGAAGCTTTCTGAGAAGTCTACCTACTGGCACAAGCTTGGCGCAGTAGTAGTCACTCGCAAAGGTAGAATTGCTGGCGTTGGTTTCAATAAGCCAACAAAAACTCATCCTAAGTCAGGTAATGAATATAAAACTATTCATGCAGAGTTCGATGCAATCATTGGCTTGGTTAGAAGTGAGCTCGCTGGGGCTACTGTCTACGTGTATAGGCAATATAAAGATGGTAGTCCAGCACTAAGTAAGCCTTGTGCTTGTTGTGAAGCAATGCTTCGTGAGGTAGGAATTAAAAATGTGTATTATACCTCCAGCAATGGATACGATGTCCTTGAATTCTGAAGAAGAAGCTATGAAAGATAAGTTCTACTACAAAGATGGCACTACATCTTCTAAGTATGATAGCTCTAAGGAGGTTCATAGAGTTGATGGTCCTGCTATAGAGCATACTAATGGAGCTAAGCATTGGGCTACAGATGATAAGCGTCATAGAATTGATGGCCCTGCTATAGAGTGGGCCGATGGAAGTAAATACTGGTACGTAGATGATCAACATTACACTGAAAAAGAATTCAAAAGGCTGATTAAAGAAGTTAAGCAACTACCTAAGGTTCTTAGACTTATAGATCCTAGAGAATGGGTGAGGAAGCTATGAGTAAATTCTACCACAAAGATGGTACTACTTCTTCTGAGTGTTATCCCTCTAAGGCTCTTCACAGAACTGATGGTCCAGCTATAGAGTTTGCTGACGGAGGTAAGGAGTGGTGGGTAGATGGTAAGCGTCATAGGGTAGATGGTCCTGCTTGTGAGTATGCTGAAGGAAGTAAGTACTGGTATGTCAACGGTAAGTGCCATAGGGTAGATGGCCCTGCTGTAGAGTATGCTAATGGATATAAGGAGTGGTGGGTCAATGGTAGCCAACCCATCTCTCTCACTAAGCAGTTGCTAATCAACTACATGAAGTTAAATAACTTAACTCTAGCTCATTTACTTACTGATCCAGATGATATGTTGAGGAAGTCTGCTGAGAAAGAGGTGGGCTGACTAATCAGTATAAAAACTTTTTGGAGCTTTGATGGAAAAGAAATATAGATCGGCAAAAGGTATCAAAGGGATGCTCATAGGAGGTTCAGGCGGGGGACCTTTCTTTAGAGTTTATGGTCCTGACGGAAGCTTTAAGGACTTTTCTATTGATCACTATGATCTTGAAGTGCAGATCATTGACACAGACGCCTTCCTATATGACTTTGATGTAGTCGGTGCAGATGCAGAAGAAGGGAATAGTTTAAACTACTCTCCAACATCTTTAGGATGGGATCTCCTTGTAGCTAGGAATCCTACAGAAGCATTAATTTCGAACAATCCGACTTATAGAGAGTACGCTGAAGACTTTATAAGAAAACAGAAAAAGGTAGTCAGGAAATCTAAAAATGGATGAAATAAAAATAGACTGGACTCACTTTCTTAAGTCTGGAACCTTTATCAAAAAAGGCGAGGCTCCTCCAGTCAGTCCTCAACTGACTAAGAAGTCTATAGATGACTTTATTACTCTATGCAAGTCAGATTCAAAGCTTGAAGATAAATATAAACTAATTGAGATCTATGATAAGGTCCGTACTCTCTTCGCGGGAGACGATAACCTAGCCTGCTTATGGCTGATTCAAAAGAATCCATTCTTCTTTGATAGTAGTCCTGTAGAATCTGTACTAGTAAATGGACCCGCGAGTCTATTAGACTTCCTAAACGAAAGGCTAGGTAAATGAGTAAGACCAATTGGCTTAAGATGGATACGTTGGGACTACTTATACTAATAATTATTGTTACTGCAGGTATAGCTAGTACGTGTAGAAATTCATCCAACGACGACAATGGCAGTACAATACTTTTTTAGTATTAAAAACAATGTAATGTAATATAACAAAAGGATGTGTATGAAAATTGAAGCCACTCATACACAACTTCTATTAAAGAATAGCTTTAAGAATCTACTTAGAGTAGAAGTATTAGACTATGATGGTAGTCAGCTAGCAGATAAGCTAAGAGACCTGTCGGAAGCTCAGACTGAGAGAGAGGTCGCCTTCTACTTAGTAGACGCAGATGTATACATAAGAAAATGGGCCACCAACATCATTAAAGAAATGAGGATCTAATGTGGGGTTTATTTAAAAGCAAGACTTTACAATCAGTACAAAAAGTGCAACACAATGTACACAAGAGCTATTTAGCTCTTTCTCTTAAGGATGGTGGAACAGCTCAAACCATCTACTGGATGGGTTTTCACCATCACCGGGTCGGCGCACGAGAAAGTACTAGCGTAATAGTAACTGCCCTTGAGCATTGTGGGAAGGTAGGCTTTTATCCACTCCAAGATGGAACATTTCTTAATATAGATCAAGTGAAGAGTTTTAAGGTCGTTACAGAAGACCACTTTGTAGATGAGCAATAAATGATTACGATGATTAGTATGATTAGTATGATCGTATGGATAGTGATCTGGTCACTTATCTTACTGAAATTTATTGCTGAAGGTGACGCCTGGGGAGCGCTTATCAGCTTTTGCGCTTTACTTACATTCCCAATCTGGCCAATAACCGTACTGTACTATGTATACGTACGCGGCAGACAGTATTAGAATAAGAAAATGTGGAGGTACTATAACTACTCTGACCTTAATACTAGTACTAATGATAATGGTCGCTGCAACGCAAGCTCCAGCACAATATCGCTGGCAATTTGTATTTTTTTATGCATGCTTGATAATCATCGCCATCGGCATAGATCGCCATAGTTAATGCGTCGGCACTATTGTAGATAAAATATAGAGACAACTAACTAGGAGTATACTCAATGCTTAAGCACCGTAGTAAAATCAAAAAGGCTAATGCGAATCTTCTTGGTGGAGGATTTCTTGTTGAACATAAAGTTTATGTTCCGCGAGGCCAAGTTAACACCAGCTTCTTCAACGTCTATAAGATTCTAGGTGAAACAGAAAGTTTCTACCAGACTGAAGTAGTGCCACTGGTTGAGATGCAGATCGTTCGCAATCACTTAGCAAAGGCTCGCGGCGAAGCAGAATGGTCATTTGACTTCCTCTATAACGCTGACGCTGACAATACTTGGGTGGCTCTTGGCGTTACAGATCCAGATGCGTTCCTTCGGAGCAATACTGAGATCTTTATTAAGATTATTCAGAACCGTGAAGATGACTATACTAAGAAGATGGCCAACCGTAAAGAACTTATGGCTGAGCGTAAACGTCTCAAAGAAGAAAACAAAGCATCAGCCTAAGGAGAAGTATGAGTAAGTTACATCTAACAATTGAAGAGAAGATCTCTCGTCTTGCAACAGGAAACGTTTCTTTAAAGGATCTTCCTGAAAAGATTAAGAAAGTGATTGGAGACAATCTAGAAGAGGCGCTTCGCTCTAGTAGTCCCTACATTAAGCAGACTGCAGAAAAATTAAAGAAGTGAATAGTTAGGGTTAAGATATTAACATCTCAAGGAGTCAACAATGAGTAAGCACAACGAACATTTTGTGGTCTGGTCTAAGCGTCTCAATGCATTGTATAAGCAGCAGCAGCGAAGTAATAATACTCAATCAAAGAGTAAGCGTTCGTCGGCTCCTACACCAGCCCCTGAGCCTGCTAAGGAAGGCACCTAATGATTACTAGGCCAATGTTGGCCGAAACAATTGAGGTGTTTGAGGACATCTCTTACCCCAAGATAGCGTCTCCCAAGTTAGATGGGATTCGTTGTCTTAAGGTCGGAGGTAAAGCTCTAACTAGATCCTTCAAGCCTATTCCAAATAGGTTCATTCGAACTACGATCGAACGAATCTTTCCGGACGGTGTGGATGGAGAGATCATGATCAATGGTAAATCTTTTAGCGAAGGATCATCAGGAGACATAATGTCTGAGGACGGCGAGCCAGACTTCGTCTTCTGCCTATTTGATTACGTAAAAGATAACCTAGACAAGCCTTACCAGAAGCGCCTAGTAGACCTAGCTACTCTAGCTGGATTAGAATATAGTAGAATACTTATTACATCTGTCGTCAACAATGCAGATGAGCTTCGTCTTTTAGAAGATAAATACATCGAAGAAGGCTACGAGGGCATCATGGTACGCGAGCCCAATGGCCCATATAAGTGCAATCGCTCTACCTTAAAAGAAGGATATCTTCTAAAGGCAAAAGAGTTTGAGCACTTTGAGGTTCGCATCACTAGCTTCTTAGAACAGAAAACAAACGAAAACGAAAAGAAGAAGAATGATCTAGGACTCTCAAAGCGCTCTACAGCAAAGGCTGGAATGAAACTTGCAGGTACGCTGGGTAAGTTCATTGCTGCGTCTATGGCTGATGTCTTGAACATTAAAGTTGGCGACCAACTTAAAATTGGTAGTGGAGAAGGTCTCACAAAGAAGCTCCGTCAAGATGTCTGGGATAATCAAGATAAGTATGTAGGAAAGATCATTCGATGTAAGTACCAAAAGAAGGGTGCAAAGGATAAGCCTAGGTTTATTACCTTCAATGGATTCAGAGACGAAAGAGATATGTAATATGGAGCTATCATTAGAAAAGCAATAAGAGAGTATAGAAAGTGATGACATTAGAAGAGCAAATAGATAGCCTAAGACCTTGGTATCTTTCGTGCAGAACGTGGCTTTGGTATGGTAAGGATTCTATTCATCGAGGCATTCGAGGCATTGCCTTGGACCCGGAAGGAGACTCTATGATAGAACAAGCTCCTCTTATAGATTGTTTAACCTCTCCTAGCGAGTACATTAGAGAATATAGAAAATGGTATGAGGAGAATAAACATGTACTCTGATGCAGCAACATTAGAAGATAAGATCGATAGCATGACGAGCGCAATTAACGGTGACTATTCCTCAGTTGTGCATTGGCGATGGTCGCATCCTGGGACTGCGTATCCCTATCTCCTGTGGGATGCCCTGAAGCGAATAATAGAAGAGGCTTCTCTTGCGGAGTGCTTAACATCACCTAGCCACTACATTAGAGAATACAGAAAATGGTATGAGGAGAATAAGATAGATGTATAAGCAAATTGGATTTTCATTCGAGGACGTATCAGAAAAAGACCGCGAAGCCGTAGGTTACTCGGTCAATGCGCTTATTGACTATTACAAGGAAAATAATAGGACAGATCTTTTTTCTGCTCCCTCTGATAAGAGGAGCTCATATAGAGTTGTGCCAATTAGCCCTCTTCCTAGAGATCTCTCTCTTGTTGAGATCTGGATGTGGCACAATAATAGGTTCAGGAAGTGCCTCATCAAGGACATTTCAATTACTGGGGCTGGAATAATTCTTCCATTCAATGATATGAATAATCTCTTTACGAAAGAAAGACCATTCACAATCTTAGTTGAGTTTCCTTCCACACTTCATACAGCGTGTGTTTTTAAGAGCTTCTTTTGCAAGTCTGTTGTAAGATATGATAGGAGCTTTAATCCTCCAGAAAAACAACTCGAGGCGTTAAATAAATTAAACGCTGAGGTACACCCACGAGACAGAAAGATTCGCGGAATGAATTCAAGGACGTAGAATGCTAATTATTACATCCTACCTAACTGACAACTAACACAGTTGATATATGGTCTTCCTATAGAAGGAGGTATCATGTCAAAAAATAAACAAGTGAAGAAGGTTGAAGACGCATCGGGCTATCAAGTAGTGGAGAAGGAAGTTACTTTTGTATGTCCAACAAGAGGAAAAGTAACTCAGTTAATAAAAGTAAAAGTATATGCGATTGGTGGAGTCCCTACAAGGCAAACGTGCCACTAAGGAATGCGCTATGGAAAGCAGTCAAAGTCTAATAAGAGAGTACCTCGATCTTAAGGATAAGATCGAGCAGCTTGAGCCCTTTGACCTAAAGACTATTCAGCCTAGGTTGTGGGCTGACCACCGAGCTGAGTTTTATATTCTACCAGAAGATTTTGAACGCGATACACCTGCTGAAAAGCTATACTTATATAAGTATAGAGCCGTCATAATGATGGCGTTCAGTAATAGATGTGCCATCTGCCTTGCTCATGATAAAGGCATCGAGATGGACCATCACTTTATTTGTAAGGTGGATGGTGGTACTTTTGGACTAAAGCATCGTAATGGCATCATTATGAACAATACAGTTCCACTCTGCGTTCCCTGCAATCGAAAGAAGAAAGATAAGAGCTATAAACTCTTCTGCTCAAAAGAACAGATCGCTCGTATTAGACATATTAGTGACTTACTTACTCTGCATGTTAATAGTATGACACTTTTAAAGTTCCCTGTATAGGTTGAGATGAATAAAACTGAAGATCAAAAGAAATATACAGCAGCCATACTTGCACTTGCAGGGGATATAGTCTTGTTAAGAGATCAGCTTAATGATGCTCGCAGGCGTTTATCTTCAGCCGAAGATGATAATGATAGAGTTCAAAAAAGACTAGATCAAACTGAACAAGCAGTAAAAACTCTTCTTGAACCATTCATGGAGTCTACTGAGACGGTTTTGTATCTCACTCATCCAGACGAAGTTGTAAGAGAGCTAGCTATTGAGCTAATCAATGACAGAAAAGAAGAAGAAGAAGATAATAGTCGGTAACGCCACGCCCTAGGTCGGAGAGATGCCATCTCCGACTACAGAACACCTAGGGTGTTTATATACCAAGAGGCGGCTCCTAGAAGCCGCCTCTTTCGTTATGAGGTTA
>Ga0315284_10009037_pt1 | contig 14226 bp, 14 predicted proteins | sample YL17G09_16_MG_FD_203696 | JGI IMG/M metagenome (GOLD analysis project Ga0315284, IMG submission 203696) | Sediment microbial communities from Yellowstone Lake, YNP, Wyoming, USA - YL17G09_16 | ecosystem: Environmental > Aquatic > Freshwater > Lake > Sediment | place: USA: Wyoming | collected... | reverse complement strand
TCGCCCAGAGTGGGAATGACCTCAGTGTGGGAGATTTGATGCGTTATTCGCAGTATTTTCTCACCTCAGTGGGAGAGTAAGATAGCGTTTTCGATTTATGGGACAGGCTCAAAGGCCCCTATATTTAGCTTCGCGGCAAGGGGGCTGGTTGGAGGAACCCAATGGGTGAAAAGACAAAAGGGGCACTGAAAGTTCAATTCGATAAGCGGTTGAGGCTGGAGTTTCACGGGGCCCGGATTACTTCGGATGGGGGACTGCTGGCCTGCCGGGAACTTGATGGAGCGCTGGAGTTGACGGAGGTAGCACCGACCTATCTGCGAGAGACCCGAGGAGGCCGGAATGTGCAGCACGAGATCGTACCGCTATTGCGGCAGTCGGTGTATAGCCGCTTGGCGGGATATGAAGACACCAATGACGCCTTGAGGTTGGCCAGGGATCCCGCTATGCAGGCGGTGATCGGGCGCCGGGCGTTGGAGAAGCAGGCTGCCAGCACCAACACCTTGAGCCGGTTTGAGACTGAAGTCCTTATTACCGAGGAGAACCTGAGGGGGCCTGGAGCACCTGAATGCTGCATGGGTAGATCGGGCCATGACTCGAACCCGGCATCAGAGGGTCATACTGGACATGGATAGTTCCGAGAGCCCGGTATATGGGGAGCAGGAAGGGGCAGCCTACAACGGGCATTTCCAGTCAGTATGTTACCATCCACTCTTCCTGTTCAACCACTTCGGGGACTGCGAGGGAGCCCTGCTGCGGTCGGGGAACGTCCACAGCGCCGACCGTTGGCAAGAAGTCCTTGCGCCGGCGGTGGAACGTTACCAGCGCAAGGGGGTGCGTCTGCTCTTCCGGGGTGACGCTGCCTTTGCCAAGCCGGAGATGTACGAGTATCTGGAGTCCCGGGTCATTGGCTACGCCATTCGTCTGCCAGCAAACGATATCCTGGAACAGGAGGTTAAGCACCTGCTGAAACGTCCTGAAGGGGAGTTATCTGAGAAGCCCGTAATCCGCTACCACGACTTCCAGTATCAGGCAAAGAGTTGGGATCACCCCAGGCGGGTGATAGCTAAAGTAGAATGGCACCGCGGGGAGCTATTCCCCCGGGTGGGCTTCATTGTTACCAATTTGTCCGTTAAAGCCGAGGGCGTAGTGCACTTCTACAATGGCCGTGGGACGGCAGAGCAGTGGATTAAAGAAGGTAAGTACGCGCTGAACTGGACCCGGCTCTCCTGCCACCGGCTCGTTGCCAATCAGGTGCGGCTTCATCTGTTCGTCCTGGCCTACAACCTGGGGAACTTTCTACGCAGGCTGGGCTTGCCCAAGGCAATCAAAGACTGGTCATTATGCAGCCTTCAGGTGAAGTTGATAAAGATGGGGGGCCGGATTGTGCGTCATGCTCGACAGATTGTCTTCCAATTGGCTGAGGTAGCAGTGCCCAGAGAGCTGTTTGCTGCCATCCTGGAGCGGATAAGCCGGTTACGCCTGGCTCCTGGCTAGTCCGCCTCCGGTGGAAGGGCACACAGAGGCAGCCGGATGAAAAAGATAGGGGAAGTATCGTCTTTTTTCGGGTGGAGAGATACTTTGGGGTTGCTAAACAGGTGTTTTGGGATGCCGGAGCTGAACTCCCGGGATGCTTTGGGTTGTCGGGGGGGTTCTGATCAGGCTTTACAAACGGATGCGCTGGGTATATCATCGGTGTCAAGACCAAAGAGGAACGAGGTCGACTCACTACGAGTTGATATGGGAAATCCCGGCTTAGATACTGTTTCGAGCTTCGTGCTTCGTATTTATGCGCCCAGGGTCACGTTGTCAATCAGCCGCGTCTTGCCCACCCGCACCGCCATTGAGACCAGCGTCTTGCCGTAAAACTCTATTGTCATTCCGAGCGAAAGCCGGAATCCATGATTTCTACGTCCTCTGGCCCAGGACTGCCATGTTGAGTATGCCCTGAACGCGGGCGTAGGGCTCGCCATGACACGGTTACGCCGTCTGGATTCCCGCCTGCGCGGGAATGACATTACTCTCTTTATCCCAATGCTATATTATCAATCAGCCGCGTCTCGCCCACCCGCACCGCCATTGAGACCAGCGCCTTACCTTTTAATACATCCAGTTCTTCCAGCGTTAAATTCAAATTGCATCGCTAGCTTCAGAGATAGAATACAAGTATGTTTTTCGACAATGGATGGTAAGTCATATAGCTCCTAATCAAAATGGGAAAACGATCTGGCAAGGCATTTTGGCGTGTTAATATATAGGAAGTATACAGAGGTATCGCAAGTGGACGGGTATTCTGATAAACGCCGGATGTGGTCACCTTGCCCCCGGTGTGTCAGTGGGAATATGTATCTGGAACACGATGGCGAGTATGTTTGCCTGCAATGCGGCTATCGCTGCTATCCTGACGCGCTTGCCAAAACGCCAGAGTCATTAAGAAATGCGTAACCCAGACCACCTGATACACAGGTCGTAGTGAGTTGGTTTAAGTGTAATCTTGAGCCGCTTAATGATTCGTCGATACCTGGTAACAGCGCATTCGACCCAACTTAGATAATCGAAAAGACCACCAACCGCCAGTTTGATGGCAGCAGCTGGTCTATTGGGTGATATATGAGCCTGTCCCATAAATCGAAAACGCTATCTTACTCTCCCACTGAGGTGACAAAATGCTGGGTATAACGCATCAAATCTCCCACACTGAGGTCATTCCCACGCCGGACGATAGTGCAATGTCTCCCATTTGCGTTTTTAGAAGACCTTTGTGGGACAGGCTCATAAGGGCGTAGAATTAGTCGATAGCGATCATGAATCGGTAGAAGATTGACAATTACTGACAAAAAGAAGCCGAATCGTTGCGGAAACGTCTTTGTCGGCTGGGATTATGTCGAAAATCATCCCGGAAAATGACTATCCCACGCCTGATTTAAATGAATTTAAACAGGTCGCTTAAAACCGCTTAATTTCATTTAATTCCGTTTAATAATCACGACTTTGCCCCATTAATGCACGTTATGCGCCCTTATGCGCTCCTTTCCGTACCTTATGTGTCCATTTCAGCCACTTTGTGGTTCCTTATCAAGACACTTGAGCCACTTATCAGCCCCTAACCGTACCATAATAGACCCAAACTCAACCCTACAACCCAAACCGTACCCTAATGGCCCTAAACTCAACCGTCCGACTTTATTAGCGTCTCGGATGGCTTCTCTTACGCCGCGCAACTGCTATCCGCAAGCGCTTCTCCCGGGGGGTATTCATGATATGCCTTCACTGGTAATGTAAGCGGCCACCCTCTCGCGGTGATGCCTGCCATCACCGAAGGCGATTTCTGAAGTCTTGGCTCTCTTGAAGTACAAGTTCAGGTCATGGTCGGCAGTGAAACCTACGGCGCCGTGTACTTGAATGCCGTCACCCGCAACGTGCTTGTACATTTCGCTACACCATGCCTTGGCCGCAGAAGCGGTCACACTCGCCTCAGGGTCGTTCTCTGAGATTGCCCAGGCTGCGTACTGGGTAATCGATATTGCCCCCTCCACCTCAATTGCCATATTGGCGCACCGGTGAGCGACGGCTTGAAAAGCACCAATGGGCTGACCGAAAGCCATCCTCTCCTTGGCGTAATTCACCGTAGTCTCCAGAACCCATTGAGCGCCTCCCGTCATCCAGGCGCACTCTGCAACTGCCGCCTCGTCCAGGATTCGCTGTACAATCGGCCAACCCTGGTCCAAGTCTCCCAGCATGTTGCTTCGAGGTACTGCAACGTTGCTGAATTCGACCTCGCAAAGCTTTTCGCCAGTGAGCGTCTTCAGGACCTCAACGCGGACGCCCTTCGTCCTCGCATCCACCAGGAACAGGGAGATACCGTCTTCTTTCCCGGCGCGGTCGCCGGTCCTGGTCACGCAGAGAATGTAGTCGGCGACATGGGTATCGGGAACGAAGAGCTTCGTCCCGTTGATGACGAAGTCTTTGCCAGACGCGGTGGCGCGAACGTTAATGCCAGACGCGCCAAGCCATGCGCTGGGCTCCAAAAAGGCCAGGGTTGCCATCAGGCTGCCATCAGCTATGCCGGGGATGAACCGCCGTTTCTGTGGCTGGGTGCCGGCGGCTAGGATGGGACGTCCCACCAGCACCACAGTCGGCACAAAAGGACCCGGCAACAGCGCCCGGCCCATCTCCTCCAGGAGCACCGCCAGGTCAAGGAAAGTGCTGCCTACACCACCGTATTCCTCGGGGAACACGAGACCCATCCAGCCTAGTTCCGCCATTTTCTTCCATAAGTCGGGAGAATAACCCTGCTTGCTCTCTGCCATGTCCCGCACCAGTCGTTTGGGACATTCCTTCTCCAGGAAGTTGCGGGCCGAGGTCTTAAGCATTACCTGTTCTTCATCTAGACTGAAATTCATCGTCGTATCCTTAATATGACCTGGGCAGTCCCAGCACCCTCATGGCGATGATGTTCCTCTTGATTTCAACGGGACCTCCACCGATCGTCGGAACGCCGCGCGATGACAAGTAGCTACGCAGCCACCTCCCGTTGTCTATGGCGTGCCTGGACCCCCTGGACAGCTGGCCGTATGGCCCCAGGATCCGCATGGCGAAGTCCTGAAGGCGCTGGATAGATTCGCCGGCCATGACAAAACCAAGGTTTGCCTTTGGACCGGTGGCTTCTCCTTTGAGCTGGCTGGTCAGCATGCGCAGGCCCATGTACTTCATGACCTTTGTCTCTATCCAGTGCTGCGCCAGCTCCTGTCTGAGCACCTCGTCCTGTGACAGAGGCCGTCCGTCCCGCTCTGTCCTCTTCATTATCTTGATGAGGTCGCTTATGGTGTTCTCCCGCCCCACGGTTGCCCCCAGTTGCGATCTCTCGAACTCGAGCGTGCTCATGGCTATATAAAAGCCGAGGTTCTTTTGCCCCACAAGCATCTTCTTTGGGATGCGGACGTTATCAAGAAACACCTCGCAGTTGGAGGAATCACCGTCCATCCATTTGAACGGGCGAACAGTGACACCTGGGGCATGCATATCCAGCAGCAGGTAGCTGATGCCACGGTGCCTGGGGGCATTAGGGTCGGTCCGAACCAGGAGGATTGCCCAGTCGCCGCGTTCGGCCGCGCCAGTCGGCCACTTCTGTCCGTTGACGACAAAATCATCGCCATCTTCCACTGCCCGCGTCTGGATGCCCGCCAGGTCGGAACCCGCTTCGGGCTCGGAGAAAGCCTGTGCCCATATCTCTTCCGCACTGAGGATCTTTGGCAGGAACCGTTTCTTCTGCTCTTCGGTGCCCGCGGCAATGATAGTGGGTCCAGCCCAGCCGATGCCGATGGCGTTTGCCGGGCCCGGTGCGCGATGCCTGGCAAGCTCTTCGTTGAAGATCGCCTGTTCGGTCAGGGTTGCCCCGCGACCTCCGTAGTCCTTTGGCCAGGCGATGCCTACGAAGCCAGCGTCATATAGTTTGCGATGCCACCAGAAGGTAAAATCCCGGTATTCATCGGAATCAATCTCAGGCGCTGGAACATCTGGCCTGCCCCACCACACGGGCAATTCTCGCATGTTCTCTGCGAGCCAATCGCGGACTTCCCTTCTGAAAGCTTCCTCTTGCGGCGAGTAGTTGAAATCCATGTTTCACCCCCCTGTTCCCGAACAGATGATTCGCCGTGTTCGGGTTCTCCAAGAAGCCATCCGACAGCCAGTGGCCTTTTACCTGTTCTTGAACCGTGGTTTCCGCTTCTCGGAAAAGGACTTCGGCCCTTCGATGGAATCTTCCATGCCGGCCAGATTCTGCTCAAGGGCACGCGCGAAAGCCGCGCCGTCCATCGCGTTCATGTAGGCACCGCGGTAGAGAATCTCCTTCAGGTTGCGTACATCACGGGGCGCCAGATACAGGATCCGCTCCGCCCATTCCATCGCCTCATCCATCAAGCGCTCCTTGGGCACCACTCTGTTTACAAAGCCTATCTCGTAAGCGCGCTTGGCGGTGATGCGGCGGTCGCCCCAGAGCACTATTTCGAGGGCATGCCCGAGCAGCATCTGCCGCGGCAGTGAATGAAGCCAGCCCGCCGGCATGTTCCACCTTACCTCGGAAACCCCAAGTTCGGCATGATCGGCGGCGAGCCTGATATCACACTGCTGGGCGATGGCCCATCCTCCGGCAATTGCGAAGCCGTTGATCGCGGCTATAGTCGGTTTCCAGAGGTTGATCTCCTCCGCCATCGGAAACGCGCTGACGCGCCGCCGTGGTAGTGCCGGCTTGATCTGGCCGGTGCGGACCAGGGTCGTCTCTTTGAGATCGGCACCCGCTGAGAACGCCTTGTCCCCGGCGCCGGTGATGATGGCCACCCAGGCTTCGTCGTCATCACGAAAGCGCTCCCACGCTTCCCCGAGCGCCTGACCGAGTTCTCCATTGATGGCGTTCATCGCGTCCGGGCGGTTCATCGTCATGACAACAACCCTTCCGTCTAGCTTCTTCTCATAGAGGAGTACCGGTTTCTCAGCCATATGTTACCCCCTTCATATGTTCTTATTGACTACTCGGTTCGTTTCATCTTGCGGACACCGTACCGAAAGCAGAAGACTTGGTCTGGCTTTTTCAGGCAATAGGGCGGAACTTGGGCAGGCTGATTTCGTCGCTGGCATCCTCGAAAACCACTTCCACCGGCATGCCTATCTTGATGTCAGTCAGTTTGCATTCCACCAGGTTGGTTATCATCCTCGGCCCTTCTTCCAGTTCCACCGCAACGACCGCGTAAGGCACTTCGCCGGCGAAGGCGGGGTGATACGCCCTGTGGAATACCGTCCAGGTGTAGACTGTTCCACGACCGCTGACCCTCGTCCAATCGAGTTCATCTGATACGCACTCAGGGCAGGTCAGGCCGGCTGGATAACGGTGGCTGCCGCACTTCCGGCAATGCTGCAGCACCAGTTCATGACGCTTGGCTGCTCCCCAGAAAGGTTTATTAAGCTCATCTATACCGGGCAGGGGTTTCTGCGTTTTCGCGCTCATTGTGGAACTATCTCCTCAATATCACGGTGGCATGCTCGCTCAGAGCACCACCGCTGCTGGTCAACAGGGCTACCTCGGCACCCGACACCTGGCGCGCGCCACAGTCTCCCCGGAGTTGGCTGACGGCTTCGTGGGTGCCGACCCATCCTTGCAGATAGACTTCGGAAAGAAGCCCCCCGGAGGTATTCACCGGCAGTTCACCACCGAGTGCTATCCTTCCAGTTTGTATGAAGTCAGCACCTTCGCCCTTCCTGCAAAAGCCCAGGTCTTCGAGCTGCAGCGGTACTACAAAGCTGAACGCGTCGTAGATACAGCACATGTCCACGTCAGCGGGTGAAATACCTGCCATGGCAAATGCCGTTCTGCCGGACTGGACCGCGCCAGTTACTGTGAGTTTCTTCCGTCTCAGCGGATCACCGAAGGGATGCCCTTGGCCGAATCCCATGATGAAGACAGGCGGTTGCTTGAGTTGACGTGCCCTTTCGGCGGTTGTCACGATGAGCGCCCGCCCGCCATCATGGACAGGACAGCAGTCCAGCAGGCGCAGCGGTTCAACTACCCAGCGTGAAGCCTGATGGTCTTCTATCGTTATCGGCTCTCGAAAGATGGCGCGGGGGTTCAAGGAAGCATGATAGCGGAAGGTGACAGAAACGGTCCCGAATTGCCGGCCGGTAGCGCCGTATTCGTGCATATAGCGTCTGGCGATCATGGCGTAGCTGGCGGCAACACCAAACATGCCATAGGCGGCGTTGATGCCGCCCCCAACCTGGTAAATTACACCACCCACCCCGGGGCTGGAATACGAAGTGTCAGCGAAAGCACACAGGCAGTAGTTGCACAACCCCGCATCGACGGCCATGGCGGCATGCTGCATGATCGCCCCGGCGCTGGCACCCTGGACCTGCTCGTCGGCGCCGAATCTCAGCTCGATTCCCATCTCCTGTGCCAGCCCGAAGGCGCTAATACGCGGGTCCGTAGGGCATGGCTCAATGATGAGCCCATCGATATCCTTCATAGACAGGCCAGCATCACTGGCGGCGTTTCTGGAAGCCTCGACATAGAGACTCAGTGCACTGCGATGCGGGAGCTTGCCCTGCTCGGTGTAGCCAAGTCCAACGACCGCGCTCTTGTCCTTCAAGCTCAATCCTTCACCTTCCCTTACCACGATTCTCAGCGGTAGTCAACAAACACGTGCTCCTTCGCATACCACATGCTCGACCGGGAGAAATCAATGAACTTGCTCTCGTCCTCTATGGCGAGCTGTCCGCCCCTAGTCCTTTCCGGGGTGGCTGTCGTCGTGCCGGTCCGCTCGAACCAGAGCTCGGCGTGACCTGAGTACGGCTCAACAACGGTGTCGCGAGCCTGGCGCAGCATTGTCTCCAGCTCATCGACGTAGCGGTGAACCTGGATATAGCGTTTGATGTGGCCCGCCGCAGCTATCCGGCGAATGAGGGGACCGTGGGCGGTGCGCCAGTAGAGCTGGGCTTCCTCCAGGGAAAGGCTTCGGAGGTACCGCAGGGGAAAATAGAACTTCACCAGCGAACTGAATTCCGTGGCGACCATGTTCTCCGGCGAAGGGTTCACCTGGGGGTACTCGTAGCCGAACCACAGCGGCGAGTTCGGGAGGTCGATGAACTTCACCTCATCCTCGAGGAGCTCCTGTGCTGCCGCCTGTCCCCGCGGAGACACGTGGGCTGAGGCCGCCTCCTCACGGCACGTCCACCACAATTCCGCTACGCCGTCATACGGTTTTTCCATCTTGCCGCGCGCCCCGGGCAGTTGCTCATTCTGGTCTTCTTCCAGTATCGTGTGGACCTGCACGTAGCGGAGCACATTGAGAGTTCGGGCGTGGCTGGCCACCAGCGGCCCGTGGTTCTCGCGCCAGTATTTCTGGAAGTCTGCCCGAGACGTGCCTGTTTTGCGCCGCAAAAGGTAAGTCAGACGAATCATGCTCCGTTCCTTCCGAGCGAGGTTACATTTCCCGCTATGTTCGGTGTGGACTGAAGTCTAGCGGCACGCGGCGCCAACGAAGACTTCCAAGTGGCATCATCTTCCGGTCTCATAACTTTACTACCTCCTCATTACCTGTTCTTTACTGGCGGTGAGGGAAAATATGAGAGACCCCATTGACCGTTCATTTCCCGAGCAATCAGATTACGCTGAATCCCTAAGGCATCTCTGAGGTAAGCGCTCGATGGTCTCTACCGCCTCTTTCACTATCCGTTCAATGAGTTCCTTTACCGTAGGAATGTCGTCCACCAGTCCCGCCACCTCTCCACCTGGCATAAGCGCTCTTGGCCCATCACCCCGGTATTGCGCATCCCAGCCTTCATCTTCCTTGGCGCGCACCTCGCGGGCAACATCAGCGAGGTCTTGTGGCTCGCCCAGATATACCCCGGGGGCTTTGCTTACGGTGAGCCTGGCAAACTCCATGGCAGCCTCGTTCTTAATCCATCGCAGTGGACCGACAACCCCCCTGGCGACTATGGTGTCTCTTTCAGTGCTCTTGACGATGTAGTCCTTGTGCACCTGTTGAAAATCACTCTCCTTGGTAGCCAGGAACCTGGTGCCCATCTGGACTCCTATGGCTCCCAGAGCCAGAGCCGCGGCCAGAGAAGCCCCGGTGCCGAATCCGCCCGCGCCGATGACTGGCGTTTTCACAGCCGCGACCACCGCGGGTAGCAAAACCATGCTATGGACCGGTTCCCAGGCGACATGACCCCCGCCTTCCTGACCGGAGGCGATTATAGCATCGACACCTGCCTTTTCGGCTCTCTTGGCATGACGGACCGACGGGACCACGTGAAACCACTTGACTCCAGAGGGTTTTATCACATCGGTCCAGGGAAGAGGATCGCCCGCTGAGGTGATTATCACCCTGAACCTCTCTCTCATCTCGGGGTCTTCGTTTCTGGCCTGAAGTGCAGCTTTGATGACTTCTCTGGCGTATCCAACGCTTTCCGAAGCTACCAGGGAGTTGACGCCAAAGACTCCTTTCGTCTCCCTGGTCTCCTCCTTCACCCGGTGGAGGGCTCGTTTCAACTGCTCCTGCCACGTGCCGCCCCTGTCGTCGCCGAGGGTCCTGGCCACCTGATTCTCTCCCGCCGTCCTCATGGCAGGAGGTCGCCCCAGCATTCCGAAGCCACTGGTGCTGATGATGCCCAGCACCCCGGCATTGGCCGCCGCCGCAGCCAGCCGATTTGTGCTGAAAGGCCCCATGCCAGCCTGAATGATAGGGTATTTTATGCCCACTATTTCACACAACCCGGTATACAGGACTTTCCTTCCCATGTCTTCTCCTCTTTCGCCACAAACAAACTTTCTACCAGAATGAACGTTGACACCAAATTATAGCACAAAACATGGCCAGCAAAGGCGACGCACCAGGTTATCGCGGCATTGCACGGAAGTAACATGAAAGCACGGTGAACCCTCCCGGTCCGGGGCATAATGAGACCCAAGCAAAGCAGAGGAGGGTTTGCAACATGGGGTGGAAGCTCTTCGATTCAAAGCTAGAGAATGGGCCAACAGCCGCGAAGGCATTGAAAACTAGTGGCTCCATTATTGACCAGAATGTCTACGGTCCCAAACTTGCGGACTACCTTGACAACAAGTGGTTCAAGTAGTTTCATCCGGCCGACGTTCGTTTCAACCGACACGGCTGTTCTTCCCAGTATTCCGATTTCGCCAGCAACCATTTCGAAACAAGTCAGTTTTCTACTGGCGACCGCTACGTCAGCGCCTGCCCTTGCAAACTCGATGCCGTGGCTTCTCCAATGCCCCGGCTGCTGCGTGTAACCAGCGAACCCTTGCCTGTAGTGAAAACCGTGAGGACTCCATCGTATTTCCCATCCTCCGATTCTATTGATGTCCGAGTATTCTGGCTACTATTCTACAACCCCTTGAGCAATAAGGTCGGCAATTTCCTCTTCCGAATATCCGGCGACCTCTTTGAGAACGTACTCATTGTGCTCGCCCAGTAATGGGGCCCGCTTCAACTCACAGTCACACCTGGACAAGATATAGGGAGGCCGCGGGGCGCGATAGATCCCCACCTCCGGGTGGTCAAGCTGCCTGAAAAACCGGCGGTGGCTCAATTGCGGGTCATGCTCCAGCAAGTCTTCAGCATTCTCTACGACGCCGGCGCCCACTCCGGCCGCTTGTATCGTGCTCATGACTTCTTCTGCCGAATGATCCAGCGTCCAGCACTCGACGATCCTGTCCAGTTCCTCCTCATTTTCCTTCCTGGCCTGCATGGACCAAAATCTCGGATCATTGACGAGGTCCGGCTGCTCGATGACTTCGCAGAGACCAGCCCACTCTTCATCGGTGAATACCGCAACGGTGCACCACCTGTCATCACCGCGGCAACGGTAGGCATTGTGAGGGGCAGCACGGTCCAGCCGATTGCCCTCTCTAGTACTCACCCTGCCATTCACAACATTATCCAGAACGAGTGGTGTCATGAAGTGCACGCAGTCCTCGTACTGCGAAAGGTCCAGGTATTGTCCCTTGCCCGTCCTTTCCCGATAGTCAAGCGCCGCAAGGATGGCGAGGGCATTGAAGTGAGGGGATACGAAGTCAGTATACGAGTCGAGTGCAGTGGGCTCCCGGTCGGGCCACCCGGCCAGTTCCATCATCCCGGTAAGGGCTGTCAGGTGAGCGCCAATTGCTGGCGCCGTCGCGTAGGGACCCGTCTGTCCCATGGGGCACGAGCTCATCATGATGATGTCCGGCTTCACTCCTCTAAGCTCTTCATAACCCAAGCCCATTCTCTTCATTGCCCCTCCGGCGAAATTGTCAGTGACCACGTCACTGGCAGCGACAATCCTCTTAGCTACGGCTATGCCTTCAGGGCGGGCAAGGTTCAGGGCAATGCTTAGCTTACCGGCGTTGTATGGATTGTAGGTTGCACTGCGGTTAAGGCCCGGGACGTTGTCCTTGAAGGGCGGCGCTATGCGCCGCGAGTCCGGTCGACTCCTGCCTTCGATCTTGATGACCTGGGCTCCCCAGACACAGAGTGTGCTGGTAGTAATAGGACCCACCAAAGCCCACGTAAAATCAGCTACCTTTATTCCTTCCAGAGGCTTCATTGCTCCAGTCCCTTCCTGGCATTTGGCCGGTCGATTAGATCACGGCCTTAGCCATCAGTGCCTCAAGCTGCTCTTGGGAGATCCCCAACTCCTGTCTGTAAATTTCCTGGTTGTGCTCGCCTGTCCGAGGCGCACGACGCCACACACTGGCGGGTGTTTCCGATGCGCCGGCAAAATCATGTCGGACTACGGAGCAACGGTCCTGAAGATAGAGGGGCGTACACGCATCGACCTGCAGCGTACCAGCGGCTTCTTCAAGGACCGCAAAATCCCCGATACGGTCAATAGCGGGTCCAACTTCAATACCATCAATACCGGCAAAATGAGCATCGCAGTTAACCTGTCCCGCCCTCGCGGAATCGAACTCGCCAAACGATTCGCTGCCTGGGCGGATGTAGTCATCGAGAACTTCGCGGGCGGTGTCATGAACAGGTTGGGCTTGGGATATGAGGCACTACGTCAAGTCAACCCAGACCTCATTATGCTGAGTTCCTGCATGATGGGGCAGACCGGACCGAATGCCTGGCTCGGCGGTTTGGGCACCAACCTGGCAGCGCTCGGAGGAATCAACCACATGACCGGCTGGCCCGACCGGGAGCCTCAGTCAGTGGGACCATATACCGACTTCATTGCCCCAAATTTCAACGTGCTGGCTATCCTGGCTGCCCTTGAGCACAGACGGCGTACCGGCAAGGGCCAGTACATCGATGTTTCCCAGTACGAGAATACCATACACATGGTAGCGCCGTTATTGCTGGACTACCAGGTAAATGGTCGTCTTGTCAGCCGGGAAGGTAACCGGCAAACGCAGGCTGCGCCGCATGGTACATATCGCTGTCGTGGCGAAGAGAGATGGTGCACCATTGCAGTAATCAGCGATGATGAATGGGCGGCTTTCTGCCAGGTAACCGGCCACCCGGCATGGATTGCAGATCCCCGGTTTGCGACCCTTGCCCGGCGAAAGGAAAACGAGGATGAACTGAACGCACTCGTTGAGACGTGGACATCTCACTATACCCCTGAAGAAGTTATGACCGTTTTGCAGGGTTCCGGGGTAGCTGCGGGAATCGTCGAGACCGCAGAGGACATGATGGAGCACGACCTGCAACTCCGCTACCGGCGGTTCTTCACGGCTATACAACATCCTGAGGTAGGCGTTTACCGAGCCAGTAGACCGGCTTTTATCCTGTCTAAAGCCCCTATCGAGGTGACACGCGCTCCTTTGCTCGGTGAGCATAACGAATATGCCTTGAAGGAGATACTGAAGCTGTCTGACGATGAGATGGCCGAGCTGGTCGTGGCAGGTGCCCTGGAGTGAAATCGCTGCGGGTCCAATCTCGCAACCAATCTCCACTGAGACCGACTGCCGCGAAACTGGCCGCTGCTCTGTGGCCGAAAGCGTACGGGCAGCAGCCCGTTTACGAGCCTGGAGGAGAGATGAAAGTCGAGGAATTCGGGTGAACATACTGGTAACCAATGACGATGGCATAGACTCACCGGGTCTATGGGCACTCGCGGAGGCACTGAGCCGGGTGGGCAGCGTACGCATAATGGCGCCGGACAAGCAGCAGAGCGGCTCGGGCACGAGTGTATCTATGGTCCGGGGCGGTGTCGTACTCACGGAGGTGCCCTCGAAAATACCCGGCGTCCAGGCTTACGCAGTCAACGGAACGCCCTGCGACTGTGTCTTCATGGGGTTGAGAAGACTGACGAGTGCACATGTTGACCTGCTCGTTTCCGGCATCAACCTGGGACCGAACGTGGGCAACGACATACTGTTCTCGGGCACGGTCATGGCAACGCTGGCGGCCCACTTCCTGCATATCCCCTCTGTGGCAGTTTCGCTCTCGCTATGGAACTTCAGGCAAGAGATGCGGTTTGATGCCGCCGGCCGCGTAGCGGAATCCCTAGCGCGTAGCATCGAAGAGGGCTCAATTCAGACGGAGGCAATCCTGAACGTAAACGTCCCGAATGTCCTGCCGGAGCTTGTCAAGGGCATAATGGTGACCCGGGCAATCGGCATGTGGTACCGTCCTGGCAATTCCAGCCGGGGCGCCGTGATTGCCGACGAAACGAAGACGGCCGCCCCGGAAAAAGCCAACCTGGAAAAGGGCACAGACATCTGGGCGTTGAACG
>Ga0315284_10009036_pt1 | contig 14226 bp, 14 predicted proteins | sample YL17G09_16_MG_FD_203696 | JGI IMG/M metagenome (GOLD analysis project Ga0315284, IMG submission 203696) | Sediment microbial communities from Yellowstone Lake, YNP, Wyoming, USA - YL17G09_16 | ecosystem: Environmental > Aquatic > Freshwater > Lake > Sediment | place: USA: Wyoming | collected... | reverse complement strand
TACCAGTTTGACCGCTTCCTGGCGGAATTCTATGGTATACCTTCCTTGCGGAATCCCTTTCATGCCGACACCTCCGTCTGTTTATTCTACCTGACTTTGGTGTCCATTGAATCCATCCTACCCCAGACTATCCAAAGCCACATTCTAATAATGTCCATCCTGAAATCCTATTGAAGTTATTTATGGTGCACTCCAACTCGGTAAACCAATAGGAAGAATGGGCCTACCTGGCAACTGTAGTTGCCCTTGGCTGACATCGTATATACCAATCGCGAAACACGAGTAGCCGGAAGACAAAGTAGGGTGGGTTACACCCACCATAATTGAACCTCTCAAATAGTGTCTCCATGATAATCCCATAAGAAATGTTTGGCAAGTGTTCGACCCTCGATTGTCTCTGCTGGCTATGGATTCTACTAGCCACAAGGAAGCAAGGGGAAAAATAAGGGCGGGGGGCGATTCTTTGAGGGGAGGGTTTCGCAGAGCGAAACCCTCCCTACTCCTTCTGACGAGCAGATCCATTATGGATGTGTTGGTTACAGTATAAGCAGCATTATACCACTCAGCGTATCCCGAGTCCGAGGGCTTGGGAGGCGGTTCAGAGGGCGGCGGGGAAAGCTTCTCTCCAAGCCAATCTGTGAGACAAAAGTCACATACAATCAAAACGAGTGGGAGTAGACTGGCTTCGACGAAGGACTGAAGGGGGCTGAGTTGGGTCGGCAGGGGAGATTATGTGTGATGGGAGAAGGAGAAAACGAGGAGGTGAGGGCGAAATGTGGAGATTCAAGGGTTGTCCTAAATGCGGAGGTGACCTTTTCGTAGACTACGACATGAATGGGTGGTACGAGGAGTGCCTCCAGTGCGGCTACCTACATGACTTGAAGACTATATTTAAAGTTAAGGAGCAAAAGGCCGAGAAATCTGAACAGAAGGCAGAGCTTGCCCTAGCCGGGCATCACAGGAAGGCTATGCACAACTGAGCTGCTTAAGCTGGTAAGCCAGCTTGAGCGGGTGGAGGTTGGGTGGTTGACGAGGCCAGCCGTGGCAAAATTGCCACGGCTGGCCTCAATTTATTGTTCCTCGACGTGCCCGCTGGGGGTGAGATACTGGGGAGGGGTCTTGAATGGCTTTACCTGCTCGGCTACTTCCTCATTCATAATGTAGCCGCTGGCGTGCATCAGCGTATCGTAGAGTCTGTCGTCGAGCCACTCCTGGTTCATGGAGCAGAGACAGGGGTAGTGGTGCAGGATAAGTCCTGCCTTGGTATCAGCCTCATCTGCATGAAGGCCAACCATGCCCTTCGCAGCGTGGGCTACCCCGCCGCAGGCTGAGTTTCGCAATACTTCGACGTGCTCTATCAACTTAGTTTCGGGGTTGACCTTGATCTTTAGCTTGGGCCTGCCGAAGTACTTGGCGAAGGTGGCGATGAGTTCATCCTTATAAGGCTGGGCGCTGCGGCGAAAGCCGTAGCTGTTCTCGGTAAGGCTGCAAAAGGGCTTGGGAAATACGGCAGTAACGCCCATCTCCGCCAGTTCAGTCTTGAGCTGGTTGGCCAGGCCCGGGGGCAGCCAGGCACTGTTGTCCACAGGCGCAATGACCGAGCGCGCTCCGGAGCGTTTGACGAAGGCAGAAATAAGCTGAGCAGCGCCCGGTGATTCGCTGGCAGCGAGCACAAGGTCCGCCTGGGGTACTTTGGCAGGCAAGAACTCGTCAGGCTCATCTATGAGCGCAGGTAATCTCTTGGGAAGGGCGAGCTCCTCGATTGTCCAATCGGACGGCGCGTGCTCACGCAGGTTGCGCGCTATCCTCTCGCCGTATGGCCCCTGAGTAAGAACAAGTATCCACATTTTCAATTTTATTATATATGTTTCTCTCTCCGAAGTCTTGCCTTTTTAATGTCATTGTGAGGGGAGCGAAGAATCTCGTAGGGGCAATTCATGAATTGCCCCTACCTGTTGTGATATACTTTCGATGACTCTTAATTACAAGGTGATTACTGTGGACAATAAAAGCCTGGAGATGCTGGAGTTCCCCAAAATCAAGGAGATACTAGCTGGGTACACATCTTTTTCTGCAAGCCGACAACTTGCTCTGAGTCTGCAGCCATCGACAGATCCCGCTCTGATCTCTCAACTACTGAAGCAATCTGCTGAAGCGCGACATCTCCTTACCCTGGAGCCGGACTTCTCTATCAGAGGAGCCCTTGATGTTCGAGAGGCCGTGCAACTGGCAGCCAGGGGCAAGGTTCTTGAACCTCAAACCCTCGTCGAGATTCAAATGACGCTGGCTGCAGCGCGCTATGTGCGCAACGTTCTCAAAAAGCTGTCCAATGATCTTCCCTCGCTGTGGGATATCGCAGACCATATCGTGGAACTGCCTTCTCTGGAGAGTGAAATCGGCAGGTGCATCACCCCTACAGGCGAGATAATGGACTCCGCCTCAGCGAAGCTGGGAGAGCTGCGGCACAGGTTGAAAGAGACCAGACAGCAATTGCTCGACCGCCTGGAAGCGATAATGAGGTCTCCCAGGGGCAAGAGGTTTATCCAGGCATCCTTCATCGCGGAAAGGGAGGGCCGATACGTTATCCCCGTCAAATCGGAATCCCGCAAGGAGATCAAGGGCATCGTCCACGATATCTCCAACACCGGCGCCACGGTATTCGTCGAGCCCTGGACGACCGTGGAGACGGGCAACGAACTGCGGGAGCTCACCATTGACGAGAAGCGCGAGGTGGAGAGGATTCTTATGGCTCTCAGCACTGAGGTGGGATCTCATGAGGCAGAGATAGCGCAGGAAGTGGAGCTTCTCGCAGAGTTAGACCTGATACTGGCAAAGGCGAAATACGCAGGCAAAGCGAAGGCCACCGAGCCCGTGATTGCCGCAGACGGCGTGCTCAGGCTGGTCAACGCCCGACACCCGCTGCTCAAGGGGAAGGCAGTGCCTCTATCGGTGGAGATAGGGCAGGACTACTCGATACTGGTCATTACCGGGCCGAATACCGGAGGGAAGACTGTAGCCCTTAAAACAATCGGGCTGCTGACCTTAATGGCTCAGGCGGGGATGCCCATTCCTGCCTGGGGGGAAAGCTGCATACCTATCTTCGACGGCGTCTTCTCCGATATCGGCGACGAGCAGAGCATCGAGCAGACCCTTTCCACCTTCAGCTCGCACATAGGCAATATCGTGCGCATCATCGGGGCGTCCACGGAGAAGAGCCTGGTGCTCCTGGATGAGCTGGGCACCAGCACTGACCCCAATGAAGGGGCTGCCCTGGCGCGAGCTATCCTGCTGCACTTTCTTTCGGGAAAAACAATGGCTGTGGCTACCACGCACTATGGCGACCTCAAGATTTTCGCACATACCACCCCAGGCCTGAGGAACGCCTCGCTGGACTTTAACTCGGTCACGCTGGCGCCGACATATCATCTCACCATGGGCATACCCGGGGGCAGCAACGCCCTGGCTATAGCCTCGCAGTTGGGGCTGCCTGCCGGGATAATCGCCTCCGCCAAGGAGATGATAGCGAAGGGCACGCAGGATATGGAAAAACTGCTCGCCGATTTGATGAGCAAGAAGCAGAGTGTAGAGACGCTGCGCCTCGGCCTGGAGAAAGAGAAAAATGAGGCGGAGCAGCTAAAAAGCAAGCTGGAGCATGAATTTCAGGAACTGGAAGAGCATGAGCAGAGCATGCGTCGCGAGACAAAGGAAAGGCTTGCCGAACAGGCGGACGAGCTTCAAAAACAGATTCGCGACACGGCATCGGAACTGAAGAAGGCGAAGTCACAGGAAAGCATCGAGCAGGCTAAGAAGGCGCTGGCAGCAGTGCGCGAGCAACTGAAGAGCGAGAAATGGAAAGCCGAGCCCGTCCGCGAAGAAGCGCCCGGAGAGGCGGTTGAGGAGGGCAAAATCGCCGTAGGAGCTAGAGTGTGGTTGGGGGATATAAATACATGGGGAGATGTACTTTCACTGCCGGACAGCGAAGGACAATTCGATGTCCAGGTGGGGCAAACCAGGCTCAGGTTGAATATCGATAATGTGGAAAAGGTGATGCCGTCTACAGGCAAGGTACTGCCGGTATCACATGCGGTGAAAAAAGACCTCAGCCCCAAAACGAGGTCATACGAGCTCGACCTCAGGGGGAAGCGGGCTGAGGAGGTAGCTCCTGAGCTGGACACCTACCTCAACGATGTTTCAGTTGCCAATTTCAGCCAGGTCCGCATCATCCACGGCTTCGGCACCGGCGTGGTGCGCCAGATTGTACGGGACATTCTTGCTTCCCATCCGCTGGTCAAGTCCTTTCGCCCCGGCGGCAAAGGGGAGGGCGGGGATGGGGTGACGGTGGTGGAGCTATAAGCGCTGGATTGGAGGAAGCCACGATTTAGGAGAGGAAGATGCCGATTTTTGAAGCTGAAGTCCGAGGGAAGACATGCTCTGAAGATATGCTTACCTCTAGGGTTTTTGGCACTTTGGCAATTCTGGACAAGCAAAAGGTCTTGAATCCTTTGCTTGGGGAACTAGGGTTGTCTTTACCTGAGGAAGAGGTAAGGCAAGCACAGATTCGATTCTGGCAATACCATAAGGGAACATACCCCGACATTTCCATAAATACCCCAAATAGTTTAATTTTTATAGAAGTTAAGGAAGCCGCTCTCGTAGAATCGTCTCAATTAGAGCAGCAGTATAAAGCTGGAGCAACCGAAGCAAATAAAAAAAGAGTGAATTTTTCATACGTTCTCTTGACTAATGACAAGCAGAAGCCACCGGATGTCGCTAAGGCAGAAAAGTCGTTATCTGCCCGATTCCCCAACGTAAATATCAGTTGGAATCAATGGCGCAATATTTGGCTCTTTCTAAATAGAATAAAAGAGGAACTAGCTAAAAACGATGCCTCGCGTTATCTAGTAGAAGACCTAATTTCGCTACTGGAGGTAAAGGGCATGAAATACCCTAGTGGGCTAGAACCAGAATGGTTCATGAAAGTAAGTGATGCTATACCAAGCCTTTTAAAACTATGCCGCGAAATAAAAGTTATTATCGAAAAGCTAAACGAAGAAGCAGAAAAATACGAGTTAGAGCCCATGGAGCCAATGCCTTTTGGAGCCACCAAACCAAAATTTCAATCCCCAAATGAATGGGTTTGGCTCAAGTGGGATTTCCCATACAAAGACAGAAATTGGAAAAGGATCGATAAACCTTCGCAAGATGAGAAGGAACTCTATTTATACGTTGGGTTCTACATAAATGAAGCTAAGGTTGAGGTTGGCTTTTTTACAGACCACGCATCAGATAAACAAATAGATGAGGTGAAAGCTAAGGTCAAGAAAGGGAAAGGTATTCAATACAATACATTTGAGGAGGAAGGTTGGCTAGCACTATCTTACGATTTACCTTTGGAAGAATTAAGAGACGGTAAAAGGGTAGTAGAAACACTGGTAGATAGACTTGCAAAGGCACGCGATTTTGTGAACACCTTAAAAGCATTCCATGGGGAACTCGGATTGACAAGCCTAAAACGAGTGAAAACGACGAAATGACAGCCGTAGAGGCGGCGGCACCCAGCCCCTACGGAAATGAATTACGTTCATGCTAGTACCAACTCACCGTCGACTTACCAGACAAAAGATGCTCAGCCTGCTCGATGAGCTGAAGGACGCTGAAGGTCCGGCGACGTCACTGTATGTACCAAGCGATTTGCCCCTGCCTGAGGTCGAGAAAACGCTCAAGTCTCCGTTAGGGCCGGGTGTGGCAGAAATTATGCCCGACATCGCTGAGGCTGTCGGCCGTTCTAAGACAGGCGGGGTCATTTTCTGGGGCGAAGAAGACAAATATCTCATGCTGCCGCCGTTTTCTGTCAAAGAAAGACTCTTCTCCAGCGGCTACGATGTGGAGCCACTGCGAGCGCTCCTGCAACAGGAACTCATAGTTGCCCTGATACTGCTGCGTCTGGGTGCTTATGCTGTCGGCGTATTCCAAGGTGAAAAGCTGATGTCGAGCAAGGTGGGGACAGGGCTGGTGCACTCACGCCACAAAAAAGGCGGCTCCTCGGCTCACCGCTTCGAGCGGCACCGCGAGAAGCAGATAGAGTACTTTTTCACCAGGGTCTGCAACCATGTGCAAGAGCGCTTGGAGCCTTATCTTGGTCAAATGGACTATGTAATATATGGTGGCGAACGACATACCCTGCTCTCTTTTCGCAAGCAATGCCATTTTTTACAACAGTTAGACGGGCGAACTCTAGGAACATTACTGAACGTGCGCGAACCCAAGCAGGCAGCGCTGGAGGCAGCGATAACCCAGGTATGGTCAAGCGAGGTGATTCAGTGGCAAGACAATGAGCCTTCAGCCGTCAGCGGTCAGCATTCAGTGTAGGGGCGGTTCGCGAACCGCCCCTACGGGTGAGACAAAAGTCACATACATCAATAATGACAACTTCCAGAATTTGATTCAATTGAGGTTTGTACGCTGTGCCCAACCGATTGATTAACGAGACCAGCCCTTACCTGCAGCAACATGCTCACAATCCAGTGGATTGGTATCCCTGGGGCGAGGAAGCCCTCAGCCGCGCTGAGCGCGAGGACAAGCCCATCCTGCTCAGCATAGGCTACTCCGCCTGCCACTGGTGCCATGTCATGGAGCGCGAGTGCTTCGAGAACAAAGAGATCGCCCGCATCATGAACGAGAACTTCGTCAACATCAAGGTTGACCGCGAGGAGAGGCCTGACCTCGATACTATCTATATGGATGCCGTGCAGGCGCTAACCGGCAGCGGAGGCTGGCCGCTCACCGCATTTTTGACCCCCCAGATGAAGCCCTTCTACGGCGGGACATACTTTCCTCCCGAAGACCGTCAGGGTCTGCCGGGCTTCCCGCGTGTGCTGCAAACAGTAGCGCAAGCATACAAAACACGCAAGGGCGAGGTCGAGTCCGCCGCAGCCCAGATAATCGCCTATCTGAATCGGTCGGTCGAGAAAAGTAGGGAGATTGAGCCCCTAACTGAGAAAATGCCCCGAATCGCCTATACCGCAATAAGGGCTTCGTTCGACGCCCCAAACGGCGGCTTCGGCTCAGCGCCCAAGTTCCCCCAACCTATGCTTCTCGAATTCCTGCTGAGGCAATGCTGCCGCACGGGCGACCCGCTTTGCCTCCTCATGGTGGAACATACTCTAACCAAAATGGCAAAGGGCGGCATCTACGAACAGATAGGAGGCGGATTCCATCGCTACAGCGTGGACTCCCGCTGGCTGGTGCCGCATTTTGAGAAGATGCTCTACGATAACGCCCTGCTGAGCCGAATTTATCTCCACGCATATCAGGCGACAGACAAACAAATTTACCGCCGTATCGTGGAGGAGACGCTGGACTATGTGCTGCGGGAGATGACCGACAAGGAGGGTGGCTTCTATTCCTCACAGGATGCGGACAGCGAGGGCGTCGAGGGGAAATTCTATGTCTGGACGCCTGACGAGATAATAGATGCTCTGGATAAAGACGAGGGTGAACTTATCTCAAGGTATTTCGGCGTAACCAGGGAAGGTAACTTCGAGGATAGTAACATTCTGAGCCAGGTGATCGAGACCAAAGCACTGGCATCGGAGCTTGGGATTGCCCCTGAGGAGCTTGAAGCCAGGATTGCCAAAGCCAAAGCACGCCTGCTGGAACGGCGAGCGCATCGTGTGCTGCCGCATCGGGACGAGAAGATTCTGGCGGACTGGAATGGCTTGATGCTCGCCAGCATAGCTGAGGCAGCATCGGTACTGGAGCGTGATGATTACCTGAAGGCGGCTATAGCTAATGCCAGTTTCCTGACAAAGGCTTTGCACAATGGCGAAACCTTGAAGCATTCTTATAAAGATGGGCAGGCAAAGGTAAATGGCTTTCTCTCGGACTACGCCCTGCTCTGCGAGGGGATGCTGTCGCTATACCGGGCTAGTTTTCAGGAGCGATGGCTGAACGAAGCTAAGAAGCTAGCTGATGCCATGCTGGAGAAATTATGGGACAAAGAAAAAGGGTATTTCTACGATACTGCTCACGGCCAGGAGAACATACTTATTCGTCCCAGGAATATTTACGACAACGCACTGCCTTCAGGCTCGTCGGCAGCAGCATTCGTCCTGATTGAACTGGCGAGATTGACCGACAACAAGGAATACGAGGAAGTGGCTGCTTCTGCAATTCGCTCGGTGCAGGACTTGATGCTCAGGTATCCCCCTGGCTTCGGGCACTGGTTCTGCGCCCTGGATTTATATCTTTCGAAGCCGTTAGAGATAGCAGTGATCGGCCATCCCGAAGATTCGGCAACCAAATCCCTGATAAGGGTGATAAACGAACGTTATCTACCCAACAAGGTGCTGGCAGTCAGGAACCCGGATGAACCAGCTCAAATGGATATACCCCTGCTTCGAGATAGAACAATGATTGAGAATAAGCCCACCGTATATGTATGTGAAAACCATGTCTGCAAGATGCCGGTCACCGAGCCCGATGCGCTGGCGGCTCTATTTGATTAGATGTGTTATGATACACCTCAGACTGTTCACAAGAGGCAGAAACCATAAAAGATAATGTTGGCGCTGATATCAAAAAGATACTGACCAGCTACCGCACTGTCGCCATCGTAGGAGCTTCGCCGAATCCCGAGCGTCCCAGCCACAGGGTAGCTGATTTCCTAAAAAAAGAGGGCTTCCGCGTAACACCGGTAACGCCCAACGCTGACAAAGTCGTGGGAGAGAAAGCCTACCCTGATTTAGCTTCTATCCCCGTGCCTGTCGAGGTTGTGGACATCTTCCGCCGCCCTGAAGACGTGCTGCCTATAGTAGAAGAGGCAATCGCCATAGGAGCCAAAGCTGTATGGATGCAAGAAGGCATTGTCAATGAAGAGGCTGCTGCCAAGGCAAGAAAGGCAGGGCTCACAGTTGTAATGGACCACTGCATGAGGAAAGAGTTGCTGCGCAAGCTGGGCCGCGAAAAGGAAATCTAGAAGGTTTGCATGAAGCTATAAGCTGACTGGGGAGTGCAGAGGGGCAAAGCCCCTTTGCCAGGAGACTTGGGGGTGTCCCCCAAATTCTAAATTCCCCCAAGATTGGGGGACACAGGGGGTTGAAAAGGCCAGGCCAGGTTGGAGCGGATGCTCCAACCTACCCTTATCATATTTAAGCTTAAAAACGGAGGTGAAGGGATGGCAAAGACATCGGACAATCTCAAGGAAGCATTCGCGGGAGAGAGCAAGGCGAGCACAACGTATCTAGCTTTTGCACGCAAGGCAGAGCAGGAAGGACAGCCTCATGTGGCCAAGCTGTTCCGCGCTGCGGCGATGGCGGAGACATTTCATGCGCGCAACCACCTGGACGTAATGGAGGGAATCAAGTCCACTGTGGAGAACCTGCAAGCAGCCGTCTCCGGCGAGAACATGGAACATGTGAAAATGTACCCCGATTTCATCGAGCAGGCAAACAAGGAGCAGAAGCCGAAAGCGGTGCGCACCTTCGATTACGCGCGCAAGGTGGAGATACTCCACGAATCACTCTACAAAGCGGCACTGGATGCCATCAATGGCGGTGGCAAGCCCAAGGCCACGGATTACTTCGTATGTCAGATATGTGGATGCACCGTCGAAGGCAGCGCCCCGGACAGATGCCCTGTCTGCGGTGCGCCCAAGGCGCAGTTCGTCAAGGTAAATTGAGGAGTGGGGCGTCCGCCTTTGGCAGACGCCCTAGTTTAAGCTGCGCTTTTAAGAGTTCGCAAACCATTAAATCTGAATTAGGAGGAACGATGCCCGAAGATATCGTAGGTTTGCTTAATAAAGACCTCGAGGGAGAACATGCAGCCATCATCCAGTATCTAACTCATGCCTATGCTGTGGGCGAGGGCGACCTGGCCTGCGAGATCGAGGCCATTGCACGGGAGGAGATGCGACACCTCGACTGGCTCGCCGAGACCGTAGTCAACCTCGGCGGAACCCCCAGCTTCAAGAGAGGTGAGATGCGCAAACCCGGCAAGCTAGTGTCCGGTTGGATGACCGACGACGTGCATGCCGAGGAAGACGCCATCGCCATGTATAAGGAGCACATCAAAGCTATCGGCGACTCCAAGATAAAGCGGCTGCTGAAGCGCATCCTTTCTGATGAAATGGCACATCGGGGCAAATTTACGCACTTCGTGGATAAAGTCCAAAAGAAAAAGATGCAGGACTTGCGAGGCGCCAAGAAGGATAGAGTTGCCGAGATTCTCAACTGGGGCATTGAGCACGAGTACACCGTCATCATCCAATACCTGTTACATTCCTATATGGCACCCAACGAGGACATGAAACAAGAAATGCAAGACCAGGCCATAAACGAGATGCAGCACCTGGGATGGCTTGCTGAAGAGATGGTGAGCAGTAAAGGCACCCCACGAATCGAGCACACCAAGGTCGACAAATCGAAAGAGATGGCGGATATGCTCAAGGCGGATATAAAGATCGAAAAGGAAGTAGCTGCCGAATATGACCGCGCCGCCAAGGAGATTAAAGCCCCGGACCTGAAGAAGCTCATCACCCGCATCAGGGATCATGAGATATACCATGCCGAGGTATTCGGCGACCTGCTGAAAGAAACTAAGGGTAAGAAGAAAGGCAAGTAAGCTTTTCGAGGTCGTTTAACAACAGGGGAGTGCAGAGGGGCAAAGCCCCTTTGCAGGGGTCTGGGGGTGTCCCCCAGTTTCAAAAGTCCCCCAAGACTGGGGGATTCAGGGGGTTGAAAAGAGTTGCTAAATGCTCCCCTTTTCACATAAGAAAGTCACTAAAACAAGCGGTTTCTCAGAAAGGAGGAATAATGAGCAAATTTGTGGAAGTAGGCAAAAAGGGCGAGCTGGCTCAGGGGACTATGAAAGAGGTCACCGCCGAAGGACGTAACATGCTCCTGGCCAGAGTTGGGGACAAGTATTATGCTGTTGATAACATCTGTCCCCACATGGGGGCAAAGCTCTCGGCCGGGAAGCTCGAGGGAACTGTTGTAACCTGTCCTCGTCATGGCTCACAGTTCGACCTCAGCGATGGCCATGTCGTTCGCTGGACCAGTTTCCCGGGTCTGATATCAGCAGTGGCTAAGGTGATCAAAAAACCACGCCCAGTGAAGACATACGCTGTGAAGCTGGAAGGTGATAAGGTTCTACTGGAGATTTAAGCAACAGACACTCGATGAGTAGGTAGGGGCGACCCGCTGGGTCGCCCTCAATTTGTAGTTCCCTCAGGCCAGCGAGCCGCTGAAAGGATTGCGTGACTAGTATCGGACAGACTTCAATGATTGAACATGGGAGAAGAAGGTAGTGGGTCCTTCTCATCACCTGTGTGCCTCTTTTCATGATGATGCTCGATGTCACTATCGTGAACATCGCGCTACCCCGTATAATGAAAGCGGCTGTTCCGTAGAGGAGTAGGGGCATCCGCCTCTGGCGGACTGTGCCCCTAAATAACTGCAACCTTCGACATTGTTTAGGATTTAGAAACTAGCATTTAGAATTTATTCTTCTGATAGGTCCGGATAAACCTCTCTATGGAACGGTCGTAGGTCATCTCCACATCTTTGGGGAAATAGCAGGCGGGCAGCTCACCTGACTGCCGATGGTATCTCACGCACTCGCAGCAAATGCCCTTCCTGGAGCAGGGCTCATAGGTACAGTTGCAATTCGCTTTGTTTTGCTCGACTTTACACTCTTTCATAATCCGCTCTACTTTCGCTGCTAGGTTTACTAGTCTGTGTCAGGATGATGATGGGGTAGAAAACGCAGAGCGAGGGGCACTAGACCTGCAGCCACCGCCCCCACTACGTAGAGTCCGGCCCCCATCGCCACACCTATAGCTGCCACCGCCCAGATGGTAGCTGCTGTGGTGAGACCCGCAACCCCCTTCTCCTGACGAAGAATGGTGCCCGCTCCCAAGAAGCCGATGCCCACCACTACGCCCGCAGCTACTCTCGAGGGGTCGCCGTTTTCACCGAAACCATAGATTGAGATAACGGTGAACAGAGCTGCCCCCATGCAAACAAGGAGATGGGTGCGTATGCCAGCAGGCTTCTTTGCACGCGCCCTCTCGTAGCCTATTACCGCGCCCAGAAATGCAGCTATGACAAGACGAATCACCATGTCCAACTCGGGATAAGAAGTAAGCTGCCAAGATTCCATAGCCTGTCTCCTCTCTTCAACAGTGAATCAGTATGCAGGTATTGAAATTCTGTCATGGCCTGATACACTTGTCAACAGGGTCAAGCTTGGTAGTGCAGAGGGGTTCTTTTCACTTGTGAAGGATGGGGGATTCAGGGGTTGACCAGGAGGAAGACAATGCCGATCGCGATCTTGTACAGAGATGAATTAAAGGAATATGATTTCGGGCCAGGCCACCCTTTTCGAGGAGAGCGCTATACTCAGTTCTATCAATTCCTCAGGGAGCACCTGCCTGAGGACGATAATTACCGCGTTATCGCAGCAGACTGGGCCAGCGACGAAGATTTACTCCTGATTTGCCAGAAAGAATATATCGAGGTCACCAAAGAGTATTACAGGGCTGCCCACCTTGGCTTGAACTACTCCGGGTCTATCCATAGATTCCACAGCGGAGACAATGTGCCCAGCGGCAAGCCGGGGAAGCTGGAAGAGGCCGCCAGATTAGTCATCGGGCAAGCCAAGAAGGCCTGCGACCTGGTTCAGGAAGGTAAATTCAAGAAGGCAGTCTGCCTCGGCGGCGGATTGCACCATGCTAAACCTGATTACGGGGAAGGGTTCTGCCTTTATAACGATGTCGCCTTTTGCGCCAAGTATTTATTACAGAGATACGAACTGCAGAGGGTACTGATCCTGGATACCGATGCCCATGCCGGTAACGGGACCTCCGAATATTTCTACGATGAACCCAGGGTACTGCTGATTGACCTGCACCAGGACCCCAGGACACTCTATCCCGGTACCGGCTTCGCCTACGAAATCGGCTCCGGCGAGGGAAAGGGGTTTACCGTCAATATTCCCATGCCTCCCTATGCGGGCTACGAATCCTATAAACTGGCCTTCGAAGAGCTAGTCCAGCCCATAGTGGGGGAATTCAAGCCGCAGATAATCATCAGGAACGGAGGCTCAGACCCCCATTTCAGCGATGGATTAACCAGTCTGGGACTGTCCGTGGAAGGCTTTAGAATGATAACGTCAAAGGTCAGAGAGATGTCTGAGGTTTGCCAGGGCAAAGCCATTGACTTGATTGCGTCCGGCTACAATAAAACGGTGTTGCCCTACTCATGGCTAGCCCTGATTTGCGGCCTGGCAGGCATAGAAATACCGATAAAGGAACCGGAGGGAGTTACGCCGAGATTCCAGGGAGACCCTTCGCTGACAGAGACCAAACATGTCATTGCAGAAGTCAAAAGGTATCTCAGGAATTACTGGAAGTGTCTGAGGTAGGGGCTTACCGAAAGCGAGTGTACATTATGAGCAAGAATCTCATTTTAATCGGATTGATTTTGGCAGCAGCTCTAATAGCTGGCTGTACCCAGACCACAGCATCAGGCAACGAATCCAGCGGGAATAATATTGGGAATGAAGGTCTCAGCAAGGTCTGTTTTGGAGCTAAATGCTTTTATGTTGAGTTGGCTGTAACCCCCGAGGAGATATCCCGTGGCTTAATGTTCAGAGAGCATTTGGACCCGGACAAAGGGATGCTTTTCATCTATAAATATGAGGGGGTGCATTATTTCTGGATGAAGAATACCCTGATCCCCTTAGATATGATCTGGATTAACGGCAACAGAGAGGTAATTTCTATAAGCAATAATGTCCAGCCCTGCCAGACATCTCAGTGCCCCCTCATAAGCCCCGAGCAAAAAGTGCAATACGTCCTGGAATTAAATGGAGGCACTTCAGATAAAATCGGATTGGCCACAGGAGATAAAATAACATTCGATAAATCTATAGAAGACATCGTCGAATGACGTTCCGCTTAATGGCACTGCCCTCCTCCGCTATCTACAAGTAACGCAAAGGCTAACTTAGTTAAGCGCACATACAAATATACGACTTCTCCTGCTATTAGTACTATCTTATCATCCGTACTACTCAAAAATGACCATAAGAACTATGGCGTAACGGCAGAGCTTGTGCTAATGTTTAATTGAAAGCACTGGGAAAACAAATGGTCAGCCAGAGGAGCCGCTAATGGATTTGCAGGTGGATATTTATCAGTGCGGGAGCAACCACATCCATGTGGTG
>Ga0315284_10009035_pt1 | contig 14227 bp, 7 predicted proteins | sample YL17G09_16_MG_FD_203696 | JGI IMG/M metagenome (GOLD analysis project Ga0315284, IMG submission 203696) | Sediment microbial communities from Yellowstone Lake, YNP, Wyoming, USA - YL17G09_16 | ecosystem: Environmental > Aquatic > Freshwater > Lake > Sediment | place: USA: Wyoming | collected... | reverse complement strand
AACTCGGTTATTCATCTTATCTTAACGCCTATGGGGAACGTCCCACCCACGCCATCCCCCTTCTTCCCCGCACCGGGGAGGGGTCCGCTCAACTCTCCGATTCGCCTCCACCGGCTTCCGGCGTTCCCTCTTCCGGCGTCGCCTTACGGCGGCGCACCAGCCGGCGGCGGCGCACGGGCAAGGGCAGGAGATGCTCGATCGTTTCACCGGCGGCGGGCGGTGTGATGATGGGCTCTACCGGCGCTTCCGGCTGTATGTCGCCGGCGACGGGCGTTTCCGCGGTCGCAGCCTGGGGCGCCTCTTCCTTATGCCGGGAACGGCGGTTGCGCGTGCGCCGCGGCTTCGTTTCCGGCGGCGAGGCGAAGGCCAGCTCCAGCGTGGCGGTGTCTTCCGGCGTCATTTCCAGCACATGCAACAGCTCGCCAGCCGGGGTATCCGATCCCGGGATGGCGTCCAGCAGGTGCTGCAACGCTTCCGCGGCCTTCGTCGGAGAGATGATTTCGTGGATCGGTTCCAGGTTCGGCAGCTCAGGCAACGCCGGCGCCGGCTTGTGCCGCGAACGACGCCGCCGGCGCGAGCGGGGAGCAACTTCCCCCGCCGGCGCAAGCGCCGCGGGGGCAACTGCCGGCGCAAGCGCCGCGGGGGCAACTGCCGGCGCAAGCGCCGCGGGGGCAACTGCCGGCGCAAGCGCCGCGGGGGCAACTGCCGGCGCAAGCGCCGCGGGGGTGGCTTCGCCTTCCGCTTCGATTGTTTCGCCCGCCGGTAATGCCGTTTCCTGCGCGGCTTCCAGCTCGGTCATCCTGGCGCCTTTGCGTCGCCGTCGTCGTCGCCGGCGTTTCGCCGCCGATTCGCCCGGCGCCTCCGCGCCCACCGGCAACACGCCGTCCACGGCCGCTTCGAGTATCGCCGCGGTCTCGCCGACTTCGGGCGGCAGGATCATCACTTCTTCCGGCAGGACCGCCGGCAGCTCGACCGCCGGTTCGGGCATCTCTTTGCCGCGCTTGCTGCGCCGACGCCTCTTCGGGCCGTGCTCAAAGCTCGGTTCGGCATGCTCGACCGGTTCAACCTCTTCCTCGAAGGAGAGTCGTGCCGTGCCCGCCGTGGGGGAGAGCAGGGACAGCTCGCGCGGCGGGCGGAGCGCCCGCTCCTCGCGCAGGTAGGCGGGCAGAATGGTTTCCGGCAGCAGCGGGGGGCGGGTGCGCGCCTGTGGACGCTCCCCCGCGCGCACGCCGCGCAGCTCCTCCGCCAGCGGTTCGCCGAAGGCCATCGAAGTGCCGGTTTGCGTCACGCGCACCTTCACCAGCGCGCCCACCGGCGCGTCCAGCTCGGGCACCACGATGTAGACGCCTTTCGCCATCACCAACGGCGACAGCGACAGTGCCGGATCCGGGTTCACCACCCGGCCTTCCACCAGGTCGCCCTCCTCCAGGTGCGGCACCGCCACCAGCGCCTGCTCCAGCGCCAGCCGCTCCACCTGGTAGGTGTTCGGGTGGAAGTCCTCCGCGTTGCGCAGGTAGACCGGGCGATCCACGTAGCTCTCCAGGTCGCGATGCACTTCGCCTTCGTAACCGAGCACGCTGGCGATCACGCGCGGATGGGCGGTGATGGCGAACGCTTCAGTCGCCGGATACTCCACCGCGCCGGCGGCGATGTCGCGCTGGATGCGCAGCGCCACGGTGAGTGCGCTCTGCACGCGGCCGATGCCGCTGCAATACGGGCACGCCTCGGTGAGCAACCCGGCCAGGCTCTCCCCGGTGCGCTTGCGCGTCATCTCCACCAGCCCCAGCGGCGAGATATTGTGTACCTTGATCTTCGCCCGGTCGCGCTTCAACGCTTCCTCGAATGCCTTCATCACCTGCTGCCGGTGCCGGGGGTTATCCATGTCGATGAAGTCCACCACGATGATGCCGCCCAGGTCGCGCAGCCGCAATTGGCGCGCCACTTCCTCCGCGGCCTGCAGGTTCGTGGTGAGCACCGTCTCCGACAGCTCGACCGAGCCCACGAAGCGGCCCGTGTTTACGTCGATGGCGATGAGCGCCTCCGCCTGGTCGATGGCGATATGGCCGCCGGAGGGCAGCCACACCTTGCGGCGCAGCGTGCGCTCGATCTCGGTCTCCACGTTATAGGCGTGAAAGATGGGCATCGGCTCTTCATACAGGAAGACGCGGTTCTTCAGGCCGGGGGAGATCATCGCCACCAGCTCGAGGATGTTTTCGTAGGCGCTCTGGGAATCGACTACGAGGCTGTTGACGTCGCGGGTGAAGGCATCGCGGATGAGGCGGAGGATCAGGTTCAGGTCGCCGTGGACCAGCGTGGGAGCCTTGGCGTGCGATTCCTTCTCCTCCAGCTTGTGCGCCATGTCGAGGAGAAAGGTCAAGTCCTGGCGCAGCTCCTCCTCGGTTTTGCCTTCCGCCTCGGTGCGCACGATCAGGCTGTAATTCTCCGGGCGGATGGCGTTGGCGCAGGCGCGCAGGCGCTGGCGCTCCTTGATGTCCTCGATCTTCCGTGAGACGCCCACATACGCGCCGCTGTGCAGCATCAGCACCATGTAGCGGCCGGGCAGGGAGAGGCGGGTGGTGATGCGCGCGCCCTTGGTGCCCATGGGCGCGCGGACGACCTGCACGAGGATCTCCTGGTTGGCGTGCAGGAGTTCGGTGATGGGCGGGAGCTCGTGGCGATGGACGCGCCCGTTGCCGCTCTCGTCGTCGTCCTCCTGGGAGACCACGTCGGACACCGACAGGAAGGCATTCTGCTCAATGCCGATGTCAACGAAGGCGGCGTCCATGCCTTTGAGGACTTTCGTCACGCGGCCCTGGTAGATGTTCCCGACGATCTTGGGGTCGCGTTCAATGTGGAGTTCCATCAGCCGGCCGTTCTCGAGGACCGCCACACGCGATTCCATCTCGCCGGCATTCACGATTATTTCTTTTGTCATCGATGCAAAACCTGTTGTCCCCCCGGCACGGCGGAGCCCGGTGCGCGCTGGCACGCGCTGCCGGTCGCTCCGACGGGTGCCGAAGCAAAAAAGCTGTGAATCACCCCTGGCTGCGTCGCTGCGCGGCCAGGGCCAGGCGTGATGCGCGCCTGGAGAACGAAAGCAACGCCACGCGATGAACGCGCACCGTGCCCGGGGCAGGGGAGTAACCCAGCGCCTGCAGCACTTCCTCGGGTTTGAGCGAGCCCTGGGGGCCGATCTCGAGGATCATCTGCAGACAGGCCGGCTTCATCCGTCCGTCGAGCACGCGGAGGTCGCGGACAAGGGCGCGAACATTCAACCGCTGCGTCTTTTTTTCCCGAATTCTGACCAGGGGAACCTCGGCCGCCGCGAAAAATTCGCGGAGCCGCGCGGCGAACTCGCTGAACGGCGGCGGATCTTGCCAGCACACGTCATACACCGCCGCATCCAGACCGGCCGGGTTTTCGTCCGGACTGCCCGGCTGCGCGATCCACGCCGCTTCAATGTGCAGGCCGGCGGGCAGGTGCTCGTTCACTGCCCGGCGCACCTCGGACGGATCGCGCGGCTCCGACAATTCGAACAGGACCCGTTCATCGTCGCTGGTGGCGCCCGGCGGCAACGGCGGCCCCATGACCACCCCGCGCCGATCGTCGGCCAGCGGAAGACCAGCGTCCCGCGCCGCTGCCTGCAACGCCTTGCGCACCTCGGCAAAGCTCAACGCACCGGCGTCAATCTCTTTCCGATAGCGGCAGACAATTCGTTGCATCCGGCAGCATTCCCCAGTATGTAAAACGACTGCTTGCGGCTCCAATGACCCGCGATGATCGTTTTACCTGCCGGCATCATACCAGATTTCGGCAGGTCTGGCTAGGAGCCGGCTCGGAAATTTTTGTCGATGTGCGGACTGCTTGAAGACGAATGGGGGAATGGGAGAATGGGAGAGTGTGAAAGGGAATTTTCTCCCCATCTCCCATTCTCCCATTCCCCCACGCTTAACTGCCGCCATTGCCATCCCTCCCTCGTCCCCCGTATAATGGTTGCCGTTCGGTTACAAAGACTCATACTCATACTCAATTCAAATTGAGTATGAGTATGAGTAAGAGGAATCTGTTGAAGTTCGGGAGGTTGCCATGCAGAAGTTGCGCGTGGGTATCGTCGGCGCCGCCGGGCGAGGGCGGAGTTTCTTCAGCGCGTTCATTCACAATCCGTATACGGAATTGGCCGCTCTCTGCGACATCAACGAAGAGGGGTTGAAGGCCACTGCCGCCGACATAGGGGTGGAGCAGACTTGCACGAATTACGAGGAAATGCTGGATAAAGGTAAACTCGACATCGTGATGGTGGGCACGCCGATGCACTTCCACGCACCGCAGGCCATCGCCGCGCTGGAGCGGGACATCCACGTGCTGAGCGAAGTGCCCGCCACCGTGAGTATGGAAGAGTCGCGCGCGCTGGCCGCCGCCGCCAAACGCAGCAAAGGCAAGTATATGATGGCGGAAAACTACTGCTACATCCGCTCGAACGTGCTGGTGAAGGCCATCGCCCGCCGCGGCCTGTTCGGCGAGATGTATTTCGGCGAAGGGGAGTATCTCCACGAGCTGAAAGGTCTGAACGAGATCACCAAATGGCGCCGCAAGTGGCAGACCGGCGTCAACGGCTGCACCTATCCCACCCACAGCCTGGGCCCCGTCTACCAGTGGATGGGCAAGCGCGTGACGGGCGTGCTCTGCGTCGGCGCCGGCCACCATTACCTCGATCCGCGCGGCGACGCATACGAGAACGAGGACAGCATCACCATGATCTGCCGCATGGCGAAGGGCGGTCTCATCAACGTGCGCGTGGACATGCTCTCCAACCGCCCGCACAAGATGGACTACTACTCGCTGCAGGGCACGACCGGCTGCTACGAATCCGGCCGCGCCTACGACGATCATCCGAAGATCTGGCTGCGCGAGTTGAGCGAGGAACAGAAATGGTTCCCCCTCGCCGAGCTGGAAGAAAAATTCCTCCCCGAGCACTGGCTGCACATGTCGGAGGAAGCGAAGGCCAGCGGCCACTGGGGCGGCGATTACATGGAGGTGATGGACTTCGTGCAGGCCATCGTCAACGACGAAGAGCCCCCCATCGGCCTCCACGCATCGCTGGATATGACCAACCCCGGCCTGATCAGCCAGCAGTCCATCGCGAAGGGCGGCGTGTGGGTGGACGTGCCGGACTCCAGGATCTGGTAAATTTTCGGAGTGCGGCGGCTCGACGCCGCTTTCACTTTGCGTAAGGTTTACAAAATAGTATCACGCCGAGCCTATCGATCCGTTTACGTTGACTGCTCAATTAGCCCCACCGTGATATTATCCCGATCACCTTACCGCATAGTGAAAGCGGCGTCGAACCGCCGCACTCCGATAATTTACCGATGCTCGGAATGGTCCTCCGTCGCCGTGTGCTGGTGGAAATGTCCCTGCCGGTGCATGCGGTTGTGCAGGGTGCGATGGACGGAGGTGAGCAGCAGGCGCATGCGCTGGTAGGCGGCGGTTTCCGCGCGGGTGGCGACGGTGTCCAGATAGGCGAGGGCGCCTTCGATCTGCCGCAGGATGCTCAGCGCATCGGCGGCGGCGTAGAAGGGGGAGCCGTCCACCTCCACCATCACCGGCGAGGTGTGGGCGGCGATCATATCGCGCTCGCGATCGGGGTATTTGCCGCGGACGAGCAGCGCGAGCCAACTGCCGCGGTCCACCCGCACGGTGAAGTGGCCGGCGTCGCGCTCAGGCTTCACCGGCCGGCTCTCGCGAATCTCGCCGTTCACGATCAGATTCAGCTCCGTCATCGGCGTGGTCACGCTGGCCAGCTCCCAGGTGACGTCCACCGTGCCGCCGGAGGCATCCATCTTCAGCCGGCTGCCCGCCGGCTGACCTTCCACCGCGAATTCCAGCAGCGGTCCGTAGGAGACGAAGGTGCGCGCCTTGCGGATGGCCTCCTTCCACGCTTCGTAGGTGAACGGTTGCTCGTTGCCCACCCACGCATAGGTGCGGATGGTGCCCACCGCGGTGCTGGCGGCCATTTTGTCGGTGCCGGCCACCGCGGCGGTCAGGTAGCCGTTGTTCAGGTAGCGGTACCAGTCCAGCAGCGAGTAGGGATCGATGCCGCTATACATATCGCTCCACGCGCACACCTCGATGGCGTCGGCGTTGCCGCTGACGATGGTGGCCGCGTTCTCCAGCCGAGGGTGGGGGAAGTGCGGGATGATCACCAGGCCATTCTGCGCCTTGCACTGCCGCGCCCACTCGGTAAGGAGAATGCCCACCGGGTCGCCGATGGCCGATTCTCCCGGCCCGCCGGTGGTCATCGGGGCGATGATGTTGCCTTCATAGCCGACCAGCGAGATGTGCCCCAGTACGAACTGGCGGTTCTCCGTGCCCACGCGCACCTGGTATTCGCCGCCCGCGCCGTGGGTGGTTTTGCCGTCGAAGTCACCCACGTTGGTCATCAGCTCGCCCCACTGGCTGGCGAGCACGTTCACGATGTTGACACCCTCGCCCGCGCCCTCCAGCATGGCCGACTGCGGCGAGAGAAAGTGCACGTGGGTGTCGGCGGTGATCCACCCCTTCTCGCGCCACGGCAGCACCTTCTCCACTTCGATCTCGATCTCCGTCGTCTCCGGCGTCACCGAATATACGCGGCGGATGGGCCGGATCTCGAAGCCTTTGGTGATCTCCAGGTAGACCTTACCCCGTGGCAGCAGCACGGTGGTTTCGCCGTCGATGTAGGTGCAGTGATGGACCCACAGGTGTGAGTAATCGACGCTGTAGTCCTCGAACCAGGCCAGGTTGGGGATGCGGTGGCGGTCCACCGGCGCCAGGTACTCGCCCGCCTCGCCGTGAAGGTGCAGGCGGACGGCCACCGGCCGGCGGCTCCCACGCTCCACCACGCGCAGCCGCACGGATTGATCGGACGGCGCGACGGGGCGCAGGCTCTCACTGCCCTTTCCCTCCACTTCGGCCACCGGGATGGCGCCGCCCAAGAGGTGGAAGCGGGCCTCCGCGTGGCTGGCGTATTCCACGATGATCTCCCGCTTGGAAATGGTCGGCAACTGGTTGTTGTAGGTCGCGTCCCACGCCTCATTCGGATACTCCCGCCGCTCGGTCAGCGAGATCACCTGCCCCAGGTCGAGCTGGATCAGCCGCGAGCGGCCCAGCTCGTCCACGTGCACGTCGCCGGCCTGGCCTTCCGGCAGCGCCAGCACCGCCTTGCGCCGCGTGCGCCAGCGCAGCGGGTGCTCGGTCACCTGGCCGGCGGAGATGGCGCCGATCACCACTTTGCCGTCGGCCGGCGTGAAGCGGATCGCGATGACGGCCTTTTCCGGGTGCGGATTTTCCCACGCCCACAGCGACCACGCCGCCTCGATGGCGGAGGCATACTGCGCGCGCGTCTGCCGCAGCCCCCAGTGGCTGAACATCACCAGGTCGTCACCCTCCGTCTGCATGGGCGCCGGCTTGTTGTGCGGCACGCACCCGATGCCCATGCCCGGCCAGCCGAATTGCCCCTGCGTGATCTCGTAGCGGCTGCGGATGGGCAGGAGGATCTCCTCGCCGTCCTCGTAAGTCACCGCGTATTCGGCAAGCTGCTGCCCCAGCGGGAACCGCCGCGGCAGCGGCGAGACGGGACCGAAGGGATTCTCCGGCAGCGGCCACTCGTCGCCGGCGTGCAGGAAGACCAGCCACGGCGCGCGGACCGGGACTACGGAGACCGTCACCGGCGCTTCGCCCAGGATCACCACCTCATTCACCTCGAAGGGAATGCCGCGGTAGGTCTGCGGCCCGACCGGCGCCTTCGCAAACCGCTCCGCCATGTCCGCCGAAAACCCCGCCGCCGCCAATTCGGACAGCTTACCGTTCCCCGGGAACGGCACGGGAGAGAACAGCGGCGACGCCGCCTCGATGATCGGGGATGCAATGCTGGTGGTCATGCCGATACCTCCGTCCCCTACATTCTCTTTCCCGGCAAATTCTCCTGTCTTTCCTGGGATCGCAGGTGCGCGCAAAAATCGTGATGCTCTCTATCGTGTGTAGTACCGTTGGGGACTGTCCCGGCCGTTCAGAACCAGCGCCCGTTTGCGTCTTTCACGCTCGGAAACGGAACCTTAGGGGCTGTCCCCGTCGAACGGAAACGGTACCAATACACGGCGGGGACAGTCCCTACTTCTCTTTCACCGCTTGCCTGTCATCATCACCATTGCTTGCTCATGGTAGGCCGGGACAGTCCCCTACGCTTTCCCCACAATCCTGCGATCCCAGGGATGTCTCAACATTCTCACCTTTCCCTCTTGCAAACATGCGCTCGCAATGCTATAATGCAAACAGAATTTTTCTTCCGGGGGGCGACGGCGATGGGACAGACGAGGGTGCATGAGGGCGTGGATGTGTACGCGGCATTCGTGCGCGGCCAGGTGGTGCCGCGCGCGTTCCGCTGGGGCGGGCGGACCTACACCGTGGACCACGTCCACCAGCGTTGGACGGGCCGCAACGGCGGCGTGCGCCTGCACTACTTCGCCGTCACCGCCGCCGGCAACGCCTACAAACTCTGCTTCAACGCGCAGGAATTGGGGTGGATGCTGGAGGAGGTGTATGTGTAAAAAAGGGGTAGACAGGAGCGGAAGGATCAGCTACCATCCAGGTAATCCCGTGCATTGAAGGAGCACCGCCATGACTTCCCGCGAGCGTATGCTGGCCGCCATCTCGTGCGAGCCGGTGGACTATACCCCCTGCTCGTTCATGATCTTTTACAATATGATGACGCGCTGCGCGAGCCACCGGGAGTTCCTCGAGCGGCAGGCGGCCATGGGGCTGGACCCCTTCGCCCACGCCGGCTACCTGAAGCCCGCCATGCACCCCGCGGCGATGGAGAAGGTCTGGCGGGAGCAGGAGGGCGGGGAGACGGTCATCTGCCGGCGCATCGACACGCCGAAGGGTCCGCTCACCCAGCGCGTGGCGCAGCTCAACGGGTGGCCGGCGGGGGACAACTTCTGGATCTATCACGACTGGGTGGTGCCGCGCTCGCGGGAGGTGCTGGTGAAGCCGGAGCGGGACCTGGAGAAGCTGCCGTACCTGCTCGGTCCCTTCCGCGACGAGGATATCGGGATTCTGCGGGAATCTGCGGGGAGGAACAACGCGCTGGCGGCGGAGCTCGGCCTGCCGCGGGTCGGCGGCTGGGGCAGCAGCTATTCGGAGGCGCTTGGCGACGACGGGGTGATGGGCGCCGACGCCATGTCCTGGCTCTCCGGCTTCGTGGAGGTGATGGAGCTGTCGCTGACCGAGCCGGCGATCATCAAGGAATACGCGCGCATCATTCACGAGTGGAATATGCGGGCGATCCAGATTTACCTCGACGTGGCCGACCCCGACATCATCATTCGCCGCGCCTGGTACGAGACCACCGAATTCTGGACCCCGGGCGCCTACCGCGAAATCATCCTGCCCTTCCTGCGGCGCGAGGTCGAGGTGGTGCACCAGGCGGGGAAGAAATTCGGCTACATCATCACCAGCGCCTTCCTGCCGCTGCTGGACGACATCCTCGCCGGCGGCATCGACGTGCTCATCGGCCTCGACCCGGAGGAAGGGAAGGGCACCGACCTGGCGGAGGTGAAGGCGAAATTCCGCGCGGCGGGCCGGGCCATCTGGGGCGGCGTGAGCGGCGCACTGACGGTGGAGCAGGATACCGAGGAGGCGACGGAAGCCGCGGTGCTCCGCGCGCTCACCACCCTCGGCGGCGGCGGCGGCTTCATCCTCTCCCCGGTGGACAACGTCCGCGAAGACACCCCGAATGCCTGGCGGAACACGGAGAAGCTGATCGAGGTGTGGAAGCAATATCGGTAAAAATCCTGGGATCGCAGGCGTCCCGCGCCTGCCTGATAGGAAAGCCGACCAATAAAAAGCAGGCGCGGGACGCCTGCGATCCCAGGGGTATATTATGGCCGAAATGACATCCTACGAGCGCTTTTCGCGCATGTTCAATCATCAAGAAGCCGATCGCATTCCCATAATTGACGGGCCGTGGGGGGCGACGCTGGAGCGGTGGGCGCGGGAGGGGCTGCCGGAGGGGGTCAGTTACGTGGACTTCTTCGGGCTGGATAAAGTCGCTTACATCGGCGCGGACAACAGCCCGCGCTATCCGCACCGCGTGATCGAGGAGACGGAGGACTACATCATCGCCACCTCCGCCTGGGGCGCGACGCTGAAGAACTGGAAGCACGCCGCCTCCACGCCGGAGTTCCTCGACTTCACCATCACCGACCGCGCGAGCTGGGCGGAGGCGAAGGCGCGCATGACGCCCGATCCGGACCGCGTGGACTGGACCGCGCTGCAGCGGGACTTCCCCGCCTGGCGCAGGGAAGGCTACTGGGTGCAGGCGGGACTGTGGTTCGGCTTCGACGTGACGCATGCCTGGGCGGTGGGCACCGAGCGCGTGCTGGTGGCGATGATCGAAGACCCGGAGTGGTGCGCGGACATGTTCAACCACTACCTGGACGTGAACATTGCGCTGCTCGACCTGGTGTGGGACAGGGGTTACCGCTTCGATTGCGTGGTCTGGCCGGACGACATGGGGTATAAATACCATCAGTTCTTCTCCCTCGGCACCTACCGCGAGCTGGTCAAGCCAGTGCAGCGGCGCGCGGTGGAGTGGGCGCACGCGAAGGGGGTGAAGACGGAGCTGCACTCCTGCGGCAACGTGATGCCCTTCGTGCCCGAGTTCTTGGAGTTCGGTCTGGACGGCCTGAACCCGCTGGAGGTGAAGGCGGGCATGGACCCGGTCGCGCTGAAGGCGCAGTTCGGCGACCGACTGCTGCTGCACGGCGGCATCAACGCGCTGCTCTACGAAGACCCGGAGGCGCTGGAGGCGGAGATTCACCGCATCGTGCCCATTCTCAAGCAGAACGGCGGCTACGTCTTTTCCTCCGACCACTCCGTGCCGTCCAGCGTCAGCCTGGCGCAGTTCCGCCACATCGTGGAGTTGGCAAAGGAGCTAGGCAGCTACCAGTAAGATATACGGAAGGGGTTAATCCGGATTATTCATGAAGCGCCCGCGCACCCGTAAAGGGATGCGGCTACAGGCGCTTCATGAATAATCCGGGCTAATGACCGGCACGCTGTCGCCGGGAGGGCGAAAAGGCGTATAATAGGGGTAGTGCTGCCGTCAGGAGTGGGCCATGGACAGTCACCCCCGCAAACGATTTCCGCTGCCGCTGCTTGTCACGACGCTCGTCGTGCTCTTCCTCGCGCTCGCCGGCTTCCTCATCGTCATGCTCTACGCGCGGATTCCGCGCCGGCTCGTGCAGCAGCTGGGCGACCGGCGGCTGGAGGTGCGGGACGACGCGTACCGTCAATTGCGCCGCCGCGGCGATTGGTTCGCCACGGATGCGCTGCTGCGGGGGATGCGGGAGGGCCGGCCGCTGGTGCGCTTGCGCTGCGCCATGCTGCTGGGGGAGAAAAAGGTTCCGCGCGCCTTCGCGCCGCTCACGCGATTGCTGGCCGACCCGGACCCCGCCGTGCGCGTCAGCGCGGTTCGCGCCATCAAAGGGTTCGGCGAGCCGCGGGTGCTGAATACGCTGCTGCCCATGCTGCGGGATAAGGACATCGCGGTGCAGGAGGCGGCCATGGCGGCGCTGCGGGGCAAACGGGATCCCCGTTTCATCGCGGCGCTCATCGCCGTGCTGTGCCGGGGAGACGGCTCGACGAAATATCAGGCCGCCATCCTGCTCCGCAACATCGGGCCGCCGGCGGTGGAGCCGCTGCTCGCCGCGCTGAAAACGGCGGGCAGCACGCCACGTTCGGACATCCTCAGCATGCTCGGCAAGATGAAGGACTCGCGGGCGGTGCCGGCGTTGAAGGCGCTGGCCGGGGACGCGAATCCGCAGGTGCAGCGGCAGGCGATCCTGGCGCTGGTCACCCTGGGGAAGCCGGGGATGGAGGCGCTGGACGGCTTGATGCGGCACGGCAATACCACCGTCTGCGCGCAGGTGGCCACCCTGCTGCAGTTCACCGACGAGCCGCGCGCGGTCGATCTGCTGCTGCTGGCGATAAAGGATCCGCGCGCCCCGGTGCGGCGGGCGGCGGCGCTCTCGCTCAAATGGGTGCCCGATCTGCGGCGCATCGACGGTCTGTATGCCGCGCTGCATGACCGCGACACCGACATTCGCCGCATCGCCCTGCGCGGGCTGGAGGGCGAGATGGGCGACCGCATGTTGAATGAAATGAATGCCATGCGGAATGACCCGGACCCGGCCATGCGCCGGCTGGCCCTCGCCCGCCTGGCCGAGTTCAACGACCCGCGCGTCACCGCGATCCTGCGGCAGCTTGCGCAACAGCCGGACTGCCCGCTGTCGGTGCTCGTGCGGCTGGCCGCGATGGGCGATCCGCCGGCGATTCCGCCGTTGATCCGCGCGCTGAAGCCGCCGACCGACGCCGAGGCGGCGGAGACCGCTCCCGGGCTCACCACGCCGGCGAAAGCACTGGCATTCATGGGTGAGCCGGCGCGGGCGCCGCTGCTGGCCGCCGCCCATGACGCGGATCCGGCTATCCGCGCCGGGGCGGTGCACGCGCTGGGGATGACCGGCGATCCGCGCGCCCTCGCATCCCCGCGGAACGCCCTGCGCGATCCCGATCCCCGCGTGCGCCGGGCCGCCGCGGTCGGGCTGGAGATGAGCGCGGATGTCCGGGGTGTGCCGGCGCTCATCGCCGCGCTGCGCGATAACGACACGACCGTTCGCCAGGCGGCGATTCGCGCGCTGGGCGCGACCCGCGACCCGAAGATCATCGATCCGCTGCTGCGCCTGCTGCGCGATCCGGCACCGTTAATACGCGCGGAGGCGGTGCGCGCGCTGGCGGCGTTTCGCGATCAGCGGGTCATCGATGCCATGCAGGACCTGCTGCTCGATTTCGAGCCGAATGTGCGGACCGCGCTGGCCGAGGGTGGCGCCTGGGCGGATGACCCCATCGGCCTGGACATCCTGGTGAAGCTGCTGCCCGACGGGAATAAAAAGGTCCGCGACGCCGCGTCCTACACGCTGCGGAAACTGTCCGATCCGCGGGCCGCCTCGGTTGTCATCCCGCTGGTGAACGCGCCGGACGCGAGCACGCGGCGGGCGGCCGTCAGCGCGCTGGAAGGGCGGACTGACGCCGGCACGATCGATGCCCTGGTCAGCGCGCTGTTCGACGAGGAATCCGAGGTGCACAAGCTCGCGAGCCAGCACCTGGAGACCCTGCTGACGGCGGAAGCGCTGCCGGAGGCGCTGCGCGCGGCACGGCAGCAAAATGCGGACGCCCGCTTCTGGGCCGTGCGCTGCCTCGGCGCGGCGGGTTCCGCGTCGCTGGAGCTGCTGCGCGGCTTTGCGGAAGACCTGGACTCGCAAGTCCGCGTCGCCGCCGCCCATTCCCTGGGCCTGATGCGGGACGGGCGCGCGGTGCCGCTGTTGCTCGGTCTGCTGGATGACCCGGAGATCGACGTGCGCATCGAGGCAATCGGCTCGCTGGGAAATCTGAAGGATGCGCGGGGGGCCGCGAAGCTGATCCCCTTCCTGGAATCCGGCGATGTCCATGAAGTGTATGCCGCCGCCTGGTCGCTGGCGCAGATCAAGGATCCGCGGGCGATCGGCCCGCTCGCTGCCTGTATGGAGAACCAGTCATACCGATACAGCGCTATGAAGGCGCTCGGGCAATATGAAGATCGCGAGGCGATTGTCGAGCTGGAGCAGTTGCTGAAGACAACCCGGCTGCGGCGCATCGAAAAACTGGAATTGCTGGAACTACTCGGCAAGCATCGCGATGCCTATTCGCTGCAAGTGATCCTCAACTATCTCGCGAAGTTCCCCGGCGACCAGGATGCCATGCTGGGATTGGCCATGCGGGGTGAAACGAGCGTTGCCGAGCCGCTGCGCGGTTATCTGCGCCGACGACTCTATTGCCTGGATCCGAAACTGCAGTGCGAGATCATCAATGCGATGGGCAAGCTCAACGAGCGCCGGGCGACACCGCTGTTGCTCCAGTCCCTCGGCAGCGTCAACGTGCAGGTTGCCGCGGCGGCGGCGCGCGCGCTGGGCGAGATCGACGATCCGCGGGTGGTCGATGCCCTGTTCGCCGTCTTCGCCCGCGGCGCCCTCGGGCGCAACGATCCAGAGGCGGATATCCGCCAGGCCGCGGCGGAGGCGTTGGGCCGGATGAAGCGTGAGTCCGTGCGCGCCCGGCTGCGCGCGGCGCTGACCGCCGACAACTGGCGCACCCG
>Ga0315284_10009034_pt1 | contig 14228 bp, 9 predicted proteins | sample YL17G09_16_MG_FD_203696 | JGI IMG/M metagenome (GOLD analysis project Ga0315284, IMG submission 203696) | Sediment microbial communities from Yellowstone Lake, YNP, Wyoming, USA - YL17G09_16 | ecosystem: Environmental > Aquatic > Freshwater > Lake > Sediment | place: USA: Wyoming | collected... | reverse complement strand
GACTCTTCTTAAATTATGTCAAGCAAATCCTGAAGAATGCGTGAACTATATGAGTGATATATCGCTAGAAACTGGTCATCTTGTCACGCCAATTCGAGGTAGGGGACTTCTAGGACAGCCTACTAGTGGCCCAGATCGGCGTATTCGCACCCGCATTCGCCGGTATGGCGATTGGCGCCTGCATCGAGCCGGGAGGGGTGCGACGAGCGCTACGGACTCTGGCCTTTGTGTACGCGCCGGCCGTTGCGCTCGGCCTTTGGATTGCGACGAGGGGTTTCCCGTCATTCTTTGCGCTCGGTGCTCGCCCGATGTGGGGAATGATCGCCCTGTCGGCCTGGATTCTGGTCTGGTTCAGCGCGGGCCGGAACCGCCTGGTCCAGTAGCCCGGTCAAGCGGCCGGTCGCCTGCAAACAGCCTTGTGGTCGGCGGCCGGCCTCTTCGTGCCGGCAGCCCTATTCCTGGCTGCGTGGGGTGCGACAGGCGGTGCGGCCGGCGGCGCAGGAACGATTCCGCCAATGCCGGTTCGGGACCTGACGCCGTTCGGCCTGCAGGCTGCTTTCGCCATGAACCTGGCGTATGGAGGGTCGCTTGGGGAAGAACCCGGCTGGCGAGGCGCCTGGCTCCCGCGGCTGCTGCGACGTCACACGCCGTTCGTGGCCAGCCTGATCATCAGCTTCTGGTGGGCCCTCTGGCATGCGCCGATCGACCTTTCCCAAGGCTTCGGCCTGACGGGTCTGGGCGGGCTGGCCATCCGCCAGCTGTGGACTCTGCCCGTGGCCGTCATTTTCACCTGGGTCACGCTGCGCGCGGGCGGCAGCATCCTGCCTTCGATCATGGTGCACACGATCCTCAACGCCATACCCGATTTTGCCCTCGGCCAGCCGGCGCGCTACGAGCGCGCTTTCAGCCTGTTTCTCTTGCTTGTTGTGGCGGTTGTCGTCGTGGCCGCCATGACCGATTCCCGTCTCAGGAGCGAGCCAAGCAAGAGCTGACGCTTCGGTGGCTGGAGATTCTTCGTTAAAATTCGGCAAAAAATGTGGCCGACGGATTTGCCGGTTTGCGCTATGCTAGCCCTTGCGGAGACAACATGGAATCCGGCCTTCTTCCTCGTCGCGACTTTGTCAGGGCGCTCGGCGCTGCCACCGCCGGAGCCATGCTTCCTTCCCGGCTTGGCGCTCCAGCGGCCGATCGCCCGAATATCGTGGTGATCTATGCCGACGACCTCGGCTATGGCGACGTGAGCTGCTATGGGGCGACCAGGATTTCCACGCCGAATATCGACAGGCTGGCGAAAGAAGGATTGCGATTCACCAACGCCCATTCCCCTGCGGCTACCTGCACGCCGTCCCGCTATTCCATGTTGACCGGCCAATACGCCTGGCGCAGACAAGGCACCGGCATTCTGCCGGGAGATGCGCGGCTGATTATCGAACCTGGAAGGACAACCTTGCCTTCCATCATGAAAAATGCCGGGTACACCACGGGTGTCGTCGGCAAGTGGCACCTTGGATTGGGCAGCGCGAATCTCGATTGGAACGGCGACATCACGCCGGGGCCGCTCGACATCGGGTTCGACTACTGCTACATCCTTCCGGCCACCGGTGACCGCGTTCCCTGCGTGTATGTGGAGAACCGCCGGGTCGTCGGCCTTGACCCGGCGGATCCGCTGCAGGTGAGTTACGGCAAGCCCATCGGAAGCGAACCGACCGGAAAGGAGCACCCCGAGCTCCTGAAAATGCACCCGAGCCAGGGGCACGACCAAACCATTGTCAACGGCATCAGCCGCATCGGCTATATGAGCGGCGGCAAATCCGCGCGTTGGGTTGATGAGGACATCGCGGATGTTTTGACAACAAGAGCTACGGCGTTTATTGAGAAGAACCAGGACCGGCCTTTTTTCCTGTATTTCGCGACCCACGACATCCATGTTCCGCGCGTGCCTCATCCACGGTTTGCCGGGCGCAGCGGTCTCGGTCCGCGCGGGGACGTGATTCTCCAGTTTGACTGGAGCGCCGGCGAAATTCTCCGAACCCTCGAGCGGCTCGGCCTTAAAAAAAACACCCTGGTAATCTTCACCAGCGACAACGGCCCGGTCGTCGACGACGGATACAAAGACGAGGCCGTGGAAAAGCTCAACGGGCACAAACCGGCAGGACCGCTGCGCGGCGGGAAATACAGCGCTTTCGACGGCGGGACGCGGGTGCCGTTTGTGGTCCGCTGGCCCGGGAATGTGAGGTCAGGCGAGTCCGCGGCATTAATCAGCCAGATCGACTTTTTGGCATCCCTCGCACGACTCACGGAACAGAAGCTCACCGCCACGGATGCGCCGGACAGCATGGATCTGCTCGGCGCTCTGTTGGGAAAATCGCGCACGGGTCGGGACCATCTCGTGGAACAGGCCAATGTCCTTTCCCTTATCAGGGGCGACTGGAAATACATCGAGCCTGGAAAAGGGGTGAAGTTCGATCCCGCCACCGGCATCGAGCTTGGCCGGGACATTGTTCCGCAGCTCTATAACCTCAGGCTCGACCTGGGGGAGAAAAATAATGTCGCCCAGGAACATCCGAACCTCGTCAGGGAGATGGCGGCAGACCTCGAGGAAATCAGGAACTCCGGCAGTACGCGGCGACCGGGCTTTTTCCGCGTCCAATGATTTTTCTCTGTTTTGCCTAGCCGTAGACTGGTGTTTTTCCAGCATCATTTTTCCTGTTCGGTGAAAATGGCGCAGCTCAAAAAGATCGGGTTCATTCTGGCGCTGGTTTCTTTTTCCCTGTTGCTTGCAGGATCCTTTGCCGGGCAGCGGCCCGCTTTAGAAAACAAGCCCGCGGCTGCCGATTGGCAGGATTTGACTCCGGATGGTGCCTGGTGCTGGTTTGCCGATCCACGGGCGGTGTATCACGAGGGGCGCCTCAAACGCACCTACGCCGGTTGGGTGAACAGTGCCGGAGATATCCAGGTGGCGGCCTACGATTACAGGACCGGCAAGATCGAAATCAGCACTCTCAAGGCAAAGCTCGAGCGTGACGATCACGCGAACCCGGCGATCCTGTTTCAGACCGACGGCCGCTTGCGCGTCTTCTATGCCCCGCACAACGGGGGCAAAATGGCGTATCGCATCTCGGTGAATCCCGAGGACATCTCATCCTGGGCGGAGGAGACGACGCTGTCCGTCAACGTGCCGGGCAGCTACGGATATACCTATCCGAATCCGTACATTCTGCGAAAAGAGAAAAACCGGATGTACCTCTTCTGGCGCGGCGGCAATTTCCAGCCGGACTTCGCGACCTCACCGGACGGCAAGAACTGGTCTGAAGCCCGCACTCTCATCAAGGGCGGCGAGCGCCCGTACGTGAAGTACGAGTCGGACGGGCAGGACACGATCCACTTCGCGTTTACCGACGGCCATCCGCGAAACGAACCGTTCAACAACATCTATTACGCGTGTTACCGCAACGGGGTGCTTTATCGAGCCGACGGAACGCAGATCAAGCCTATGAGCAAGCTCCCTCTGTTGCCGTCGGAAGCCGATAAAGTCTACGATGCGAAAGCGCACAACGCGCGCGCCTGGATCTGGGATATTGCCCTCGATGCGCGGAAAAATCCCGTGATCGTGTACACGAGCCTGCCGGAGGAGAACCGGCATTTTTACCGATATGCGCACTGGAATGGGAAACGCTGGAACGATTATGAAGTCGCAGCCGCCGGCCCGTGGTTTCCGAAAACTCCCGCCGGCAAACAGGAGCCGGAACCGCATTACTCGGCAGGCATTGTCCTGGACCACACGGATCCCTCGATCGTCTATCTTTCCCGGCAGGTAAATGGAGTTTTCGAGCTCGAGAGGTGGGTGACGCCGGACGGCGGCAAAAACTGGAATTCCACTCCGCTCACGGAAAAATCGGCTCGAGACAACGTGCGTCCGGTCGCCGTGCGCAACCAGAAGCGGGGACAGCTCCCCTCCGTGCTCTGGATGCAGAATTTCCAGTACGTCCATTACACCGATTATCGATCCGCGATCAAGATGAATGTGGTTCGAGAGAAGAAATAAAAATGGCCGCTGTAACTCCGTCTCCTTGACCCGTTGCTTTCGGAAGTCTCTTTCCCGGTTGCCCGGGATCGAGGTTTGCCGGAAGGAGCTACCCGCTGGCGATCATTAATGTTCGGCAGCGCTCAATCAGCGATGTAGTTCGTCTGATCGGCTCCGGCTTCCTAGAGCTACGAACAAAGCTTGATGACGATTATCATCAACATGCAGCAGAGAATATCGTGGTCCGACCCCTTCTCCACCCTTCTCCATTCAGCGGATAGGTTCAGTTTCAGTATCGGACTTTGTCACCGGGTGATTCCCGGAACATCATGGCGGTATGCCGATGCCTTTCCTAGTCGTTTCATAATGCAAAACGATACGTTTTAAAATGCGAGATTTTTACTTGACATAAGTGGCGCATGCGGAATAGTGTGGCATCATATTGTAATTCATGAGGTTTCACATGGTGAAACCTGTGGTAGTGCCGGACGCTCGGGTCGCGGGCGGGTCGGATTTGTCGTCGTATGAAATCTCCCCAGCGGATCCGCTCCGCTCAGCGGGGGAACCATGCTCCTTTACCAGTGTAAGCCTGCCTCATGCGCCCAATCCTGAGGGTTTGGCGCGCATGGGAGCTGCCGCAATTCGCAGCTGCTTTCCGCTCGAGAGCCTTTTCGAGCGGGATCGAGTGGCTTTGTGTCCTTCGGAAATCGATCGCGCCACTGCCGACGGTGCCGTCCCTGGCTCAGGGCCGCTCGAGCATGAGGCGCCATCGGAGTTCCGGTCCGATTTCTTCGCGCAACGAAGGGAACTCGGCATCTTCAATATCGGGAGGCTGGGTGTTGTGCGTGTGGACGGTACAAGCTATCGGTTGACGACACGGGATGCCGTTTATATCGGACGCGGCAGCAGGGATGTGTGTTTTGAGAGCGAGGATGGGGATGCGCCGGCAGTGTATTACTTCGTCATACGGCAGGCTGGTTATACACAATCGATTTAGGAGAACATCCATGCGAATTTTGTCGTACGTGTTAGCAACGCTCCTGACGATCGCCACTGCGGCTGCGCAAGTGGGCGGCAATGGAACGATTCAAGGAACGGTTACGGATCCTTCGGGCGCCGTAGTGCCCGGCGCGGAGGTTACCGCCAAGAACGTACAAACGGGAGTTGAAATTATCCGCAAGACGACCGAGGCCGGGTTCTTCGTGCTTTCTCCGCTCCAGCCCGGCGAGTATACGATCACTGTCAAGGCTGCGGGATTTCAAGCCCTCACCCAGCAGCACATAATCGTCGTTGCCCTGGCAACTCTCGGATTGGATCTGAAGTTGCAGTTGGGAAAACCCACTGAGACGATCACGGTGGAAGCCGCGCCACCTCTGCTGCATACCGACGATGCGACGCTCGGTTCGTCCCTGGAGAACTATATCTATGCGGCGCTTCCGCTGGCCATGAACGGAGTCCCGAGGGATCCAACGCAATTTGTCGGCCTTGTGCCCGGCGTCAATAACGCCAGCACGCAGGCTGCGGGCCCCTCCACGGCCGCCTTCAACGGTGGCCAGACATATCAAAACGAAGTCTATCTTGAAGGGATGCCCCTGACCAGCGCCGGAACGCAAGGCGACACCCGCTATCTGGCATTTGCAGTCTCGGTGGATGCGGTGGAACAGTTCCAGGTCCAGACCAATGGCGCCAAGGCCCAGTACGAGGGGCAGGGCGTCGAGAACTACGTCTTGAAATCGGGAACCAACGCCTTCCATGGCGCGGCTTTTGAATACTTCCGCAACACGGTTTTGGACGCGCGCGGCTTCTTCCCCGCGAAGAGACCCGCCGATCACCAGAACGAGTTCGGCGGCTTCATCGGCGGCCCCATCAAGAAGAACAAGGTTTTCTTCTTTAGCAACTATGATATGTATCGATACAACTCGGGATCGGTCCCCATACTACAGTCGATCCCGACGCTCGCGATGCGGAAGGGTGATTTCAGCGCGCTTCCGGCGGTAATTTACGATCCGCGGACCCAGACTTGCGTTGGCTCAGTCTGTTCGCGGACGCTGTTTTCCGGAAACATCATCCCGCCCGACCGCATATCTCCGATCTCGCAATCGCTGGCGTCCTATCTTCCCGATCCGACGAACTCGAACATCGTGAACAATTACCTGTCGAGCCTGCCGATCCAAATACGCACGTGGAATATGACCGGCAAGGTGGATGCCTACCTGTCGGACAAGCATCGGCTATATGGGTTCTTTGCCGCGGGGCATTACACCACCAATTTCACCGGCAGCCTCAACCAAACGGGAGCTGGTGTGCTGCCCGAGCCCTACACGCAAGGCCGCATCGTGGAGGAAAGCGTCAAAATGGGGCAATTGCACGAGACCTACACCATCTCGTCCTCTCTTTTGAACCAATTCAGCGTTGCCTTCAACCGCATCTGGATTCCGCTTCAAAACCCCACCATGGCGGGGGCCTATCCGCAGAAGGCCGGTCTCCAGGGCTTGCCGGCGGGCCCGGTCTCTCTGACTTTCCCGGACATTAATTTCGCCGGCGCCAATGCGCCCGGCCTCTGGCAGGGAACCAACGCCCACTTCTTCAACGAAGCCGCCAACACGTTCACCTTGCAGGACAATTTGATGTGGGTCAAGGGGCGCCATTCGCTGGCCTTCGGTTTCCAGTTCCAGGCATTGCAGGACAACGAGAACTTCGCGTTGAACGCCATCTTCAACTTCTCCAACAACCAGACCGCAGGGTTCAATTCTACGGGATCGCTCCTGTCTACCACCGGCAATGCTTATGCCAGTTACCTGCTCGGCACCCCGGATAGCAGCAGCATCAACCAGAACTCCATAGAATCGACCGGCGGCCGCTATAAGACTTACTCCGCGTATGTCCAGGACGACTGGAAGGTCAGCTCGCGCTTGACGCTGAACCTCGGCCTCCGCTGGGACCTCTTTGGCACGTTCTACGAAGTGAACAACAAGTTGTCCTTCTTCAACCCGAACCTGGCCAATCCGGCCGCCGGGGGCCATCTGGGCGCGCTCCAGTTTGCCGGCAACGGCGCCAACGGCTGCAACTGCCGCACTCCCGTCGAAACTCACTACAAGAACTTCGGCCCGCGCCTCGGCGCGGCGTTCCGTCTTAACGACAAGACCGTCCTGCGGGCAGGCTATGCGATTATGTACGTGCACGCCGGTGGCGTTGGCGGGCGCGCCAACTCACGCCAGGGACTCAGCCAGCTCGGTTTCAACGCCGTGAACACCCGAAACAGCCCCAGCGCCGGCGTCCCGGCATATTACTGGGATAGCGGCGTTCCCCCCATCACCCAGCCGCCGCCGTTCCTGGATCCCAGTTACGGGACCGGTTTCATCACCGCCAATCCCACGGGCGTACAGAACCCCGTCTGGGGCGACACGAGGCTCGGCGGCAAGCCACCGTATTACGTAAACTGGAACTTCAGTATTCAGCGCTCGCTCACCGCGAACATGACGTTGACCGTCGCTTACAGCGCCAGTCTGGGCAAGTTCCTGCCTGGCACCGGTCCTGGTGGCGAGGCGGTTAATATTGCGCCCCTGAAGTATCTGGCGCTGAAGTCGCTGCTCACGACCACGGCCACTCCCACCACAATCGCCCAGGCGCAAGCCATTTTCCCGGAAATTGCGTTGCCATTCCCCAATTTTGTGGGAACCATCGGCCAGATGCTCCGTCCCTACCCGCAATACAGCACCCTTAGTAACCCGTGGCTCAACCTCGGCCAGTCCAACTACCAGGGGCTCGTGACCACGTTCACTCGCCGGTTCGCCAGCGGCTTTACCTTTACGGCGGGCTACACGTTCAGCAAGCAACTGGACAATCTGCTGGGCACGCTCCGGAACCCCTTCGACCGTTCCCTGGAAAGATCGCGCGGCGCCATCGACCACACCCACGTGTTCACGGGCACCTACGCTTACCAACTACCTTTCGGCGCCGGGCACAGACTGAATCCAGGCAACGCCGTCGCGCGCGCGCTGAGCAGCGGCTGGACGCTTTCCGGAATCGTCACCTTCACCACGGGCTCGCCCTTGGCGATGGTCGGCACAGCTTGTACCAGCGGGGGCATTCTGGGCACCTGCATTCCCAGCTATAACCCCGCGTTCAGCGGAAATGTTCGCATCAACGGCAACTACGGAGACGGCAATGTCTATGGATCCTCGCCAACTTCGTATTTGGACCGGACCGCGTTCGTCGCCCCGACGGCATATACCTTCGGCAACCTGCCGAGGACCGGAGTCTACGGCCTCAATGCGCCGTTCAATTCGTCGGTGGACGTCAGCTTGCGCCGCGAGTTCCGGATTCACGAGAATATCAAGTTCGCCATCCAGTGCGATGCCTTCAACGTGAACAATGCGGTCCGCTTCGGCGCGCCGGGACTCAACCCGGACCAGGCCAGCTTCGGCACGGTGACTTCGCAGGCCAATCAGCCGCGAAAACTGCAGCTCAACGCACGCATCACATTCTGATCGACTGGTATCAGTGGGGCAGGCCAGCGTCTTTCGTGGCCTGCCTGTTCCCCAGAAAAAGATCGTAGTTCGCTTTTTTCTGGTGGGAGCAGAATAGCAGCGGCTGGGATGGAATCACCTGGAATTATCCCACCCAGCAAGTGAGACCGAGAGTTTTTCCGAAGTTCAGAGCTCCTGACATGGTCGAGAAGCATACTGTCCCAATTCGGGATCGGAATCGGTATCGGAATCGGCATCGGTATCGGAATCGCTTTCGATCCGGTTTCCCTTCGATTCCGATACCGATTCCGACCCCGAGAAAAAGCGGACATATTTCGGTGCGCACCCATGTCCGAAAAAAGGCGCAAATTCCCAGGAATTTCGGGGGTATGTCAGGAGTTCCGAAGTTGGGGGACCAAACTGGCAAAAGGGAGAGGGGAAGTTCCCCCTGAGCTCGGGGGACACTTCTCCTATCAGGTGACAACGGGAGCGTCCCCCTGCGCGCAATCGAGCGGGTTCAAGCCATGGGCTATTGCTTGACCAGTTCTACGCGGCGGTTCTTGGCCCGGCCCTCCTCGGTGTCGTTGCAGGCGACGGGGGCGTATTGTCCGCACCCGTTGGCGCGCAAACGGGCGGGGGCGATGCCGTGGTCGCGAATGAGCGCCTGCATCACTACCTGGGCACGGGCATCGGAGAGCTTTACGTTGACCTCCACTGACCCGGTATTGTCCGTATGCCCCACTACGAAGACCTTCAGCTCCGGGTCAGCTTTGAGTAGCTTGCCGATTTCCCCGATGGCCTGGGCCGACTCGGGCTTGATATCGGCCTTGCCCGTGTCGAAGTAAATGCCGTAGACGGCTGCATGACCCGTGGACCTGATGAGGTTGCTGAAGGCCACAGCATCCGCCACGATGTGCTGCTCCATCGCCTTCTTCTCGACGATGCGCAGCCAGATTGCGCCGTTGCCCTTTTCAATCTGCGCCCATATTTCCTGGCCATCCTTGACGATCTTACCATTCACCCACCGTTCCGGATCGCTTTGGAGAATCGTACACCCGGCAAATAATTGCGGGGCAGACAAATCCATTTTCTGGCCCCTGACCTTGTCGCCGCCCAGTGACCATTGACTGGGGATCTCACGATATTGACCATTCCCAGATCGTTATTGTCTCGAGTCCCGTTATGGGAAACATCCCCGCGATGACGACCCGCGTCGGCGTTATATCGTCGAAGGCCATTTCTGGACCGAGCAACGATGATGGCGGATAGAAAGGACAAGCCGCAATTCGATCGAGGTCCGCGCCAAGGCGTCCGCTCGTCTGGCCTCCTCCCTGGTCCGTCCAGCCTCTGAGCCTACGCCTGTCCTATGACAACGGTCCGGCATAGCGGCGTTCTTGCTCCCTCGCGCACGGCGGGGAATTTTCGACAAAGGTTTTCTGAAATAAAACAGCCAGCTGTATAACTAGATGGTTGCACGGGACCTTTGCTGCGCTTGGAGCCTCGGAACGGGCCCTGCTTCTGAATTGGGATGTCAACTTCGGGGTGTCGCTCCCATCACCGCCTCAGGGCGGATTATACGCCACAGGCACGAGGATGTTCTGCTCTTCAACATTTTCCACTCCCAGCAGAAGCAATAGACGCGCACGAAAACCCGTCACTGCCGAGCCGTTCTGCTCGATCCACAGGTGGACTTCTAGCGCGAATGTGCCCGGCTTCAAGGGACATTGAGGAGTTGAGGGCCACCTGCTTCCAGGAAGCTGGCATGTGCCTGGCTGCGTCGTTGGTCGGCAATATGGAGCAGTTCCGAATAATCAGGCAAGGAGCGCAGCGATGCCAGCCACGGATCACGGGACAGGGCCGACCCACAAAGATATCCGCTGTCGATCACACGGGAGAGAATCTTAAGAGCACGCTCCTGTTCCTTGATTTGCGCGAGGTGGCGTGCCGTGTAAAAGAGGCTCTCAGAATCTCTGCGCGTCAGAGACTCTCCGGCTTCGATCGCGCTGAGACATTCCTTGAAGTCGCCTTCGAGATAAGCCCGGAGAGATTGAATAATCGCCCGAACCTCACCAGTAGCACCTCTTGCTTGCTCGCGTTCGCGGAGCTTTGCGAGGGCTATCTCCTTGTCCCCCAGCATGACAAGCGCGGCGCAGTCCAGGTAGAAGGCGACCTTCGTTCCGTAACACTCGAGCGTCTTCTGATAGTCGCCAAGCAGGAAGTACGTGTGCGCGACGCTGGTGACCACCTGCGGATTGAGGTGTCGGGCGCGATCGTGAGCAGCCACCGAAGCTTCCAACTCGTCGCAATACCGGCAAGCCTGAACGAGACCTGCAAACAGGTCCGGATCGTTGCGCCGGAAGCGCGCGCGGCCAAGCAGCCTCACCATGGCCTGCTGCGCACGGCCCTGGTCGCACTCGATTGGTGTGTACAGATTGTGCGCGAGGGCAAGGTCTGGGTTGAGAGCGAACGCTTTGCGGAAAGCCTCGTCGGCGCGCTTGAGGTTCTGATTGGGATCCTCGCCGAACTTCTCTATGAACCGGTGGACCCGCCCGAGGTGCGCCCACGCCGGCGCGTAATCCGGATCATCGTCGAGACACTGGAGGTAGAGGTCGCGCGCCAGCCTCATGTTCTCGAGGGTCCGCGTCGCGACAATCTGGTTGGCGCGAAGATAAAACTCGTAACCCTTGGCACTGGCGGGCACGTCCCGGCGGAAAATGCGCCGTTCGCGTTCACTGAGAGGCAACATGAGCGAGTGCACGACGCGTTCGGACAACTCGTCCTGAATCTTGAACAAATCCTGCATCGACGAGTTGACCGTCTCAGACCAGATCACTGTGGCGCTGGGTGCTTCCACGAGCTGGCAAGTGAGCCGAATCTGATCGCCCGCGCGCATCACGGAGCCGGTCAAGATGGCGTCGACCTCCGCTTCGGTCGCGATGCGCTTTGGATCCAACGGGCCTTCGAAACGCGCAGCCAACAGACTTGAGCGGACTATCAGGCTGTCGATACCTGAAAGCGAGCTGCTGATCGCGTCCGGCAAGCTGTAAGCAAGAAAGTCCGTCTCCTCGTCCCTTTTTAGCACCCGGAACGGAAGGGCAATCAGGCGCGCAACGGTCCGGGTTTGCACGGCGTGCCCGGTACTGCTCGATAGAGACAGGGTATTTAGGGCATCGAGCATCTCGTGAGCCGACTTGTACCGGTCCTCAGGGCGCTTGGCAATCGCCAGGCGGATCACGTGATCGAGAGCTTCGATTTCCCGAGATCCGCTGAGCGGGGGCGGGTCGTGGTGCAATACTGCATACAGGACATCGACACAGGAAACGCCCTCGAATGCACGCCTCCCGGTGAGCATTTCATAAAGGATGGAACCAGCAGCGAAAATGTCCGCCACTGGACCGGCAGTACCGCCACTCGCCTGCTCTGGTGCCATGTATTGGGGAGTCCCAACGATCAGCCCAGGGGCCGTCGCAGCTGTGGCGGTCTGGTCCGCATCGGCTGCACGAACAGGGCCGGTAGAGCGCGCCAAACCGAAATCGAGCAGCTTGACACCGTGACGGGTGAGGAAAACATTCGAGGGTTTGAGGTCTCGATGCACGATTCCGAGGTCATGCAGCGCTTCTAGCGATTCCAGGACCTGCCGCTCGATGCTCACGGCTTCCAATGTGGTGATCGAGCCGCTCGTGATACGGTCCGCGAGCGATTGCCCGTCAAGAAGTTCAAGCACCAAGAAGAGATCTTTGCCGTCTTCGAAAACGTCGAAGATTTGGCAAACCCTCGGATGGCTCACGTGCGCTAGCGACCGCGCTTCGCGCCAGAGCCGGCTTCTGGCATCTCCGCTTTTGGATGCTTCGTGGACGGTCTTAATTGCCACGGCCCGTCCGAGGCGCTCATCCCAGCCCTCGTACACGACCCCCATACCACCCTCTCCGATCTTTCGCCGGATCTGATAGTGACCTACCTGAATGCGAATGGGAGTCTGACTGGGGGCTTCTTCGGCCATAGGGAGATTTCCCACCCTCACCTAAACCTGAGAATCGTAGGCCCGGTCTGACAGTAAGTCAATCGGGGGATAGTCCAAACAAGCTGCAGTTTTTGCGATCGGATCTCAGCTCTGGGGGGCAGGCTCAGCTGCCGATATGGGGCGTTATGTCAACTTCGACCCGTCTGCCGCGCAAAAAAACTATTTGCCGCGTTACTTTGCAAACCATCAACCTGCGCCATCATGATAATGGCCGGTCACATCAACATTCGTGATTTTCCGTTATCCGGCACGTCGTTGAACAGTATGTCAATTGTGGCGACCTCCGCTGTGGTTTGCCAGTGCTTTTTTGCCTCAGTCGTTGTACGCGGATCTTCGGGCAACCTGCCGGTCGCCCCTACATCCCGCACGTTGTTACCGGAACAGGAGTTTCGCGACAGACTATTTAATGAACGGAATGACGAAAGCATTATATTATGTTCCGCATCAAGCACCTATGATTTCGCGGCGTAGCCGGTGTTTCCCATTTCTGTTTTTACCATAGTCGAGGAAGGGTGATGGGATTAAGGAAGTGGCAAATCAACCCCTTGGACCTATTGACGGCTCTACTACCGGTAACCGCGCTCCTTCATTATCTGGAGGTGGACTCGATCTACGTTTTTCTGGCATCAGGCCTGGCGATCGTTCCTCTGGCCAGCCTCATGGGACGGGCCACGGAGGCGCTCGCAGACCGGCTGGGTGAAGGGATCGGCGGGTTGCTGAATGCGACTTTCGGCAACGCCGCAGAGTTGATTATCGGTGCCGTGGCGCTCCGGGCGGGCATGCTGGATCTGGTCAAAGCCTCGATCACGGGATCGATCATCGGCAATGTTCTTCTGGTTTTCGGCGTCAGCGTGGTGGCAGGCGGATTGAAATATTCGAGTGTGCGCTTCAACAAGACGGCGGCCAATTTGGGATCAAGCATGTTGGTTCTGAGTGCGGCAGCTCTCATCGTCCCCGCCATTCATTTCCGGATTGCCGGCGGATCGATTCATACCGCCGAGAGGGAATTGAGCTTCGAAATAGCGGTAGTGCTCATTATCACTTATATCCTGAGCTTGATTTTCACGTTGAAAACACACCGCCATCTGTATGCGGGAGGGACGGAAGCGACAAATCATGCGCTAAAAGCGGATAAGATCTGGTCTCTGAAGAGAGCCCTCGTCATGCTGCTGGTGGCGACCGCGGGAATTGCCTGGATGAGCGAGTTGCTGGTGGGCGCCGCCTCGGGTGCGGCTTCAAGCCTCGGGATGAATGATGTCTTTATCGGCGTGATCCTGATCGCCATTATCGGCAATGCCGCTGAACACTCGACCGCCATTGCCATGGCCATCAAGAACCGCATGGACGTGGCCATCAACATCGCATTGGGATCTTCGATCCAGATCGCACTGTTTGTGGCGCCGGTTCTGGTGTTCCTCAGCTACCTCATCGCGCCCGCCCCGATGAACCTCATATTTACCCCCCTCGAGGTGGTTGCCGTGGCGCTCACGGTCGTGATTATCGCCTTCGTCACTGGGGATGGAGAAGCGAACTGGATGGAAGGCGTCCAACTGGTCGCCCTCTACGTCATCCTGGCCATCGCCTTCTTCCAATGAATCCCCCAAAGCCAAGCCACAGATGAGCCCTGGGGATCCTGTGATTCAGATATTGGGATTTGCACGCGTGATGGATCGTAAGCGAACAGAGCCGCGGGCGGGGGGCAGCGGGGATTTGT
>Ga0315284_10009032_pt1 | contig 14231 bp, 13 predicted proteins | sample YL17G09_16_MG_FD_203696 | JGI IMG/M metagenome (GOLD analysis project Ga0315284, IMG submission 203696) | Sediment microbial communities from Yellowstone Lake, YNP, Wyoming, USA - YL17G09_16 | ecosystem: Environmental > Aquatic > Freshwater > Lake > Sediment | place: USA: Wyoming | collected... | reverse complement strand
AGTCGAATACACATCTAAAGGATCCGATTCTCTTTCGGGAGCACTTCTCGGCGCTCTTGGCATATCTTAAACAATCATCTCTATTTTTTGTATTATTAACTTTTTTTATTTAATTGGAATGATTCTATATTATTTGTATACTTTTTTATATTTTCTTTTTTTAATAAATTTATAATTATTTCAATTAAATTGTGTCTCTCTTAAAAAGTAACATTTAGTTTATATTCAATCCCTATTTTGTAAATTAATTTCCGCTTTACAAAAAGGGCACACGTCGACTTTCTCCTTTAATTGTTCTCCGCAAAACGGACAGTATATTTTGCTCTCCTCTGCTTCCTCTTTTACCTCTTCTATTTCCTCAAGTTCTTTTTCTGGCTTCTTTTTAGGCGCTCTTTTAGCAGGGGCTTTTTTTCCTGCTTTAGCAACAATTTTTTCTTTTATCGTCATGTCTTCTAACGCTTTAGGTTGATCAAAAGGTTTATCTGAAAAATCTAATTTAGATTCGCAAGTTGAGCAGTACAATTTTTTTCTAAAAAGTTTAGTGTAAATTAAATATGGTATAATACCAAGTCCTAAGGTACTAATACATATAACGATCCATATCGTTTTCGCCATTGAATCGAGCGGTTTTTTAGAAGGATCTACTTCCTTTTCGCAGTAATTACAGAAAGAAAATTTGATTTTCTTGCCCATTAATTATCCTCTTCTCGAACATTTAAAATTGATTATTGTATCCTAATGTTTCTATTGTATGCAATTATTTAATTAATTATGTAATATGACTCGCAATAGCAATTTAAATGTTATTATTTTAAAATTATTACCAATTTAAAATTTTCTCGGTAAAGTTTTGCTTTAGAATAAATTTGAGTATTTAATCAATAAAATTGCTAACATCCTATTCGTTTCTTTTTTTATATAAATGATGTGGAATTGTTTAAAACAAAAGTTTAAATTTATAATTTATATAATAATTATTATTTGTACTTTTAAAAGCTTTAAATTTTCTTTTAACAGATATTAGGATTTTTTATGAAATTAAATCGAAAAAAAAGATATATAATTTCAATTCTCTTTTTATTCGCTTTTTTCATTAGCACCATTGCATTTCAAAACAATACCTATAACAATCATAATAATAATAATAGTTCTTTTGAAAAATCAGAAGAAGTTCATGAAAATCTAAGAAACTCAAATGGAGTCGTTGGATATTGGCCTTCAGAAATTTATATTGATGGTAGTGTTAGCGGTGTTGATGCACATAATTGGACTTGGGCAGTTTCTCAAGATTGGTGCAGTGGTTTAGGAACTGCATCAAATCCTTATATAATTAAGTTAAACATAACAGATCCTAATTTTAATGGTGGGATTCTCAATATTCAATATTCTTCGGCTTATTTTATAATTAAAGACTCTAAATTTACAAATTCTTCGGGATACGATTCTTACGGAATTAGGCTTAGAAATGTTTCAAATGGAACCATCATCAACACGGAATGTTCCGCTAATTCCGTAGGAATAACGATGTCAGATTGTTATAATATAACAATTAACGGAACGATATTAAGCAATAATGGCTCGGGAATTAATTTATCAAACTCCTATAATTCGAATATTACAAACAATACAATTAAAAACATAGGTTATGGAATTCTAATTTCTAAATGTGAAAATATAACAGTTTTTGATAATATCATGCTTGGCTGTGGAATTTCTCTTGATGAAAATGACAGTCAAGCTCAAATGTCAGCTCATAAAATCGAACCTTCAAATAAAGTAAACGGAAAATCCGTCTATTATTACGTAAATCAAAAAGGACTAGGCGAAAATAAGTTTTTAAACGGAGGACAGATAATTTTAATCAATTGTAGCTATGCTGTCATTAAAGATTTAAATATATATAATACAACATTAGGGATATTGTTGTATTATTGCGATAACAACACAATCTCTAATTGTAATGTGACCTATTGCTATACAGAAGGCATTTCTTTAAAGTGGTGTAAAAATATAACAATCTACAAAAATAATGTAAGCTGTAACAATAATTATGGAATTAAAGTTGAATCAAGTGATTTTTTAAATATTACAAGAAATACAGTAAATAATAATGGAAATTTATTAAGTGGTTATGTTTATTCGGGAGTTTATTTAAAAAACTGTGAAACCTGTAACATTACAAATAATGTAGCTATAAATAATACGGATGCAGGGATATATCTTGAAGCTAATAACAATTTGAATGTTTCGGGAAATTCAATTGTCCGCGGTGGTATATATATTATTACTTATGATTCAAAGGAAGATTTAAGCTCGTATAATATAGACATTTCTAATACTGTAAATGGTAAGCCAATATATTATTACGTTAGCCAAGAGAAATTAACTAAAAACGATTTTTCTAACGCAGGACAAGTATTTTTAATAGCGTGTAACGATAGTCATTTGGAAAATCTAGACATATCGCTTGTATATATAGGAATTTTCACCTCATATTGTAGTAATATTACATTTGTGAGCTGTAATTCGTCATTAAATTATTATGGATTTCATATTAGAAATTCTATTAATGTTACGGTTGTTAATTGCAATTCGTCTCAAAATACTTTTGGATTTGATGTTATTAACTCTTCAAACAGTACATTTTATTCAAATGTCGCAAATAATAACACTTATGGATGTTCGTTAGTTATCTGCAATTTTCTAAATTTTACTCAAAACAGAATAAATTATAATATTGAATGTGGAATTGGAATTTATGAGGGAAAAAATAATACAATCTTATCAAATATATTAATTAATAACAAAAAATATGGCATATATCTATCTTTAGGCGCTAATCATACATTAAGAAAAAACAATATGATAAATTGTGGATTATACATCAATCCTTTCTCTATTATAGATAATATGGTTAATAATACTATCGATACATCAAATACCGTAAATAACAAGCCACTTTACTACTATATTCACAAAATAGGATTAGGAGCTAATAATTTCACTAACGCGGGTCAAATCATACTTATTAATTGTAGTCATTGTACGATTTCCAATGAAAACATATCTTCTACAACATTTGGAATTGGGCTTTATCATTGTGGAAATAATACGATTCAAATGAATAGCATCAGTTTGACTTCTCAATATGGATTAGAGCTATATTATAGTAGTCACAATAATATAACTAAAAATCTATTTATAAAAAATAACGAATATGGAATATTTTTAAATACAGAGAGTCAAAATAATAGCTTTATCATGAATATCTTTAAAGAAAATAAGCAACATGTTTTGGGCGGAAGAACAACTAATAAATGGGATAATGGCACTATTGGTAATTATTGGGACGATTATACGGGGTATGATAAAAACGACGATGGAATAGGAGACATTCCATATATCGTCACATTTTATTACACTGGGATCATGCAAATTATCTATGTTTATGATAATAAACCAATTTGGGACGATGGTCCTGAACCTGTAATTCTTCCTGCTTCTGAAGAAAAAGACGACAAGAAAAAAGAAGAAGTCCTGCCGGTTATAATTCCTTTTGGAAATTTTTATTTAGTTTTCGTAGTTTTAGCAATTATTACTATAACAATTTATGTTAAAAAGCGAAAAACTAATTATTAAATTAAAAAATAATAATTTTTTTTCCTTCTTACTTTATAAATAATTAAAGAATAATCAAATTATCAAACTTAAATTGAACTCGTTTTACATAGAAACATACGGTTGTACTGCAAATAAGGCCGATTCGTACATTATATCCAATCTGCTTTTAAATGCAAAATACAATCTAACGACGATAGACAAAGCTGATTTTATTATTGTTAACACTTGCGCTGTAAAAGAACAAACTGAAAATAAAATCAAGGAAAGATTAAAAAAGTTACACGAATTATACGGAAAAGATTCTACGAAGCACATTATTATTGCGGGTTGCTTGCCCCATATAGCTTCGGAATATATTGAAGTTATAAAAGACCTTGTTCCTAATTTCTCAGCTATAATTGATTTAAGTAATATTGACGAGATTGAAGCGATTTTATCAGAAATTAAGAAAGGAAAGAAAAATCTCGTGTTAAGTTCGGAAAAATCAGTTGATAAATCAAGATTTTTAATAAATCATAAAAAAGGGAAAACTACAGGGATCGTACCGATCTCAGAAGGATGCCTTGGTTCGTGCGCGTATTGTTGCGTAAAAAACGCGAGGGGAAAATTGAATTGCTATGATCCTGAAAATATTGTAAGAAACGTAGAACATCAATTAAAACAGGGTATAAAACAAATATATTTAACGTCGCAGGATTGCAGCATATACAAATACAACGAGACTAGACTGGTTGATTTAGTAGAACAAATTATCAATTTAGATTATAAATTTTTTTTAAGAGTCGGGATGATAAATCCTAGTTTTTTGATTAACAGTTTAGATCAACTAATTACCATCTTTAATTTTAATAAGGTATATCATTTTTTACACGTACCAATTCAAGCTGGAAGCAATACTGTTCTTAAAAAAATGCAACGCCCCTATTTAATATCCGATATTGTCGAACCTATTGAAATTATAAGACAGAAATTTCCGTGCTTAACGCTTTCTACAGACATAATATGCGGCTTTCCGGAAGAAGCTGAATACGATTTTTATAAAACCATTAATCTCATAAAATGGCTAAAACCAGAAATTTTAAACATATCAAAATTTACGCCGCGCCCCGGAACAGAAGCAAAAAATATGAAACAACTAGGAAGTAGAACTATAAAAGAAAGATCAATAAGATTATCAAAGATTTTTAGAAATAGTTTATTTACTATAAACGAAAAGTGGAACGATTGGAAAGGAGAAGTTTTAATACTCCACAAAGGAAACGAGGAAAATCAAGCTTTTGGGAGAAATTTTGCGTACAAAAACGTGTTTATAAACAATTATAACGATTCTTACGGAAAATTTGTAAACGTAAGAGTTGATAAAGTAATAAGATTTAATCTTTACGGTACTATCGTATAATATGCCGAAAATCTCTTCAGTTACTTTAAAAAGGAAATCTAAAATCCAATTCTTTTTATTAAATATTTAATTTTATAATACAAAATAGATAAACAACCTAATTTTTTAGCGTATAAAGCGATGAAATTCAAAGTAAAAGTTCATCAAATAAGTTTGATTTTTGGAATATTGGTCATTATTACATTTTGCGTCTTTTTTCTAATAGCGCTCGCTCTTTTTCCTAATTCGTTAAATCCAATCGATAATTGGATGAGCGATGCGGGAAACTCTAGTTATAATCCTAAAGGAGCAATTTTTTTCAATTTAGGGTGCATTTTGACTGGAATGTTGTTATTTCCGTTTTATATTGGATTGTATAAGTTGCGCTCGAATAACGATTGGCAAAGAATATTATTAAAAATAATTCCAATTGTCGGTTGGTTCTCAGCTTTTGCTTTAATAATGGTGGGCGTGTTTTCAGAAGATGTATGGACCGTTCATATTTTTTGGACAAATGCATATTTTTTATTAAACCTTGGTGTTATGATTGGATTTACGGCAATTTTGTTTTTAAATCCTAAGCGTATTAAATTAATTTGCTATTACGGAATTGCTATTATAATTATAGATTCAATCTTCCTCTTTTTAATAGTAACGCCTCCGCCTTCAGAACCGGCTATTATAATAATCAAAATTCTACATTTTTTTGAATGGTTTTATGTCTTTACTTCTCTTGCATATGTTGGGTTATTTTTATATCATATCGATAAAACTAACGAATAATAGCAATTAACATTATATTATTAAAAAATAAAAGAAAGAATTTCGTTGATTTTGCCCGAGCGAGGGCAGTCGTATCCAATCTCGAGTTTTTATTGAATACTCATCCTAAACCAACGTTAAGTTTTCGGCTATAAAGTTCTTCGCCGTCTTCGTTAACAACTGTGATGTGAGCCGCACACGATAATCAACAATCGAAGCATCGGACGATCATTTCTAATACGTTTACAACTCCTTCTGGTACAACTTCCTTTCCCATTTTTTATATCTCCTTACATTTTTATTTGAAATTACAAAAATTTATAATTAAAATTAATTTAATTCGTTTATTTTAGATTAAATTTCTCTAATATCGTATTCAATCTGGCTCTATGGAATTTCAATCCTATATCATCAGCTTTTACTCCCATCGCTAAAGCTAAAAGTTCTGTTACGTATATTATTGGCATTCCAAGTGGGGCACCAGTAAACTTTTCAGCTTTCTTCTGATTTGTATCCATTTGTTGAAAGCAAGCGGGACAAATTACTACAAACGCATCTGCTCCGGCTTTCATTGCGCTCTTAAATTTATTAGCTAAGATCTGCATCGAAGGCTCCTCTTCAGTATTTCCAACTCCTGAACCACAGCATAACATTTCTTCGTCGTAATCAACGGGTGTGGCTCCTGTAGCCGCAACCACTTCTCTTAGTTTTTTAGGATTCATTGGATCGTCCGTCTGCATAACTTCAGAAGGGCGATTATAGTGGCATCCCGTATGACACGCTATTTTTAAACCTGTAAAGTTAATTTGCACGTTTTCTTTTATTTTGATGAGATTATCGTATAAAAGTTCTAAGAAATGATACACGTTAATCGTTCCTTTAAATTCTCGATTTATCGTTTTTAATATATCGTTTATTTTAGCCTTTTCGTGTTCGCTATGTTTTAATTCTTGATTGACAGCTTTTAACGTTTGAAAACACCCGTTGCACAGCGAGACAATGTCTTTGTTTTCAGCTTCTGCTATTGTAAGATTTCTTGCGCCCATAGCCATCCAACTTATATGATCCGTTGAATTGAAACCTACAGGGTCGGGGCAGCAGGCAAACGGCGCTTCAGAAGTTTTTATTTCGAGTTTATCGAAAACTTTTCTTGCAGACGCTTCCAAAAAAGGAATTCTATTTCCAATCGTACAGCCTTGAAACATTTTATATTCTACTACTTTTGCCATTTTCTTTCCTCTTTATTTATTTTTTTAAAATTACGTTTAATTTAGTAGCATTCAATAAGTTTTGAATTTCCTCCACATTTGGAGGTTCTATCGCAGGGAGATCTAATTCTTTTCTTCTTCTTTCTATCGCAGCTTGCATTGGTATAGCTTTACCGTTATCAAAAATTGTCGAAGCTTGCGTAGTATAATATTCTGGATTTTCTCCCGTTTTAACGCTCATGTTTTTTAAAACTGTAAAAATTTCTGTTAATTCAATTTTTTGCGGACAAATTTCGTCGCACGTGTCGCATTGTGTACAACCCCAAAGATTAAAATTAGACGCTTGACCAAAAATCGCTCCTTTAAATCCTAAAAAAGAATTTAAAATAAGAGCTCTGGGATTATATCTCTGATTCGTTACTCTAGAAACCGGACAAACATCTAAACAACGTGCGCATTGATAGCAATATTTTAAGGTATCCTTAATATCTACATCCATAACTTTTTTTCTTAATTCGTAGTCAACAACAACCATTTTTTTTCACTTTTTAATAAATTTTATATATTTTTATTTTAAAAAATTATTATTTAATTAAATTTATTTAATCCACGGTTGAGGTAATTTCACCTTTTCTAACACTTTATCTTCGAACACTTGTTTCGCAACATGCATTAACGACTTTTCGATTCCTGCGATGTTGTGATTCGTTGCAACTAATAGGTTGGCTTTTTTACACATTCCTTCAGCGTCAGACCAAATATGATACAATAACAGTCCTCTCGGAGCTTCGACCAAACCTATACCTTCTCCTTCTCGAGGTTCTACATCCAGCGTTTTACAATCCGGATTGCATACGTCAGGATCTTCGAGTAATGTTTTTACTACTTCGATCGATTCTACTAATTCAATTAATCTAGCCCAGTGATACGCAAATGTATGGTGAGAAATCGGTCCCGTCTTGGCTCTGAAAGCTTTTAACGCTTCGTCAGCTAAAGGCGTTGCCATTTTGTCGGCAGCGTTGATCATTGCCAGAGTGTTCGCTCGATAAATCCCTTCCGGATATCCTGCAGGTTTGTAGTACATATGCGTTGCGTACGAGTGCTTTGATACGTGTTCACCTAAAGCATCTAAATACTTGTGATAATCGTAATCGATCTTTTTACCGTCGGGTGTAACTATTCTAATATTCCCCTCGTAAATATCGTGAACTCCGTTATTGGTCATCGCTGCGTAATACGTAGGAACAACTCCAACTTTAGTAACAACATCCCAATAGTCGTCAACAACTTTTAATCCTATTTCAACTGTTTTTTTGGTATATTCTATTTGCTCGTCTAATTGCTTAAGAAATTTATCGCGAGCGTCTTCTTCTAAAGGTTTTTTCATACCTCCAACGATCGCAGATATAGGATGGATAGATCTACCGCCGATGGCAGCGCATAACTTTTGACCAAAATCCATCATTTTTAACGCCATTGCACCAACATCTGGCATTTTACTTATCACATGAACGACATTTCTTAAGGCAGGATCTGCCATAGGTCCTAATAAAAAATCTGGAGCGGCAAGCGCGTAAAAATGCAAAACATGCGAACTATATTGTTTGGCATTTATGAATAATTTTCGTATTTTTTTGGCAGATTCTGGAATTTGAACTCCCCACGCATCTTCTACCGCTTTTGTAGGAGCTAAATGATGCGGAATAGGACATATCCCGCATATATTCGTTGTTATTCGTGGAATGTGTTCACAATAACGACCCTCAACGAACTTTTCAAAAAATCTCGTCGAAGTAATGTTAAATTGGACATCTTGAACTTTTCCATTATCGCCTAAAACGACTCTTAATCCACCGTGTCCCTCTAATCGAGTGACAGGCTCTACTTCTATTGTTTTTACCATTTTATTAACCCTCCATCATATCGTGATATTTATGTTTTATAGTGCTATCTGCTAATGTATATCTATTAAATAATCCAGCAGGATCTTTTATAAATTTCAAAACCTCTTCAGGATCTTTTTCTGCGCATAAAGAACCTAAGGTACTTATAAATTTAGCACCTTGATCTTTCACACCTACAGGTGGGCCGTAGCATCCTAAACATGGCGCATTTCCTTTGTTCGGACAAACGGTTCCACAACCAGCTTGCGTTACAAGTCCTAAACAGATATACCCTTGTTCCAAAAAGCATTTGTCTCTTGTGGGAAGTCCCACATAATCTCTTTTTAAGTCTGTTGGTACTTTGTCAACCACTACTCTTTCACAATGACTACAAACTGTTTTAGAACTGAATTTAAAAGAAGGATCTTCTTTTAATAGGTGCAAAGCTCTTCCTATTAATTCGTCAATTAAATCATTTCCAGTAGGAGCAACGTCTATAACCATTCTACCGTTTATTTCTTTAGTAACAAGCTTTTCTGGTTCGTAGGCTAATTTTTGGATTAAATCTCCCCGAAAATAAAAGTTCGTAATATTAGCTACACCTAAATATAAATCGAGAAAATGTTGTAAACTGGCTCCTTGTTCAGGAGTTAAAGCTAAAACATTGTCAAGGATTTCTTTCAATTGGTTAGCTCTTTTCCCAAGGTTTTCAGTCGGTCGGAAACATCCGAGGCAATAATCCCCATTATTCGGACACATTTCTTCGCATCCAGCAGCAGTTATTGGGCCATAACAGAGTTCTCCTATATCTAAGAAACAACCGCTCTTGTCTAATTCACATGTATCGCAAACGCAACCACCTTTATTTAGCGTCGAAGGTCCTTGTCCTACTAAAGTAAGTAAATAAGATATCGCAGCGATAATATTGTCTGTAGTCGGGGGACATCCTGGAATAAAAACGTCAACATCGATAAGTTCTTTAATGTTTACTATGTGATCCTCGATTTCTGGAATATGTTCGTTTGGAATTCCATAACTTCCGTCTGAAACACTTTCTACTTCTGTGAATTTTCTTTTTAATAGCTCATCCTTGTCGAAAAGATTTGCTAAACCTTTTACACTGCCATAACACGCGCATGCTCCAATAGCAACTATAATTTTACACTTTTTTCTCATTAATTTAATATTTTCTGTGTCCGCTTTAGTTCTTGCTACACCTTCAAGAAATCCAACGACGATATCACCGTCGGGTCTTTTCTCTAACGATTCGTGCTTAAAGTCTAATACAGCTGGCCAATATACGATGTCTAATTCCGGTAAAATCGGAAGCAATCCTAAATGTGCGTTTAAAAGACTTTGGTGGCACCCCCAACAAGAACTCAATTGCATGAAAGCTACTTTGACTGGCATATTATTTTCTACTATTTTTTTTTTAATTGAAAATATGTTATTTTTAATTGATAATATGTAGTTTTATATTGAATTGATTAAAAAATTTGTTAAATCCTTTTTTTTAAGGTAATTCTTAGTTTAAACTATAAACCATTTTTAAAAATGATCTTTAAGTAAAGAAAAATTAGTTTAAAATTAAATTTAATTCTTAAACAAATTAAGTCGTTGAAAATTAAGTCTTTCAAAAAAAGTATAAAAAAATAAAAAGAATTTAATTATCACATTATTTTTTTGTTTTTTCTTCCTTCTCTTCTTTTGTCTTTCCTTTTTTCATTGCTTTTCTCGCAAAAATAGTTATAAAAACCCCGATGATACCGTAACTGGCAGGGCCTAACAGTAAACCGATTATAATTTCAAGTACAGTTCCCGTAATCGTTCCAGCAATTATACCGGTAACTATGAATATTATAAATCCAATTAAACCCATTCCAGCACCAAGGCCTATAATCAATTTTCCCAACTTTAGAGCCTTAAAGGTAAGAATTGACCCAACCACCACAGAAATGCCGCCGCCTAATGCGATAAAAATACAAATGCCTAGAAATATCGTAAGAAATAGCTCGTAATTTGGGTATCTTTTGACTAAGAAATCTACTATTATCCTGAATACTGTCGCTGTTCCAACGATCGAAGCTATTATCATAAGTATTCCGCCAATAATGCATAATAATACAGATATTTTGTTTCTCATAATTTTTTAAAATTTAGTATTAACTGTTTTAATTATAACTTTTTTTCCATAAAATATAAAAATATTTCTTTTAAATCAAATGTTTTACGAAATAGTAAAGTGGACTCGTTCTTTATTAATCTTTTTTTGAATTAATAAATATTTAAAAAAACAGAAAAAAAAAAAAAAAAATCAAAAATTTATTTTAAATTACTTTGGTTTTTTCAATTTAAATCGGGCAAGAATTGTTAAAAGAACTCCGAAGAAACCGTAGCTTCCATTTATTACTCCTATAACAATTGCGAGGGTTGTTCCGGCAAGTATGCTTGTTATTAACATTATGATTAGACCAATTAAACCCAGTCCAGCGCCAAGACCTATTATGAATTTTCCTAGCCTATATTTATCCCCAGATACTATTAGAGCCCCTATTATTACCGATATACCTCCACCTATAGCGATTATCGTAAAGATAAGTAGTATTATTGACAATGCATATGCTACCTGCGCTCCAAGAGTTTTAGACAAAATATCAAACACCATAGCGAAAAACGACGCACTACCAATAAGACAGCCGAGCAGCATTAAAATTCCGCCTAAAATGCATAATATAATCCATTTTTTATTTTCCATACTTCACCATAAAATCGATTTTTATGTAATTAAATTAATTATTTTAATTGACGTTCTTAAATTTAAGGACTAAGGTTATAATTTATTAATTTTGAAGAATATAAAAGAACGCTTTAAACAAAATTTCTTCGTCTAAATCTTATTATTATTCTTTAAAAAACGATTATTCTTTTTGGATGCGTATAAATGTTCATTCTGGATCCTCTCACAAATCCAATTAGTGTAATTCCGTAAGCGAACGCTATTCGAATTCCCGACTCAATTGCCGCAGATAAAGACGCTAAAATGGGAATCTTTGCTCTTGCTGCTTTAAGAACAGAATCTCCCGTCAAGCGACCTGTAGAAGTTAAAAATTTATTGCTAAAGTTTTGTTTTTTAAGAATTATATCCCCAATAACTTTATCGATTGCGTTGTGACGCCCTATATCTTCCTTAGCGCTTAATAACTTGCCATCAAGCGTGAACATAGCAGCTCCGTGACATCCCCCTGTTTCTCTAAATAATGGAGTCTCTTTTTGCATTTGGACGATGCTAGAAAAAATAATACTTTGATTTACTCTCACATTATCCTCTGTTTTAAGTAGATTTTCGTCTTCTTTTAACGCGTTTTTAATAAAATCTCTCCAGGGAGAAGATATACCGCACGTTGTATCTATTACTCTACTAATTGGATTGACCTGAAGACTTTTGGGTTCAAAGTTAACGGAATCGTTTAATTTTATAATTATTTTATTTTCTAATTCGTCAACATATATGTCTTTTATATCTTCTTTTTTATCCACAATTCCTATTGAATATAAGAAACCTACCGCAAGTTCCTTTAAATCGTTTGGTAAACAAATTATATTAACTAAAGCCGCACCGTTTACAATTAAATCCACGGGACTCTCAATTAAAACTGTATCCTGAGTGTTTTCACTATTATTCTTATTAATTCTTGTAATATTTATCGAACGCTTGAACATAAATAAACAACGAAATCCTCATTCGTTATTAAATATTCAAGAACTCATGTAATAAAACCTTAAGTTTTTAAATTATAAGATAAACGATTAAAATAAAGAATTAAGAATACTAAAAGTTCTTTTCACTTATAATTTGTATAAATTCTTCTATTAATACTCTACATTTTAAATACATTTATAAAAATTACCGTTTCTCGATCTATAAGTTTGAGTGTTATAAGATCATTTATCTATAAAAGATTGATCAAATTCTATTAAAACATACAAAAATTTTTTAGTAAGGATTTTAATTCTTTATATTAAGACACCATATTTACATTAGAATTAATAATGAGATTATCATTATAATGAACTCAACTATTCAACAACCATGTAAAAAAATATAGGTATAATTAAATTGAGTAAATATGATTGTATTATTCGGGATCCAGAAATATGTGGTGGAGCTCCTGTCATTAAGGGGACCAGGGTTCTAGTCATGGATATTTTAGATTGGATAAAGGAGGGAAAAACTTTTGAGGAAATCCTTGCAAATTATCCCACAATATCACGAAATGATATAAGAGAAATAATTTCATATGCACAAGACATAATATCTGGAGAAATTGTAATCTATGGTTCCAATGAACATCAAGTTTCTACTTGATGAAAATGTTCCTTACAAGATCCTGAAATCCATTAAGGAACTTGGTTTTGAATGTTCAACAATTCAAGAGTTGGGATGGAATGGTTTTAAAGATAAGGAAATCGCTAAGAATATTCAAGATAAAAAATTGATTTTTATCACACGAGATAAAGATTTTACTTTCATCTGGAAAAAATATAGTTTACGAGTCATCTATATTGCCATTGAACCAGTTATTTTTGAATCTATTAAGCTCCAGTTAGAAAATTTGATTAAAAATTGGAAGTATAATGTAAGTAATCCATTTTTGATTATGCTCCAGAAAAATCAAATACGCTATTGGGATAAGAAATAGCCTAATATACATTCCTATATTTTATCTATCAATTAATAGTAAATAGAATAAAAGTTCATATAAGAAAATGATATTGTCACCGCCCTTGTAAAATTCTCCGAACAGATAGATAAAAAATAAAAACAGAGAAAAATAAAAATTGTGATCAATAATAAATAAAAAATAAAATCAAAATTCAAAAAGTTTTTACGCAGCGATGTACATTCTACCGTTAGTTTCTTTACTTACGGAGTGATCTCCGCTGTACTCGATGAAGTTTCCTTTTATTACTTCTCCGTTTGGAAGCGTAACTTGCTTAACTTCTCCCATTTTTTTGAAAGAGGGAAGTTTTCTTGTAACTTTTCCTTTAATTACAATAGTTCCCCACGCTTGGTCTGCTCCCGCACATCTATCTAAATCCCCGTTAACTACAATAGTGCCTCCGTGATTATGCATGCCTAAAAACGATTCGGCAGAACCGCAATATAGCAAAGGAAATTTATTTGCACCTTTAGAACTTCTTGCAAAAAGCATCGATTCAACGCCCACTTTTCCTTTTACGCGTATCACTCCGCTCTCCATTCCAATCCAAAATCCTCTGTACGCTGCACCCACGTAATTTCCAGCGTCTCCATTTATTTCTAATTCTCCTCCTTTTAACATAGCTCCGGCCCAATCGTCAGCGTTGCCATTTACAATA